>Ga0082212_10000122_pt1 | contig 116474 bp, 93 predicted proteins | sample TergutNt197P3_FD_71548 | JGI IMG/M metagenome (GOLD analysis project Ga0082212, IMG submission 71548) | Neocapritermes taracua P3 segment gut microbial communities from Petit-Saut dam, French Guiana - Nt197 P3 | ecosystem: Host-associated > Arthropoda: Insects > Digestive system > Gut ...
TTTCCCGCCAGCTAGTTTTGGCGAAATCATTTAATTCAAAATCATTCTTTTCATGAGAGAATTATTTCGATAACAACGGCAATGTTTTACATTAATCGGCAGAATCAATTTATGACCATTTTGTGTCCCATAGTAACCTAACTTATAACCGTCATTGACAAATAATGGTCATAATGCGACCAGCAACTATCCATATTATGACCATTATACAATCGTCAGTGTCCGTTATATGACCAATCTTTAACCATCATGGCTTTTTTTGTCCATTGTATGACAATTCCCAAACATTCTTTCGGACAAGGAGGCAATTGTGACACGCAACACTTTTCGTGTTTCGTATCTCAATTACGCGTTCCGCACTCGGCGCGCTGCTTCTCATTATCAGAACTCCCCTTGCTCCTGAACGTAGAAAAATATAGAATAAATTAATACTCAATTTAGTTTTAATGACGAAATGATACACCACCCTGAAGCCTATATCTCAAGCAACTCAAGCGAAAAGAAAAAGGCGTATACAGTAGATTTTTTCAATTACGAACGTACGCGTTCGTAATTAACAAATTAACAAAATTGCCGTGTGCGGCAAGAATTCAAAATCATGTTTGCGAACGCGCGCGTTCGTAATTGAAGGAGCAAGCGATATGAATGAATTACAGTTAATCAACGCTAACTTTTTATCCGATATGCGAAATATCATACTTGAAGCTCGAAATAATGCAATCCGCAGTGTTGAATACACGCGCATGATGATGTATTGGCATTTGGGCGAGCGTATTTTTGTTGAGGAACAACGCGGTCAAGACCGCGCGGGGTATGGCGAATATCTTATAAATAACTTGGCGAAGGAACTCGAAAAAGAGTTCAGAAGCGGTTTTTCCGTCCGTCAATTGGAGCTTTGCAGACAGTTTTATCGAACTTATCCAAACGTCAACGAAGTGCGCACGCAACTAAACTGGACTCAATATAGGCTGCTTACTCGCATTGACAACGACTATAAGCGCGAATATTATGAACTTGAAGCGGTGAACCACGCTTGGACGGGGCGCGAATTGGAGCGGCAAATTAACTCGCTCCTGTATGAACGCCTGTTAATGAGTAATGACAAAGAAGCAGTGCTTGCTGTCGCCCGCAAGCAACGTATCCCCGAAAAACCGACAGAAATCATAAAAGACCCGATGTATTTGGAATTTCTCGGTTTGAAACGCGAATCAGAGTATTACGAGAAGGACATTGAATCCGCGCTTATTACACACTTGCAGGAGTTTTTACTTGAACTCGGCAACGGGTTTACGTTCGTTGCGCGGCAGAAGCGTATTTTGCTTGAAGATGACGAGTTTTTCGCGGATTTGATTTTCTTTAACCGTCTGCTACGCTGTTTTGTGGTTATAGAAATTAAGACTCATAAACTCTCCCATGAGGACTTGGGACAGTTACAAATGTACGTCAATTACTATGACCGCTTCGAAAAGCTTCCCGATGAAAATCCGACAGTCGGTATATTGCTCTGCACGGCGAAGAATGAATTGTTAGCAAGAATTACCCTACCGGAAGACAACACAAACATCCTGACGAGCAAGTATCAGCTTTATATACCATCCGAAAGCGATTTGCTTGCAGAAATCAAAGAGGTCATAAGCCTTGCCGGTGAAAAGGATGGTGAGAAATAGCTCATACATTCATAGTGACGTCAGTCTGGATAATATTCGATGGAGAGGTGCGCCAGATATACTTCGACACAGCATATTACGTGATGTCGATGCTGACGCCAAGGATTATCACCGTCTCCACAGGTAAGGTGGGTATCATCCGCCGGAGCGAACAATAATAACATGTGGCCATGGACAGACGTCAACGGCATGGCGGCGGCGCAGCTTAATATTCGATCTAAAATGATGAGATTCATTTACCCGAGAGGGAACGATTTCATAATGAAGCGCATTTTTTACGCAATGGCTTTGCATGAAATCGACTATTCTACCAATCATCACAGCCGGTTGAACCGCGACATGTTGGGAAATAGGCGGAGTCCGGAATACGCCCGCGAAGAACTCCTATCGGAAATGGCAAGCACTTTCATGCAAATGGAGCTTGACTTTTCTCTACCGAAGGCCGGTATGAAAGAGCATACTGAGCAGCACGCGGTTTATGTTCAAAGCTGGCCTAAACACTTGAAAGAAGATTATAAAGAACTTTACCGATCCACGCAGGACGCATCTAAATAGCGGATTATGTGTTGAGATATGGCAAATCTGTTTCCGGCGGCGCGTTGTATAAAGGCCAGGCGGTTTATATGCAAAGAAGCCAAAAACAAAAGGATTAGCTCAACAATATTACCACAGGTAAGCTCCGCAAGCTATGTGTGGGAGCGCTTTGCTTGATTATGGATAGTTTTATACAACTTTCAAATATACTCGACAAAGCAGGCAAAAAATAGCCCCTCCTTACGGCGAGGCTTTATTAATCGGGGTAAAACGAGCGCTCGTGTCACCACTTGATCTTTGGTTTTATTTTCTTTTGTTTATTTGCTTTTGCAACACATCATCGTTAATAAAACCCTTTACTTGATGAAAAGTACGATCACCACTCCGATTGAATTCCTCTTTCATCAGTCCGTGTCCTCTTTTTCCGTTTTTTGTTATTACGGCTGCAATGTCTAATCCATCACCTTTTTTAGCTGATTTATTTAACTGTAAATAAGCGTTTATATACTCATTTTCGTCTTTAGGCGATGATCTGTTTTTTCCAAGTCTATTTTCTATAATTATTCACCTTCTATCTCGTATTATATTTCATTCGAATATCAAAATAATGAGGAATGGAATTAGCTCTCAAAAAGGAGGTTTTAACACGTTAAGCTATAACCCCTTATAATGCAAGCATTAATGTTCAGGTGACACGAGTGCTCGTTTTACCCCTAATGGGATAGCTTCTATGCCCTGATCAAAAACGCCCAAGCATGATAACCATAATCCCATGCGTCCAGTACCCTCGTTGAGTTTTTTACTCTACGAAAACGGCAAAAAAACCAACGGAAGCCTTTTGGTGCAGCTTTATATGGAAAATCCATATTAATTTCCTCCTTTCTTTCAGGAGGCAAAAACACAGATTGTTATATTGTCAATAAAATGTTACCATTTTACATGTTGAAGTTACAATCAATATGTTCTGCCGTTTTATTCATCATGCCCTAAGCTGTCACTTAGGGCGTGATTGTTATTTTTTGTTCGCAACATTTAATTGCGTTTTGGCCGCTGATTCAGAAACGCCGCATTCTTTCATTATTTGGTTGACTGACAAATCTTTAATTAAATATGTTGGGGCAAGTAGTTGAGCTCCCAGCACATCCGCCTGCCATTCGGAGTCTTCATATTTTTTCAGTGTTCCGCTGTAATTTTTTGTATAAGCTAGAGATATTCCTTTATGCAGTAACCAATGAGAAAACTCGTGAGCAAGGATTAACCGATCCCTCCCCTTCTTATTGTATGCATTGACATAAACTTCATCGCGTACATAAATCAAATTTTTATCGGGATAAGCTCTGGCAAAATCACTACCCAAATCATCGTTGCCAACTGGGATTAATAAAAAATCGCTAATAATTTTTGGAAGACTCAGTTCCAAAAACCTCACAATATCGAAATATAAAGTGTTTTCAAGGCCAAATAAAAGGCGAATACTGTTCGCTTGATCCTCGATTTTCTTCCTTGAAAGCGGTGGAACTCTATATCCTACGTAACCCATTCAATCAGCTGATTCCTTTCAGTATAGAAATAATTTTTTCCTTCTCATCAGACTTTAAGTTTTCAAAATTTTTTGCAAAAGCTAAGACGCCCTCGCGATCGGGTAATTTCATCTGATCAAGATTTACAAATCTAACTTCATTGTTAGATATAGCTGCTGCTTCCACAAGTTCCTTCACCCTCTCTTCATCCAGTGTATAAACCGACTTCAACTTTGATATTAAATTCGCAGGAATTTTTTTCCTACCAACTTCAACTGCAGATAAAAACGCTACAGTCACGTCGAGCCTATCGGCCATATCTTTTAAAAGTAGTTGATGTTCAATACGAAATTTTCGTAACACCTTACCAAAAGCCGTTAGCACTTTCATCCCCCTCCTTCGCCGAACATTCCTTTGTGTGCATTATACCTTTTTAGTTTATTATGTCAACCCGTTCGGTATATTTTATATTATTTTCTTGCCGCTTTCGGTTGCCTTATCCATACCTTTTTAACTTCAACGCTTTTTATGGTATGTCGCTTGATGTAGGCTTCTCCAATGCGCAATTCCTTGATCTGGTCGGGATGAACTTTGAACTCCCGTTCCGGGCGAACACTCCCCATGCCGGTTGCTCCTTCCGTCGTTACCTGCTGGGTAACAATCATCGACGGCTTGGTTCCGAGCGCCCGCACAAGTTTCTCAGCGCCCTTCGGGCTTTTCTGCCATTACACGATCAGGGTATTGCAGTTCTGGATGATTTGGTGGAGGCATGCTATTTTCGTTCTATATTGTTTTTCGTTTTCCTATTGAAACTATACCCTGTCCAGCCAATCCGCCCAACATTGAATAATTTTTCTGCACTCCGTCATGTACTCGGCGTGGTTGTAGGCGGCGCGGGTTTTGTTACCTTCGGCATGAGTGAATTGTATTTCTTTTACGTCAGGTGGGAAACCGTTTTCGTATGGGATTGTGCTTGTCATTGTTCGAAAGCCGCGCGGGGTAATTTCCTCGTTTGCGTGTTGTTCACTTTGGTGCGGAGGAGGGGACTTGAACCCCTACACCTTGCGGCACTGGATCCTAAGTCCAGCGCGTCTTCCATTCCGCCACCCCCGCACACCAAACATGTATTATATCACGAGGAGACGAAATTGAAGTCATTCTTCATGCCTTCAGTTTTTTAATGACATCCTTATCAAGATCTTGTTTTTTTGTAATAATTTCTTCAATTATGTATCCTGTTTTGGGGAGGATCCTGTTAAACTGTCAAACTCTAATTAATACGTTTTCGTCCACAAACAAGTTGCGATGTTTAAACTCTGAAGGAGATTTATACATGAAAAGTGAACGCAAATTGCCTTTTACATTGCAAGCGAAATATGGATTTCTTCCATTCAAATAACAACGTTTTTCAAACATCCATTGCGGCGGCTCAAGTCTGAAATCGTTTGCGAGCTTATGAGCAACGGATGCTAAAAACGGCACATACTCCTGCTTATTCATATCTTCCGGAGGCTCGCTAATCATCTGCAATTGTATATCAGCTGACTCCTTGTAAAATTCGTCAAGAAAGTCACCGAGCAAAAGGTAAAAATCAAATCCGGCATTTGTCCTTTTTGATATATTTACGATACTTTCCATACTTGCCTCCCCATCAACACATTTACAAACTGACAACTGTATTTCTGACAACTGACAACTGACATTACCCGTTCGCCTTCACCAGCTCAAGAAATTCGCTTTCTCCGATTATTTTCACTCCTAGTTGTCTTGCTTTTTCAAGCTTGCTGCCCGCGGATTCGCCTGCAACTACATAGGAGGTTTTTCCGCTTACGCTTGACGTTGTTTTCCCTCCCAAGCTTTTTACCATGCTTTCGCCCTCGCTGCGCGGGAACGAAAGCTCCCCCGTGAAGACAAATGTTAGTCCTGCCAATTTGCTTATCGCTTCGTTTTCGCCCCGTATTGACCCTTGCGGGGCGAAGCTGCCCGAGTCCATCCTCACTCCTTTTGCCGCAAGCGCTTCAATGAGACTGCGGTTCGACTCGTCCGTAAAAAACGCGCTAATCGAAGAAGCCATGACCTCTCCTATGCCGTCGATATTTGAAAGCTCCTCAATACCGGCTTCAGCTATTTTACTCATGTCGGGGAAATTACGAGCCAGAATCTCCGCCGCGCGAGAGCCGACATATCTGATTCCAAGCGCTGCGAGCAGTGATTCAAGAGGCTTTGATCGTGACTCTTCAATGGCCGAAATTACGTTCTGCGCCGATTTTTCCCCCATGCGCGGAAGGCTCTCAAGCGAATCTTTATCGAGGTTGTAAATATCGGATAAATTCACTATCAGCCCGTGTTCCAGAAGCATCTCTATCAGTTTTTCACCAAGCCCCTTTATATCCATTCCGTTCCGCGAAACAAAGTGAATAATAGCTTCCATTATCTGAGCGGGGCAGGACGCGCGGTTGGGGCACCTCACAGCGGCTTCGTCCGGCAGCCTCACGACAGGCGCGCCGCACGCGGGGCAAGTTTTCGGCATTTCGTAAACCTCCTCGGAACCGTTGCGAGCTTCTTTCACGACTTCAATTACCTCGGGTATTACCTCGCCTGCCTTGCGAATTCTTACCAGATCGCCCTCACGGACGTCCTTCCTGCGAACTTCGTCCTCATTGTGCAAACTTGCGCGTTGTATCGTTGAGCCGCCGAGCCGGACGGGGGACAAATTTGCTATCGGAGTCAGCGCGCCCGTGCGCCCGACTGAGATTTCTATGCTAATAACTCTGGTCTCCTTCTCTTCGGGCGGATATTTAAAAGCTATTGCCCAGCGCGGAGCGTGCGATGTGCTGCCAAGCCTGTTCCACAGTTCGGTATCGTTAAGCTTGAATACGACCCCGTCCGTTACGTAAGGCAGGTCATGGCGCGCGCTGCGCCAATGTTCAATGAATGAGTCCGCTTCCTGCACGTTCCCGCAAAGGGCAACAGCGCTTTGCACCGGGAAGCCGTTACCAGAAAGCCATTTCAATACGTCGGATTGCGTTTTCAGCCCCATGAGTTCCGCTTCCACGACGTAATAAGCGAAAAACGACAATTGCCTTTCCGCAGCAACGCTTGACTCAAGCTGCCGAAGCGCTCCTGCCGCAGCGTTTCTGGGGTTTGCCAGCAGCGGCTCTTCCGCTTCCTCCCGTCGGCGGTTTATTTGCTCAAAGATATTTTTGAACATGAGAACTTCTCCCCGGATTTCCAAGCTCATCGGATAGTTTCCTTTCAACGCTTGCGGAATTGTTCCTATCGTCTTTATGTTTTCTGTGACGTCCTCCCCGACTTTGCCGTCGCCCCTGGTCGCGCCGCGGACGAACTCGCCATTCCGGTAGTAAAGCGAAACCGCCAGTCCGTCTATTTTCATTTCAGCCATATAAGCCAAGTCGCCGTCCAAAATGGGGATATCCGCGCTGTCAAGCGCGGAGTGGATTTTTTGGAGCGACGAACGAACCCTTGAAAAAAAGTCAGCCAACTCACCTTTATTCAGCGCGTTTTCAAGGGAAAGCATGGGCGAGGCGTGCGTGACTTTGCTGAATTTTGCGTTTGGGGCGCCTCCGACGCGCAAGCTGGGAGAATCAGTATCCGCAAGCTCAGGATGCTTCTCTTCAAGGGATTTGAGTTCCCTCAAAAGTTCGTCATACTCGCTGTCGGGAATAACAGGAGAATCTTCTTCGTAATACAGCCGTTGATGCCCCGTTATTATTTCCCGCAATTCCTTCAGGCGCTGCTTTGATACCATTTGTTTTGACTGTTGATTATCGTCCGGGACATCGTCAAAAGGCAATGCGAGCGGTATTATTTTCTTACTATTCATGTCTGTGATATCTCCAAAATCCTATGAGGCCGCCATATTTCCCATGAACCAAACGAGAGCCGCCCAGGTTTTGCCGTCTATTATGGCGCCGCTTTTGAGCAAGTGCGGGATTTCCGATACGGGAATTTCCACTGTTGATAACATCTCGTCCTCGTCATGTTCGAGTTTTGAAGGTTTCAAATCTTTTGCTATGAACAGGACTATCATTTCCTCGCAATATCCGGGGGAGACGTAAAAACGACTGAACTCCTCAAGTACCTCAGGGTAAAATCCAAGCTCTTCCTGTAACTCTCTTTCAGCCGTTTGCCTGAAGCTTTCACCCTCTTCGACTAACCCCGCGCATATCTCAAGCATATCCGCTCCGACCGCGTATCGAAACTGGCTTACAAGCAATATGCTGTCGTTTTCAGTGACGGCAAGCACTCCGACAGCCGATTTATGCTCGATAACTTCCCGTATGGCTTTTACATTTGAGGACGTCTCCACTTCATCAACTCGAAGGTTTAGTATCTTCCCGTCATAGATTCTTTTCGTATTAATCTGTTTTTCATTCCCCAAAATCAACACTTCCTTGTATGTTATTCATGCGCTTTGTCGTAAACATATGAAATATTGTAACTGTTACAACATTTAATGAAATTTTATTCGAGAATATAGCCAAAATTAATAAGAATTTCAAAAAGTAATTATGATATTATAACTAAATATCACATATAAATATCAAGGAGGATAATTTTATGGCTGATCTTAAGGGAACAAAAACGGAGAAAAATTTACTGGAAGCCTTTGCGGGCGAGTCTATGGCGCGTAACAAGTACACCTATTTTGCTTCTGTAGCCAAAAAGGAAGGCTACGAACAAATTGCAGCCATTTTCTTAGAGACAGCTGACAACGAAAAAGAACATGCAAAACTGCATTTTAAGGCGCTTGGCGGAGCGGGCGACACGGCGGCAAACCTTGCGGCGGCTGCTTCAGGCGAGAATGAGGAATGGACGTCAATGTATCCCCGCATGGCAAAGGAAGCAGAAGAAGAGGGATTTGTTGAGCTTGCTGCAATGTTCTCCAATATAGCAAAAATCGAAGCTGAACATGAAGCGCGCTATAACGAACTTGCTAAAAACCTTAAGGATGGACATATATTCCTAAAGGACGGGAAAGTATTCTGGAAATGCCGTAACTGCGGAGCAATATTCGAACTGGAAAGCGCTCCAGCAAAATGCTCTGTTTGCCAGCATCCGCAAGCGTATTTTGAGGTTCAGGCAAAGAATTGGTGAGAAAAGACAGGGGAAGACAGGGATTAGGGATTAGGGATTAGGGATTAGGGATTAGAAAAGATAAAAGATAAAAGGACAAAGACAAATGCCCATGAACTTACAGTTCACCACGATGAATGAAATTTGGGAACCTCATGGTAAAGACTACTGGATTACGCAGTCTGCCGCGAGCCTAAATAACAAAAAGGCAAAAGACTACTGAATTATCACGAAAGTAATAAAAAGTTATATTAAAAATATTTCATGGTAAGGACTGGGACAAAGGACAAAAACAAAATGCAAAGGGCATATTTTTATTTTATGGAAAGGGGCGAGACATTATATATTTACAACAATTTTTGGCTGAGGCTTGGAAACTTTGGTTGGTCGTGGGCATAATCTTTATGTTTGCGGAGGGGTTCACTGTCTCTTTTGCGTTTTTTTTCGCGGGGCTCGGAGCTTTGGCGACTGCATTGGCGTGTTATTTTTACCCATTCATAGCCGAAAGCGTGACGAGGCAGCTCCTGTTATTTTCTGCGATGTCGCTCGTCTCGCTCTTACTTTTGCGCCCCAGAGTAATGAGGCTTCTCTACCGCAAAGAGACCCGGCTTGACGGACGTAAGGCGTTTATCGGCAAACGTGCAAAGGCGTTAACGGACATTCGAATGAACGGCATTGAAACGGGAAAGGTTCTGTTCGATGGAACGGAATGGTCGGCAACGCAGAGCGAGGACTCCCCCGGCATAGTTGCGGGCAGCACGGTGGAAATAGTGCAAATGGAAGGATTAACATTGCATGTCAGGCTTGTTCATTCCGAGTATAAATAAGGAGGATTTATAGTTATGGAATATTTCTTTTCAATGCTTTTTGGTCATTTGTGGACGATTGCCATTGTAGTTTTCGTCTTGTGGCTCATTCTGGCTCATGTCCGTGTTGTACCGCAACAGGTTACGTTCATCATTGAGCGTTTGGGAAAATACCACGATACTTTCAACGCGGGGCTTCACTTTTTAATTCCGCTTATTGATCGAATCGCATACAAGCACTCAATGAAGGAGTATGCTCTTGATGTCCCGCCTCAAAACTGCATCACGCAGGATAACGTGGGAATAGAGGTGGACGGTATACTTTACATGCGCGTGGTCGATCCGAAGAAAGCTTCGTATGGTATTCAAGACTACGACTTTGCGTCCATACAGCTTGCTCAGACGACTATGAGGAGCATCATCGGCACAATGCCGCTCGACAAAACATTCGAGGAGCGGGAGAACATCAATCACAAGGTCATTACCGCTGTAGACCTCGCAACTGACCCTTGGGGAATCAAGGTTACGCGCTACGAGATTAAGGCAATCACACCGCCGAGGAGCATTCAGGACGCTATGGAAAAGGAAATGCGCGCGGAACGCGAAAAGCGCGCGCTCATTGCGGAATCCCTCGGCAAAAAAGAGGCAAAAATCAACGCCGCTCAAGCTGAACGTGAACAATTGATCCAAGCTTCCGAGGGCGAAAAGCAGCGCCGCATAAACGAAGCGGACGGCAAAGCGTATGAAATTCGCACAATGGCGGAAGCTACATCGCTGGGCTTAAAAACTGTAGCGGAAGCCATAAACTCGCCCGGAGGCAAGGACGCCGTTTCACTAAGAATAGCCGAACAATACGTTCAGGAGTTTGGAAAACTTGCGAAGACTAACAACACGATGATCATTCCTTCGAACTTGGCCGACGTTGCTTCACTAATTGCAGCCGCCACATCTGCAATAGACTGGAAAAAAGGCAATCCGGAACTAGAAAGCAATCCGGAATTAGCAATTCGGAATTCGGAATTGAAAGGGAAAAAGACAGGGATTAGGGATTAGTAAAGACAAATTACAAATGAAAAGATAAATGCAAAAGACTTTGGGTTGTCAAATATAGATAGGGGCGGCAAAATGCCGCCCCTACAAAGCTACCTTTGGCAACCCAAAGTCTTTTGTCTTTTATCTTTTATCTTTTGTCTTTCCTAATCCCTAATCCCTAATCCCTGTCTTTTCCCTAATCCCTGTCTTTTCGCTTCACACTATCTTTTCCAGTATCATTTTTGCGCAGTCTATCTGGTTGGGAATTACGCCGTCTTCGTCACGAACTCGCCAGATATCGGGCGTGATTTCATCAACGACGTATACTTTGCCGGTTTCGTCGTAGCCCAGCTCAATCTTAAAGTCGATTAGCGCTAGCCCCATTTTCGCCAGCTCATTTTTGAGGGCCTCGCCCACTTTTACAAGGACTCTCAGAGCTTCGTCATATTGCCCTTCTGCGAGCAGCCCTTTCATAACGCATAATCTCTCGCTGATGAGCGGGTCGCCCTGCTTATCGTCTTTGAGAGTGACTTCCAGATATGGAGGATCAAACGGGATGCCAAGGCCAAGGCTGAATCTGCGGCACATGCTTCCGGCGGTTTCATATCTCAGCACGAATTCAAGCGCGGGAACGGTCAGCTTGCGCACATGCATTACGCTCTTTTCAATATCGGCGCCAAGATAGTGAGTGGGGATTCCGGCACGTTCCATCAATTCAAAAAAATATTTCGAAATTCTAAGCCCCGTATTTCCTTTGCCAGCGACGCTTCCGCCAACTGTGTTGGAGCCCGGGTCAAACACTCCGCCTTCTCCGGTTGCTTCATCTTTAAACAAAAGACTGACTGCGCCTGTTTCTTCATCGACAAGTACATTTTTTGTTTTTCCAACATATTGTATTTTCATGCCCGTTCTCCTTGAATTTTGCTATTCGATTTTATTTATTTATATTATATCTTAAACCGATACAGTAAATAGTAGAATTTGTAATCCTAACTATTTAATTTGAGCAGTCTATTGTCAAATACTTAATCATTTTAGGTAAATATGTCGATATATAAGATATATAATCTATAAATAATCTAACAAATTTTTCATCTGGGAGTGAAACAACATCATGCCGATAACTGGAGCATTTATTATGCCGCATCCGCCGATAATTCTGCCGTTGGTGGGACGAGGAGAGGAAAAGAAAATTCAGAAGACCATAACTTCATGCAGAGCCGTTGCGGAAAAGGTCGCTGCTTCAAAGCCCGAAACGATTGTGTTAACTTCCCCTCACAGCATTATGTACGCAGACTATTTTCATATTTCCCCGGGCGTCCGCGCGAAGGGAAATCTTCGTAAATTCGGAGTTGACGAGAATGTATTCCAAATCAATGTGGAATATGATTGCGATTTTATATCCGCACTCATAGATGAAGCCGTTAAGCATGGAATACCTGCCGGAACTCAAGGCGAGGAGGACGGGCGCCTCGACCACGGCGTAACTGTCCCCCTCGCGTTCATACATGAACAATACCAAGATTTTAAATTAGTTCGCATAGGGCTTTCCGGACTTCCTCGAAGAGAACACTATGCACTCGGGCAATGTATCGCAAAAGCCGCAAATATATCGGAAAGCAGCGTCGTCTTCATAGCAAGCGGAGATTTATCCCACAAAGCGTCTCCTGCGAGCCATTACGGATATGTAGCTGAAGGCGAGTTGTTTGACAAAGAAATTTCGGAAGCGATGAACATCGGCGATTTTTTGAAGTTCCTCACATTCGAGGAAAGCTTCACAGAGAAGGCTGCAGAATGCGGCCTAAGATCATTCATAGTCATGGCCGGCGCTCTTGACGGCAGGGAAGTGAAATCGGAACTGCTCTCCTACGAAAATACTTTCGGCGTAGGATACGGAGTAGCTTCATTTATTCCATGCGGAGAGAGCAAGGACAGAAAGTTTCTTGACGCTTATAAAGAACTTGAAGATTCCAGATTGACGGAAATAAAGGCAAATGAGGATGAATATGTGAAACTGGCAAGATATTCAATAGAAAGTTATATAAAGACCGGCAAGACTGCAAGTTTACCAAAAAACCTTCCTGAAGAGATGCTAACGCGCAAAGCGGGAGTTTTCGTATCCCTGAAAAAGCGCGGCGTCCTTCGCGGCTGCATAGGCACAATATCGCCCGTGACAATTAACGTAGCGGATGAAATTCTGACAAACGCCGTGAGCGCAGCGGCAAATGACCCGCGTTTTGAGCCTGTGGAAGCTTCCGAATTATCAGAAATAGTGTACAGCGTGGACGTCCTGTCTCCTCCGGAACCGGTTAAATCAACCGCCTCTTTGGACTCCGCGCGTTACGGGGTAATAGTGACCAGCGGGCATAAACGAGGGTTATTACTGCCAAACCTTGAAGGCGTTGACGCTCCCGAACAGCAAATTGAAATAGCCCTTAGAAAAGCGGGCATAAGGGAAGATGAAACGTTTGATATAGAGCGCTTTGAAGTGGTGCGTCACAAATGATTACTAAATGTCCGATATGCCCGAGAGGTTGTATGCTGGAAGAAGGTCAAACGGGGTTTTGCCGGGGAAGGGAAAACAAGAATGGCGAAATAATTTGCTCAAATTATGGAAAGGTTACTTCCATAGCGCTTGACCCCATTGAGAAAAAACCACTGTCGCATTTCATGCCCTTAAGAAAGATCCTGTCCGTTGGAAGCTTCGGATGTAATATGCGCTGCCCTTTTTGCCAGAACTACAGGATAACGATGGTCGGAAGCGATATTGAGACAACGGAAATCTCGCCTGCGGAATTAGCGCAAAAGGCGGTTGATGAAGTGGAAAAAGGCAACGTTGGAGTTGCGTATACATACAATGAGCCTTTCATCAGTTATGAATATGTACGCGACTGTTGCATTGAAGTGCGCAAGGTCGGACTTGTGAACGTCCTTGTGACAAACGGTTATGTTTGCGAGCAACCTTTGAGGGAGCTTCTGCCATACGTTAATGCCATGAACATAGATCTAAAATGTTTCAACGAGGCTTTCTACAAAAAACTTGACGGTGATTTTGAAACCGTCAAACGAACGATAACGATAGCTCAGGAGAATTGCCATGTGGAGGTAACGGCGCTTATAATACCGGGTGAAAACGACTCCAAAGAGGAGATGAAGAATATGTCTTCATGGCTTTCATCATTAAACCCGAATATCCCGCTCCATATTTCAAAGTTCTTCCCGAACTACCAATGGAAACATCTTGCCCCCACCCCGGAAGGTACGATATATTCGCTCGCTGAGATAGCGCTCAGGAAATTAAGTTATGTATATATGGGGAACGTTTGAAACAATTCGGAATTCGGAATTCGGAATTCGGAATTAAAAGAAAAAAACTTGGGTCGGCATTCTGAGGTCGCGCTCAGAAAACTAAGCTATGTATATATGGGGAACGTTTGAAACAATTCGGAATTCGGAATTCGGAATTCGGAATTAAAAGAAAAAAACTTGGGTCGGCATTCTGAGGTCGCGCTCAGAAAACTAAGCTATGTATATATGGGAAACGTTTGAAACAATTCGGAATTAGGAATTCGGAATTCGGAATTAAAAGAAAAAAACTTGGGTCGGCATTCTGCCTCCCTCGCTTTATACTTTGTTCTGAATAGGGGCATTTATCAAAGATGATTCTTGATTTACGATTTTTGTGTTTTTGTAATTGAAACTAGTATTTTTATGATTTCTTGACAATCATAATAAATGCTGTCAAAAACAGTTTTTTTCAAATAGTTGCTTTCATACAACAACTCAAGCCAATACTCGGTTTCAGCTGCTTCTTTTAGTGCTATATTTAGCTTGGAATAAAAATCAGGTTTGCTTTGTCCACGGATTGCTTCCCTAACATTTGCGCCAATACTTGTTCCGCTTCTGATAATCTGCTTGGATAAAACGAATTCTTTCTTTTCTTCAGCCAAGAATCTATTTAAACTGATTATTCGTAACGCAAACGCCTTACTTTTATCAACAATAACGTTCTCACCTTCCACTCCCATGCCCACTTTCTATTCTGAAAATTCTTTTGCATTTGCTTTTGCATTCGCTTTTGCTTTTGTCTTTTAATTCCGAATTCCGAATTCCGAATTCCGAATTGCATCAATGATTCCTTGTATACTGTTATCTATGAAATTCAGTTCCCTGTTTTGTATTCGCTCGGGAAATTTACTGAAATCCGCAAGTAACGGGTCAATGGTTAAAAGGTTCTCAATCATCCGCTCTTTTTCCATTCCGTTTTTGTGCCACTCGGATACATTGCTCATCCATAATAGAAGCTGCTCTTTGGCCTTCCGGATAATTCGGCGCGCGCCTGCATCGCTTCCAAAGTGAGCGTAGCATAATATATCGTCCTCCTGCGATACTTTCAACAATAGATCAAGAGATGCCAAAGCCGCTTCCGCATCGAACCTCGGCGGGGTTGTCGGGCGCAGGTACAGTCCTTCGGCGCCGGGTACAGTCACCCCGACCGCTTCGCCTGCGAACAGCAAATACTTCGACCTGAACGGAATTCTGAATGTTATATGGTGAGGCGCATGACCCGGCGTCTCAAATACTTCCACGCCTTCTATATTCTCTCCCTCGCCCAACAAGTTATCAGGGGATACGGGTAGAGGCTCTCCGTAAATTCTGGCATACTCGCCTAGCGTTGAAATCGTCGCGCTCCAAAGTTTTTCCGGTGATATGAGGTGCTTTCTGCCTCTGGGAGAGACAAGCGCTTTTGCCGCCGGGTAGATTTCGGCAAGCTGCCCGAGCCCGCCCGCATGATCCAAATGAATATGCGAAAGTAGTATGTAATCCAGATTATCTGTTAATTTCGAGAGCTCGGCGGCCAAATCACAAATTGTGCCCGCCGGCCCCGTTTCAACGAGAATTCTTCTCCCCATGTCGTCAACAAAGAACCACGCGGAAATGAACTTCTCAAATCCCTCGACAGGCTGCGGAAGGTCAATCAGATGTAACCCCTCAATAATTTTCAGTATTCTTCACCTCTCACCCCTTGATATTTTACCGCCCGTCGTCTTAGCCGCTCTTTACGCAGCGTCTTTTTGCGACCGCCACGCCCCTACGTCTTTGCGCCTTTCGCGAAGCCGCTCTTTACGCCAGCGTCTTTTTGCGACGAAGCAATCCAGTAATCTTTTGTCTTTGCTTCTAATTCGGCTCGCGGCAGGCTGCACAATCCAGTAATCTTTTGCATTTGTCTTTCTATTCTCAATTTATTTAACATGACACAACCGCGCCAAGCGCTATTGAGCAAAGCTTAGTCCTCGGCGTATCGTGTCTGCTCAGCATTATGACCGGCCTCTTTGCGCCAAGCAATACGCCCGCGCAAGTCGCGCCCGCCATATATGTTATTGCTTTACCGAGCATGTTCCCGGATTCAATTTCAGGAACTAACAGGATATCCGCTTCGCCTCCGACGACTGAGTTTATACCGGCTTGAAGAGCTTTGTCCTTGAAGATTGCCGACTCAAGCATCATGGGACCGTCTACTATACAATCCTTTATTATTCCGCGTTCGTTCATTTTACAAAGCAGCGCGGCATCGCTTGCAGCTTTCGAGAGCTCTTCCCCGACAGGGGTTTTAGCGTTGCCCGTAGCGGGAACATCTTGATAGATCTCCTCCGCAGCGCTCAAAATAGCTACTTTGGGGCATGAAACCCCAAGCTTACGAGTGCATGAAACGGCATTTGCAATGATGGCGGCTTTTGCCTTCAGGTCCGGGTACATATTCATACCTCCGTCGGTAACGGCAATTACGCGATTATTCAAGAGCGGTATTTCGGCGTACATTACATGAGACAGAAGGGATTCCCCGTCGGCGCGCAGTCCCCATTCCCTGTTCAGGACGGCTTTCAGAAGCGTCGCAGTCTTTACGAGCCCTTTCATGAGGAGGTCAGCGTTTCCAGAGGATACGGCGCGCACCGCCGCTTCGGATGATTCCGCCTCTCCCGCCGCTTCCAATATTTCAAAATTATTCAGGTCTACCCCCATTCTGTCGGCCATGGGCTTCATTTTCCCGCGCTCGCCGACCAATACCCCTGAAACATACCCCGCTTTTCTTGCCTCATCAATTGCCAAAAGCGCGTCATCCTCGTAAGGACAAACGACGGCGACTTTTTTCTTCTCCAGTTCCACGCAGCGCTCAAACAAAAAATCAAGCCCATAGTACGAACTCATATGTTGCTCCCCCTGACGTTCTGTGAATAAGATTTCGACTCCTCTTCCCCTCTCAGCACTCTTAAGGCGCCCTCCGTAAGAGCTTGCATTTCATCCTCTCCTGCGTATATGAGGCATGGCGCTATCCAGCCAATCCTTTCCTGCACAAGCTTTACAAAGTTGCTGTCGTGAGCTATTCCGCCGGTAAATAGTATCGCGTCTACTTTTCCGCGCAGGCTGACCGCTTGCGCAGCGATTTCTTTAGCGACCTGCCACGCCATTGCCCTGATGACAAGTGAAGCTCTTTCGCCCGCTTCGCCGCCGGATTCAATTATCTTATTGACCTCGCGCAAATCGCTTGTGCCGAGGTAAGCGACCATTCCCCCTTTGCCCGCAAGCTTTCGCTTCAAGTCCTTTTCAGTGTATTCTCCGCTGAAGCTCATATCGACTAAGCTCTTGGCGGGCAATCCGCCCGCGCGCTCCGGAGAGAACGGGCCGTATTCGTTACTGCTGTTTATATCAATCATCTTACCTGCCCTGTGCGCGCATATCGTGAAGCCGCCGCCAAGATGAGCCACAACGTAGTTGGCTTCATCCCATTTCACGTTCAGGTCGCGCGCCGCGCGGCGCACTGTGGCTTTGATGTTAAGCGCGTGAGCTAATGACGGTTTTGTTAGCTCCGGGAGTCCTGATATTTTGGATATTTCATCAAGTTCATCGACAGCGACGGGATCGACTATGAATGACGGAAGCCCGAGGGGCGAAGCTATGGCGCGCGCGATTATTCCGCCGAGGTTAGACGCGTGTTCCCATGGTTTCCCGACTCGGAGCCTCGCAAGCAATGGTTCATCGACCGAATATGTCCCGCCCGGTATCGGATCGACAATCCCGCCCCTGCCGACTACGCAGCTGAGCTCGGAAAACGAGTTCCCGTGTCTCGTGACGCAGTCATTTATGGCTTTCAGCCTGAATTCAAATTGATCCACAATGTTTTTAAACGGCGCAAGTTCATCATTGCTATGGATTATGGTCTCCTGCCACATGGATTTGTCGTCATGAAACCACGCTATTTTGGTACTGGTAGAGCCCGGATTGACAGCAAGAATTGAATTCATATAGAACACCCTCTTTTTTTAAATTCGGCTTTCTGTTCCATCTACTATTCTCTTTATATTCTCATGATGACACCACGCTGCAAGCAGCGCAAGCACAAACGAAAACAGCGTAAAAGCAACCGGCGCTCCTAGAATCAAAAAGAAAAATGTAACAGAAAAAAGAGACAACACGGAAGCCAGCGAAACATAGCGGGTCGTACGCATTATCGCATACCATACAACTCCGCCCATCAAGGCGACGGCAAAAGATTTAAGCGGCCACAAGAGGAAAATAACCCCGTAACTTGTCGAAACTCCTTTACCGCCTTTAAATTTCAACCATACAGGATAGTTATGTCCCAATACGCCCGCCAAAGCTATTGTGGAAAGTATCCAAGGGTTCTCCACGCCGGAAGCCATAGCTCCCAGCAACCCTATGACCCCTTTTAGCATATCGACTACCGCGACAAATATCCCCCATTCTTTTCCCAATATGCGCCTTACGTTATTAGCGCCAATATTACCGGAACCAAAAGTGCGAATATCAATTCCTTTGAAATATTTAACAAGAAGAAATCCGGTTGGAATGGAACCCAATAAGTAAGCAAGAGCAATCCATACTGCTGCCTCTCTCAAAGTAATACCTCCTTCAAAAATCATTTTAAAAACTACCTGTAATTATTCGTAGGGGACGCAGCCCTCGGCGTCCCATGCCCAACAGAAATAACACCGTCAACTAACCAAATAACCGGCAATTCATAGTATTCTGGCGCGGGTCGCTCAGGGCGCGACCCCTACCCCTTCATTACATGCCGACCGTATTTATTCGTAGGGGACGCAGCCCTCGGTCGCTCCCGGTCTTCCTGACCTCCGCGACACTAGGTCTTCCTGACCGTCGGCGTCCCGTGCCCAACAGAAATTATATCGTCAATGTACCAGAAAACCGGCAATTCATGGTATTCCGGCGCGGGTCGCTCAGGGCGCGACCCCTACCCCTTCATTACATGCCGACCGTGTTTATTCGTAGGGGACGCAGCCCTCGGTCGCTCCCGGTCTTCCTGACCTCCGCGACACTAGGTCTTCCTGACCGTCGGTCGCTCCCGGTCTTCCTGACCTCCGCGACACTAGGTCTTCCTGACCGTCGGTCGCTCCCGTGCTAATCTACAAATAATATTCGTCTTTTCCCCATCTTAAAGGATTTGTGTCAATATACTCCCATTTTTCTCTGTAATCAGCCTCGTTTCTGATTATATGGTCGTAGTAAGAACGTTGCCATATAGATTTGCCATATTTTTTTGATGTTAATGATTTTAATGCGTTTACAATTTGCGGAATAACTGCTTTCGCGGGGGAGGCGCTCCGTGGCGAACCGTCTTTGTACGCCAATGTCGTTCCGCTTTCAATAGAAATAATCAAATGCACATGATTTGGCATAATAACATATTTGTCTAATTTCACAAATTCAGAGTACATTTTTATATTTTCAATATGCAGTTTCACCATTTCGCCCATTTCGCTCAATTCTACGGTCTGGACGAGCCCAGCGGCTTCCTCTGCGATTTTGCCTAATATTCTGCATTTATCTTTCACACATATCGTTAAAAAATACGCTCCGTCCAGACTATAATCGTATTCTTTTAGTCGGTTAGTTTTTCTATTTTGGTATTTGTCCATTTTAGTCACCTGTATATTAGTAATTCATTGTTTCTGGCGCGGGTCGCCGAGGGCTGCGACCCATACTGTCTCTTCCCTCAATTCATGGTTTTTAGAACAACCCGCCCATGGGTTCCTTCCGTTATCTCAAACCTATTCATAACTTACCATAGATGTGCATACATGGTCTGCTTTGATGTTGAGTTCCTGCTTCACAGAGGTGACTTTTTCCACTAACTCTCCACAGGCTGACACCGCGTAACTCTCGGCATTTTTCTTTAAATTGATTGCTGCATTTATATCTCTATCGTGTTGATAGTTACATGTTGGGCATTCCCATTCTCTCATTGATAAATCCAATCCTTCATTCTTCTCGCCGCATTTTGAACACATTTTGCTTGATGGATAAAATCTGTCTGCTATTACAACTATACTTCCTGTCATTCTTGCTTTGTACTCCAGTTGGCGGCGAAACTCAAAGAAACTCATATCAAGAACTGCCCGGGCAAGTCTGTGGTTTTTTACCATGCCCGATACGTTCAAGTCTTCAATCCCTATTATTCCGTATTCTCTCGTTAACATTGTCGTTAGTTTATGAGTTTCATCATTACGAATGTTTCCCACCCTTGCGTAAGTTCGTGAAAGTTTTCTCTGCGTTTTCTTATAGTTTTTTGACTTCTTTTCTCCCTCTTTCGCTCCCTGCTTTCTTGATAACGACTTATTGAGCATACGTATTCTCGTCAGCAATTGTTTATGTGGTTTTGCTCCAGTGATTTTTGTCCCGTCATCCAAAGTCGCTAAATCCTTTACTCCTAAATCCACTCCTACAGCTTGGCTTTCGCTGTTGTGGACCGGCGCGGGGGGTTCCATTTCAACTTGGATTGAGATATACCACTTATCTGCCGTCCTGCTTATTGCCGCTCCCATTATTTTTCCATCAAATCTTAATCTCTCTGACATTCTTACATATCCCAAATTCGGAATACGAATCATTTTATCTTTAATGCTAAACTGATCGTTCGATAATCCAAAACTATCATGATGTCCCTTTTTCTTGAATTTTGGAAATTCCGCACGGTGTGCGAAAAAATTATCAAATGCTTTCCCTAAACCCTTTATTGCAAGTTGCGGTGCACATTTTGTCACTTCAAACATCCATGGATACGATTCACGCTTCGTCGCGTTTAATTGCTTTCTTAATAATCCCTCTGTTACTTTTTCGCCATTCTCATAAAGCTTTTTCCATTCAGACAAAGCCCAATTATATGCAAAACGCGCAACTCCGCACGCCTTGGCGAAATATGTTCGTTGTTTTTTGTTCGGCTCAAACTGTATTCGGTGCGCTAATATCATTCCTCTGACTCCGCCTCTACAACTTTCTTCACATCTTCTAACAGTTTTTGATTCTTATGGCTTCTTGAACCATATAGACGCGCTGAAAATACAGTGATGATTTCCAATACGTCCTTTGCCAAATCTTCCTCGAATGTCGTATCTTCGCCCTGATTTAATATAACAACTTCAACCTGTTTAGCTTCACATATAGCAAAAATCAATTCCGCGCCAAAACGCAACAGCCTGTCTTTATGAGTGATAACAAGACGACCTGCTTTTTCGGATAATATATCACTTATCAGGCGCTTAAGTCCCTTCTTATGATAATTCATACCAGAACCTAAATCGCTGACTATTGTATATGTCCAACCTTGCTGAGCGCAGTATAGCTCTAGAACTTGCTTTTGGCGCTCTAAATCGCCTTTTTGGTCGTGACTGGAAACACGCGCGTATGCTATTGTTCTTTTCGCCTCTTTATTTATGCTTAACTCGCGATATTTTTCGGGCTTAAGCTTGGAGATATCATACCTTCGGTGTCCAGACGCTGTTTTTTCGGGCGTAAGTCTCCTTGCCTTGTCCCATCTTCTCAACGTTGATATTGACACACCTAATATTTTTGAAGCTTCGCCTATAGTTACATATCTATTCATAATGAATATTATTGCATACATATAAATAGATGTCAAGCAAACTGTTTACACCCCATAAAAATGGGCGAATCCTTATGACCCGCCCGTACAATTATTATTTGAAATCAAAATGGAGATTAATCAATTAATCCGCTTATTCTGTCGGAAGCTTTCTTTATTCCAAGGGATATCAGGTCTTTTTCTTTCAGGGTATCCCATTTTATGTTCAACAACAATAGAAAGAGCGCAGAATATGCGTCGACTCTCCATATTCCAACATTCTTTTCAAAAGCTTCATATATATCCTTGAGCTGATTGACTCCCGCGTCTCCCGCGTCAAGGCTCTGCATAAAGCTGTCAACTTCCTGAAGCGTATCTATATCGGCAACCTTAAAGAGCGTATACAAATTCTCAAAGCTCTCGCGAATATAGTCAGCTGATGGAGAATATGCAGGAAATCCAGCGTTCAGCGCCGCGCTGCTCCAATTATCCAGCAGTTCCGGCCTGGCGGCGAACCAGTCGTACAGTTCTTCAATGGAATACACGCGCGGAGCTTCAATTACCGGTTCCGGCGCTTCGCGGACGAAAATATTCTCTTCCGCCACAGGAACGGGAAATGCGCTTTTTGATGTCTCGTACAGAGAAAGGAAACCCTCGTCGGCCTCCTCCAGCAAGGAAGCAATGCGCACGAGTTTTCTTTCCATTTTTTTCTTTGTGCCGGAGTCGACATTGACGTTAACTTTTGGCAGAACGGCCGCCCAAACTTCCTGAAGCATTGTCCTTATGTCCAACTGAAAATGCAATCCTTGATATTTTATCCATTCGCGAAGTTCATGCCGTTTTCCAGAAAGCGACAACGTATAATACGCCGCGGGGTACCCAAATCTGAAAGGATCGTCCAATGTGCTTGCCGGAATGGAACGCTTCATATCGACCTTAAATTCTTCGGATACAATTTGCTCAACTTTTCCGACATCCTCAGGGAAACGTAACAACACTCTGACTATCACAAAATCAGAAATGCTGTCATAAGAAGGTGAAGAAACTCTTCCTGAAGATCCCTTTAAGAGTTCTTCAGGAGTCTTTATTTTCGATTCGATTTTATATATTTCAATGTCGTCGCGTTCAATTAAATTCTGTACAAGGTTCTGCATTCTTTCTGAAAATTCCCTGTAAAGAGAATAGTTCTCGACATAAAACCTTTCCAAACCATCAACCCTCTGACTCTCCATTTTCACCCCGCCCAAACTACATCAAAGTTAGTTTCAAGTATAGCGTATATGAAACATAATGCAAGCACTAATGAAAAATTATACATGTTTTCATTGCATTGCTTATGATTCTATAAAATTTGTCCGATATAGAACTAAAACATTGAAAGAAGGATGTCTTATGAAGCATTTCCCTCTTGTTAGGATAGTTGTAATTAATCTGCTTTTGCTTGCGATAACTTTTGGCGTTTGCGCGCCTGCCGACGGCAAAGACCCGGATAATCCTTGCGGGGAAAACTTGCTTTCTGAAGTTGCAGAACACCTTAGCATTAAACTTTTTCCTGTGATAAACCGAACAAACTTTCAGGTATGGGAGAGCAAGTTTTATCCTTTCAACATACTTGAAGTAAAAATAAACGAGTACCTGCTTTCCCTTTTCTTAGATCACCCGAAGGTTGACGCGGAAGTGCTGGATCAGCGAGGGATGAATCGCTGGCTTGCCGCACGGCAGAGGGATGGAGACATGGCTGCTCAAATTGAAATCTACCGCGCGTCAATGAAAACCAGGGACAATGTCCTCGGCAATTTCGACTCAAATGCTATTGCCATGCGGGTAAGAATTTTCGATTCGATTAACGCCCGAAAGTTTGCCGAACGCCCGGTTCATGGAGTTGATAAGCGTTACACGTTTGCACCGTCGGAAGGCCAGCTGTTCTTTCTGGACTCAATTATCAGCCTTCCTGTTCCGTTTTCCAGCGGGCTTGATCTGTTAGGCCTCACGAAGCAGAAATATAAAGGGCAAAAAATGTCATTCCCAACTTGGGAACAATTCAACGAGACCTCCGCTTGGCAGGCATTTAAAAACGCGACGGAGGCGGTTCACAGACAGATTATGATGCAGGCGGGCAGCGCTTTGGCGCGCAATAGCGGCTCTGAGGCGGCGAGCGCTTTGTTCGGTTCATTCTCTTCAGCCATTGGAAGAATAATATCGCCGACAGAAAGCTCAACGCGCAAGAGAAGGGAATACATAGTCTCGCTCGGGGAAATGGACGCCGTATCGGTGGGCGACGTTCTGGAGGTAGTGAGAAGCGACTCGTACATAACAGTCGACCCCGACAGGCCGGTAGTAGTGTTACCCAAGGAAATAGGCAGAGTTAAAGTCAAATGGGTTCAAGAAAGAGAAGCCATCGTGACAGTAACGCAAGAAAAGAACAAAAACGATCCCATTCAATTGAAGGATATCGTAATAAAGAGATACGGGCGGGGACACAGGTGAGGCAATGCACAACGTTCAATTTATGGAAACATGGATGTTTGAGCACCGTATAAGGTTTTACGGGTAGGGGCGGCTTGTAGCCGCCCGCGCCGGAACACCATGATTTGCCGGTTATCTGGTTCATTGACGGTGTTATTGCTATTGGGCACGGGACGCCGAGGGCTGCGTCCCCTACGGTTTTCATAATATGGGACGCCGAGGGCTGTGTCCCCTACGAATCAACACGGTCGGAATACCATGATTTGCCGAATTTCAGGCCGTAGGGGTCGCGCCCATGAGCGACCCGCGCCGGAAATTTACGGGTTGCACAAAATGAACCGTAGGGGTCGCGCCATGGGCGACCCGCGCCGGAATACTTCGGGTTGCCAAATAGCAGGATATTATTCACTTTTTACGTTTTTATATTTTAGAAAGAGGGCAAAAATGAACAAGAAAATTAAGGTTTCATGCATCTTATTCACCGCCGTTGTCATTATTTTTTTCATTAGTTTAAGCGTGGCATATCCCGATTCTCCGGGAGTCTCCTCTCCGGGGAGCAGGGTGCCGCCGCGATCCGCAAAAGCCGCCAATGTAAAAAAGAAAGCCGCCCCTGCAAGAGCAATCTCAAAACCGGCGAACCCCGCGCCTGCGCCCGCCGCTCCGAAACCCGCCGAAACGGACGCCGTCAATGCGCTAAATGAAGCCGTGTCGTTAATTAAGCAGGAAAGATACAAAAAAGCGACGAAGTATATTCTTTGCGCGGTAAAAGAGCAGCCGCGCAACGCCGACGCATGGTACTGGTTTGGGGTATGGAGCGACAGGACGGGCAATTTCTCCAACGCGCAGAAATATTACACGAAGGCGCTTGAAATCGACCCTCAATATCCCGCGCTGTCCCGCATAGTGGTGTACCCGCGCGATCCGTATGATAAAAACCCGCTTTGGGACACGATAAGACCGCCAGTTATCGAGACAATTTTTCCGATTGATGGATTAATCGCGGCAGCAAGCGACTCAATGGAATCGCCGGGCGACTACGACATAACCGAGATTCCGATGTATCGCCCGCCGAAACCTTAAAAGCAGGGATTAGGGATTAGGGATTAGGGATTAGAAAAGACAAAGGCAAAAGACAAAAGACAAAGACGAAAGACAAAGGCAAAAGGCATGATAATTTTCAATTTCAATTTATGAAACATGGATGTTTGAGCACCGTATAAGGTTTTACGGGTAGGGGCGGCTTGTAGCCGCCCGCGCCGGAACACCATGATCTGCCGGTTGTTATTGGGAACAATGCAAAATGCAAAAACAACCATTTTCATTTTGCGAAAACATGGATGTTTGAGCACCGTATAAGGTTTTACGGGTAGGGGCGGCTTGCAGCCGCCCGCGCCGGAACACCATGATCTGCCGGTTGTTATTGGGAACAATGCAAAATGCAAAAACAACCATTTTCATTTTACGAAAACATGGATGTTTGTGCACCGTATAAGGTTTTACGGGTAGGGGCGGCTTGTAGCCGCCCGCGCCGGAACACCATGATCTGCCGGTTTTATTGGGAACAATGCAAAATGCAAAAACAACCATTTTCATTTTACGAAAACATGGATGTTTGTGCAACGCATAAGGTTTCACATGTAGGGGTCGCACTCGTGGGCGACCCGCGCCGGAATACCATGATCTGCCGGTTTTATTGGAAACAATGGAAAATTATAAACAAGGACAAAAGAACAAATTTTTTCCATTTTCATTTTTTCATTTATTTAAAGGGGAACGAACAAATGATATTAAGAATTTCAATTTTTACGACGATATTAATTACATATTTATCTGCTTCATTCGGATTCTCTTCGGCTACCGTCTATGTTGCCGAGCCCTATATGGTTCAGCAGCCATCTTACGCCGGAATGCAATTTTACGTTTATGCTCCAAATGGATTGGAGAAGAATTGGCGCCTGACGCTCGACGGATACGCCGTGACTCAGGCACAGGGGAAGATTTGGGTATACGGAACAATGCAAACGGGGAGGCTCGCGAAAACGAACTATGTAGTCGGCTCGGTGAATCCCGCTCACGTAGGCATTATCCCGTATTCAGGCGCAGGGAGCTCTTATGTGGCGGGAGAGACAGAAAAAGCGTTAGTCGCGCAGCCATATGACGCAGCTCCGGGTCAAACGGCGAAACAGGCTTACATACCCGACTGGTCTGTGAATCCGGCTTTTCTTTCGGCGTCAAACTGGAAAAGCACAATTGACAGAATTGGAATATTGCGTAAATACAACATTCCGGTCGCATGGAAAGGAGATGATCCCACCGTAATATATGCCTGGACAGGTAAAAATTGGAGTCAAATCTACACACGCGGCGAAGGCATTGCGGGAGCAATAAGCATGAACCTTTACAAGCTGTTAAAGGCGAGGGAAAAAGGCAGGCTTTACCGCTGGTATGCGGAAGACGTTCCAATATTAACAGAAAAAACAATAGGTTGGGGATATCTATGGATGGGAGAAATTTTTATAAGGAATTGATGGCGATTAATGTTTTGCAGGAATACTTGAAAAACAGCGGCGAGTGGCGAGTGGCGAGCGGCGAGAAAAGACAAAAACGAAACGATGTTGCAAAAATGCAACGATGCAGTAAAAAAGTAGCGTTGTAGGGGTCGCACTCGTGGGCGACCCGCGCCGGAACTTAAAGACAGGGATTAGGGATTAGGGATTAGAAAAGACAAAAGATAGAGACAAAAGACAAAGACTTTGAATTGCCCATAGTTATGGCGCGTAGGGGTCGCACTCGTGGGCGACCCGCGCCGGAACACCATGATTTGCCGGTTATTTGGTTCATTGACGGTGTTATTGCTGTCGGGCACGGGACGCCGAGGGCTGCGTCCCCTACGAATTAACACGGTCGGCGTGTAATTAAGGCCGTAGGGGTCGCACTCGTGGGCGACCCGCGCCGGAATACCACGATTTGACGGTTATTTGGTTCATTGACGGTGTTATTGCTGTTGGGCTTAAAGACAGGGATTAGGGATTAGGGATTAGAAAAGACAAAAGATAGAGACAAAGACAAAGACTTTGAATTGCCCATAGTTATGGCGCGTAGGGGTCGCGCCATGAGCGACCCGCGCCGGAATACCACGATCTGCCGGTTGTTATTGGGAACAATGGTAAATGGAAAATTGAGAATGTAAAAATAGCCATTTTCAATTTTCAATTTATAGAAAGACCCGTGCTATAGGCTTCGGGATGCGCTCATTTACGTCCGTATGGACGCGGAGGGAAAAATGGAAAATGAAGGACTCTGGATTGCTTCGCGATGAAACCGCTCGCAAAGACAAGGACTCTGGATTGCTTCGCCGCAAAAAGACGCGGCTCGCAAAGACAAGAATTCTGGATTGCTTCGCGATGAAACTGCTCGCAAAGACAAAGACTCTGGATTGCTTCGCCGCAAAAGGACGCGGCTCGCAAAGACAAGAATTCTGGATTGCTTCGCGATGAAACCGCTCGCAAAGACGAAGGAACAATTTTCCATTTTCTGTTTTCAATTTTCAATTTTAAAAGTACAAGGAGGTGTGAAGATAGAGGAGCAGTTCTTGTGGCGGCTGAATGGCGGGAATGCGCGATTCGGGTAGGATCTTAGTTCACATGCGATTCACAGTTCTTTGGAGTAAATAAAAATATTGAAAAGGGAAGTGAAATTATGCGTAAGGTTCTAAGTGTTTTGGCATTTTTGCTGTTCGTAACCCTCATCTTCGGAACAGCAGCGTTCGCGGAAGCCACGATTTCAGCAGATATCAAAGGTGAATCTGTGGTGCAACCTGGCAAAACCATAACGCTCACCGCTGAATTGTTGCCTGGCGTTGACGAAAATGACTTCCGAACAATGAGGTGGACAAGAGTCCCTTATGATGGTGTTTTGGTTGAAACTCCCACAATGCGTGCAGATCAAACAATAATAACAACTACTACTGGCGTTGTTGGCGACAAAGATTCTTTCAAGGTAGAATTGATTAGTAGCGATGCCGTAACTATAGTTGGCGAATCCGCTCCATTTGAGGTAACAATCATTGATATACCTATGACAGGAATTAAGCTGGATAAGAATATTTATTTAGTAGACACTAATATTGGCCATGAGACTTTTACTTTATTAATTACGGCTGAACCGAATGACACAACAATATGGGTGAAAATTGAGAAAATTGATCCTTTAGATGTATTGGATGTTCTCACACCTGCCACATATCCAATACCAAATCCTGATGGAACATTACCAACTCCAGTTTATACAGCAACTACTTTGGTAACCGGAAACGCTACGGTAAAAGTATCATCAGTTTTGAGTCCGGATATCTTCGCTGAGTGCAAGGTGTTTGTGTTTGACTCAACTGCTGCTAGCCCGGCGAAATTTATACCGACTACAATACCCACAACTTTTGATTTCACCAATAAAAGCGTCGATAAAACAGTTCCATTGTTTATAGATGTTGATGGCTACAGTAGTTTGACTGAAGCTGAATGTAATGATCCCAAAAAATTCCCAAATGAAGCCGATCTGGTAACAACGTTTATGCCGGGCATCAAGTCGACGGATCTATATGTTAATAGTGAAGGGCTAGTAACTATTAAAGATAGCATAGCTAAGGAAATAGCTATGGATCTGCTTGGCGTTGACAGTGCGGACGTAATAACGTTGCCGGTGTTTGAAGCAATACTTCCATTTTTACCGCCACCAGCGCCAGCAAACACTATACCGGACGGACACACAGCTGCGATCATGTTCAAGGTTGATTGGGATGTTCTATCGACTAATGGATACGTACGCAGTCCAAAAGATGTGAAACTGCTGAAGATCCTTTCCGCCACCGAAGGTAAATTATTCGAATATGTAGAAAAAGTTGCCGACGTGGCAGATGGGAAATTTACGCTTCTTGTTGCAGATGTTGGTGCTGGTAGGACTCCCCCCTACGCTGTATATGATGAGGTTGATTCATCAGATATTATTTATGAAACATTTGCCAATAAATACTTTATACTCTTCGGTATAAAGGACGGAGGCAGTTTTGACCTTGACGGGGAGAATAACGGCGTTATTTGGGATCCGATGGCGTTGGCTTCAATCCCCGTAACTGATGTAAAATTCAAGAATAATCCTCTTGTTGTCAACCCGGACGAAATAATTGACCTTGGAAAGGAAATAATCTTAGTGCCTGATTCTGCTAGCGTCTATGAAATAAGATCAAAAGACTGGGATATTGACCCGTTTGTGGGAACTTTTGACGCAGCAGATCATGGAATCTTGACAGTGAATCCGCATCTGACATCACAGATGAATACTGTAATATCAGTGGATATTACAGTAAAAAAACATAATGGAAATGATGTTGAATTCAAACAGGTAACCTGCGTTCTCCAAGTCCGCCCCGCAGCCGCATCAATCACCGTCACCCCCGACACTGCGAACGTAGCTATCGGCAAAACCCTGCAGCTCGCCTCCGCGGTCTTACCAACGGATGCTGACCAGACTGTCACTTGGGACAGCAGCAACAAATTGCTTGCTACAGTCGACAGCGACGGATTGGTCACGGGAGTTGCGGCCGGTTATACGCTGATAACGGCTACGACGTACAACGGCATAGTAGGACAGTGCTTGGTGACCGTCACCGTGCCTGACCCGATTTCGGCGGTTGCTGTGACCCCGAAAACGGAGACTTTGAACACAAGCAGTAAAACTACGGTTCAGCTTACTGCGGTAGTCACGCCAAGCACAGCGGATCAGTCTGTTACGTGGACATCCGGCAACTCTGCGGTTGCGACTGTGTCGGCGACCGGATTGGTGACGGCGGTTTCCGACGGAACGGCTGTCATTACCGCAACAGCGTCTGACGGCGTTACCAAGGATACCTGCACGATCACAGTCGACTCGGCGCCTACTGTACTGGTTACCGGCGTGACGCTCGATAAGACCACGCTGGACTTAATCTTCGGAGGAGATCCCAACGACGCGTCTTACCATCTCACCGCGACGATTGATCCTCCCACTGCCACAAACAAGAATGTGACGTGGTTATCCAGCGCTCCTTCTGTTGTAAGCGTGACCGGGACGTTGTTGGACGGACTCGTGACGGCGTTGGCGCCCGGCTCGGCGACGGTTACAGTCACGACGGCGGACGGCGGAAAAACGGCTGTCTGCAATGTAACCGTAACCGCAGCGCCCACAGTCGTACCTGTTGATAATTTGACTCTGAACAAACATTCAGAGAATCTAATCAATGGCGAAACTCTCACGCTTACTGCCACAATTACGCCATCAAATGCGACGAACAAGGACGTTATTTGGTCAAGCAGCAACTCGTCGATAGTCAGCGTTCCGTCAACTTCAGCAAACACTATAACTGTAACAGCGAGCGCTGTTGGATCGGCAACGATCACGGCCACAGCCGCAGGAGACTCCACAAAAACGGATTCCTGCACAATAATTGTCTCAATACCTGACAAACCTATAATGAGCGTAACGGTGAGCCCGGCGCCGCTGACGATGGACATAGCGCAATCGCGCAGTCTCACGGCGACAGTCCTGCCCGTCGATACGACGGAGTCCAGGGCAGTGACATGGACGAGCAGCAACCCGTCGGTAGCCAGCGTAACCGGCAGCGGGGCAAATGGTGAAACCGGACTCGTGACGGGACATGCTGTGGGAACGGCGACGATAACAGCGTCAGCCGGCTCTTGCCAGGGGCATAGCAATGTTACTGTGAAAAAACCCGATCCTCTCGACCCGACATTCCCGACCGATCCAAAAGACGTTGCCGACAAGACCGGCATTTCCTCCGGCAACTTCGAAGTGAAGGGCAATTTGGTCTATCTCAAGAAGGCGCTGGCGGAAGCAATAGCGAAAGTTCTGCTCGGCACGAGTAAGCCGAACGTAAGTGTTTCGCCGGTATTCGAGGGCGATATGGCAGCGAGGGGATTCGGAGCGGAAGGTCAAGTTGCGGAAATCAAGCTTGAGGTGCTCGGCGCCGACCTGCTGGCAATGTTTGCGGATGACATAATCCTTATCGGTTTGACTTCCAGCAACACAGGAAAGAAATTCACCTTCACGGCCGACTCGAACAAGTTCGAGGAGAAGACGTTCACGCTGCTCTTAGGAGGCGTGATATACACCGGCAAAATTGATCCGAACGCAACCTACGAGCTGGTTGTGTTCATCAGGGACGGCGGCGAGTTCGACCTCACCGGAAAAGCAAACGGCGAAGTGGTGGCGCAGGTGTTCTTCGCAGCCGATGGAAGCAGCAGCGGCGGCGGCGGCGGATGCAACGCGGGTTTCCTTGCGCTCATGATGCTCGCAGTCCCGTTCGTCCTGAGAAGAAAACAGTAGGCCTGAAAACCGAAAGATAATCGTATCAAACGTTGCAGGGGCGGCTCATTTGCCGCCCCTGATTTTTGCATAGACGCACCTGTAGGGGCGGCTTGTAGCCGCCCGCACCTCATAACCTTTGACATATCATCATTTTTCAATGTTATTTCATCTTATCCCGTTGCGTATTTTCTAACGCGCGGCGAAAAAACAGGCGGCTGAAAGCCGCCCCTACACCCATTGTACACAATATATCACAGCTACATAACATACAAACGCATCAAAACCTTTGACATATCATCATTTTTCAATATTATCTCATCGTATCGCGTTGCGTATTTTTTAACGCGCGCCAAAAAAACAGGCGGCTGAAAGCCGCCCCTACACCCATTGTACACAATATACCACAGTTACATAACAGACAAACGCATCTGTAGGGGCGGCTTGTAGCCGCCTGTGCATTGTATTCTGTTGCGTTCATCGCCTCAAAATAATGATACGGGTGGTTTTTTGCCGTCTGTTTTTATTGTTTCGCCATTGTATAAACAATCTTCCGTCCATCTTTCAGGATTGTATTCAATATATTCCGCAATTTGCTGATAGTCATAATTATTACGAATAATGTGATCGTGGAATGATTTTTGCCAAACCGAATACCCAACCTTGATAGAAATTGCACGTTTCCATTGTCCTATCATGCGTGAAACTGTAGGGGCGGCTTGTAGCCGCCCGTTTACATCATACCGCCAATCGCCATAAATACCGATGAGCATATGAACATGGTTTGGCATAATTACGGAACAATCAACGCATACCTCGTCATAAACTTGTGATAACAACAATATTTCATTCTCTATTATTTCTCCAACGCGCGTTAGCCGCAGGCTGCAAGATACCTCTCCTATTTCGATTGATGCGAATATTTCCTTTCGGTCTTTTGCGCAAATCGTCACAAAATACGCGCCGTCCTGACTGTAATCGAAGTCTTTATACCTATTCGGTTTACGTTTTGTGTATTCGATTGTCATTTAATCTCACCAAAAATCTTTTGGATTTTTTCATAATTTTGTACTTTCGTTTCGTTAATGGCGCGGGGGCTGTAACAAAAGCAGTATATTAGCTAGCCAAACCACAATATATTGTAGGTGGCTGTAACAAAAGTAGTATATTGGCTAGCCAAACCACAATATATAGTGGTTGTTTGGTATTGTGTGCACAATATGTTGTAGGGGCGGCATTCTGCCGCCAGCTTTTGTTACAGCCCCACTTTTGTTACAGCCCCCTACAGTGGTTTATTGTGTTCTGTATTCATCATTTTTTATTAAAAATATTCTTTATTGCCTTTCCTGCTTCTTCTTTCACTACGTCGCCAGGTTTCTTCGGGGCTTCTTTTGCGGGCGCCGGCGTTGCCTGTTTACCCTGAGCGCCGCTTGTACTGCCCGCTCCGCTGGCGCTTGACGCTTCCTCTTTCTTGACGCCTGGTATACCTATGCTGTCCAAGACTTTATCCTTGACCGCTTCTTGAATGCTCTGCGGCTGCTTTTGCGCGTCTCCTTCGCTTGTTTCCGCGTGTTCGGCGCTTGGCTGGCCTACCTTGACTATCGAGAATGACGGGTCGTCGATATTGCCGCCCACTTTAAACGACACTTCGCGGAAATCGCTCTGCTTGCCCGCTGCTGCCCCTTTTCCGATCGCTTGCGACAAAACTGCCTCAAGCCCTTTACCGGACGCAAACTCGCCGATGTTACCTCCCGCAATTGCGCCCGCCGCTCCAAGAGCGCCGCCGGTGATGATATTTATCAACAGAAAATTGACGCTCCCGTCGCCTGTCAGGTTAAACCCGCCCGCATACGTTATCGGGCCTTCGATTTGTGCGTACTTGTAAAGAGGGTCGTTACCCGGAGCGGTCGCCTTTGAGCCTTTTTGGAATATTATCCGCGTCGTTTCAAGCTTGAAAGGAGCTGTCACTTCCGCGTAATGAACGGAATCGGTTCCATGCAGCTTTGAAATGATGTCGAGCCAGCTGAAGCCGCTGAGCCCGCCAGTACCGACTTTTGCAGTCCCTGTGCCTCCCAGCGTGAATTTGGGGTCTATAGTCCCGTTGAACGTCAACGCCAACTCTCCTTTGCCCGTTATCTTGCCCTTAATATCAGGAACCAAGTCGTGAACAAGCGCGTTCACGTCAACGCCGGACGCATTCAGTTTTCCAGAGTATTTAAACGTCTGAGTATTGAAGTCGCCGTCGAGCTCAAGCGACCCGCCGTTCAGCTTTGCCGTCCCATGCCCGTACTTTAAGCTTGAGCCGGAAAGAGATAGCGGAATTGCGACGTCCGAGAGCTTCATGCCGTATATCACGAGTGAAGGAATTGACGCGCTGCCCTGCCCTGAAGCCTCCGCGCCGGAAAGAGACGCGCTGAATTTGGCGGAGAGCGTCCCCGCTATCTGCCCCTTGACGTCCGGAACGCTTTCCGTCAGTTTCGCAAGATCAAGCCCCGAACCTGTGAACTCTATTTGCCCCTTGCCCTCCGACGGTTTAAACGAGCCTGTGGCGGAGAGCTTTCCCGCTCCGATTTGCGCGGAAAGGTTGTCGAGTTTCAGATCATCCATGTTTCCGCTCAGTTCCACCGTCAAGTTGTCCATTCCGTACCCCTCGGCGGAAAATTTGGGCGCGCTTCCCTGAAACGCGACATTCGGCGAGTCCGCCTTTCCAGTCAGTGCAAGCTTCCCCGAGAACGTACCAGCGAGAGCCACGCCCAGATTGCCCGTTTTACTGAGGTCGCTGAGATTCAACTGCGCCATTTCAACGCTAATATTTATGTCGCCCGCTCCGCTTTTTGGTATCGTCAGTTTACCCGAACCCGAAATGGAACCCTGCCCGGACGATGCCTTTGCTGTAACTAAGTTTATGGTATCCCCTGCTTTTTTGACGACAACGTTTACATTCTGGAAACCGAGCCCTGAAGCCGAGACGCTCTCTGCGCCCACTTCCAGATCCATATTGTCGAGATTTGCCAGGTCGCCCGTCAGCGCGGTCGTTGCTTTGATGTTCTTCGCGTTTATCATGTCCATCACGGCAAGCTCCTGCGAGGAGATTACCAGATCAAGTTTCGGGTCTGGCATTGCGCCCGAGGCGTGTACGCCGACCTGCACCGTCCCCTTAAGTTTATATTGAACGATGTCGGGGACAAATTTCGCGAGAGCGGCGGGTGTTAACGAGAGGGAGGCGTTTACGTCGAGCGCCGGTTTTGCGCCCGTCACATTCTTGACCGTTCCCGACGCCTTAATCGGCAAACCTGTCCAGGACGCCGAACTTTCTTTCAATGTGAAATTTCCTCCCGCGTAAGTAAATCCAAGCGCGAGATTATCCACGGTATAGCCCGTAGCGGATAAAGATTTGCTGCTAATCGTTCCGTCCAGCGACGGGTTCGACGTTGAGCCTGCGACATGAACCTCCGCTGTCACATTTCCCTTTAGCTCCATTTTATCGGCATCGGGAATAAAAGGCTTAAGCGAGGCCAGGTTCAGGTCTACAGTCTTCAGCGTCACGTTCAGCTTTGGCGCGGTGAGTATGTCCGACACGCTTCCGCTCAGATATGAAGCCGCTCCCTCAAAATGCGCTTTTCCGTTGACCGTCGCCTGGTCGCCGCCCGTCAGTTTTACTTGCAATGCTATGTCCGTTCCCTTTACACCCCATGCTCCGACTGACGGCGCGTGGAGAGCTATTGTTCCGTGAAGCGCGTTAGTGGCTCCGTTGATATCAATAGAGAAATCGGAAATGTTTCCGCTAATTCCGTCAGCGCCGCCGAGGCTGCTCAAAGCCGCAAGGTCGGCTGCGCCTCCGCTCAGTTTTACGAACACGGTCGGAACATCGTTCCTGAACGCCATTGCCAAATTACCCGCAATAGGAATTCCGAAAGCATTAGCCGTGATTTTGTCCAAAGAAAGCCTGAGCTCCTTGTAGTTCACCATTCCCTCAAACGATTCAACCGGCCATCCCGCAACGCGCGCTCCTTTAAAATTGGCCGTCGCCGTGAAGCTTGGATCTTCCCACGTTCCTTCCGCCTTGAAGGACATCCCGACCTCTCCAACGTAATCACCTGGCGAAAGATCAGGCCACAGGCTGACTAATTCCGTCACGTCCATGCCTTCCAGAATACCTTCCAAGTTAAGCGCATCCGAGAGTTGCCCCGACGCCTTAACTGAACCTTTTCCCACATTAAGAGCGACATTCTTTAAGGTCACCTTGTTTCCATTGATTTCAGCCGCTACGATTCCGGCGACCGGAAGCGCGTTCACATTTGCCTTGACGTTTGCCGTTACAGTGTATTGGTCAAATCCGAGGCTTACGTTCTCGATTTCCGTTACGCCCCATTTTGAGGTTAGCACGCTTTGCACTATCTTCAATTCATCAATTGGGACCTGGAAAGGCCCGTCGGACGGCTGGCTTGGCAGTTTGCTCAGCTCTTCCGCCAATTTATCCAAGTTAACGTCAACTCCGCCGATAGATAATAATGAAAGACGGGGCGAACTCAGCAGCGACATGAAATTAACCTTCGCCTCCACGAGTTCCGCTTTTAGCATTTCCGCCCCATCTTTCTTGATGTTGGCGCCGCGGATGCTATAGCCCCGCAGAGGATTCCCGCTGACCTGATCGAACTTGAGATCCGCCTGCAAATAATTCTTTACAGCATCGCGCGCTTCGCTCGCAACTAAGTCACATGCGATGTCCATTGCCGCCAACAATGCGATCAGGACACCGAAAAACACCGGTATTCCAATGATTAACCATAACCAATTAAAGCGTTTCTTATGTTTTTTATAACTTTTTCGCATCGAAATCCTCCTTGATTCTATTTGGACATAGACGTGCCTTCTTAAATTGAAAATGGAAAAATATCGAGTTGATTGTTTATAATTATCAATTTTCAATTCTCCATTGTTCCCAATAACAACCGGCAAATCGTGGTATTACAGAATTTTATATAGTGGGACGCCGAGGACTGCGTCCCCTACTGCTTCTTATATAGTGGGACGCCGAGGGCTGCGTCCCCTACTGCTTTTTATAAACCGTTGAAATACCGAGAAGCGCTAGTACAATGTATCCAAAGCCTGCATTGCAACCGCCGCTGTCTTTTACTATCCTTTCGTACGCTAAGAATATAGACGAAATCACTTCACCGTTTACTTGTCCGTCAAGGTCAAACTCTCCTCCATCCTTTATGAAAAACAGCAACTCATAGTCGTTATTAGGGTTTATTTCCCCTAAGAAAATCGACCCGTTGTACAGCACTGTAAATTTGCCCACGCTGTAATCCGTCGATTTACTCGCGTAAGCGAAGAGTTTTCCCGTGTTCTTTGACGTCATTCCTATTAGCTTCACTTCAAACGGATACCGCACCAGTAATTCGCTGCCTCTCACGCTAAACATCACGGCAACTGTCTCGCCGTTATACGCAGTTTTTCCGCTGAAAATCGGCAGGATATTGGTGTTTACAGCATCCGCTCTGAGTAGTTCCATTGCTATTTTGTTTGCCAGCGCCATACTCAGGAACAGTCTCTTCCCGCTTGCATCAATACTGCTTTCAGGTATGCCGGTTGTTTCCGAAGTTTCCGCTTTATCCGATGGATATTCAGGCGTCAAAAGAAAAAAACCGTGTCCATAATCCGCCACGGTTACATCGCAACTGGCCTTGAACCCCCCGTCTCTTGTTGTCGCCGTTATCACAGTCGTTCCCGTGTTTATCGCCGTCACTCTTCCCGTATCGGATACCGTCGCAACTCTCGAATTGCCGGTTCCCCAATCAACGTTCTTATTCGTTGCATTCTGCGGGATTACACTGGCAGTGAGCGTTTGAAACTCACCTATTCTCATCGTAATTGAGCTCTGATTAATAGTCACTCCGCTCACGGTGACAACTGTTGTATCTCCCTTTGCTTTTACCGTTACTGTCGCTACGCTTGAATTCACGGACTCCGCTCCGGGCGAGCTCACTATGCAGTAGTAGTAATGCGTCCCCACTACCAAATCTGTCGGGATGGCGAAAATGGTGTTCGTCTCGTTAGGTAATAAATCTCCGCTCGTGTTGCTTGCCGCAGTGTTGGAATACCATTGATAGGAAAGCGCCGTACCGTTAGTCACGTCGGCAAACACCGACAGTCTGTCCGTGATGTTGTTGATGCTGCCCTCCGTAACTTCTTTGTCAACGGGGTTAACACTGATTATGATAACAGGCCCTATATTAATGAAAGGAAAGTTATCCTCTGCAGTGTTCAACTTTGGAAAACCTTTATTATCCCAGATCCATGGTCCTAACGGGAGTGGATTATTAAACAACCAGGAATTGCCGGTATACGTCTCCTTTGTCAAAAGCTCGGCGCCAGTGACAATACCTCCATGCTTTCTGTCAGGCGAGCTAAACGTGTCGTTCTCCGGGATTATCGACCCGTTCATTTTAAGATTTTTGTAGCGATAAGAGTTTGTAATGCCTTCGTCTGATACCAGAAATCCCGCCAAGCCGCCGGAAAAATTGCCGCTGATATTGCCCGTGGCATAACAGTTCGAGACGTTGCCGCCCGTATTGTACCCCACAAGGCCGCCAACATAAGAAATGCTGCTCACATTGCCTGTCGCGTAACAATTTGATATGTAGCCATCTGCCAGAAATCCTACAAGTCCGCCCGCATCAGATTCGCTGCTGCTGACATTGACTGTGGCGTAACAATTCTTTATTACGCCATCCTCCATATACCCTACAAGGCCGCCTGTATCAATGTTTCCATAGACATCACCAATTGCGTAGCAGTTTACAATATCTCCGCCTGATTGAAACCCTACCAGGCCGCCGACATTATTGCCGTCGCCTTTTATTCCGGTATCGTAAAGCACCACGCCGAGGTTTTCTATCGTCGCATTGGTCACATGCCCGAACAACCCCAGACAATGCTTTCTCCGGTCTAACCATAAACCTTTGACCTTGTGTCTGTCGCCATTAAATCCACCGATAAAGGATAAATCCTCGCTCCCAACGGGCAGCCAGCCTTCCTTGCCCCATTTGGCGTAACCCGCGCCGCCGATTTCAAGGTATGGAGTCAGGTCTATGTCGTTGCTCAGCTTGTAGTACATATTCAAGTTGATTCTCACATTATCAAGTTCCTCCGCAGTTGATATTAACTTGGGGTTTTCCGCCGAGCCTTCGGGCGCCGCCAATGCGCCGGATGTTATGAATAACGACATGATTATCATGACAGCTAATATGGTTTTTCTCACAGTTATCGCTCCTTTGTTTTAACTATAATATCTGAATTATAATTTAAAATCTTGAAATTGGCGCTGTAAATGTGAAAAATAGTGGTTAAAAACAGTGTGACTTTAAGTTAGGAGTTAGAAGTTAGGAGTTAAATGTTTGTAGTTAGAAGTTTGTAGTTAGAAGTGAGGAGTGAGGAATTAGCAGCTAACTCCTCACTCCTCACTCTCCCTTATATTCTTTACACTCTTTTTTTTAGAACAAGCGATATAACTCCAAGAATGGCTAACGCAAGATATCCAAAGCCTGCGTTGCAGCCTATCCAATCATCCTTCGGGTTCACCTTCACTGTCGCCGCGCTTGTCGGCACGGGTACAGCGGCGGGAGAACTGACCACGCAGTAGTAGTAATAGGTTCCCTCAGTCAATCCTTTGGGAATGGTGAAAACTGCGCCCGTCGCGCCGCTTATTACCGCGCCGCCCGTATTGCTCGCCGTGGTGTTCGAATACCACTGATATGAAAGCATTCCTCCGCCCGTCACGCTAGCCGACACCGACAAGCTTCCGGTGATGCTGCCCGCCGTAACTGTGGTGTTCGCCTGAGGTTGAGTATTGATAGTTATTATCGGCGCCGGTACATACACGAATGGGAAAGGATAATTTTCCGTTCCCAGATCAAGTTTTGGGAATCCTCTCGTGTCCCAATACCACGGGCCGGTAACGCCAAATACCCAGCCATTGCTCGAATAAGTAGCCTGCGTTGAAAGCTCCGCCGCAGTTTTTGGGCCGCCATGCACACCGTTCGGCGTGTTTTCTGTACGCGCCGCGCCGTTCACTGTAAGACCTGTATAGCGGTAGCTGTTTGTGATGGTGTTGGTTCCGCTTCCTGAACTTTGATTCCCAACAAGGGCGCCAATACTATTATCACCGCTTGATAACACATTACCGACAGCGTAGCAGCTCTTTATACTGTTGTTTCCTTCGTTGTTGTGTTGATGCCCCAACAGCCCGCCGACATAGTCCTGGCCTTTGACATTGCCGGTAGAATAGCTGTTCTCAATGATACAGACACCGTCGAATCCCTGATGCCCCACCAGACCGCCCGCATCTAAGGCGTCCACTGTAATATTACCTGTTGCGTAACAGTTTCTTATTATACTGCTGCTACTGGGATTGCTGTTCTGATGCCCCACCAAGCCGCCGCCTTCAATACCGGCTATGACATTACCCTTAGCGTAGCTGCACTCTATGATGCAGTCGCCGCTGCCGGCGTCCTGTATTCCCACTAAGCCGCCGATAGATTCGCTTGTGCCTGTAACATTGCCTGTTGCATAGCTTTTTGTTATTATGACATCGGTGAATTCGGCCTTTTGCCACCCTACCAGACCGCCGGTTCTGGCAATGCCGCTGACGCTGCCCGTCGCGCTGCTGTTACGTATTTCACCGCCGCTTTGCCCTCCTACCAAGCCGCCGAGTTGACCAATCCCTTTTACGCTACCTATGGCAACTCCGTTTTCAATAACGCCGCTTCGCATTATTCCCACGAAACCGCCGGAATTGTAGTCGCTGCTGACTGCGCCCGTGGCGTCGCTGTCTATGATATTACCGTTCACTAATTCTCCCACAAAGCCGCCTGCTATATCATATCCGCTGACATTGCCAGTGGCTTTACCGTCTATTATTGTACCGCTGCCGTAGTCTACGTTGAACCATCCTACAAGACCGCCGACTTTTTGCAGACCGCTGACGTCGCCTGCGGCGTTGCTTCTTATGATTTGCCCCCCGTTCAACCATCCCGTAAGGCCTCCAAGCTGATAAAGGGCTCTTACGCCGCCCGTAGCATAGCTGTCAACAATAGCGCCGTCACGCATCAATCCCACCAGTCCTCCGGTATTGTAATCGCCGCTAATAATGCCGGAGGCATAAGAGTTCACGATATCTCCTGAGTTTAATTCTCCCACAAGGCCGCCGACTATGTCTGAGCCGCTGACATTGCCTGTGGCGTAGCAACCTGTTATATTAACGTAAGACGGCCCTCCGATTGCCTGTTGCCAACCCGCCAAACCTCCGACTTTTTCAGAGCCGCTGACATTGCCCATGGCGAAGCTGTTTGTGATATTTCCGCCGTTTATCCATCCCATAAGGCCGCCGATATGAGAAGTCCCGTCAACATTAGCCACAGAATTGCTGCCTTCTATACTGCCGCCATACTGATAGCCCACAATGCCGCCGACATTGGCCTCGCCGTTAACATTACCCGCAGTGCTACAGTCTTTGATTACGCTGTCCATCAAATAACCAACCAATACGCCGGTCTCGAAGTGTCCTTTGACGCCTGAAACCGCTGTCTCCACTTTGAGGTTCTTAATTGTCGCGTCGCTAATGCGCCCAAACAGGCCTATATCGTTCGTACTTCTGTTTATCCAGAGTCCTGTTATTTTATGCAAGTTTCCGTCAAATTCTCCTGTAAAACGACCGTCTGTGCTTCCAATTGGCGCCCAGCCTGCGCCGCCGTTATAGCCGGGGTTGCCGGACGACAAAAATGTCGTCAGGTCAATGTCGTTGCTTAACTTGTAGAACTTGTCCAAGCCGAGCCTCACAGCGTCAAGCTGCTCCGCTGACGTTATTACTATCGGATCGCTTGCAGAGTCGCCGGGCGCCGCCAATGCGCCGGACGCAATGCACAGTGAAAAAATTATTGCTACCGCTAAAATGACTTTCTTCATTTATCGATTACTCCCTTTCATAGTGTAATAATTGTACCAATATTGTCAACATTTTTTAATAACATGAAACATAAATCAATTATACCAAAAATTAAAAATAAAAGACGTGAAAAAACAGGGATTAGAAAAATAAAAAGCAGGGATTAGGGATTAGAAAAAACTTAAAGACTAAGACGCTGGATTGCTTCGCCGCAAAAAGACGCAGCTCGCAAAGACTTCTGGATTGCTTCGTCGCAAAAAGACGCGTCCCTTTACATGTCTTTGCGAGCGCAGCGAAGCAATCCAGTGTCTTTGTCTTTGCGAGCGCAGCGAAGCAATCCAGTGTCTTTGTCTTTCATTGATAATTGTGCATTGAACATTACGTTTAAAATGCTGCTAAGCTATATTTGACAACCCAAAGCCTTTGCTTTTTCTAATCCCTAATCCCTAATCCCTAATCCCTGTCCTTCCTCAGCGCGTTGAAAACTGAGGACGGCGCGTTTGCGGGGGATTTTCCTTTCTTTATTATGTGATAATCGGCGTATGTAAGGGGTTTGCCCTCGCTAATTTGTTCTGCGAGAGTGACTTCCCCTACAAATACTCTGTGAGTGTATACATCAGTTACCGAAATGACTTTTGCTTCAACCGCAGCAATGCAGCTTCCTGTAACCTTTGGGACTCCGTTTTCTCCCGTGACCCATTCTTTACAGTTGGCGAACTTGTCGAAGTTGCGACCGGTTCTGAAACCAAAATTACCGATGAAAGGCATAGTAACTTCACTGTCTAACACTGAAGCGGAAAAAAGTCCGCTTTTTCCGATTAGCTCAGTTGTGTAGTTATCCTTATGCAAACAAATAGCAATACATATGGGTTCCGCTGTCAATTGCATCATCGCGTTAATAATCTGCCCGTTCATATTGCCTTCATGTTGAGTACTAATTATGTAAAGACCGTAACTTAAAGAAAACAGTGCCTTCGGATCAATCATAGTTATACACCCCTTCAATAGTTTTTTAAGCGGTTCATTATTTCCGGCGCGAGTCGACTGCCATTAGTTTAAAATGGAAAATGACGCGTTTTTGTTTTTTGCATTCGTTTTTTATTTTTCCATTTTCCATTTTCCACTTTCCATTATTTCTTCTTCCGAGAGGCCGGTTACTTCCTGAATGAACTCGACAGGCGTGTTTTTCTGCAACATCAACAGCGCTACCTCTTGTCTGCCCTCTTGTCTGCCTTCTTGTCTGCCCTCTTGTCTGCCTTTTTGCAACCCCCGTTTTTCATATGTTGATATCGCATTATAATAGTCGCGGCGGTTTTTTTCCCTTATTTCGTAAAAATGTCGTTCTTCTTCATTTTTCATGAATATATCTTCTATCGTTATTGCTCGACGTACCATCGGCTCCTGTTCAGCTATCCTTTCCATTACTTCCCCCTCCATGTTGCTCAAGTAAAGTCCCCAACACTCTAATGGGCTCCATTCCTCTTTCGGCGGTTGGCGCTTCAGCTTTGGAAGCTCCAGCGTGTGAATCTCCAAAGCGTCAGAGAATAATACCGCCTCTTTATGTTCCAACACTCGGAAAACGCCGTGAAATTTCGAATCGTCGTTCCATTTAAAAACATCGAAGTCCAATATCACAATGTTTATCATTTGAAAGCATAATCATTTTTACGATTAATCGCCACGCCTACCACCTTCTTATTCTTGCAATTATAACTTTTGAGCAAAACTCTCTACCGCTCTTTTTCAAAATGAAAAATGATGCGTTTTGTCTTTGCCGGTCTCAATTTTGGCGGTTCAAAGGTTCTTAGCAAGGGCGGTTCTCTCTAACCGCCCCTACTTAATGTTCACCCTACCACCTTTACCGATAAACTTCACAGCAGGGTTGTACATGCCTTCCGCGCTCACCGGCGGAAGGGCGAAATTGCCCTTAGTGACCGCGCGAACGGTATATTTGTATTCGACGCTTCCATTCAACTTGTCGAAGAACATCAGTAACCTGTCGTCACGCGCGTCAGTTATGCATAGATTTGTTTTCGGGGCTGACTCGATTTCAATTCCCGCCGGAAGCAAAAGCGACACTACTACATCACTAAGCTGAACCACAGGAATAATTTTTACTGTTGCAACTATCTCCGTTCCGAGCTTGATATCGCCAGTAATCCTCTTTCCCTTTGAATCCCTCCAATCGGTTTCAATCGTAATTCCCTGAGATTCCGGCTTTGGAGCTACTTTTGGCTCTCCTGTTGCAATCCAGCTGTAATATCCGTTGCCGCTTCCTTCTGATTTTAATATCCATTTTCCGGGTTCTGAAATCTGGAAAGATAAGTTATTCTGCGCCTTAAACTCCCTTGCAGGTTCGTGTATTTCGCCCGAAGGATCGGTCAAAGAACAGGTAAGATCGGTCTCGGTTTGCCCGCCAATCGCCCTTATGTAATTTGAAAGAGCGACAGTGGAAACTGAATTCTCCTGAGTGCTGTACCAGCGTCCTATCCTTCCCGCCTGAATCAGGTACTCTGCAAGCGCTGCCGCTTCAGGAGCTTCAGGCTGTACTAAGCTCCATAAAAGAAGCGCTTGAGCGGCATTTCGAACAGTGCTGTCAAGAGTCACGGGGTTTCCAACCATTGGGGCGCCCGCACCGACAGTTCCGCTAATGGCCTTGAGGTGTTCCGGTTTGCCGTCCGTAAGCGCGTATGCGCCCGCAAGCCATATCTGTCCCGATGGAAGGATGCTCTTTGTATTTTCCTTAAGCCAGTACATTAGGCCAAGAGGAGCTTCTTTCTCTAGCGCCAGCACGAAGCAGGCGTATGCTTTTGTCGTAAGGTTCTCATTGATGGCGTTTCCATCGACCGGCTCAGCTAAAACCTGTCTCAGGAAATTCATAGCCCCTTTCCACATATCCTCGGGGAATGGCTGAAGCACATTTGCCCTCCTGAGTTCCGACAGGAAATGAGCTGCATAAACGCTTGCCCAGTCGTTCGAGTGCTGATTGCCCGGCCAGGTAGCGAAAGAACCGTTATAAAGCTGCATAGCTTGAATACGGGAAATAGCGGCGGACAGTTTTCGCGATATCTCATACTGTGAAACGAGCTCCGGGTCAGACATCTTCGCGGCTTCCGGCACTGCAAGCACAGCCCAAGCTGTGGAAACCGTCTGTTCAAGGCAGCCGTAAGGGTATCTCAACAGATAGTTGAGCGCGGGGACAAGGTCGGCGACCGGAGTTCCTGTTACGGTGATTATCCTTTCGGTTGTCCCGGCAAAGTCGTCGGGCAGCGTTATGACAGTCTCTCCCGCTCCAAACCTGCCCGTTCCCATCCGGGATACTATCGGATAAAGCCCGCGAACCTGCATGTCAATCTCCTGAGCGAACTCTTCTCCGCTAAATTTCGCGTCCACAATATATCTGGCGCTTCCTATATCGGGCGCTTCAAACTCGACTTCAATAGATTTTGATGATTTAGCCGGAACATTTACGGAAAATTCCTTTTGTCCGTTAATGCTCAACGGGCCTTCTGTTTTGAGAGTAACGCTTACCTCCTGCGGCTTTTCGCTCGTGTTGAACACGCTTACATGAGAGTTGAACGTGTCGCCCATAGCGGCAAAACGGGGCAGATTAGCTTCGACGACCACATCCCGCGCAATTTGTACGAACTTCTCCGCGCTGCCGAACGACGAGCCGGAAATTCCCACTGCGTAGAGGCGAGTTTTTCCGCTGAATTCAGGGACGTCAAGCTCTATTTCCGCCTCTCCGCTCTCGCCTATAAACAAAGTCGGCTTAAATATCGACAAAATTTTGAAACGTTTCGTATCCATGTTGCCCAAGTATGCCGCAGCCTTGGCCGCCATGCCGCCTGCGGGATGAAGCAGTTCCGTCGCGCGCGGCTCTATCTGCATGAGCTGGTCATAAATATCGTATAAATTGGAGGATAACCCGCACTTGGAATAGAAATGACCATAGGGGTTTGGCGTGTTGAATCCGGTTATCTGAAGCACTCCCTCATCAACAAGGGCAAGAGTTACCTCGGAATCAGCCGCCGATTGTATTTTCACATGAAGCTTTGAATTCGGGCTTATTTTATCAGGAGCTTCTATCGATATCTGGAGCTTATTCTCACTTGTATCAAGCGCTATGGATTTTACTCCAATTGCGCGGTGAGCAGCCCAGGGCTCGTCCTCCTTTACCGGGCGCAACACTGTGGCAACGCACCAAAGATTAGCTATATTCAGATCCTCGGGTATCGGAACAGCCACTTCAGCTTGGACGCCGGACATTTTCATTGCCTGCTGCTCGATGAGCTTTGAATTCTCCACGGTAAAAAGAAGCGTGCCCGCAAATGGAGCTTTTACGGTAAATTTCGCAGTTTCTCCCGCTTTGTAACTTTCTTTATCCGTTTCTATCTCGACCCTGTCGACAAATCTTGAGCCGCCTCCCGAATCGTAATCGAAGTCGTAGCTCCAGAAACGGGCTGAAGTTTTAGCTTCTCCGGCCTCCACGCGCACAAGGTATTCTCCGTAATTCTTTGGAGTGAAATCAAAATCTGCCATTCCCTTTGTTATTGTTACAGCTTTTTCTTCATATTTTACAAGTTCCTGCGTAGACTGCCAACGCGTCACGCCATCTCGCTGTACAAGGTTGTAATGATAAGTAACCTTATAAATAGTGGCTTTAGCGTTAAGCTTATCTATAGGCTTACTGTCCGGAGCGAGAGCGGCTACCCTTATCTTTGCCGCCTTATTAGTTGGACTTTCCGTCGGAGCGTTGATTCCGAGAAGGTATTCTCCAGAGCCGGGGAAATACTTGAGCTGCATCTCTTTCGCTATCCAGCGGCCGCTATCCTCCATGACGCTTGCCGTGATATTTATATTTACTACGGCAGGAGGATTCCAGGAGTCTTCAAATGTGTAGCTTTGCAGGGCGTTCCCATCCTCGTCCAAATTCCCGGTTGCTATTTCATCGCTTGGAGACTGGAGAACTGAGGACTTTTCCGGATCACCAAAACTAAACATTCTCCATTCTTCGCCTTTTGGAATAAAACCACCAGCGACTGCTTGATAATTCAACCTCCATGGCATATTAGAGGAAGGAACCCCGAAAAGGTATTTTGACGAAATCCTAAACGTCAGTTCTTCGTCTGCTGTTATATAGCCGCCGGGCTTCCCTTCGTCCACGCGCTCAATTTCAACCTCTATGCGCGGCGGGGCAAACATCTCAACGCTGAACTTTGTAACCGAAAACGGCTCGCTCTCTTTTCCGGGTATGCACAACTCGACCGCGTATTCTCCGGAAGGCGCCGCGTCAGGAAGCTGGAACTCAATATCCGCGCCCCCTTGAGCGGACAATGCAGCGGTCATTCTGGTGAAAGTTCTTCCCATCGGGTCACGTACAATGAACAATACGGGGAATCCTGAAGCAACGTTAACTCCTGCTTCGCGAACTATCGCCTTAACGTTCACGGTCTCGCCCGGGCGATAAATCCCGCGCGGGGTGAACAACATTCCGCCATATCCGGAAGTTATCCATGCCCTGCCGGATATATCAAACGTTTCATTAGTTATGAGAGGATTGTTTAACCGCAAAAATGAAACGTCATTTTCCATAGATGCGGTAACGAGGGCGGGAGCTGTTTTCAAGTCAGCGGGGAAATACTTGTAAAGCCCTGCGGAATCGGTCTTTCCAACAGTAATAAGCTGGCTTGCATCGGTATATATTTTAATTTCAGCGTTCTCTATGGGTTTTGCTTCCGAGATGGAATTAGCCCAAACTAAACAGCCGCCCGGCCATATCCTTGCAGTTAAGCCTATATCGGAGAGCGATACTATCTGTTCCGCCTGATTCCACGAATATGCACCCTTTTCGAGAGCTGTAATCAAATATAGACCCTGAAGCGGGCCGGAATCATCATCGACAAAGGACTTTATATCAATCGCGCGTCTTTCCCTTTCGTTTGGAATTGGCGAGATATTTGCGGTCTTCTTGGCCACCCTTGCTGACAGATCCGTCGGAAAACTGTATCGATAACTGTCATTCCGAAGCACATACGGGATGTTGGATTCATATAAGCGCCATAATGTTATATCCAGATCGTTTATATTTGTAGACTCTATTGGAATTGTAGTTCCCACGGCGGGAGAGAGGAACATTCCCGAAGCGGGAAAATTGACCGAATGCGGTTTGTCGGGGATTATAAATGCTTTTCGGAAATCCTCCGTAAGTTTTGCATTGCTGTCAACTGCGGGAACTCCTTTTTTTATATCGACGATAACGCGTTGCCGCGGTTTAAAATCGCCAACGATAGCAAACCCGCTCCATCTGCTCTCCAACCTGAAATTGGACGTCGGTTCGACGGTTATGAATCTTTTTGCTTTATCTAAATCGACTTTGTTGTTGGTCTCAATAACAATCCTTGATTCATCATATTCATACACTCTGGAATCGGTTATCACGAGCATAGGGCTTATCTCAACGGCGCGGCTGACTTCCTTCTCCAGTCCCAGAAAACCTGTATTTCCGGTTAGCCCCTTGCCTATTGTAAGCACAAGCTTATTCTCATCTTCGTATTTGCCGGAAAGTTTCGTCTCAACCGTGATTATCTTTGACGGAAGACCGCCGATACAAGAAAAGTTAAGTTTAGCATTTGCAGATGTAGCAACTTTTAAAAAACTAGCGAGCCTCGACGGAGATACCGGTATATTAAACTCGAGCTTCATCTGAACGTTTACGACGCCGCTGCTTCTTGAATAAGAGGACTGCGACGCAGAAAGCAGTTTAAGAGGCTCCGTTTGAAAATTGTACTTCTTGCCTCCTGCTGTGGCTGTAAAAGCGGTAGCCATCTGCAACGGCGCTACTAAGGTTGCTGTAAAAACTGTTGTGGATTCCCATTTTCCATCAGCAATTATGGCAGGGTTCACTTGAAAAGGGAAATCCTCCATGCTAACTAATTTACCGACCGCATCTTCTTCTATCACGGGAGACGAATAAACCGCTCTAAATTGAGGATTATCCGTTGTTGTTCCTGTGGGAGAAAATGATTTTATCGCAGGTACAGCGGAGAATGCAGGAGCAGAAATTATCAACAATCCAATAATTAGTACAAATAAATAACCGGTTATTTTTTTCAAGTTTATCCATCTCCTTATTAAATTTCTTTCGATTATAATATAATTCATCTGTTTTTCATAAAATGTTCATTAAAAATTCATTAATCGCTGTTAATATACAATCAAGAAAAACACGGGGATGTCCCCGGAACATATTAAACAAAAATGAACAAAATTTTGGTTCATAACTTTAGGAGGGTAATCAAAATGAAAAAAATAGTAGCTTTATTATTGATGGCATCTTTTGTAACGGTTAATGCAGCAGGCGCTTTTGCGGAAGCAAGGTTTTTCGAAAGAGGAAGAGGAAGAGTATCGGGAAGGGTCGAGCATAGAAATACCGATAGAAGAATTGATTCAAGACGCTCGAGTCCTCCGGTTGAAAGACGCCTTAGTAGCCGCCCCGCGCCGAATATGAGGGGTTTTGCTAATCGCCCGGCTAGGCGCGACAGCTATTTTTTCAATCGCAGCAGACCAATGACACGACATCACAGCAATTTTTTTAATCGTCCCAGGGTTTTTAACAGACGTCCGGTTGCGCCGCTATACCGCTCCAGACCATATTACTCAGGGCACAGCCATCGCAGCAGTTCGTTATCGGCGCTTGAATTTTTTGGAATAAGCGCAGCAATAATATCAATCGCTGCTGCAGCAAGCCACACATGCTATGATTATTAGAATTACCGCGATTCAATAGCGTAAATTTAAAGATTTGGGATTGGAATTGTCCCCCATATAATTCCAGTTCGCATAAACACAAACCGGGCGCCGAAAGGCGCCTTGTTTTTTAATGCTCAAAGCGTAATGAATAAAGTATACTAAATATTTTGTCTTTTCGTTTATTTACCGGCGTAAATTGATATTTTTCTTATGATTTCGGCGACGTCAATTGGTTTGGCAATGTGGTCATTCATGCCGCTGTTCAAACACTTTTCAATATCTTCGCGAAAAGCATCGGCGGTCATTGCAACAATTGGTATTGTTTTGGCCTTACCGATTTCCATCCCGCGAATAGCTCTCGTGGCCTCGTACCCGTCCATCTCCGGCATATTGATGTCCATGAGTATCATGTCGTATTTATCAGGATTTTGCATAAACTTCTTCACAGCTATTAAGCCGTTTTCCGCCGTATCAATTTTCATTTTTGTGTCTTCGAAAAGCATCTTGAATATTTCCCGGTTTGTCTTCATGTCTTCGACAAGCAAGAGGGCGATGCTTGAAAAATCCGGCGTACTATGCGCTAATTTATCCGTATCAATGTTATTCGTCCCCACGTCCTCACGCCGTAAGCTGCTGTAAATATTCGCGGGAAAAAGCGGCATCGGTATGAACCTGTTTATGCCTGCGCCACGCAGCTTGGCGTCAACTTTGTTCCATTTTAAAAACGAGGCCATCAATACGACGGTTCCCATTTTTGTCTTTTTATATAATTTTTTTGCCGTATCAAAAACATCTTTGCAACTCAAGTCATAATCAACAAATATCATGTCATATAAATTTTCGTTATCATAAGCCGCGTTTACTAGCGAGATCATTTCTTCTTCATTCGTCGCCGCGTCCATAATAACGCCTAAGCCGGATATGACCGACTCAAAGTATTTGCATATCCTTTCGTCATTTGATACAACAAGTATACTAATACCGTTCAAGTCGGCGAACTTATTATTAATTTCAATATCTTCCACACGTTCGAGTTCTATTTCAAAAATAAAAGATGATCCTTTGCCAAATTCCGATTCGACCCATATATTCCCGTGCATCTTATCAATGACATTTTTTGAAATTACAAGCCCAAGGCCGGTTCCTCCAAAACGTCTTGAAATATTTGCGTCCGCCTGCTCAAACGCATTAAATAGCTTGCTCAACTGCTCTTTCGTTATTCCTATTCCGGTATCAGTTATTGTAAAGCGCAAAACGCTGCTTTTGTCCTTTTGTTCAGTTTCCTGCGCCGTCACAGTTATCTCTCCGTCCGCAGACGTAAATTTGATTGCGTTTGACATGAAATTAGTTATGACCTGAGAAATCCTTAAATCGTCGCCTATATATCGAAGACAAGCGTTTTTGTCTAAAAATACGCTTAGTTTTATTCTTTTTCTCTCCACCTGTTCCATTACCAAGTTGCATATTTTTTTAAGTATCTCTTCAATGCTTAAATTGGTGTTGTGCAATTCAAACTTGCCGGCCTCAATCTTGGACATATCAAGCACATCGTTGATTAGGGCAAGCAAATGCGCTGATGATTGCTCTATTGTTGCTAAGCAATACTTGAGTTTTTCCAAATCATGCGAACTTTCAGCAATTTTTGTCATGCCGATTATTGCGTTTAGCGGCGTTCTCATTTCATGGCTCATTTTCGATAAAAAATCACTCTTTGCCTTGTTTGCCTGCTCTGTTATGTGCATAAGCCGAAGCTGTTCTTCGGCTTTCTTAAGGTTCGATATATCGGCAAAACTTTCAAGCAATGCGATACGGCCTTTGTAACTAATTTTCACAACTGATTTTATTATCGGAATCACATCGCCGTCGGCCTTCACAAACAAACGTTCCGACCGGTCAACAATTTGATTATTATCCAAAATCGGGCATGAATTCACCTCGGCAGGGCAAATTAGTTTATTACAGCGCTTTCCGATGAGATCGGACTTATCGCCGCCAAACATACGCGTGGCTACAGGGTTGATGTCTATTATCTCGCGCGTATCAGCGTCAATTACTGTAATACCGCATTCAACATTTGCCCAAATCAATTCAAAACGCTCAAGCGCGTCATTGATAAGCATAGAATCCATGATGTTAATTCTCCTATCTTAATTTAGCTGCACTACACTCCCTGTGTAGCGAAGCCGTGTTGAGTAACATTTTGGCTTCTTTGGCGATATCCGCAGACAGCTTTACCTATATTATATCTTTCGGCAATTTAACTAAAAAAACAACCCGCTAAGGAAAAGCAAAAAAAAATGATAATTATAGTGATTAGTAGTTAGTAGTTAACTCCTCACTCCTCACTCCTCACTCCTCACTCCTAACTCCTCACTCCTCACTCCTAACTCTGCCCTCACTCTGCCCTCACTCTGCCCTCACTCCTCGTCAAAAAGGCTCTTCTGTACGGGCGCGTTGCTTATTATCACACGATTTTTTTCAAAATTTCTCAGCAGCTCCCTCGCCCTCGTCAGCACCGTTTTGGGCAGTCCGGCGAGGCGGGCGACCTCAATCCCATATGATTTATCTGCTGCGCCACTAACTACCTGATGCCTGAAAGTTATGCCGTCCGCGTTCTCGCTGACCGCCGTGCACAGATTCGTGACTCCGTTCAGGATCCCAAGAGACGTGAGTTCATGATAATGCGTGGCAAAAAGCACCTTGCAGCCTGAGGCCGCCGTACCGCGATGGAGATGTTCGAGCACTGCCCATGCTATGCTCATGCCGTCCCAAGTTGACGTTCCTCTTCCAACCTCGTCAAGGATGACGAGGCTGCTATCCGTGACATTATTCAAAATATTAGCGGTCTCCAGCATCTCTATCATGAATGTGCTGTTGCCCCTTGATATATCATCTCTCGCTCCAATTCTTGTAAATAATCTCTCAGTTATGCCAAGTACAGCGTAAGACGCCGGAATCCATGAACCCATCTGGGACATAATGCAAAGCAGCGCAGTCATCCTGAGCCATGTTGATTTTCCCGCCATATTCGGCCCCGTTAAGATTACAATCCGCGCGCCGCCCGATGACAACAAGACGTCGTTTGGTACAAAAGGGTCGCTCGAAACAGCTTCAAGCACTGGGTGGCGGCCTCTGCGGATTTCTATATCGTTTGTCCCTGCGTTAATCTGAGGGCAAACGTAATTTCTCTCCCAGGCGACTTTCGAGAGCGATGCTATGCAGTCGAGCTCCCCCAGAGCCCTTCCCAATTGTTGAAGCGCGGAAGCATTTGCCCTTATCTCGCCGACAAGCTTTTCGTAAATCTCGCGCGTTATCTCCGCCATTTTGTTGAGAGCGCTCGCCGCTTTTTCTTCAAATTCCTTGAGCTCATCGGTAACAAAGCGTTCGGCATTGACCATCGTCTGGCGGCGCGAGAAATGCTCAGGGATCTTCGCGCCGCTCGCCGCAGCGTTGCTGAGTTCCAGGTAATATCCAAAAACATTATTCCGCCCGATACGAAGCTTCGATATGCCGCTCGCCGCTCTCTCGCGCGCGGCGTATTCTTCGAGCCACAACTCTCCCTTCTCCGATACTTCCCTCCATTTGTCGAGCTCCGCATCGAAACCCGCGCGTATGACACTCTTATCCCCGCGCTCCGAAAGAGCCGAATTAAGCAGGGATTTCAAATCAGAAAGGCTTGGAATTTGGGAGAATATTTCGTAAACGTTCAAAAACGACGCGTTTGATAACGGGAGCAGAACTTTTGGCGTCGCATTGAGAGTATCCTTCACGGAAAATATGTCGCGTTCATTGCCGACATTGCTTAGCAACCTTGAAATTGCCCGCTCTATGTCGTAACAACCGGATAAATTGCCCTTCACTTCGCTTAAAGTTTCCGTATCGTTTACGAAACTGTTTATGGCATTCTGCCTGAACCTAATGCGCTCAACGTCTGTCAGAGGGCGCAGAATCCACGATTGAAGGGTTCTGCGCCCCATTGGGGTTACGCAATTATTAAGGACGGAGTATAGCGAATTCGTCTCTCCTGTTAGCTCAAGGCTGTTTTGAGAAGCGGGGTCTATCCATAAGGATGAAGAGGATCTCAGTATCCAAAACCGCGTTACATGTGATACCGCGCCGAACTGCGTGCTCATCAGCATCGACATCACAGCCCACATGCAGCCCACGCAAGGGTCGTCATCGCTGCACCCGTAAATTTCGAGCGTTTGTATACCCCACAGCGATTTCAATTTCTGCGAGGCGCTGCTTAGCTTAAATACTTCATTCGGCTGCGCGATAAGGCGCAGACTTTTAAGAGCCGGAGGGATCCTTTCGACGTTCAACCCGCTCGGATAAAGCAACTCAAGCGGAGCAAACGCGCATATGAGAGAGACGGCCTCCTCAATTGGAAAGACTCCGCCCTCAAGTTTTCCCGTCTCAGCGCTGAAAAGAGCTATAGCAATTTTTCCCGCGCCCCCCTTCGCGCTCGACGTAGAAAACGCCGCAAGGCGCCCTGAGTCCTCGCTCTCCTCGGGGACATATGTCCCCGGGGTAATTATTCTGTTCACTTCGCGATCAACAAGCTTTTGAGGGCTCTTTCCATCAGGTTCGGAGGTTTGTTCGCATATTGCGACCTTATATCCAAGACGCATTATCCGTCCCAAATAGACGTTCAGGGCATGATGGGGAACTCCCGCCATCGGAATGCTCTTATTAGCGTCACGGCTTGTGAGGGTAAGGTTTAGAGCAGCGGACAATATTTTGGCGTCGTCAAAGAACAGCTCATAAAAATCTCCCATTCTGAAAAAAAGCAGGCAATCAGGATATTTCTCTTTCCATTCTATATACTGCGACAACCACGGCGTAATTTTAACGTCGTCGGGAAGTTCAAAAGCCATTTTTCACCCCTCAAAATTCAATAATACACAACAAACTTACACGAGCAAAAGATCTTTGTCTTTTAATTCGGAATTCCGAATTCCGAATTCCGAATTAACCAATATCCTACGTATAGAAACAATGCCTGAAGCGCCGCCATCGAAATGACAGTTAAATATATTGAAAACTTCATATCAATCAGGCGATGATGAAGGTGTCCCCTGTCCGGCGCGAACGGAGACTTTCCCTTTATTATTCTTCTTAAAAATGCAAACGCCGTATCGAAAACAGGAACACCGCCAAACAACGCAAGAAGTATTATAAGTTTATACGACGAAATGTTCCTTATAGTTCCGCTCAACGCCTCTATTAAGTGCGTCGAGTAAACGAAACCCAAAAGAGTTGAGCCGCCGTCTCCAAGAAATGTTTGAGCTTTGGGGAAATTCCAGCATATTGTACCAAGAGCCATTGCCGCGAGAGAAATACCGAAGGACATGGATAAAAAGGAAACGGGCGCGCCAAAAATTCCCATTAATAATATTGCCGTTGAAGAAGTGATGAACATTAAGAGGCAAAGGCCGTTAATTCCGTCAATCAGGTTATAAGCGCTCGTGTTCCCGGCCATCCATATCACTGTTATTAAGTATATAAATAAAGGAAGTTCAAGGGAGTAAATAGCAAAAGCAGCCGCCAGCAGGTGAATAAGAAGACGGAATAACGCGGGGAGGGATTTCATGTCGTCAACATAACCGCTGAAAAATACGAGCGTTGCCCCCGTTGCGGCGTATGGGATAAAAGCTCCTGAAATATCTTTGGCTACAGCCTCGGAGGCTGGAGTTACGTAATAAAGGCACAGTACAAGATATCCAAGCCATAGCCCAAGCCCTGCACCCCGCGGAGTAATTTGGGAATGCACCTTACGCTCGTTTGGCGCGTCCAATATGCGAAAGCGGTTCGCCAACCCAATTGCAACAGGCGTAACGAATCCGCCCCAAAAAAACGAAGCAAGCGTAACTATTAAAAGAATTATACCGGGATTATCCATATGTTACATTCCCATACGGTCTATTCGGCAATTCAAGGTTACAAATACGGGACGCTCAGGGGCGCGTCCCCTACTTCGTTCCAAAGAGCCTGTCGCCCGCATCGCCCAACCCGGGAACGATATACCCATGATCGTTAAGATGGCTGTCCAAGGCGGCTGCATAGATTGGGACATCCGGGTGCGCGTCATGCACCTTCTTGATTCCTTCCGGCGCTGCTATTATGCATACGAAGGAAATCTTCCGTCCGCCTTTCTTCTTTATTAAGTCTATTCCTGCAACCGCTGAACCTCCTGTTGCCAGCATGGGGTCAAGGATCAATATCTCCCTCTCATTTATATCAGTCGGAAGCTTGCAGTAGTATTCTACCGGATTAAGAGTATCGGGGTCCCTATACAAACCTATGTGTCCCACTTTCGCATTGGGAACTAATTGAAGGATTCCGTCAACCATGCCTATTCCGGCTCGAAGAATCGGGATCACTGCAAGCGAGCGGCCTTCACAAGCGATAGCTTCAGTTATCGTAAGAGGAGTTTCAACCTCAATCGGAACGGTCGGAAGGAACCGCGTTATCTCGTAAAGCATTAGTCCGGCGATTTCTTTTATTAATTCACGAAAATCTTTCACGTTTGTATTCTTATCGCGTATCATAGCTACCTTATGTTGAACTAAGGGATGATCGAATATCGTCACGGATTCCCCGCTTTTTACTTGACGAAATCTATCTTCTTCCGCAACAGCTATCTTGTTAAGCCTCACCGAATGACGACCGCCCTCAAAATCTGTCTTCAGCCACTCTTCAATTATCATATGGACTAAAAAAGCCGGAACGAGGCGGGCGCCAAGCGCTAAAATATTTGAGTCGTTATGTTTTCTGCTGATAGTCGCTGTATCAGGAGTATTACATACGGCAGCTCTTATTCCCTTTATCTTATTTGCCGCTATACACATGCCAATGCCGGTACCACAAATAAGAATTCCTCTGTCTGCCCTACGGAAAGAGACTGCCTCAGCTACCTTTATGGCAACTTCCGGGTAATCCTCCCCACTCAACTCAACAACTTCATCAATTCCAAAACTCAAGCACTTTTCAGAAAGATACTTTTTCAGTATATCCAAGTGTTCCTTACCGGTGTGGTCACAACCGACCGCTATTTTTAATCCCATGTCAGAGTCCCTCCCGTTCCATTATTTCTACAATTTTTTCAAGAGTTATTAACACTTCGTCATTTTTTTTCTCAATTCTTTGGTCTCCGGCAATTTGCAAAAGCGATTTACATTCAGCAAACAAGTCGCGTTTTCTTTGAATAGCTTTTGAGTGCTCTTCATTATTTGAAGTTGCATTCGCTGCATTCGTTTCCTCTAATGGTCCAAAATTGAACATTTTTTGAAGCAAATTTTTCAGCAACTCTCCTGCTCGCCCCTCTATCAATTAACAACATAGAATCAAATCTTAAAAAAATTTTATCATAAATTTGCTATTCAATATACTACTACTTCATCATTTCCTGATACAATAGTAAAAATATCTATCTAAAGGGAGGCAACAAAAATGTTTTTCAAAGGTACTGGAACAGCTATTGTTACGCCATTTAATGAAAACGGAATTGACTACGAAAACTTCAGTCGTTTCATTGATTGGCAAATAGAACAGAAAGTAGAATTCTTGTTAGTGCTCGGAACTACGGGAGAATCTCCTACTGTTCTCGGATCAGAACGGGAAGAACTTATAAAATTCTTTATAAAGAAGGTTGACAAAAGAGTGCCTGTGGTCGTGGGAACAAGCTCAAACTCGACCGCCGTAACGGTGGAAAACAGCGCGCACGCGCAGAAGCTTGGCGCTGACGGCGTGCTTGTTGTCACTCCATACTATAATAAACCGACGCAGGAAGGATTGTATCAGCATTTTAAGACAGTAGCGGAAGCTATAGAAATTCCTCTTATAATATACAACGTGCCCAGTCGTACAGGTTCAAATATACTGCCGGAAACGGTATTGAGGCTTGCGGAATTTAAGAATATTGCCGCCGTGAAGGAAGCTTCAGGTATAGAGGCGCAAGTGGACGAGCTGCTGCGAAAAATGCCTGCTGTTCGTTCCGATTTCAGCGTTCTTTCCGGAAACGATGATCAGGCGTTTCACCTTGTAAACGCCGGAGGTCATGGAGTTATTTCAGTGCTGTCAAACATAGCGCCGCTCGCCACTTCCAATATGATACGGGAAGCGCTTGCAGGCAACGTTGTTAAGGCCAGAGAGCTTCATCTCAAGCTGTTCCCCCTCATGAAAAATCTTTTCATGGAGACAAATCCGATCCCGGTCAAATACGGAGCATGTAAACTCGGTTTCTGTAAGAACATTCTACGGTTGCCGCTCGTTCCCGCATCCGAAAAATGCTGCAAACAAATTGACAATGATATGAAAGAATGCGGGCTGATCTAATTATGTCCGGTAGAATTGTAGCTGTTCTAGGAGCAACAGGCGCCGTTGGAGCTGAAATACTAAAAATACTTGAAGAACGCAATTTTCCTGTATCTGAATTGCGGTTGCTCGGGTCGCGACCAGGGAGAAGCCTAAAATGGAAAGGCAAGGATTATCCCGTTGACGTAGCTTCTCCGGACAGCTTCGATGGCATCGACATAGTACTTTCCGCAGTTGAAGGGGACATAAGCCGCGCGCTTTCACCGGAAGCCGCAAAGCGCGGAGCTGTTGTTATCGACAACAGCAGCGCGTTTCGAATGGAAGCGGATGTTCCTCTTGTTATTCCGGAAATAAATTCTGAGGATATAGCTTTACACAAAGGAATAATAGCGAATCCAAATTGTTCTACGATAATTGCATTGATGGCGCTCGCTCCTTTGCATCGCGAATTCGGGATAACAAGGCTCATAGCTTCAACTTATCAGGCTGTAAGCGGCGCGGGCGCCGCCGGACTTTCGGAGCTTGAGGGACAGGTGCGTTCATTTGCCCGGGGCGAATCCATGCAAGCATCGGTATTTCCCTACCAGATAGCTTTCAATTTAATTCCAAGAATTGACAGCTTCAACACCGATAACTTTTACACAAAAGAGGAGCTGAAAATGCAGAATGAATCTCGCAAGATACTGCATGCCCCGAACTTGATGGTATCCTGCACATGCGTGCGGGTTCCGGTGCTTCGCAGTCATTCCGAAGCGTTGACAATAGAAACTGAAAGGCCAGTCACCCCCGAAGCCGCGAGAGAAATACTATCAAAAGCGCAGGGAGTGCGCGTTGTCGACGAACCGTTAAGTGAACGTTACCCGATGCCAATTGAAACTTCCGATCAGGATCTGGTCTTTGTCGGACGTATACGGAAAGACTTAAGCAATAATGGAAACGGACTTGTCCTCTGGGCATGCGGGGATCAGGTGCGTAAGGGCGCTGCGACAAACGCAGTTCAGATAGCAGAGGAGCTGATATAAATGAATTATGGAATTATTGGTTATTCAGGCCGTATGGGGCATGAAATAATGAGCATATTTGACGGCGCCGGACACACTTCCGTACTGCTTGCCGATGAAAACGGAATGCAGGCAAAAAGCGAAAAACCCGATGTTATTGTTAATTTTGCGCTGCCTGCATCTTTAGACGTAACAATAGAGCTGTGCAATGAACATAAATCATCTTTGGTAATAGGAACAACGGGACTGAAGAATGAACATATGGAGAAACTCGCTAAACTGTCCGAAAATACTCCTGTAATACAAAGCTTTAACTTTGCGACCGGAATAAATATTCTAAAAATGATGTTGCGTGAGTTCTCGTCAATGATGAGCGATTGGGATTCGGAAATAGTCGAGATACATCATAACAAGAAGAAAGACGCTCCATCAGGAACAGCTATTTTATTGCGTGACGCGATACTTGCGGGGGACAGCAAGCGAAAGGAATACAATATACACGCTTTGAGGATTGGAGGAGTGCCGGGGGATCATACCGTCGAATTCTCAAACGATGGAGAAGTACTAAGCTTCTCTCACCGCGCAATATCGCGAACCGTATTTGCTATTGGCGCGCTAAAAGCAGCAGGATTCGCGTTGAGCGCCAGCCCGGGGCTGTATTCATACGAGGACGTACTGAAAAAATTGATGGGAAAATAACTGATTAATTATTATTTATCCTTAAGTTGTTTGTTTTTTATTCAGCCATTATTCGACAAGAGAAAGCTTACGCGAAAATGAAATAGGCATTGTCTTTAGAACAGTTCCTTAACGTCCTGTCAAACTGCACGGATTTATCTTGGGAAATTTCGGATATACATATCGAAAATTCGAAAGGTGTGTTTATGATGTGGTGGAGAAATCTGAAAATCAGCAGGAAATTGTTATTGGGGTTTGGGTTGATAGTGGTTTTGTTTGTGGCGACTGTTTTTGTGATGCGGAGTTACGTTAGCGTTGTTGAAGAAGGCAGCGTTACTTTAGCCGATAAGGTCTCTAAAATGCTAAGGCTCTCGACTGTTTACAACATTCATGTGAATGAGATATTTATGGCTATGCGCGCGGCGCAGTACAGGGAGAGTCAGGAGTCAATCAAGGCATTCAAGGATGATGTAGAGAAAACAAAGAGCGTGGAGCAGCAAATTATTGAGCTGAACAAAAAATACCCTGAACTTCCGGGAGCAGCCAACGCAGTGAGTAAATTGTTGCCGCAGGCGAGGCTTTATGTTGAACATGCAGAACGCACTTTCGCCCAAATATCAAAAAAACAGGATTTGTTGAATGGATTCCTAAAAGCGGGGAACGACATGTCCACCATAGCGGAGACGATGCATAAGAGTATTTACAACAAACTTAAGAATAACATTGGGCGCTTGTACGCCGGGGCCGATCAAACTGAAGCGCAGAACATGGCTGACGCGATGGCGCTGTGCGCCAATATCGTTGAGAGTATCATGGCGTCGCGCCGTAACGCCTGGCGCTCCTTCGCCCACGCAAATGCCGGGGGGAGTCTTGACGAAGTTAAGGCGCTAAGCGGCGAGGCAAAAGTTATACAGGATCAAGCAGCAACTCTTAGACCGCTTTTAGCCAATTCTCCTGAAGAGGCAAAAGAGCTTGAGCAGTTGTTGTCTAACCTGAAGAGTTACGAAGACTATCTAAGCAAAATAGCGGCTACATATGTAGAACTGGTTGAAATTCATAGCGCTCGAGCTCCGGTATTGGATTCCTTCAACAAAGAATGCAATACTACGAATGATCTATCGGTCAGCCGCGTCGAGGATGTTTCCAAAGAAAACATCGAAAATCTCAATACCGCTACTTTCGTGATGTGGGCTTTGACAATTGCAAGCGCTATCTTTGCGCTCATAATAGCGCTCTTTATCTCGCGAAGCATATCAAGCCCGCTCAACAGGATAGTCAAATTGGCAAAACGCGCGGGAGAGGGCGACCTAACCGTCAGAAAAGCGGATTTCGGCTACGACGGCATGGACGAAATGGGCAGCATGGTCGCAGCACTGGCTGAAATGATTGATTCCCAAAGCTCGACGATGAACGGTATAGTGAAAATAGCTGAAGATCTCGCGGGAGGAGCAAGCAACCTCTCCGCCATTTCAGAGGAGACGAACGCGTCCATGGAGGAGATCAAAGCCTCCATCACGCAAGCAAAAGATCTGAGCGAGGCCAACGGGGCAGCCCTGGAAGAGAGCAACGCAGGCGTTGAAGAAATGAGCGCGGGGGCGGACACAGTCGCCCGCTCGGCAACCGACAGCGCCGCTTTCATATCCCAAACGACGGATGCTTCAAATACTGCTATTGAAACAGTACGCGGCGTCATATCAGGAATGCGCGACGTTGATAAAAACTCAAAAGTGAGCGAGGGTAAAATACAGCAGTTGGTTTCATCCGTTGAAAATGTCAGCAGTTTCGTTTCTGTCATAACCGGAATTGCTGATCAGACTAACCTTCTGGCTCTCAATGCGGCCATTGAGGCGGCTCGCGCCGGCGAGGTCGGGCGCGGGTTCGCAGTCGTCGCCGAGGAGGTTCGCAAGTTGGCTGAGGAGTCCGCGCGAGCTGCGCAGAACGTCAACGGGATAATCAAGGAGCTTCAGACAGGCGCGCAGGAAAGCATCAAAGCCACTACTGAGGCGGGGGCATTGCTCGCATCGACGCTTACGCACGCGGAGGAAGCTCTTGGAGATCTTAACGGCGCTATGGATCAGATAAACAAAGCCAACGATTCCATCCAGAATATTGCAGCCATAGCGGAAGAACAGGCTGCCTCCAGCAAGGAAGTCGCTCAGGCAATAGACAACGCGACCAAGGCATCGGTAAATATTGTCGGGACAATATCCAGCATCCACAACGCTACGGACGAGACCGCCCAAGCCACCGAAGGAGTAGCGAAGCACGCGGAGTTAATGACTACCTACTCTAGCACTTTATCGGAGCTGTTGTCAAAGTTCAAATTGGACATACAGACGGGAAGTACAAAGATGCTTGCGGGTAGATAGGGAAAAGCAGGGATTAGGGATTAGGGATTAGGGATTAGGAAAGACAAAAGACTTTAGCGGGCGGGGATTCCCGCCCGCTTTTGTTATTAGTAACCTAAATAGAATAATACTTATATAAATCTCTCCTGTGTATTGTCAATCATAGCTTATCTTAAAAACCAAATCTGCTGAGCTTATATTCGCAGAGTTTTTAACACGGGACACGTGTCTATACGGCTTTATTTCAGCAATTCAAAGAGAACGCGATACATGCAGGTTACACTACCAGAGCGCGTACGTTGCTGAATGCTTCATGTTCTTTTTTAATTGCTATTTGTTCCAAGATATCCACAAGTTTGTACATTTCTTCATAGGAGACATACAAGGCGACAGGCACGAGACGTATCACATCGGGTTCGCGGAAGTCGGGCGTGACGTTTCGCACTTTCAGCGCTTGACAAATCTTGTACGCTTCTTGATGCTCCAGACTCACGTGTCCTCCGCGCCTGTTATCATCGCGGGGATTCCCCACGTTATACCCATGCTCCGCCAGCCTTTGATCAATAAGATACATCAGATACGCAGTTATGTGCAGCGATTTTTCCCGAATTTCTTTCATGCCCGCCTCGCAGTAAATATCCAACGCTCCCTTTACGCCGGCCATGGACAGGATAGGCGGAGTGCCTATCAGCCAGCCGTCAGCATCCTTCGAATGCTCGTGCCGGTGGTCGAGCCGGAACTGAGTTTCCTTTACATTTCCGAACCAGCCAGCGAGTCCAGGCGCTTTATCAAAGTGCTTCCTGTTGATATATAAACCCGCAATGGAACCGGGGCCTCCCGATAGATATTTGTATGTGCACCATACCGCGAAATCGGCGTCCAGCTTGGCAAAATCATGAGCGACCGATCCGATAGAGTGGCAGAGGTCCCAGCCGATAATTATTGAACGCTTGCGCGCTTCGTCAGTTATCCGTTGCATGTCCAAAAGCTGCGAACTCCTATAAAGTACTGCCGGTAGTAGAATAAGCGCCACATCACCGCTCATCGCGGAAATGACGTCGTCCTCTGAAAGCGTTCGGCCATCTCTACTTGCCACAATTTTTACTGCATCCACCGGGTCATAGCCCTTAATTCTTACAAGGCTTTCCACCGCATGACGGTCAGTAGGAAAGTTTAGGTCGTCCATCAGAATTTTGTAACGCTCGCCGGTAGGTTTATAAAATGTTGCTGCGCACTGATGGATATTCACAGTGGTGCTGTTGGCTGTAGTGACTTCATTGGCCTGAGCTCCTATGAGAGTCGCCATCATTGCCCCTATGCGGGCTGGATAATAAAAGTATTTACTGTCCTTTATTGACCATATATCAATACCGTTGCCTTTCCAGTCGTCAAGAGCCAGCAGAATTTCACGTTCGGCGTCCTTCGAACAAAGCCCTAAAGAATTTCCATCAACGTAAATGTTGCCTTCGCGAATGTAAAACCGTTCACGGAAATTTCTCAACGGGTCCTGTAAATCCAACTTTTTTGCGTACTCTATTCCAAGTTCAAATGTACGATTCATAATTCTACTTTTTCTGTTCGTCAAAAGGATAGATGATGGATTTATAGAGTTCGGCATTTTCCAGTATGACCGATTCTCCGCCCGCAGTTGAGCGGACTCCTCTTTCCATGGCGAGGGTCAGGTGTTTCGATAAGGCGGTCAGGTCTTCTGAGGTAACTGATTTAATTTCCCTCAAGATGTTCAGCTTATAGTCGTCGGGGTAACCCTGGTATTTATTGAACATCGCATTCATCGCGCCGTTCAGCTCGCCTTCGGGAATGGTATGCTGAGAGAAAATTCTTATTATGTAGCGGTTTACGTCATCTTGAGTCAGGCCGTGGCTGGCGGCAAAGTTCGCCGCTCCGTCGTAAGCTGCGAATGTCTCCGTAACAGAGGGGTCGCGGTAGGAAACAAAGACCAGCCCGTGCCTGTCTGCCAATGACCAGCAGCTGTAAGCGCCTATCGTGTACCGAACCGTTGGAGTAAGATAAGCGTCTGCCAATATTTCCGCTATTGGCAGTAGCTTTCCGCTATATCGAAGCCCTATGTCGCCGTAAGCGGCAAAGGCAAGATTGTATTGCACGGATGCGTCAATGACCATCCCTTCAGTATCTTGCGGCTTTTGCAACGAGCTCAAGTTGGCAACGGGCGCCACTCCTTCTGTTAAGTGTCCCAATAGAACGCCCGCATTCTTTTCGAATGTCTCTATGCCCTCGGCGTTTCCCGCGAACATTACAACAACGCCGTCTTCGAACTTTATCATGTCGCGCACCTTCCGGAGCTTCTTTATGAAACCTTCGGGGTCGTCCTCCAGCAATTTCTGCGCTTCGGATAGAAACCGGTAATAGTCTATTCCATTTATATAGGCGCTATAGGCGTATCTATCGAAACGGGCGGCAATTGCCCGGCTATACATTATGCTCTGAGGGCTGTCGTTTATTGTTTTACGGTTGGAGCTTTTAAGACGGCCTATAACTCCCATAATAGTATCAACGTCGGAAACGTCGGTGTCGATAAGCATCTCGCGCACCAGTTCCACAGCCTCTGCGTAGTCTCCGTTTATCGCGAACCACTGGATGTTGAAAATTGGCTTGAAGGAGTAATCATATAACTCCCTTGAGCCAACTGAAGCGCCAAATCTATACAGGTAGCGCGACATTTTGGTCTTAAGCGCCGTGAGATCGTAGCTCTTTGTCCGGACTTCTCCCATCAAACCTGCATATAGGTTCAGGTAGTGCAGCTCTTCCAATGTTACAGCCGCAGAGTTGAAATCTATGCCCGTAAGGTTAAGCCCGCCGGTGGACGATTTCGTGACATATGTCTTAATTCCGCCCTGCGAACGCTCTCTTATATCATAACTCTTGACTTCAACCGGCAGGGTCTCTACCGTTACGGCTGAAAGGCGCTCAAGGAGTTCTGCGGGCGTCTCGGCTTCTGACATGGCGGCGAGCGTCCTGTTCGCCTCAATTATTCGGGCGATATCCTCACTTGACATGCCCGCCTTTATGTCGTCGAGCTGAGAGCGAAGCTGTTCGTCCAACTTCTCTTTCAAACCCGGAGCGGGGACGGTCGTCACAAGTACGCTATGCGGGTTACCGGAAATGAATTTCCCGACCATAGCTTCCAAATAGCCTGTCGTATAATTCGCTTTTGCGAACTCTATTGCGTCTAAGTATTCGTTCCAGTTATTGTAACCATAGCCTAAAGAACCATGCCAGGCCATTGACGAGGTTATTCTGAGGCCAATGCCGGATCGCTCGGGCATGGACATAACGTAAAACTCCTCGGCGGCGATGGCGGCCTCAAGAAATTCTTTATCGAAACCGGTCTCAAGTATTTCCGCAATAGCTTCGTCAACAGCCGCTTTCAATGTTGAGCTGTCGCGCTCGTTGGCGCCCGTTGCGGAAACAGCCAGAACACAACCTACGGTTGTGGGGCTAAACATGACGCTGGTTCTCGCGTTTGGCAGCGCCTTTCGGAGTTTTCGCACAATAGGAGAGGCTTCCTCGGCCAGCACGGTTGAAAGCATATCAAATGAGGCTAAATCAGAGGGCGGCAGCCTGCCAAGATTGAAGGCGTAATATATCACGCTATTTTCCTCCACTTTGGAGCTCATCTCAACCGGATACTCGAACACTTCAGTAACGGGCTTCGAGAAGTGCGCTATCACGCCATTTTCGATAACGACGTCCTTCTTGCCGAACTCATCGCAGTATCTTCCGATAAGCTCAAGAAACGGTTCGATGTCGAGCGAGCCATAGAGAAATATCAATGCGTTTGAAGGATGATAATATGCGCGGTGGAAATTCACGCAATCCTCGTAAGTCATTGTGAGAATGTCCGCAGGAAAACCGCCGGAATTATTCGCCGCTGTGCTTTCAGGATACAGTGTTCTCAGCATATTACTGATAGCAGCTCTCTCAATTGTTATGGCGCCTTTCATCTCGTTATATACCGTCCCGTTGTAGTTAAGCTGCGCGTCCGCGCTCGCCAGTTCGTACCGCCACGATTCCCGCCGGAAGGTCAGCTCGTCCGTATATAGCATGGGGTGGAACACGCTGTCCATATAGTAATCCGCAATAAGCAGGAGCTGCGCCTCGGACATGGAGGCGTATTGATAGCTGGTCATGGCGTCGTAAGTCGTGGCGTTCATGTTGGTGTTGTACGTCTGAGACATGGCGGCCAGAAACAGGTTGGGCGAGGGGTACTTTTGTGAGCCGGAAGCGCAGATATGTTCAAAAACATGCGGGATGCCCTTATTATCCAAAGCGGGAGTTTCAAAGGTTACCCGCAACGCCCTTTCCATGTCCTCATTGTCAATATGCATTACCCTCGCGCCTGTTTTATCGTGAGTGTACGTGACCGTTTTGGCGCCGATTATGTTGACAGTTCCCGTGTCTGTCACGGTAAAGCCCCGCACTCCGCTGCCGGAATCACCCCTCATTTCCGCGCGCCCCCTTCCGGATAAACTGCAAAATATGACCAAACACAGCACAACCACAACAAATCTAATAACTCTGTTCATGTGTTTTCCTCCAAGTTTTATGCTTCTAATTATGTATATTTTGAGACAATGCCTAGATTTCAATCCAATTCTCAACTACAAGATCGGGAACTCTGCTAAAGTGCTTTACATTGTTGGTTACCAAAATAGCTTTTCTAATTTTGGCGCAAGAAGCTATCATTAGCTCAGCAGCAGCAACAGGTATGCCCTTAGCTTCTAAAAAGCATCTGATCCGCGCATACTCTTCTGCGGCAGCATCGTCAAAATCCACGATTCCAACATAAGCTACAAATCGCCTAATCGCAGCCGGATTTTTTGTAGAGCCTTTACGCATTGCCCCATACGTCAATTCAGCATAAGTTACTGAACTGATACAGATTTCATCCTTTTTATGTTCCCAAAACGCTTGCACGATGGAAGCAGGATTACGCTTGATAATATAGCTACAAGTGTCGGTGTCCAGCATATAAACAGCGGTCATAATAAGCGTCCTTACAAATCTATTGGATTGGGTAGCGACATATCACGTTCAAATTCAAAATCAGGACAATGAATGGAATCAAAGAAATCTTGTACATCTTGCAAGGAATTAAATTTAGGAGTTTTTGGAAATATAATAATCTTGAAATCCTCTTTGGCAATGAAAACTTCGCCATCCTCTAAACGAAACTGGCGCGGGATACGTACAGCCTGCGAATTGCCATTTGTAAAAACTTTCGTCGTCATAACGTTGTTCATTATTATACGTACCCACTTTCGTCATTAAATGTGTGTACAATAAGTATATATATTAGAACGAAAAAGTCAAATTAATATCGCACTATTTAATGCATGTCGAGACTATTTCAACAAACTAAGAAAAGAATTTCCATCTGACCAACTCAGTTACTGCGTTGCATAAAAGCCCGGCAGGTATTGCCTTTGCTATATCCGACAGATATTTTCCCAAACCCTTTAGCGACCATTCATTGATTGTCTCTCTTTTCGCTTCCTCTTCGACAGCTCCAAGAATGCCATCAAACTCATTCCGCTTATTTTCAGGAAGTTCTCCTATATGTTTTTTTACTTCCGATATTAGTTCTTTGAGTTTTTGAAGTTCATCTGGCGTAATTCCATGACTTATGGTTGTCGTAGCAGTTGAATGGTTTTTTGCGATAGTTATAGGCGAATCTGCACCAAGTGTCGAATAATTATCTCCCATGTATGTTTCATCTCCCCAAAAATTGCAATTTATATAGACTGCTGAAAACTTATTGTGCTCCCCTTTTTTGAGCGCTTCGTTTTCGAGTTTTGCAGCTTTCTCGATGCCAAGCGCTCTACATGTTTCAATTAACAAAGGAAATGGTTTATTATTTACATTTGTTGCGTAATATGAAATTCTCGGTTTTTGTTCCTGGAACCTTTTGTGTTCAGATAAAATTTGATACAAACAATTAACAAGGCTATTAAGATACTTTATATTACTTTCAATATCTTTTCCTTTATTAATATAAAGATTTTTTTGGCCTCGCCATTTTTGACTCCTCTTGCATAATCTCTTATATGTTCAAGCCAATACTCAATTTTTGAATTTATATCGCTCTCGCCTTGCCGCGCTTGGCAAACTATAACGTAAACGCACTTCTCCGAAAGGAAAAACTTATGCGCGGCATGAGTGACCTCGTGGCCTGCGAAATCCCAAATTTTTATTGTCACATCTCTTTCAGTTTCTTTATAAATCTCTTTTGCTGTTATGTCTTTGGAAATTTTGCTGTACATGAATTCATGAACATCAATGCCATCCGTACTTTCAGTTTCCTTTGGCATATCGGCGGTTAAATCATGAAACCGCCTTGCGAATGAGGTTTTGCCCTCTCCTTTATTTCCAAGGATCATCAGCCTGATTTCATTGCTGTCGGTACTGCCCTTTATATATTCAATCAAATAAGCTGAAGTTTCCTCTATCGAGACTTCATATTGATTTCTTTCGAGCGATAAAAAAGCCTCGATATCTTTATTGTCAAGGTGAAAGTTATTTTTAAAAAGACCTTCAAACCACTCTGCCCAGTAGTGACCATTCAAATTTCGCAGTTCAGCCAAAAAACCTGAAAAATCATCTTCGTATTTTTGCAGAAATGCAGTATTGCATGAAAACATGTCGTTTCCGCTTAAAATATTCTCCGCGTCTTTAATCATAATAAATTTTATGTCATTGCTGTCACGGGTGAGCTCGTATACACAGTCGCGTTCGGAGTTGTAAAAATGAAAATGTGCGGGAGCGGCATTTGTGTTGCGACCGAGAGCGAAATCAAACGCATAACTGAGCGCTCGCTCAACTATGAATTTTCCGCCAGGAAAAAAGCGGGGGTTATTTAGGGCGCGTTTATCCTTATTAAAGAGTAAAATACAACTAAATCCAAGAGTAATAAGCCAAGCATTGAGCAAACGCGAGTAGGTTTTGCTATTAGTGTTTTTTGAGAAAAATGCATTTTGATAAACTATATATCTTGTAGCGGAAACGGATAAAAACTTTCCAGCTTCTATTTCATTCATGTCTTTATATAATTCAAATAAATCTTTCTGAAAATATCCTATTTCTCGTTGTGGTATTTCTTGTTGTGGCATTTCTTGTTGTGGCATTTTCTGTCTCTTATTCTTTTTAAAACTTGAAAATATCATTGCATAAATGACCTCTTTCTTTGAGCTTCAGGAAAAAGCACATACCAAAATGGAAGCTTTGTGGAAACCCTACGACCTGTTCTACGCAATTCATGGTATCTGGCGCGGGGCGCTCTGGGGCGCGTCCCCTAAAGCTTTCATTACATGCCGACCGTGTCGTTTTCGTCAATAAAACCAGACAACCCGTAAATCAAGGTTTAAAACGCGGGGCGGCAAAATGCCGCCCCCTACATTGTAATATGTTACGTTTACTGTTTTTTTTGATAGGGCGTTGCACCAGAACTAGGGCGTTGCACGCAACGCCCCTACAGTTTTTGTTTTTAATTACGAATTCCGAATTGTTTTTACTTCTTTTTCCAAACAAACGGAACTACGAAAATTGCTAACAGCAGCCCTAAGCCCATGTTGCATCCGGCGCAGTCAAGGAGGTCTTCTATGCAATCAGGAAGGCATTTATCCGGTTCAGTTGGTCCATCCTTGGGCAGAACTTTGCGCGGGTCGTCCTTCTCAAGGCGATAGTAAGCATAGTTGTTGCTGTTGCCAACGTCATGCGACGCTAAGCACAGAGCCTCATTAGCATCGTTGAGGAACTGAGCTATTGTAGCGTTGTATTGGTTGGTGTTCGCTATGTCGGGCTCAAACATCGCAACGGCGACGGGGCCGGCTACCTGATCAAGCGGTATTACATAAGCTCCATTTGAAAGCGTTACATTAGCCTCAGGGCGAAGGTCTGCCACGAGATATTGAGCATTGTAGGACGGATCGGGGCCTTCATGCTGCGATCCGTTTCCTCTTCCCGATATCCAGTAGTACTGGCGTAAAGGCGCCGTGGTTCCAATCTTCACTTCGTAAAACTCAATTCTGTTCGCTTTCATGGACTCAATAATGCCGGGAATATCCAAGAAAGCCGGATCGGCGTCCATTGGCAACACATACGCTGTCGGGCGCGGTCTGTCGCGGTGCGAAGCGTTGTTCAGCGCTGCGGGTTTCCAGACTGCGCTGACAACATTGCCCTGCATGTCGAATTGCTGACGGGCGCCCTCGAAAGGAGTATACTTCGGCGTTCCATACGTCGGGGCGGTTCCTGTCCCGGTGTATGCCGGCACTGGAGCGAACTGGTGGAGGTAAACTTTCACTTCCGGCTTAAACTCCTTACCCATTTCAACAGCTTTGGCCCGCGCTCTGGCTACGGTGTCCTTGACGACCGTATGATTGTCATATGCGGTCTGCAGCATTGATTTTGCAACTGTAAGGTGAGTAAACGCTCTCCTCGCCATGAGCAGGGATCCCATTCCGCGCACCTCGCAAAGCACCGATACTGCTCCCATCAGAGCATAGTACTGGCGGCTGGTAGCGTTGTTTCCGCCCCAAGCAAAAGCAGCGCCTCCGGTCTGATTCAAGTTGGCGGGGTTTCCGCCGTTCATGTAATGGTCGCTTCGAAGCCCGACTCTCTTGAGCTCCGCATGGAAGTTGACGCCGAACAAATTCATTCCCATATCGTCAACTTCCCTCAAAGGATTGTTCATATTATGAGCAGGGGTTACCTCTCCATCTGTTGTTCCTCCCGTAACGGTATACGGGTACATCGTCCGGCCCCCACGGGCTACATAGGTGGCAGAGCCTCTGGAAAGCGTGAAGTAACCGATTTCGTGCCCGTCCAATTCCATCTCCGGCATGATTTCCAGAAATGCGTTATGAACCATCTGAACTTCTTTCGCCTTAAGTCTCAGGTGGTCGCGGTTCATGTCCACCGTCGGGACAATGCTGGTGCGCGTCCAGAAATAGCCGCCCTCAACGTTGAAACGGGGAACACAAACGTAGTTCACCCTGTCCAGAATCTTTTCGCCAAATGCTCCCGCCATCTCGTCAAGAGTCGCCATCGCGCCCTCGGCCGCCGACACTTCGCCTCCGTGGATTGATCCTGTCTGGAAGAAGGTCACTTTGTCGTTCAAGCGTATTATTTCAGCAGCCTGTTCAAACGTCGCCCCTTCAGGGATGGGTGAATTGGTGATGATTACGCACGGTAAGTCGAAATCCATGACCGGCGTTTTGCCGAGACTGAACCAGTGCGCTTTGGGGTTCTTAGTCACTATTGCTTTGGTGAAGTTTATTACGTCTTCCTGAGTGGCAACTTGGTACAAGCCCTTTGAGGTTGTGAGCGTGGGGGTATTTGGCTGCACATAGTCAGTGAGGTTCTTTGTGTCAAATTGCTTGTCAATAATCTGATCGGTGAAGATTGATACGCTGGTTGAATGACTCGATATCCCAGTTCGTCTTGACGGGCCGGGCTCGTAACCATTGCCTGTCCTTCTGCCCGTTTGGACTTCCATTCTGATGTACTCCTCATAGTCCACGTTGTCTACCGAGATATAGATAAGCTTGAATACATCGTAGAACGTCTCCCCAGGCGCCGCCGGCGCAAGAGAATACACGTTATAAGCGTATGTACCCTCATCCGCAAGATGGTATTCAATCTCGTTGGCGTCAGCTGAAACAGGGGTTACAAGAAACGTAGGCGTAGAAATATTTGTGTTCCCGTTCATACTTGTCGGAGGATTGCCGACAAGACGAATGTTCACATCATTGAACGTCCACCCCGGAAGAGGTTTCAGTATCAGCCTGGCGTGCGCAAAGGCGCTTGCGGAAAACGCCAGCAGACAAATAAGAGCTCCAACAACTACTAAAATACTGCGGTTATTACTGCGTGAAAACAATTTCAACATTTTTCTCATCCCTTCTGATAATAAAAAATTGTTTGTTGCATTTATCATGTTTTATAAACGGGCGGCAAAATGCCGCCCATTCATGTAACATCCTTTGTTTTTGTTTTTAATCCGAATTATGAATTACGAATTATTTTTTGCGAAGAAGCAAGCCCAACGCCAAGATTATCAAGGCGCCAAATCCGGCGTTGCATCCGGCGCAGTCAAGGAGGTCTTCTATGCAATCAGGAAGACACTTATCCGGCTCAATTACTAGGGCTTTCGGCGAAATCGTCATATAGACAGCCTCTGGAGAAATGAAGTGAGCGTCCTTAGCTCCGTCGCCGAAGAGGAAGAAACCGCGCTCGGTTACTTTACCGCGATCCGGCCACGGATTACTGTTAGCCGCTTCATAAGCCGGATTCAGCTTGAAGAGGTCGGTCTTGGAATTTGCCAGAACAAACCTCGGGTTAGCGTCCGCGGTTGTATCCGCTACAGCGATGTTTATGGAGACATATAGCGAATTGGGGTCCCTCTCGGATACTCTCTTGTAGAAGACCTTCTCAACAGCTGTCCCGCTCGGAAGCGTTAGCGCGACAGGCGCGCCGCTGCGAACGATTCCAAATTTGACTTTTGAGATAAAATCTTTCAGGCTGCTGTCCCGGAGTACTTCCCAAGCGTCGTCTTCAGCGCCGAGCCCGTCTTTCGTGAGCTTGAACTCTAAGCGCATTGGCAACACGAATTCTTTAGACAAATAGTCCGCATCGTTCAACGGAAGATATATTCCTCCCGATGCATGTCCCAACGCTATTTGCGCATCGGTTCGCTCGGTGACTATACGACCTGAGTACATTGGAATGTCAAACGCCGTTGCTGCTGCAAGCACATAACCGCCCAGCGCGGAAGCCGGCACTGCAGCTTTAGCGTCAATGTAGGTATCAAGGTTGACATCGACGAGATCGAGATCCGCCCTGTCGGCATTGTAGCCGGGAATGTCCGCCCACATCAGCTGCGAGCCTACGCCGCTGATGTAGCGCGCCATCTCCACCATGGCGTCAGCGCAAATCTTGGTCGTCTGCACTGCGGCTAAAATCGTCATCCTCTCGTTGGCCGCGTGGAACCAGCGCTCGTTACCAGGCAGTATCGCGCCAAACGTGGTCATATTGTTCCAGAAGTTTCTCGCGAGGGTTCCGCCCGTCGTCCCGTTCGGGTAGGCGTGAGCATTGTGCTGAGCGATGTCTTCCAGTCCCGGCGCCGCAACAGAGTTTCTGTAGCTCGCCATCAGCACCGAGTTGAGAATGTTGTCGTGCTTAATATACAGGTTGGGAGCGGTGAAGCTCGGAGCATTGCCGATTGTCCAGCCCTTATCCGTGAACCCTTCTGTAAACTTCTGCTGCGCGGCACTGAACTCCGCGGACGTGGCGTACATGCTGCGCGCATAAACTACAATCTGGAACGTATTGGCATTAGCGCCCGTTCCCATCGGATACATCGGGTTTAAGTGATACGCAGGTCCATCCGGGCCTGCGCCTGCAGACGCCTGCTGTAATACTCCAAGCGAGACGGTCATCATCGGGGCAAGGCTGTCGGGGTGCCTCGCCTCAAGCCCAAACGCCGCGCCGTAGAAATTCTCGACGCCGCTCGGCATAAAGAGTTCAACGAGCGTGTCCGCTACTTTTTTCAGGAGTAACCCGTCGATTTCGGGGTAGGACGTCTTTATAGCTTCAAATCCCTTGCTTAGGAAGTACATTCCCCAAGTGACTCCGCCCTGACCGTATTGAGGGGTTATTGCATCAATCTGCTTACCGGTGTTTACCGTTAGAGTTAGTTTTTTTCCTTCGACGTCAACTACGGAAACCACCCTTCCTGACCAGCCTTTGGCCATTGCCTCATTGTTCACTGCCATTTGAAAGGCATATACAGTGTTGATATTGACGCCTTCAATTGACATGATGAATACCGATTTTGACGGCATGTAATAGCCGGAGCCGCCTACAAGGTCAACAAGTGTCGGGTCTCCCACTCTGTCGGTGACGTGGAAACCCGCTGACTCGAGGCTGAATCCCTTGCCGATATCCGCTGACAGGTTCCAGCTTATTGTCCTGTTCGCGCTGCTGTTGTTGCCTGTAATAATTGGGAAACGGGAGTCCGTCGTGAACGAAGAGATGGGTATCTCCTCGCGGTTCAGGGACTTGTAAGCCCAGTTGTCATAGAAACCCGGGTTAGCGGTATAGTATGGAATATCAATATAGTTGAGGGTGTTAGCTACTGACGGCGTGCCGGGGCCGCCGTCCTCATACGCGCCCATACCCACGCGGATACGGCGGTCGAACGGCAGGTTGGCTTCCATGAGAGCCTTCATCGACATTAACGTGGCCAAGGTCGGGCCGCTGTCGTCCTGTATTCCGGCGCCATAAATCCAGCCGTCCTTGATGTAGGGCATCTTATACGCGTCCGGATTGAACGCTCCGGTCGAGTCGCGCCAACGCGGGCCGTTGGCTGCATTGACTGACGCGGTTGGCGAATCGAGATGGCTCAACGCGAAGATCATCTCGGGGGCGTCCGCGTCTCCAATTTCAGCATAGAAGAACTTGTCAGGCTGATACCTGACGACTCTCGGGAAGCCCAGATCCTTGGCCATGTTGTATGCCCAGTCGTATTTTGCCGTCTTCCGCATGCCCTCGTTTTGGTTCGCTGTCGTATTTGATACGGGGAACGGATATGCCGTCGCCGCAGTACCGCCGCGAGATATGGAATCATAGGTCGCGCCGGTTATCATAACGTCAACTAAATCATCTTTAAGAGCGTCAACCTTTGAATGGATCAATGCTCTTTGCTCTGGAGTCACAGTCACATCATACGGCTTCGGCGCCGCTGAAGCAATGCCGCAGAGCAGCAGAACAACAAAAATGCCGCACAAAATGCGTCTCATTTCGAACTTGTAGTACATAATTAATTTCTCCTTTGTTCTATTATATTATTGAATGTTTTTATCATTCATGCACATGAACATTATACCTTATTATTTAATTTTTTGATGGTCTATTTTTTTACTTTGACAACAAATCCAATGAAAATTAAGCTAAAATATATCCATGTAATTTTCAAAGGAGTTTACTTAAGGAGGAATTGAAATTATGCAAGCTTTGGAAGGGCTCAAAGTGGTTGAAGTTGGGCATATTCTGGCGGGACCCTGGTGCGGGACGCTTATGGCCGATTTTGGCGCAGAAGTGATCAAAGTGGAGCCCCCGAAAGATGGCGACATGATACGCGGGATGGGTCGCGTCAAAGATTTATGGTATTGCGTGGAAGGGCGCAATAAAAAAAATATCACGCTGAACCTGAAAGAACAAAAAGGCAAGGAAATACTCAAAGAATTACTAAAAGATGCGGACGTCCTTATCGAAAACTTTCGCCCCGGAGTTTTCAGTAAGCTTGGCTTCAGCTGGGAGATACTGCAGGAAATAAATCCCCGGCTTGTGTATGTTTGTTCTTCAGGTTACGGGCAAACGGGGCCATATAGCCACAGACCGGGTTTTGACCGCATTGGGCTGGCTCTGGGCGGTTTTCTCGAAGTCACAGGTTTTCCCGGCGAGCCTCCGATAAAGCCGGGGCTTTCCGCATGCGACTTTTATACCGCGATGCTTGCGTGTTCTGCGGCAATGTTTGCAATTTATAGCCGCGATGTAGTCGGCACGGGAAAAGGACAAATGATAGACTGCTGCCTCACGGAATCCGCTCTGCGCATACAGGAGTCAATAATTGCCGAATATAGCTATGACGGATCAATCCGTACCCGTATTGGAAACGGAACCAACGTGACGATACCCTCCGGTCATTTCCTGACGAAGGATGATAAATACTTAGTGTTGACCGTGTCCGGCGATAAATTGTTCAAAAAGTTTACGGAAGTCACGGGAATGCCTGAATTGGCGGAGAATCCCGAGTATAGCACCGGCCCTTTACGCACAAAAAATAGAGAGGAACTCAACGAGATAACCGCTAAATGGGCTCGCTCGCACACTATTGACGAATGCATGGCCGCGCTTGGGGACGAGATACCGAACTGTAAAGTTTACAATGTGGAAGACATCATGAAAGACGAGCATTTCAAGGCTCGTAACGCCATCATACAAGTTCAGACCGAAAAATTCGGGGAAATAAGCATGCAAAACGTATCGCCAAAAATGATGGGGACGCCCGGCGAGGTCAAATGGGCAGGCGCGCCGCTCGGAAAGTTCAATCAGGAAATCTACGCCCGTTTGGGTTACACAGAGGAGCAAATAAAGGATTTGGAGGCTAATGGAGTCATTTAACGCGAATATTGGAATGGGGGCGTTTTCATGTTGACTATGGGGATTGACATAGGCTCCGCCGCCTGTAAAAGCCTCATTCTTAAGGACGGGAAACATATCCTGTCTAAAGAAGTGTTCCCTTTGGGCACAGGGACTTCCGGCCCCAATAAAGTATTTGAACAGGCTCTCGCGAACGCTTGTCTGGAACACAAAGACCTTGATCATATCATGGTAACCGGTTACGGACGTTTTACTTTTGACGCTGCCGACAGCCAGCGCAGCGAAATCACCTGCCACGCGGCGGGAATGCATTTTACAATGCCTAAAGTGCGTACCCTGATAGATATCGGAGGGCAGGATATTAAAATCCTGCGCCTGAACGAACGCGGGAAAGTGGAAAGTTTTGTGATGAACGACAAATGCGCCGCTGGAACAGGGCGCTTTTTGGAGGTCATGGCGCGCGTCATGAACGTCCGGATAGAAGACCTGGGCGCGTTGTCCATGCAAAGCACGGAGGAAGTCAGCATCAGCAACACCTGTACCGTGTTCGCCGAGAGCGAAGTTATCTCCAAACTCTCGACAGGAGTGAAGCTGCCCGACCTTGTGGCCGGTATTCTCGCCTCCGTCGCAAAGCGGGTAGCGTCCTTGGCCTTCCGCAACGGCGTCGAAGCCGAGGTTGGCATGAGCGGAGGCGTAGCGTTGAATGAAGGTATAATTAACGCCCTCTCGAAGGAGCTGAAAACTCAGATCCTTGTTCCAGAACTGTGTCAGTATCTTGGAGCGCTAGGGGCGGCTATTTATGCAGGTAAAGAAGCACTGTAACTTGAACAGCAGAACTATTCTCAGATTATTCTAAGATAGATAAGGAGAATTGATATGAGCGAAGTCAAAGATACACCAATTGAATCGTCGCCGCTACCGGCGCCAAAACCAAAACGCCCGTTGCCGCTGTCCCGGCAGATGGTGAACGAACAGACGGCCAAGTGTTATGCGGAGGCTTGGGCGGCAAAGGAAAATGGGGAACCTGTCGGTTGGTCAACCGCCATTTTCCCTCAGGAGGTTTGCGAAGCTTTCGGCGTTCCTGTTTTATACCCTGAAAATAATGCCGCAGCGATATCCGCCAAACACTTGGGCGACCCGTTCATTGAACACGCCGAAGGCGCGATGGGCTTTCCTATTAATATCTGCTCTTATGCCCGTTTAAATATGGGGATGGCGGATGTTCTGGACAACCCGGATTACAAGGCAGACCCCGCTATGCCCCGCCCGGATTTTCTGCTCTTAGCCAACAACAGCTGCACTCAATTGATGAAATGGTATGAGTGTCTTTCGGAAGCCCTGAACATCCCAATTTTCTTTGTAGACTGCCTGTTTAACTATTACGAAGAGGAGCCAGCTTTTTACAAAGTGAAATATGTGCGCAGCCAAATAGAAAATTACATTGAAAATATGGAAAAATTCCTGAAAAGAAAATTAGATTGGGATAAGTACCTGGAAGTCCAGAAGCGCTCTCAGATTAATTGCCAGCTTTTCAACGAAATAGTGGATTTGAACCGGCGCACGCCTGCGCCCATGAGCGGATTTGATCTGTTCAACTATATGTCCTGCTTAGTTTTATGCCGCGGGAAAGAATCCACTACTGAAATCTTCAAACAGCTTAAGGCAGAGGTGGAGGAAAACATAAAGAACAATACCTCCACTTTCCCGGGCGAGGAAAAGTATCGGGTACACTGGGAGGGTATTGCCTGCTGGCCAAATTTAGGATTCAACCTGAAAAAACTGAAGGAGTATAACGTGAACGCCGTCATGAACGGCTACGTGACCGCATGGGACGTGCGTTATGCACCAGGCGACCTTGATGGCATGGCAAAAGCTTACCAGACCTCGTCCACTAACAGCCTGTCCACTCCAACCATCATGAATAAACGGGTCGATTCCATCAAGAACTTCGGCTGCGACGGGATGTTATGCCACGTTAACCGAAGCTGCAAACTGATGACGTTTCATATTTTCGTCGGGCGTGAGATAGTCGAGAGTAACGCTCATATTCCTGTTGCTAATTTTGATGGCGACCAATCCGACACGCGTATTTTTTCGGAAGCTCAGTTTGAGACGCGTCTGCAGGGATTAGTGGAAATCATGAAGGAACAAAAGGAGGGAGCTGTATAAATGAACACTCTTGATATGGCGCTTCAACGCCTTCAGGAAATAGCGGCGAATCCGCGTAAAATTCTGGACGGTTATCTGGCTCAGGGAAAGAAGGTAGTCGGGTGTTTTCCCATTTATGTTCCGGAAGAACTGGTACACGCTGCGGGAATGATCCCGATGGGGCTGTGGGGCGGGCAGGTGACGCCGACCATAGCGGCTAAATACAACCCTATATCCACCTGCTCTGTCATGCGCTCTTGCCTGGAGTTTGGCATTACGGGAAAATATAGAGGCATCTCTTGCGCGATAATGCCCATGCTTTGCGATACCTTCCGCGGCATGAGCGCAGGATGGCGCGCGGGCGTCAAAGATATTCAGCTCGCAGCCTTTATTCACCCGCAGAACAGAAATGACACATATGCCCAATATTTTCTCACGGCGGAGTACCGGGCGCTTGCTGCCCGCGTTGAGAAGCTGACCGGCGAGAAAGTAGAGGACGACAAACTCAGCGCAAGCATCGAAGTTTACAACTTACATTCCAAAACGATGATGAATTTTACGCAAGTTGCAAACGATCACCTTGACGTCGTCAACCCGATAATCCGTCACGCAGTAATGAAAAGCGCGGTTTTTATGCCAAAAGAAGAACATACAATAGCTGTTCAGGAGATAATTGGCGAACTTAATAAACTGCCAAAGCATGACTGGAAAGGCAAAAAGGTGATATTATCAGGGATTACCGCTGAACCTAATGAATTTCTGAGAATTTTTGTTGAGAACAACATAGCTGTAGTGGGGGACGATATAGCTCAGGAGTCGCGTCAATACCGGACTTTAATACCTGACGGCGCCAATCCCTGGGAACGCCTGTCGGGGCAATGGATGAACCGATGGGGATGCTCCACGGTGCATGAGAAGCAGTTCAGTAGAGGTAAAATGCTTGTGGACATGGCAAAGGATAGCGGGGCTTCATGCGTGGTTATTTGTCTGATGCGCTTTTGCGATGTGGAGGAATACGATTCGGCGTTAATAATAAAGGATGTAAAAGAGGCAGGTCTATACAGTTTGTGTTTGGAAATCGACCAGAGCACACAAAATAATGAGCAGTCCCGCACTAAGCTTCAAAGTTTCGCAGAACTGGAATGATGAGAAATAGATTAAAAGAACTGTTTGGAATAGAATACCCCATTATTCAGGGGGGAATGGCGCACGTTTCATCGGGCGCGTTTGCGGCTGCCGTCAGCGAGGCGGGGGCGCTAGGCACAATTGCAACGGCTGCGAGGGAAGGAGCTTATGTCCGGGAGCAAATAAGAGAGGCGCGAGCGCTAACGAGGCGCCCGCTCAACGTGAATATAATGCTCGCAAACCCATATTGCAAAGAAGTGGTCGATGTCATTCTGGACGAAGGAGTCTCCCTGGTAACGACGGGCGCCGGAAGCCCTGCGCCTTATATGAAGGATTTTACGGCTAACGGCTGCAAGGTAATTTCAGTTGTCCCTCACGTGAGGGCGGCTGTGAAGGTTGAAGACCTGGGCGTTGCGGCAGTGGTGGCGGAAGGAGGAGAGTCGGGCGGACATGTGGGTTCGGTTTCAACTATGGTTCTGGTCGCGATGGTCTCGGACGCGGTCAGTATCCCTGTGATTGCGGCTGGTGGAATTGCAGACGGAAAAGGTTTTATGGCAGCAATGGCTCTGGGAGCGGTTGGCGTCCAAATCGGAACCGCATTTCTTGCGACAAGGGAGTGCCCCATACATCAAGCATATAAGGAGCGCCTGCTCGCCGCCAAAGAGACGGATACTGTCATCACAGGATTGGGAACAAAGGACCCCGTGCGCTGCCTCCGCAATCAGCTTACGGACAACTACTTTGAAATGGCGAGCAGGCAAACGCCTTTTGAGGAACTTATTAAGCCTTTGTCGGGCTCGCTAGCCAGGGCTGTAGGAGGAGACATGGAGACGGGAAGCCTGCAAGCCGGGCAAATAGCGGGGATGCTTCGCGAGTTAAGGACGGTTCGCGAACTTATTGACGACGTGATGAGCGGCGCTGAAATGGCGCTAGAGAAGATAGCGAAATATGGAAGTTATTGAAACATATTTTGTAGAGGGCTGTAGCAAAAGTAATAATATGATAAATCAAACCACAATATATAGTAGACAAGCGGCATCATGAACACAAGATATTGTAGGGGCGGCATTTTGCCGACCGCTTTTGTTACAGCACTGTGTTATAGAATTTGCATACATCAAATAACTGGGCGTATTGATCTATGTAATTGCTTATATTATGGAGTGTTGGAAGTTGCTATTTAACTCATATATATTTATTTTATTCTTCTTGCCCCTGGCTTTCTTAGGATATTTCTCATTGAATAAGATATCGCGCGAATGGGGGAAAATTTGGTTATTAGGAATGTCATTATGGTTTTATGCGTTTTTCAACGTATACTATCTTCCGATAATCATTTTCAGCATCTGCTTCAATTATTCAGCGAATAAGCTAATAATATCGGCGTCAAAAAATGCAAATAAGAGTATTTGGCTGATAATTGCGTTAACGGTCAATATTGGCATTTTGTTTTACTATAAATATTATGATTTCTTCATTGAGAATATAAATAGTGTGCTTAAGACAAGTTTTGTTACGCATCACTTGATTCTGCCGCTAGGTATCAGCTTTTTTACCTTTCAACAGTTGTCTTATATAATTGACAGCTATAGAGGAGAAGTCCCGGATTACAATTTCTTGGATTATGCGTTGTTTGTAACATATTTTCCCCAATTAATAGCGGGACCTATAGTTACTCATAATGAAATAGTGCCCCAATTTGCTGATGCATCTAAAAAACGAGTAAATTATGAAAACCTATCCATAGGCATAATGACTTTTTCATTTGGATTGGCAAAAAAAGTATTACTTGCAGATACTTTTGGTAATGCCGTTAATTGGGGGTATGGTAATATATTGGCGTTGAATTCAACTGATGCGTTATTGATAATGCTTTTCTATACATTCCAGTTATATTTCGATTTTAGCGGATATTGCGATATGGCCACAGGTATCGGGTTAATGTTTAATATATCATTACCAATGAACTTTAATTCACCGTACCGTGCATTAACTATAATTGATTTTTGGAAAAGGTGGCATATGACACTAACAAGGTTTTTTACGCGATATGTATATATACCTTTGGGAGGGAGCCGTAGGGGGAGCGCCCTCACTTACATAAATATATTCATTGTGTTTATAGTAAGCGGATTATGGCATGGGGCAAATTGGACTTTTATTTTATGGGGAACAATCCATGGTGTTTTTTCATTGATAACCAGAACTTTTCAGAAGACATTCAACAACCTTCATCCGGCGCTAAACTGGCTGATAACATTCGTGTTTGTAAACATGACATGGATTTATTTCCGCGCGGATTCAATCGAACAAGCTAATCAAATAATAAAAAGTATTTTCTATTTTAATTTTGATAGTATAAACGATTCAATAATTGAATCTTTCCGTTTACCTGAGTTCAGAGCTATAAACAAGTTATTTAATGTTGAAGTTTTATGGGGCCCAATGATATACATGCTATTTTTTGTTTTATTTTCTTTATGGGCGGTCTCATTTACAAAAAACACGTACGAGAGGGCTGCGAAATTTAGCCCGACAATAATAAGCTCGTGTGTATCGACTATTCTGATTGTATGGTGCGTATTATCGTTTTCAGAAGTAAGTACGTTCTTGTATTTCAATTTTTAAAGAGGGGGTGAAATATTGGAAAAGCACAAGAAATGGTGCCTCTATACTTTGTCGGTAATTGCAACGATTCTAATTACAATTGCAAGCGCAACGGCAATTATTGATCCGTTTTTTCATTTCCACGGACCGCTAAAAAATATACCTTATAGTTTGAATCAACAATCATATATAAATCCTGGCATAGTCAGCCACTTCGAATATGATAGTCTGATTACAGGTTCTTCTATGACCGAGAATTTTAAAACGAGCTATTTCAAGAAAGTATTGGGAAGTAACGCTATAAAAGTTCCTTACTCTGGAGCCTCAGTAAAGAATATGAACATTATTTTGGAAAGAGCATTAAAAAGTAATCCAAACCTTAAAACAGTTTATCTGGGATTAGATCTGCCTATGCTAATCGACGATCCTGACAAAACAAGATACCCATTACCATATTATCTGTACGATTCAAGCTTGTTTAGTAAAGTCCAATATCTACTAAACAAAGATGTATTTTTTCAGATTGGCTATAATATTTTAAATGCTTTAAAAGGTGTTTCTTCAGATTTATTTGATGATTATTCATATTGGAATAATTCATATACCTTTAGTCAATTTACTGTGATGAGCTCTTACTTAAATGAAAAAAAAGCTGACAGGCAACAATTAACGTTAGACAGCGCTATAAGGCTGACTCATGATAATCTGTATACTAATCTGCTACCTTTGATAGAATCATATCCAAATACTGATTTTATAATATTTTACCCCCCATATAGCATTCTTTATTGGCATTTAAGTCATATGGAAAATGAATTGAGTGTTTTGGAATATTCAACAAAAGTATTACTTCCCTATAATAATGTCAGGTTGTTTTTATTCCAAAATGTGTCAGATATAGTAACAAATCTGTATAATTATAAAGACTACACCCACTATTGTGCAGATATAAATAATTTAATGGTAGACTGTTTCAAAAATGGGACTCATAAATTAACGGCTGAGAATTATGAAGCTGAATTAGTAAAAATGAAAGATTTAGTAAGAAATTTTGATTATGGAATATTGTTCGGAGAGAGCAATCCTTTCATAGGTGAAAATGATTTTATTAAATATTTGGCAAAATTGAGTGATGCTCGCTATATTACTTTTATTGTGACACGGTCAGATTCACCAGTTTCTATTGATGATGTTTTAAAAAAACAATATGCATATTCAGGGTTTGATAATTGCAGTAGTTTTGGATATGTTGCTGTCTTAAATGGAAACAGTGTTATCATCAAAGAATCTCATGACGAGGCAATTTCATTCAATAATAAAGTTTATGAGCTATCTGTAAATATGGTATCTGAAAAACGCAAAGATAAAAACTACATGGAGGTAACTATTAATGATGTAAAATATACGACAAATCAAGATGGAGTCAATATTGTTGTATATGATACGGAACTTCAACGCGTCATGGATAATATAGCCTTAAATATTAGTGATAATACTATCAACAGACGATAGGGGGTCGATAAAAAAGTCGCCCGACCGACTTACTATGAATCATTAATCGTAGATTATTTTGTTCTGAGGGGGTTAAGTATGAAAATTACCAGCATAGATGTAATGCAGCTGAAGAGCGGAAACGCGGGTTCCTCGCGCGGAGCGTGGTCGCCGGTTATTTGCAGGGTGAATACTGACGAGGGCCTCTGCGGCTACGGAGAAGCCGGTCTTGCCTACGGAAAAGGCTGGCGCGCAGGATTCGGCATGATTCAGGATTTTGCAGAAGCAATAATCGGCATGGACGCCATGAAAAGCGAGCTAATTTGGGAGACCATTTTCCGGAAAACTTTTTGGGGCATGGGCGGCGGGACAGTCGTCAACGCCGCTGTCAGCGCCATTGACATTGCCCTCTGGGATATTAAAGGAAAGGCGTTGAATGTCCCGGTTTACCAGCTACTGGGCGGCAAAACCAACGAAGTACTTAGAACTTATGCCAGCCAGCTTCAATTCAACTGGGGAGAAAAAATAGACAAGCAGACGCTTGTAACTCCGGACGAATATGCGGACGTGACGAAGCGAGTCATAGCAGAAGGGTATAACGCCGTTAAGGTCGATCCCATCATTTTCAGCGACCGCCACGACGGGAAAGGCCCTTGGAAGATAACCGGCCCACTTGAAAAGAAAGTCATTCGTACCGTGTATGACAGAGTCCTCGCGATGCGGGAAGCGGGCGGGGATGATTTGGACATCATCGTCGAGATGCACTCCAACACGGACACGACGGCCGCTATTCAAATAGGCCAAGCGCTTGAGGAATTGCGCATATTTTATTATGAAGAACCATGTCACCCGCTTAATGTGGAGAATATGGTCGAAATCAAAAATAAAGTCAATATTCCAATCGCTTCCGGGGAACGACTATACACCCGTTACGGCTACAGGGAATTTCTGGAAAAAAGGGTACTGCACGTTGTTCAACCTGACCTTTGTCTATGCGGCGGCATAACGGAAGCGAAAAAAATATGCGATATGGCAAATACTTATGATTGTCAGGTACAAATTCATGTGTGCGGCAGCCCGATTTCCAAAGCCGCCGCGCTACAAATTGAAGCCGTCCTGCCTAATTTTTTGATACACGAACATCATCAGAGAGCGCTCAATCCGGTAAGCAGAGCTTCATGTCTATATGATTACCAGCCTATAAACGGATTCTACGAAATTCCGAGTCTTCCCGGCATAGGACAGGAACCGACCCCGGAAACGCTGGCGCAGTGCGAGATTATTACAATTAGCAATGCAAGGCCATATATGTCTTAATAATAAAGAAACAGGAAGGTGATTTTAGTGAAAGTGGAAGATATCAAGAAGGTTTGCGTGGTTGGAGCTGGTCAGATGGGACGGCAAATCGCTCTGAACTGCGCTCTTTACGGCTATGAAACGGTGTTGTACAAATGCACTTCCAAAGATTATTCCCAGATTGAAACATGGGTCAGCGAGTACCTGCAAGGTCGCGTGGCGAAAGAGAAGCTCACCGCAGAGCAGGCGGCGGCAGCGAAGGGAAAACTCTTTTTCGCGATGACGCTCTCCGAGGCGACAGATGGTGTGCAATTAGTAATTGAGGCTAATTTGGAAGACAAAGAGGTTAAGGAGCAATTCTATAAGGATGTGAACGCCTGTGTAGGCGAGGATGTTATTCTGGCGTCAAACTCCAGTTACATTGGCTCCTCTTTATTTATGAATTGCGTCGATAATCCCGCCCGTTTAGCAAACATGCATTATTTCAACCCCGCTCTCGCGATGAAATTAGTGGAGGTTATTAAGGGCGAGCATACAGCTGAAGAGACTATAACGCTGCTCATGGACTTTGCGAAGCGTACCGGCAAAACCCCAATACGCGTAAACAAGGAAATTGACGGCTTTGTGGTCAATCGTATTCTGCGCGCCATTCGCGATGAGGCTTTTTACCTAATCGAACAGGGCGTTTGCTCTCCCCAGGATTTGGATACGGGCGTGGAGCTGGGTTTGAACCATCCCATGGGTCCGTTCCGACTTCTTGACCTTACGGGCGTCGACTTGAACTATATGTCCGGTAAGCGCAGACTTGAAGAGACAGGGGTAAAACCAAACGGATTTGATATAGTCAAGGAAATGTACGAGAAAAAGGAATGGGGACGTAAGACAGGCAAAGGCTTCTACGAGTACGAAAAAAAATAATCGACGGGAGGTAATAAAGGCCAATGGGAGAATTTATCTTTACGGAGAAAAAAGGCTTTGTTGGGACAATTACGGTCAACCGACCAGAGGTTCGGAACGCGCTGAATAAAGAAGCATGGCAGGAACTGCACGAAGCTTTTATAGCACTGGACAAAGACGACGAAATTAGAGTAATAATTCTGACCGGAGCGGGCGACAAAGCTTTTATTGCAGGAGCGGATCTCAACGCCCTGAAAACGCGCAGTTCAGTGGAAACCTTTAACGGCGTAAACCAGCATATCGTCACCGCCATAGAGTCGGTGAGCAAGCCCACTATCGCTATGATAAACGGTTTTTGCCTCGGCGGAGGGCTGGAAGTTGCCATGGCGTGCGATATACGTATTGCATCAGAAGAAGCGAAGTTCGGACAGACGGAACTCAACGTCGGCATCTTGCCAGGCTGCGGGGGGACTCAGCGACTTGCCAGACTTGTTGGCGTAGGCAAAGCAAAAGAATTGGTTTTCACGGGAAAAATAATTTTTGCTGAGGAAGCGGAGAAAATCGGATTAGTCAATTGCGTCGCTCCTATAAGCGATTTGGAGGCAAAAACTCTTGAAATAGCGCGCGCGATAGCCGCCAAAAGCCCGATTATCATGAAAATCGCAAAGTTAGTCATTAATAGAGGAATTGAGAGCGATCTATTGAGCGGGCTGCAAGCCGAATTACTGGCACAGAGCCTCGCTTTCAGCACAGAAGACCACTTGGAGGGCATCAACGCTTTTCTCGAAAAAAGGGAGCCCAAGTTCAAGGGCAAGTGAAAAGACAGGGAAAAGCAGAGAAAAGCAGGGATTAGGGATTAGGAAAGGCAAAAGAGAAAGACAGAGACTTCGAGTTGCTAAAATATCGGCGTATTGGGCAGCATCCTTGCCCGCAGGCTAATATAAATTGTTGAGAGGAAGGTTATGAGATGAAGGAAGTCGTTATACTATCGGCAGTGCGTACCGCGATAGGCTCCATAGGGGGAAAACTTAAGGACGTGCAGCCTGAAGAACTGCTCAAGGTTGCAATGCAGGGGGCTTTGGATAAAGCCGGAACCGACAAAAGCATTATAGACGAAGTTATTGCGGGGCAGACGAAACAGACGACGGACTCGCCGAACATAGCGCGCGTGACGTCGCTCATGCTTAAAATTCCCGAGAGTGTCCCAGCATATACGATACATCGCCAATGCGCGTCGGGGATGCAGGCCATGCTCTCGGGGATGCAGCAAATTCAATGCGATTATTCGGAAACCGTCCTAGTCGGCGGAGTGGAAAGCATGAGCACAGCGCCGTTTTATGTTCGCGGGGCGCGTTTTGGCGTTGGAAGCGGCAATACGGTTTTTGTTGACCCGAATGTCGAAAGCCAGCCCAAGAGCCAACCTGCCGATATATATGGGAGTTTTTCCATGATTGAGACGGCGGACAATGTCGCCCGTCAGTTCAACGTCAGCCGCGAGGCGCAGGATGAGTTCGCTCTTAGAAGCCAGCATAAAGCGATTGACGCCATTGATTCAGGACGTTTCAGCGAGGAAATAGTTCCTGTCATGTTGCCGCAGCGCAAGGGGGACCCCATTCCCTTTGACGTGGACGAATATCCGAAACGCGATACCAACCTTGAAAAGCTCGCGAAACTTAAGACCATCTTCAAGGACGGCTTCGTCACTGCAGGTAATGCTTCCGGACGCAACGACGGCGCCTCTGCGCTTGTTCTGATGGAGGCGGGAAAAGCGACATCACTGGGGCTCAAGCCATTATGCAAGATAATTGACGCGGCTGCGGTCGGAGTGGACCCCAGAATAATGGGAATCTCTCCCGTCATGGCCACAATGAAACTGATGAAAAAGTTGGAATCGCGCGGGCTCTCTCTTTCGGATTTTAAACTTATTGAGATAAATGAAGCTTTCGCCGCTCAAGCAGTGGCTTGCGTTAATGAATTGAAACTCGACCTTGAACAGGTAAACGTAAACGGCGGAGCTATAGCCTTAGGGCATCCTCTTGGCTGTTCCGGGGCGCGCATCTCGACCACGCTGCTGCACGAGATGCGCCGCCGCGGTGTGGAACGGGGACTAGCAGCTATCTGTATCGCCGGCGGGCAGGGCATGGCTATGGCTTTCGAGCTGTGCTAATGGATTTGGAGACACGTCATGTATAAAATATTGCTTACCGAAAAAATCCACAATGTGGGCATCGAGTACTTAAAATTAAAAGCTGACGTCATTGTTGCCAACGACACGAAAATTGACACTCTGCTTGCCGCTATAAAAGGCGTGGACGCTATAATTATCCGTAGCACAAAAATGTATAACGAGGTCATAGACGCTTCGGACAAATTACGCGTTATCGGACGGCACGGAATAGGCTTAGATAATATTGACGTGGAATACGCGACCCGCAAGAAAATTGCCGTCATCAATTCGCCGCGAGCGAACATCATTTCGGTGGCCGAGCACGTAATAGCGCAAATGATGGCTTTAAGCAAGAAATTGTTTATAGCAGCCAAAGCAATGCGCGAAGGGAAAACATCTATTGAGGGCAAATCTTTGCCAGGGCTCTGCCAATCGCTCGGCTTGGGAGGCGTCGAATTGACAAATAAAACTCTTGGAGTCGCCGGCTTCGGTAAGATTGGCTCACTGACAGCGCAGAAATGTATGAAAGCTTTTGATATGCAAGTTTTAGTTTACGACCCGCCCGTATATAATAAATTTGAGCTGCCTGAAGGCGCGCGTTGGGTCGAAACGCTTGACGAGCTGCTGATGAAATCCGACTATATCACGTTAAATGTGCCGTTGCTGCCATCGACTAGAAATTTGATCGGAGAAACACAATTAAAAATGATGAAAAGCTCGGCTTTCCTCATTAACAGCGCCAGAGGCGGCATCGTTGACGAAAGCGCGCTCTACCGCGCGCTCAAGGAAAATTGGATAGCGGGAGCTGCACTTGATGTCTTCGAGCAGGAGCCGCCCCGAAAGGATCTGCCGCTCTTTGAACTTGACAACATTGTTATAACGCCGCATGCAGCCGCCATGACCGAGGAGTCGCTTCAACGCATGGCGATGGAAGTTTCAGAAGGAGTACTAAAAATGCTGGACGGCGAAATACCGTATAATCTAGTTAATAAAACAGTTGCGAGTTGCGAGTGACGAGTGGAAAGACATAGACAGAAGATATGGACAAAAGATAGGGATTTATTGATGTTTGGGCAACGTAGAAGGTTTTACGGGTAGGGAGCGATGTCCACATCGCGCCGCGTTAAAGACTTCGAATTGCTATTTTTAAGCGCGTAGGGGACGCACCCATGGGCGTCCCGCGCTAAAGACATTGAGTTGCCAAAGGTCAGGCGAGCGTAGGGGGACGTACCCATAGGCGTCCCGTGTTAAAAACTTCGAATTGCTGAATATAAGGGAGGTTTTGTAATTTTGAGTGTAAGCACAGCAGAGAGAACTAAGGGTATTTACCCGTCAAAGATAAGGGAGGTATTGGGAAAAGTCGAAGAATTTAGGAAACAGGGCGTTCATATCACCGATTTCTCTATAGGAAGGCCGGATTTCGACACGCCCGGACATATCAAGGCAGCCGCGAAAGAAGCTCTTGACAAAGGCCAGGTGCACTACACCGCAAGTCAAGGGACTCGTAAGTTTCAGGAGGCGGTATGCCACAGATTCAAGGAAGATTTTGGTCTCGAATTTGCACCTGAAGACGTTTTCGCTACGGTAGGCGCATCGCAGGCAATTTATCTTGCGTTTCAGGGGATATTGGACCCGGGGGATGAAGTCATAGCCCCTCAGCCAATGTACGTGTATTACGGCGGATTGGCGTTTTTAGCGGGCGCAAAGGTCGTAAGCGTCCCGATAAGCGATGACGAGCTGTTTATCCCGACGGCAGAAAAGCTCGCGCAGTACATTACACCAAAAACCAAGGCTATTTTGCTCACCTCGCCCAATAATCCTACCGGCCAGATTATCGATAGGGACGAGATACTCAAGATAGCGGAATTGGCCGCCAAGCATGACCTCATTGTGGTGTCGGACGACATTTACAATGCCGTCATATACGACGGGGCGGATTATATGCCGATAGCTAAAGCGCCCGGCATGAAGGAACGCACTATTGTCATCAACAGCTTTTCCAAGACTTACGCGATGGACGGCTGGAGAATAGGTTCACTAATAGTCCCGCACTCAATGGTCCCCGATATGCTGAAACTGCAACAGCATATAATCAGCTGCCCGAATACTTTTGTACAAGCTGGCGCTGTTGCCGCATTGACCGAATCTCAGGAATGCGCGCGGGAAATGACGGAAGAGTTTGACCGGCGAAGAAAGCTGATAATGAGTTATTTTGACGATATGAATATCCCATATGTCCGCCCGCGCGGCGCTTTTTACATTTTCCCCGATATGAGACGCTGGGGAATGAATTCAAAGGACTTAGCGCTCTATCTGCTCAAAGAAGCGAGAATAGCCACCGTTCCAGGCGACGCGTTTGGCGCAATAGGAGAAGGGCATATCCGCATTGCGTTTTCCACAAGTTATGAGGAAATTGACAGCGGTATGCAAAGAATGATGGAAGCTTTGAAAAATCTGAAATAAGTGATACCATAGTATTTGTATGGCAGTCATTATTTGAAACAAAAAATTCAGTGGAGGTGTTTAATTATGAAAAGATTTGTATTGGTTTTTGCGGTTATTTGCGCTTTAGCGACCGGAGCTTACGCGGCCACTTTCGTCAACATTGGGACAGGTTCAACCGGAGGCACGTATTACCCGGTGGGCTCCGCCATGGCTACAATATGGAACAGGGTTATCCCAGACATGAAGGCAGCTGCTCAGTCGACGGGCGGAACAACTCAGAATATTCAGCTGATGGAAAACGGAGATGTAGAGGTTGGTTTTACCGATGGCCTTTACTACTTTGCCTACAACGGGATGCAAGCGTTTGAAGGCAAAGCTCAGACTTACCTTCGCGGCGCCGTCCCTCTTTACCCTGAACCCATTCACATGATGGTCGCTGAGGGCAGCGGGATAAAGAGCGTTAAGGAGCTCAAAGGAAAAAGGGTCGTCATCGGGGCTATAGGAAGCGGAACTGAGAGCACATGCCGCGTATTGCTCAAAACTCTCGGCATTGACGCGGACACTGACATAAGCGCCCAAAACCTCAGCCTGAGCGAAACGGCCAACGCATTTGCCGATAAAAACATCGACGCGGCGTTCATGATGGGCGGTATTGGCTCGGCAGCCGTTGTGGAAGTTATGACAATGGGAACGGGACACTTAATAGCGCTTGAGGACGATGTTGTAGAGGCGCTTAACAAGGAGTTGCCGTATTACGCGCCATTCGCAATTCCCGCCAATTCTTACAAAGACCAGCCGGAACCGTTAAAAGTGGCAGCAACGTGGAATATCCTTTCCCTGCATGAAAAATTAGATGCCGACGTCGTGTACGAAATGACAAAGGCGCTTTTCGAAAACAAACAGGACCTCGTGAACGTAGCGGCCAATATGTCATTTATGAACGCTGCTGAAATCGGGGTCATCCGTATTCCGCTTCATCCGGGCGCGGAGAAGTACTACAAAGAGATAGGCGTAATAAAATAATGACAAAGGATCCTGAAAAGAGACCTGACAGCCTCATCAATGAAGTTTCAATGGATGAGGCTGAGGTAGCGAGCCTTGTTGAGAAATACGACGTAGAGAGCAGATTCCGCCGCCTATCAGGGTGGCAGGGGGTTTTCATCACCGTGCTGCTTGCCTCAATGAGCCTTTTCCACCTTTATGTGGGAGGATTCATGACCGTGTTGATCGCCGTGATGGACTATTTCGGTCTTGATTCGACGATAATTGTGACTTTACCACTTGTGCTTCAGAGGGCTATACATCTCACATTTGCCATAGTAGCAGTTTTTGTACTCTACCCGGCTAGCAACAAAGGAAACAAAAAATCGACCAATTGGGCAGATTGGCTACTTGCGGCTGTATCAGCAATAATCATCGGGTATATAGTCATATACTACAAGGACATAGCTCGAAGGGGCGCGTTGCCGGACCCGTCGTTTATGATATTCGGATATTCGTACGAAGTATGGTTCGGTATAGCAGCTACCCTTTTAGTCCTTGAAGCGGGACGCAGGATCGTTGGAAATGTGCTTCCGTGTCTGTCAATACTGTTTCTGCTATATTGTTATTACGGCAGTTACATGCCGGGGATGTTTCAGATTCGCGGTAATACCATAAGCAGGATAGTTCAGCACATGTACCTGACATCGGAAGGGATTTTCGGCGTAGCGCTCGGTGTTTCGTCGACATTCGTGATAATGTTCATAATTTTCGGGGCTTTTTTATCCGAAAGCGGAGGGGCGAGATTTTTCAATGAGCTTGCGCTTGCACTGGCTGGAGGCTCTCCCGGCGGCCCGGCAAAAGTTGCAGTCGTGGCATCCGGATTGCTCGGCACCATAAACGGATCATCAATAGCTAATGTCGCAACAACCGGAACGTTCACCATCCCATTGATGAAAAAAGTCGGTTATTCCCCGCATTATGCGGGGGCAGTTACGGCCGCCGCGTCAACGGGAGGACAACTCATGCCGCCTGTCATGGGCGCAGGAGCGTTCATAATGAGCGAGTTCCTTGGGATACCATATCTCTCGATAGCAGCAGCTGCCGCAATTCCGGCGTTATTGTATTACACCGCTATATTCATTAACCTGCATTTCCGCGCGAGGAAGGACGGGCTCAAAGGACTCCCGTTCGATCAATTACCTGTGCTAGGCGCAGTAATGAGACACGACGGGCATTTGCTGATACCGTTAATAGTGGTAATAGGCGCGCTTTTGATGAGATTTACACCGCTCATGGCAGGATTCGCTGGCGTCGTTGCTGTGTTGCTGTTCAGCACGTTGAGAAAGCATACGAGGATGGGGCCAAAGAAAATTTTGAACGCGCTCGTCGATGGATCGAGAGGCGCCTTAGGAGTGGCGCTGGCCTGCGCACTCGTTGGATTCGTTGTCGGCACTTCGTCGCTGACATCCCTCGGACTCACTATATCTGGCAATATCGTGGCTATTTCCGAAGGGAACCTGCTGGCAACGCTTGTTATGGCCATGATAGCCTGCCTCATCCTCGGGATGGGGCTTCCGACGACGGCTAATTACATCGTGTGCAGCACCATTATCGTTCCGGCGCTTATCAAAATGGACATAATACCAATAGCGGCGCATTTGTTCGTGTTCTACTTCGGAATAATGGCGGACCTTACCCCGCCGGTTTGTCTCGCGGCGTTCGCCGCTGCTGGGATAGCCGGAGCGAGCACAGCAAAGACCGGACTTACCGCAACTCGTATCACAATAGCGTCATATATTCTGCCGTATGTTTTCGTCTATAGCCCGATGTTGCTGTTACAAAACGTAGCGTTGTTCGACCTGACAATACTAATAGTGTCGGCGCTTCTTGGAGTAATGGCGATGGCAGGCGGGCTGGAGGGCTGGCTCTTTAGGAACTTAAAAGTTTGGGAGCGTATCATCTTGGCATGCGTGGCTCTCGTAGCCATATATCACGATATTCAGTTGAGCATAGGCGCTTCTGTTGTAATCATAGCGGCGTGTTTCTTCTTCAAGAAAACGACAAAACAGCAGCAGCTTACGTAACTAGCTGATTTTATATTCAAATCATAACGGAACCGTTGACCAGAATAACGTACGGCAACGGTTCTGTTATTTTATGCTATCATACGTCACAGTAAGCTACGATAAATATGAAGAAAGAAAGATGATAATACTTGAACCAATATAATAACACGACATACGACGAAAGAGAAAACAAATCCTGGCCTGTGCCTCACGTTGTGTCCGTAATAATATTTGAAGTTTGCGCGATTATCTTTTTATTTATCTGATAAACAATGAGACCGGTTATGCGGGCATCCTTGACAATTTCAATCTTATTATTCATGAAGCGGGGCACGTTATATTTGCTTTTTTAGGGCGCACCATGCACCTTTTGGGAGGAACGCTTCTTGAGTGTATCGTACCAATCGCGTTTCTGATTTCTTTTTGGCGTACAAAACAGCCTATGGGAGTGGCTTTTTCGGGAATATGGCTTGGGGAAAACTTTATTTACATATCCTATTATATTTTGGACGCAGTGCCAATGAAGCTCCCTTTACTTGGCGGGGCGCGAAGCATCCACGACTGGAACGCCATACTGGGAGATATGGGGTTGTTGCATCACTACAAATTTATAGGAGGAACGGTTTTAGCATTAGGCTGGCTCATAATGATAAGTTCAGCCATTTGGTATTTCCTGAAATGGTTTTTATATTATGGACAGGAAGAATAAAAGTATAGCATGATTTAAATTAATATATTTATGGGGATTGTTATCATTTGTTTTTCAAACATTTTACAATCCCCAAAAGTATAGCGCCCAGAATTAAATCTTCTATTGTTTTTCATTAATCATTGTGCATTGTGCATTGTATTTATAGTTATTCCTGATTGCTATCCTTATCAGGCGTCACCGGCGCCGCTCTCATTATGGCCTGCAACATGTCCCTTATTTCATGCGGCTTATTTATTCCATGAGCTATTATCTCGTAACCTTCAGTTCCTGCGGAAGCAATATAAATGTCGCCAATATCGAAAAGGCGTTGCCATATTCTCTGCTGCACCTGTATTGAGCGGATTTGCATTATACCAACTTCAGTGGATTTTTTATTGAGAATACCGTGCTCCATAGCCACTTCATCCTCTTTGACAGTAAAGCACTCGTCGAGTCTGATGTATATGATTTTCACGAAAATGTACAGAATACCTGCAAAACCAAGTATGTACAGGCCGTTTTTCAACCATGCTTTAGCTAGCCATCCTGCTCTGAACAAGCTGCCAAATGAAATGTATATCATCAGCGCGGATATTATAAAAACAAGCAAGTAAAGTAAAAAGAAATTTTTCCATGACGGGCGAAAGACTGTGACTTTGCTTTTCTGCTCCATTATATATTCCTCCCTTTTTTTGTTTCTCAATTATATCACTAAAAATATTTCTTCACTGAGCAAAAATATAGCTTAATATGTAGTCCGGGGCAATAACCTATTCTAATTTATTATTTAAACGCATAAATATATGCTAAAAATCACAGAATATTTCTGTAATACAACAAAAGTGAAGCGTCCCATAGCGGTAAAACAGTGTACAATGTATAAATATATACAAATTTGTGATGAAATATGAAAACTTGAGGAGGTATTTGTGTGATGCGCTATTCGATATTCTGTTTGTTTTTCGTTGTAATGCTAATAACTTCATTTTTTTGCAGCGCTGCTTGGGCTGCTGGGGATAATGTGGCGGAGTTTAAAGTTGGCAAAGCTTCCGTTTGGGCGATAGCTGACTCAACAGGCGAGAGGGACATGAGCGTTTTTTCCGCTACCCCGGAAGTTATCTCGCAATATGCGCCTTCCGGCAAGTGTCCTTCCGCAACGATGGTTTTTCTTGTTATAACTGGAGGCGAGACAATCCTTATCGACGCAGGGAACGGGACTCCGTCAGGCGACCGCGCCAGTCGGCTTGGTGAAGGTTTGAAACATATCGGCGTAGCTCCTGAGGAAATAACAAAGGTGCTCATTACGCATATGCACGGCGACCACATAGGGGGGCTCGTTCGGGACGGCGAAAAAGCTTTCCCGTCAGCACGCGTTTTGTCCTCCCGAATAGAATACGACTTTTGGACAGACGAAAAATCACCGGAGCTTTTCCCGAATCGCAAGGCGGGGTTCGAGATGGCGAGGAGTATTATGGAGCTTTACGGCGCCGCGACAGGTACTTTTGAGTTCGACTCGGAAGTGGCGCCGGGAATCACAGCTATCGACGCGCGCGGGCACACTCCGGGAAATACGTTGTTCCTGCTGGAATCCGAAGGAGAAAAGTTGCTTTTCTGGAGCGACCTCGTGCACGCGGCGGCGCTTCAATTCCCACGCCCTGAATACAACGCTTCATACGATATGGACCCGGATGAATCCGCAGCCGCGCGCATTCGTTTCATGGAGAAAGCTGCTGTAGAAAATCTGCCCATAGCAGGGGTTCATCTGCCGTTCCCCGCTGTAGGCACGGTGGAAAAGAACCCTGAGGGAGGGTACTTATATAAGACAATGCACAATGATCAATGATCAATGAAAGACAAATGCAAAAGATAAATCCAGAGACTTTGGGTTGTCAAATGCAGTAGGAGCGGCTTGTAGCCGCCCGCTGCAATAACTTTGAGTGGCTGGATTTATCAATGTACAATGTGCATTGTGCCTTAGCTGTGCTTCTTTCGTTTATTATATTTTCATACCGGTAATAGATTCTGTAGTTTTATCTGTACGCCAGCCTGTTTTGCCGCTTCAATAAGCTTCTTGTCGAGAGTCGCAATGGGCAAATTGAGCCGCGCGGCCAGTTCCAGATAGCAGGCATCGTAAATTGTCAGATCATACTTTCGGGCAAGGCTCATCATAAAAGGATTTTCAAAGTTTACAGGCCTATTATCGAGCTTTATCGGCAAGTCGTTTATAGACGCAATGGCTCTTTCCGTATCAAAGCTTGAAATTTTGCCTTTTTTTTCAAATGTCCTCATGACGTTGTTTATTTCCAAACAGCATAACTGAGGCGTAATCGCTATTTCTTCGTTAAGACAGCTCAGAATATCATCCGCATAAGAATTCTCTTCTTCCGGGTTGTACCATGCAAGTATTATTGAAGCATCAATAATAAACGACGGCCTCGTCATCTTCTGCCCTCATTGATCAGCTCCCTGATATCTACTCCTTTGAAAGCCTCGGCGAAATTCTTACGTGAAGCCCTGATGGCTGCAATTGTTTCATTGATATTTGAAGCGGGGTTATCAACAGGGCTTATAGTTGCTATAGGCACTCCATGTCTCGTAATGGTAAAAGTATTTCCATCGCAGACCTGATCTAAAATAGCCGCCAGTTTCGTTTTTGTCTCATACATTCCGACAGTTTGCATTAGCGTTTTACGCTCCTTTTAATAAGACTAGTATAAGACTAATCTACTTTCCGCGTTATGTCAATTATTGTCTATTTTTCTACTCAAAACTGAAATCTAATTCATGCGTGACGTCGCTCCCGGCGCCCGCATCAGCGACACCTACCTTTATATTTGTTCCGTCCTTGACTTTGCCTGCAATCAGCGCGCGCGCAAGTTTCGTTTCTACTTGTCTCACTATAAACCTCTTCAACGGGCGCGCGCCGTAAACGGGATCGAATCCGGCGTCGGAAATCAGTTTTACGGCTTCGTCCGAGAAATCAAGGTTTATCCTGCGTTCCTTGAGCCTTGAAGCGAGCCCCTTCAGCATGATTTTCACTATCTTGTTGATCTCGTCCTTTTTCAGAGGTTTGAACAACACGATATCGTCGACGCGGTTCAGGAACTCTGGCCTGAAACAGCCTCGCAGCTCAGTCATCACTTGCTCCCGCGCCCGTTCTGATATTTCGCCGTCCGCGCCGATACCTTCAACCAGAAGAGGGGCGCCTATGTTGCTTGTCATTATTATCACCGTGTTTTTAAAATCTACCGTGTGCCCCTGCGAGTCGGTTATCCTTCCATCGTCCAAAATCTGAAGCAGCGTATTGAAAACGTCGCTGTGCGCCTTCTCTATTTCGTCGAACAATATGACCGAATATGGACGCCGCCTAACAGCTTCAGTGAGTTGCCCGCCCTCATCGTATCCAATGTAACCGGGCGGCGCGCCAATAAGCCTTGATACCGCGTGTTTTTCCATATACTCGCTCATATCTATCCGAACCATGTTGTCTTCACTGTCAAAAAGCGCTTCCGCAAGCGTTTTAGCCAGCTCGGTCTTGCCGACTCCCGTGGGCCCGAGGAAAATAAATGAACCTATGGGGCGCTTGGGATCCTTTATCCCGCTCCGCGCGCGCAGCACTGCGTCCGCGACCAGACCGACAGCCTCGTCCTGCCCGATTATGCGTTTATGCAGAATCTCATCCAGTTTCAGAAGCTTCTCCATCTCCCCCTCGACGAGCCTTTTCACGGGAATTCCAGTCCAGCGGCTTATGATATCGGCAATTTCCTCCTCGTTTACCTCCTCTTTCAAGAGAGTTTGAGTATTTTGTTTTTCAAACTCGGACTCCTTCCTGCTCAATTCCTCCTGAAGGCGCGGGAGCTGCCCGTGTTTTAGTTCGGCGGCTTTATTCAGGTCGTAACTGCGTTCAGCTTTCTCTATCTGTAAATGTAATTCCTCAATTTTAGCCCTCAGTTCCCTTATGCCCGAAATGCTCCCTTTTTCCGCCTCATATTGCGCGCGTAATGAATTCGATTCCGCGCGGGCATCCTGAAGCTCCTTCTGTAAATTCGAGAGCCTCGCTTTTGATGCGGGATCTTTCTCTTTCTTCAACGCAGCCTCCTCTATCTCAAGCTGCATGACTTTCCTGTTCGCGGCGTCCAATGCCGCCGGTAATGAGTCTATTTCTGTGCGCAGCATCGCACATGCCTCGTCCACAAGGTCAATGGCTTTGTCCGGCAGGAATCTGTCAGTAATATAGCGATTTGATAACACTGCGGCAGCCACGAGGGCGCTGTCCCTTATTCTGACCCCGTGATGCACCTGAAGTCTCTCCTTAATTCCGCGTAAAATTGAAATAGTGTCCTCAACATCAGGCTGTTCTATCATGACGGTTTGAAACCTTCGGGCTAAAGCAGCGTCCTTTTCTATATGTCTTCTGTATTCATCTGTAGTTGTAGCTCCGATGCAGTGCAGTTCGCCGCGCGCGAGCATGGGTTTCAGCATGTTCCCCGCGTCAACAGCGCCCTCCGCAGCGCCCGCGCCAACTATCGTATGAAGCTCGTCGATGAAAAGTATTATCCTGCCGTCGCTTTGTTTTACTTCATTGAGAACCGCCTTTAACCGCTCTTCAAACTCGCCCCTGAATTTAGCTCCCGCAATAAGCGAACCCATATCGAGCGCGAATATGGTTTTATCCTTCAGCCCTTCGGGGACGTCGCCTCGAACTATTCTTTGGGCTAACCCCTCGACTATCGCCGTCTTGCCGACGCCGGGGTCGCCTATAATGACAGGGTTGTTTTTTGTTTTTCGGCTTAGGATCCTGATGACCCTTCTGACCTCTTCATCCCTTCCTATTACGGGGTCAAGCTTATTCTGCCCCGCAGCGTCAACAAGGTCGCGCCCGTATTTCAGGAGCGCTTCGTATGCCGCCTCGGGGTCGGCGCTTTGCACTCTCTGCGAGCCCCGAACGCTTACAAGCGCTTCAAGAAACATGTCGGAATTCAGTCCATTGAAGCGCCGGAGCATTTTTCCCCAGTAGTCGTCCTCAAGTATCGCAAGGAAAAGATGCTCAACCGATACATACTCGTCCTTAAGCGCAGAGGCTTTTGCCTGCGCGTTCACAAAAGCGGACTGAAGTTTTTGTGTTACATAGACTTTACCCTGTTCCGCGCCGCTGCCGGTCACTTTAGGCTTTCGGGCTATTTCCTCCTCAACGTAACGCGCAATAGCTTCCGTATCCGCGTTCATTTTATTGAGAAGGCGGGGGATTAAGCCTTCGCTGTCGCTAACGAGCGCGAGCAAAAGGTGCGGGACATCCGTCTCCTGATTCCTGTTCGCTATAGCAATATCCTGTGCGGCAGCTACAGCCTCCTGCGATTTACGCGTAAATTTATTGAAATCCATTTTCGATGCCTCCTTCTTGCGACTATTTGACCTTATTTGACCATTATAATACCACAAAAAAGAAGGAGCGCAAGACATATGGATACTAAAAATTACTTAATGAACAACCCCAAACGAGCTACTTGAAAACTGATGCAATTCTATTTTTCTTATACCTTGACAAACAGGAATCAGTATTGTAAAAAACAAATACGATTTGTCAGGCAAACGGCAGGTGATAAATTTAACCTCACGGGGAGGAAAAATGCAAACTGATATCACACGCATAAACAATAAAAGCAGTCTAAGAAAGAGCTATGGAAGTTTCTCATAATACTGCTACAAACATTTCTAGTAAAGAGACTTCCTTAGAATCAGTTTCAATGAGGGAGACTTTTCTTGATTGGCTTATTACAGACAATTCAAAAACATTATCGCCACATATATGCGTGACTTGTCTTGATAAAATCTCAGAGTATACAAAGAAAAAAAAGATTTATTCTACCAGTTTATGGGAGATTACCCAGCCTAGCGTATTTGAGCCGATTCACAGTAAAATAAGAGCCATTAAGTAAGGAGGCTTTCAATTGGTCAGTAATATAGATGTTATCCTCAGCGAGGGGGAAAGTTACACCGTTGAGTTTAAGGAAAACCCGGACAAAGAACTTCCTTTGGAGGTCTGTGCTTTTGCAAACGCTTCCGGCGGAAAGGTATATATCGGCGTCAATGATAAAGGTTATGTTGTTGGGACTGATACTAGCAACAATGCACGTTCCCGAATACAGGATACTATCAATAAAATTGAACCTCGGCTGAACGTGAGCATTAATATTATTGATAGCATTATCGTACTATCAGTACCGGAAGGAACACATAAGCCGTACTCATGTCCGGCAGGCTTCTATATGCGGTCGGGCCCCAACTCACAAAAATTGGACCGCGACAGTATCATTGAGTTTTTCCAAAACGAAGGCAGAGTACGGTATGATGAAATTGTTCGTGACGATTTACCTATTAATGAACGATTTAACGAAGCCGCATACAAGCGATATCTAAAGATTGCGAAAATTAGCGATGTTCTTGAACGGGAAGCCATACTGAAGAACCTGAACTGTGCCGGAATTTCCGGTGGAAAGCTATGCTTCACCAACACCGGGGCCTTGTTTTTCCGTGTGAACGATGAGGACATTTTATTCCGTCATGCGGGTATCGTTTGCGCTCTATATAAAGGGACAGATAAAGCATATATTTTAGACGCCAAAGAACTGAACAGCGATATTGTCAGTAATATTGACGACGCGATTGTTTTTCTTAAAAAACACCTGCGCGTCAGCTACAAAATCGGTGGGCTTAGACGCGAAAATATCCTGGAACTCCCGGAAGACGCGCTTCGAGAAGCTGTGGTTAACGCCGTCTGTCATCGGGATTACTTCGAGAAGGGCGCGCGGGTCATGATAGAAATCTTCGACGATCGCGTGGACATTGTCAGCCCGGGAGGCGTCTGTAAAGGTATTACCAGAGAAAACTTCGGAACTGTTAGCATCGCGCGAAACTCCAGCATAGCCAGCATGTTTTTTCGTATCGACTATATTGAGCAAATGGGAACAGGCATCGGTCGAATGAGGAACGCTACACGGAAAGCGAACGTTGCCGAGCCTGAATTTGAATTTGTTGGCTTCTTCAAAGTCACATTTAAAAGAAATGAAACTGATGCTTCAATCGGTCGCCAATCGGTCGCCAATCGGTCGCAATCGGTTGCGCCGACCGATAGGAAACGCGCCGTTATGTCGTTTCTTGAAATAAATGGTCACGCTAAAGTCGGTGATTTTATGAATTTAATTGGACTCAGCGATGGTCGCGTGAGAGCGTTGCTCCGCGAGATGATGAGCGACGGAACAATCGAGAGGGTTGGTAATAACCGATACTCCTCTTATGTTTTAAAATCGCAAACTGAGACAACAAAGTAAATAGGAAGAAGGATTCACGATATGAAAAAAATTAATTTCGCGCTGTGTTTTCTGTTAATGATTATGTTACTTGCCATATCAGCGAGAGTTTCATCTGCGGCTAATGCTTTAACAACAGCCGAACCGCCCGGTTGGAGAGAGCTTACGCGCCGGTTTATGCGTGAAATTGAGTTAGATGAGATTAATTCAATTACGCCGGAAGAGCGTTCAGAGATTCATTCAAATGTCGATGCGCTCGTAGGAGATATAAGCAATCCAACGAGCCTCATCGGTGGGATAGCAACGGCGATAAGCCATGACTCGATAACAAGAGAAAGAAAAGCCCCGGCGACATATCCGTTCACAGTCCCCAGCGACATGTATAATGACTATGAGGGCGATAGAAAGACCGCTAAGTTCGCGTGGGCAAAGCGGCTGTCGAAAGCTCTCGGGTTTCCTGTAATCGTTCAGCGCCAGCCGTATAATTATATTTACGCGGAGTTTGGCGACCCGGACGCGCCTGAGATGGTGATGGCGTTCGGGCACCTTGACTCTCCAAAAGCTTCTGTAACTGCTGCCAATCTTGCCCGCTGGAGGGGGGCGGACGGAAAGAGGGGCAAGGATTCCGTACACTACCCGAATCAATATAGGACGCCATATATTAAAGATAATTGGCTTTACGGAGTCGGAGCGCAAGACGACAGCGGCCCGACAATCGCGACCCTCTTCGCGGCAAAAGCCCTTATGGACGCAAAATTACCGGTTGACAGACGTATACGCGTTGTGATGGCAGGATATGAGGATAGCGGCTTGAGATCGCCTTCTGTCGCAAACACCCTGAAGTTTATGAATATTCCATATTACACAGCCAGCCCGAGTTTTTACGATAACTGGGCGTACAAGTTTCTCAACAGGGAAGAAATACCGATAGCGGCGTTCACAGCAGATTCTCATTTTCCGATGATTATTGGAAATTCTGTCAGGTCAAACCGCGCGGTACACATGAATCTTGCCGGTGACTCGAAAAAGGCGTTTCGCCTCCTTTCCGGTTCATTTGCAGTTACTGAGAGGTCAGGAGACGAGACGCTAAAAAACATCGTTCACGGCGCCGCCACCCTTATAGCTTCGAAAGCCGTATTCACGATTGACTTGAGCAGAGTGTCCCCCGCCTCCAAAGACGTATTCAGGAAAGACTTGGAGAGCGCCGCTGCGGCAAAAGGATGGAGCGGAAAGGTGAGTGTTTCTAAATCGCCGGGGCCTCCAAAAAGACTAATACTGACTATAAACACTGATGTGGCAATGGAATTTCAGATGCCTCAATTCAGCAGTAACGCCATTGTATGGGGAATGTCGCTGCTTTCAGAAGCGCTTGGAGCAGCGGGAGTTAAGTCATCGGATTTACAATTAAAAAAGGCCGCTGACGGAATAGCCGACCTGTTATTCCGAGGCGGAGTTGAGGATTATATAGGGACGTACATGGGCATTCCCCCGAGCCTCCTTCGCAATCCCGACAACAGCTGCCCGAATTTGACGTTTGCGTTTGGCGCTGTCTTGGAGCACGGCGAGGTTCCCGTTTCAAGTTTTTATAATTCATGGACGGGAGATTTAAGCATTAACATGCTTTCAAGAAGCATGCACATAAATGAATCTAAATACAACGCCGCTTCTGTCGCCGTTACAAATGCATGGAAGAGCAAAGGTTACTCCATAACGCCCGCGCCGGATTTCTCGAAACCGGTGCTTTATTTGTCTCATAATAACCCGCTCACGACTCTTTTGTTCGCGAGCTACAGGGCGTCCTTAAAATCCGATCCTGTAGCATTCAACGGCCCGTACGAGGCGCTTGGGTTGTCGTATCCGCAGGGCGGAATCGGAGGGACTCTCGCGGCGGATTTCTTCAACAAAATGAACGCCTTCGGCGCTGTGTTTCCGTGCGACGAGAGCTGGTGGCACTCACCAAATGAGAGGATGAAGGTAAAATCTATTACACAAATGACGAAGGTTCTGGCCGACGGGCTACTGGAAATGGCGCGCTATTCAGGGCCTGCGGGCGCTAAGTTCATGTGGGCGGATATCCCCGGGCTTAACTCAAACAGAGCGGACCTTGACCTTCTTGACGTCACTGTTGGAACATATAATGACGCAAAGAGCGCTATCCTTCAGGCGCACATGGGGGATGAAAGGATAAAACTTCTTGCGGCGACTTCGTTTGATATTCCGATGTTCAGAACGCGAGGGAATCAGCTTACAAACGATCAAATAGCGGCAGGGCACAATCCGAATTATCCCGGAATAAGAAAAGGCTCTCAGATTTACCTCGACCCTTCAAAAATTTCTTCAAAAGAGACGTTTGTCCTTCCGATGAGGCTTGAATTTAAGGCAAAGAAACCTGACGGCATGAGCAGCAAGAGTTGGAATTCAATTCTAACCGGCGACATAAACGAGATTGCTCCTTTGATTTCCTTCAAGATTTTGATTGACGGCGGCGCTGTTCCATTGACCCTGCCCGCAGGCGCGATCGCTGACATGTTTTACTACAAGAGAGTATCAGATTATGACCCTGACGCCCTCTACATTTCAGTCAACATTGCGTTAAAGGACGATGTCTACACTGGAGTGGAAACGATAATCGCCGACTCCAAAACTGACCTGTACTCGCTGAGTTCCTCTTTTAGGGACGCCGACCCGTTCCCGGAGCGCGGGGGTAAGCAGAAAAGGGGCTTCTTCGTTTTCGGAGACGGAAGCAAAGACGCGCGCTTCACTTCACCGAACGCCATTTTCGTGACGTTGGAAGAGGTCAAGTTATGATAAAGTATTATAAAAGTTCTGACATCAGAGAAGCGGACAGAATCGCAACGGAACAGTTTGGTATACCCGGATTTGCGCTGATGGAAAATGCGGGGCGCGGAGCGGCGGAAGCTTTGATGGAGAGATATCTGGAAGCTCACAATATTCTGATCCTATGCGGCCCGGGCAACAATGGGGGCGACGGGTTCGTCGCCGCGAGGCGCCTTGCCCTCGCGGGGCGCGCGCCCACTGTCGTTGCAACAATTAATGTCGGCGAATATAAGAACGACGCGGCAATTGCCGCTAATACATTTGTTTCCATGACTGCTTCATCAGCCGCTGCATTCCTTAAATCAAAAGCGAGGATATATTATTCAGCAAATCTCACGGATGACGAACTGTCAGATCTTGTTCGCCCGTCCGACTTGACAGTTGACGCGCTTTTGGGAACCGGCTCAAGCGGCGTTCCAAGAGGCGAGGTCAAGAGGCTTGTTGAGCTTTGCGGGGAAGCGCAACGGGTAATCTCGCTCGACATTCCGAGCGGAATTAACCCCGACACAGGGGAAGCCGCTGAGACGGCTGTGAATGCGGAGTTGACATTGACGTTTCTGGCCCCCAAAACAGGGCTTGCGGTGTCTCCCGGCTCGCTTAACAGCGGGGAAGTCAGAGTTTGCGACATTGGAATTCCGCCTGAACTAGTATTGAGCGCTCATGAATTGACCGGTTACGATAAATCGGACATACCATTTATGACGCCGGGAATTCCAAAAGACGCGCACAAGGGAACGCGCGGCGCGTTGATGATCGTCGGAGGATGCAATTTCTACAGAGGCGCGCCCGTGCTCGCCGCAATGGGCGCGCTCAAAGCCGGATGCGGCCTTGTCTACCTCGCAATTCCGGATTTTATGGTGAGCGGCGCCTCGGCATTGTTGCCGGAGGCGATATTTATACCCCTTGAGTCAAAAAACGGCTCTATTGATTACGAGAGCTTCGAGCGGAGCGCGTCCCCATGGCTTGCCAAGTGCGGCGCTCTGGTATGCGGCCCGGGAATCGGACTTGCAGAAGGAGCGCGTAAAGCGACAGAGTGGCTATGCCGCGCGTGGGGCAAACCTCTGCTCCTCGACGCTGACGCTCTGCGGCATACTGCTGATATTAGGAGGAACGGAAGCTTCTGTAGAATTCCAAATTCCACCGTCATCACCCCTCACGAAGGGGAAGCCGCCTATATGTTAGGGAAAGACGCGGTAAAGATTTCCAGAGAGCGGCTCACGTCGTGCGTTGAGTTGGCAAATGAATTCGGCGTAACCCTCCTGAAAGGATTCCACACGCTAATATGTAACGGCGAGGAAAAAAGGGTAATTCTTGAAGGCGGCCCGCAGCTTGCCGTCCCCGGCTCAGGCGACGTCCTCTCAGGTATAATAGGCGCATTCCTCGCCGCCGGAATGCCTCCAATGGATGCGGCGACGCTAGGCGCTCTGACTCACGCTCAAGCAGGGGACAAGTATGAGGGAGTGAGCGGGCTATTGGCGCGGGAGTTAGCGGGAAAGATAATAGTTGGGAGTTAGGAGTTAGGAGTTAGGAGTTAGGAGTTAGGAGTTCAATGTTCAATGATATGGTTTTGCATTCAATGAGGCTTTACAGCCGCGCTTTCTTGCGAACAAACTAAAAAAAAGTTTCTGTAATGGGCTTAGCAACGTGAAAAAAAAGATATTAGTCTTTGAATAATACTCCGGTTTGGCGAATTCTGAGACTATATCTTTTGGGAAAACTCCGTGTTTCCCGTAATAAGCGCCCATATCCACAAAAGGAGCGGCCAGTGACTTAACTCCTTTATCATTCAGCATACCGAGAACAAACATATTACCCTTGATCAACGCGCCCGTGTATTCACAATTCAAATGCTCCGGCAGACATTCCAGATACTGTTCGCCGCATCGTAGCTGAGACGCTTCTGCAAACCCGCCCTGTAAAATAAAGCCGATTTTTGTTTTCGCCGCGCCATGCGCGTATTCTTTTGGTTTTAGAGTCTCCAAGAATTCTAGCATAATTCCCGGTATACACTCGACAAAAAGCGGAACGGCAAAAAGAATATGTTCATTTCGGTCAAATGCTTCCCGGATACTTGCCCAAGTGTTTTTCATGAATAAATAATGCACTTCCGTCGTATGGCTTTCTTTTTCAAACCCCGCCTTAAATCTTTCAATGATTTTTGAGGTATTGCTATCTTTTTGGGCTCTCGGCGAGCAGCTAATGATCACCAAGTGCATGATAAAACTCCTTCCTGTTTCCAATTTCGTAAACTCCTAATGACCGGGAGTCAAAGTTAATGGCTACCCGTTCCATCCATCCGGCCAAATATTCAGCATCAGCATTGCCAATATACAGCAAGCCCAAGTCTGTACGGTTCTTATAACGTGTGTAATGGCGCATTTGTCCGTTTTTAAATTTAAGATATATCGTGAGGATGGGAAGCATTCTGTCAAGCAGATTTTTCATTTTGTAGGAGACGAAACCAAGCTTTACTTCTGCGATGAATATTACGCGATCTGACTGCAACAGCTTGACAAAGATTTGCTCATGATCATCTTTGATTGAACAAATGCCCGGCGTTTTCAACCAACAGTCATAACATCCAGCGCAACCGCAGATACTCATGTTATCAGTATAAATTATATCTGTCTCTGTTTCCAAAGCGGATAGCTCTGATATTACGGCGTCGGCTTCTTTGTTGTTTTCAGTGACTGTGCTGATTATCGTGTATTTCATTACCTGTTTCATTTGCTTGCTTCTTCCAACCTCCTGAGCGCTTCGGCGTTTTTGAGATTTTCATTTTCCCTTGCGTAATCTATTGCCATTTTCCCGGAGTCATCTTTCACTTTTGGAGCTGTTCCATGGTTTAGAAGTGTTGTTATCACCTCCAGATTGGGATTGATTCGAGCAGCTAACATAAGCGGTGTAAGGCCATTATTATTCTTCTCATTGACATCCGCGCCCGCCATTACAAGAGCTGAAATCACTTCAGGATTTGTGTTTCCCCCAGCCGCCAATATAAGCGGTGACCATCCATAATCACTCCTCGGTAATGAATGATTATGCAGAATAATATTATAATTCATTCATACAGGCAATGATAGTCCTATCATGCAGACTGTTGCAACAAACAAGGGCGGTTTGACCGGCTCTCTTTTGTCCTGATATCTACGGGTTGCTATATCGTCATTGCAAGCCGTGTATTCTTGTTGCGCGGTAATCGCAATAACACATGGAGCTTTGCAATCCAGTTGTTTTATGTTTTGTTTTTTGCCGCAGTTATTTATTTTATTGTATACTGAGTATATAAGGGGCTCCGGGTGTATTCATGGAACACTGAAAACGGGGAGCTTGCCATGAGAATGTGGGTGAATAGATGGGAAAAAAACGTCTGTCACTCCGCCGTAAAAAGCTCAGAGGCAAGATTACCACCCTCAGCAAGGTATCATATCTTGCCTCTGTTCTTTACTGGCTAACTCGTCTTATCCTCCTTTTGTGGGATAGACGACGTTAGCCGGACGGAGTTAATAGTTTTACCGGGGCAGAAACCCCTTTCTTCTGCCCCATATTACCAAATACATTATATATGTCAATACGTACGTACGCAAAGGAAAAGCCTTTGTCTTTTCTCGCCACTCGCCACTATCTTTTCATCGCTTCCTGCACCGCCACCGCGACTGCAACAGAAGCCCCTACCATCGGGTTGTTTCCCATTCCGATGAGCCCCATCATCTCAACGTGCGCCGGCACTGATGATGAACCTGCGAACTGCGCGTCGCTGTGCATTCTTCCCATCGTGTCGGTCATGCCGTATGACGCGGGGCCTGCGGCCATGTTGTCGGGATGCAGCGTGCGGCCTGTCCCGCCTCCTGAGGCCACCGAAAAATACTTCTTTCCGTGTTCCGACGCCCATTTCTTATAAGTTCCCGCTACCGGATGCTGGAAACGGGTCGGGTTTGTTGAATTTCCGGTAATTGAAACGTCTACCCCTTCATGGATCATTATCGAAACGCCTTCGCTGACGTCATCGGCGCCGTAAACTTTGACCTTTGCTTTATCGCCTCCCGAGAACTTCTTTTCTTCAATTATATTTAACACGCCTTTTGTGTAGTCGTACTCAGTTTCAATAAAAGTAAAGCCGTTGATGCGGCTTATTATGTATGCAGCGTCCTTGCCGAGCCCGTTTAGAATTACTCTCAATGGTTCTGCGCGAACTTTATTCGCCGTGCGCGCGATGCCTATAGCGCCTTCAGCAGCGGCAAAAGATTCGTGACCTGCAAGGAAACAAAAACACTTTGTGCTCTCGCCCAAGAGCATTGCGGCAAGGTTTCCGTGTCCGAGGCCAACTTCACGCTGCTCGGCTACCGAACCCGGCACGCAGAAAGCTTGCAGACCTATTCCGATTTTCTCCGCAGCTTCACCCGCGCTATTCACCCCTGACTTTATCGCGATTGCCGCGCCCAAAGTATAAGCCCACACAGCGTTTTCGAACGCTATCTGCTGCACGCCCCTCACTATCTTTTCGACATCTATACCTTTGGATACGCATAGTTCCTTCGTGTCTTCAAGGGTCGACAGCCCATGCTTTTTTAGCTCTTCCTCAAGTTTGGCTTTCCTTCTTTCGTAGCCTTCAAAAGTTATCATGCGTGTTCGCCCCCTATTCCTTTCGCGGATCGATTACAGTATCCGCCTCGTCAAAACGGCCATAGGTTCCGATATTCTTTTCGTAAGCGGTTTTATGGTCGACGCCTTTTCTTATCGCTTCCATCATTTTGCCTAGGTGAACAAATTTATAACCGATTATTTCCTTGTTCACATCAAGCGCAAGCTCGGTAACGTACCCTTCGGCCATTTCAAGGTAGCGCACTCCTTTAGCCCTCGTGCTGAACATCGTCCCTATCTGAGAACGAAGCCCTTTTCCCAAATCTTCAAGCCCCGCGCCAATGGGCAACCCGCCCAATGAGAAAGCGGTTTGAGTGCGTCCATAAGCTATCTGAAGGAAGAGTTCCCTCATCGCTGTATTTATCGCGTCACATACAAGGTCGGTATTTAGAGCTTCAAGTATGGTCTTTCCCGATAGCGCCTCGGCGGCCATTGCAGCGGAGTGAGTCATCCCCGAGCAGCCCAATGTCTCGACAAGCGCTTCCTCAATTATTCCGCCTTTCACGTTCAAAGTTAGCTTGCAGGCGCCCTGTTGCGGAGCGCACCAACCTACTCCATGAGTAAGCCCTGAAATATCGCCAATCTGCTTTGCCTTAACCCAGCGGCCTTCTTCCGGAATTGGCGCAGGGCCATGTTTGGCGCCTTTAGCGATGCAGATCATCTCTTCAACTTCTCTTGAGTAATCCATCAAATCAACCCCTTTATCATTAATATGTATTTTCTGAACATTAGTCATATTAATTATACATCACCTAATAATTCTAATTTCGGTCGTTTTTATCTTTTACCAAACTCTTTCGTGATACATTACGAGCCTGCCGACTGAAACTCCGCATTTACTTTTACAATAAAGCCTTGCATTATAAAGTGTTATGATTCCATAATTCCCTATTGATTTTCATGCGATATTGTGTTAAAGTAAAAAATTAAATATAACCTATTTTTAGGAGGGATTTTTGTGAAAAGCAACAAATTAGTACGTGTAATTTTTATAGCGCTGCTTACCATGACAGTGATTTTATCTGGAATGGCAATTGCAGGAACGCAAACGCAGCATGAATATGTAGTTTCGCTAATCAAATCCGCAGGCATGAAGGATGCTATGCTGGGTACGCCGGATGATTGCAATTCTCTGGCCCAAAATCTGGGCTTCTTTGACAACTGGGATTATGACCCCGCAGGTATTGTGACCGATCAGGTCAAAGCGAGCATGGACATTGCCATGGCTGGCGCCTTTGGCGGGCTTCAGGATGCTCTGAGCAAAAAACCTATGGAGCCTTATTTTGTAAACGGCATGGCGCAGCCAATATTCTATTATGGTAACAATCATTACAATGATACCAGCGGAGAAGGCGCTATACGTTTTGTTGTCTATGTTGAATCCGATCTGGATACGGATAATGACGGTAAGCTTGATCTGGTTAAGACGCTGGTGCAATTGCCCAGAGCCGCTCTTGATGGCGCGAAGTTCTCCACGGTTTTTGAAGCGCGCCCATACATAGAAGGCACCAACGGACAGAGCGTCGCAGCGGCTATACAGACCGCCGGAAATGAATACCTTGCAGCCAATCCCGGCCTCAAACATGAGGATCTGTTCAAAACAGCGACGCCGCGCCTTCGCGCAGGCGAGGCCACCCTCGAAGATATGGTGGCAAACGCTCATCATACCGACTGGTATTACCGCTACAGCGGCGGCAGCTCCAGCGCCAGCATCAGCCCGGGTACCGGAACAAACGAAACTCAGTACGAAGACCTTAACTGGTACGATTACTTCCTCGTGCGCGGCTTCGCCGTTGTTCAGAGCGCAGGTATCGGCTCCGCCGGTTCCGAGGGCTTTGCTACCTGCGGAGCTGACGTTGAAGTCAACGCTTTCAGGTGCATTATAGAATGGCTAACCGGAGACCGCAAAGCATATACCGATTTGGTCAGCAATATCGAAATCAAAGCCGATTGGTCAAACGGCAATGTGGGCATGACCGGGCGCTCCTATGCCGGCACCACCCAGTTCGGCCTTGCCACATCCGGAGTTAAGGGTTTAAAGACCGTTGTGCCCGTGGCTGGTATAGCGAGCTGGTACGAGTACACAAACAGCCAGGGCGTGGCTAACAGCATACCCTACATCGTCGGCCTTGCGTGGCATGTAAACAGCCGCCTGGCTTCTCCGACTTGGAGCACAATATATAACAGATATGCCGGTTATTCGCAATTGATGAGACAGCAGGAGACTGCGCTTGTCGGCGACTACGGTCAACATTGGGCGTTCCGCGACTACACAGTCGAGAACTGGTTCAGAGATTGGGGCCCCAGCAAAATTCAAATCCCCATACTGCTGGTTCACGGCGCAAACGATGACAACGTTCGCCCCAAACAATCCGTACTGATGTATGAGTCGGCTAAGAAAGCCGGCGTTGACGTCAAGTTGATTTGGCACCAGGGCCACCACATGACCCCGACCTTCCCCGCAGCCAGCCCTAACGCCACGGACGCAGCCCGCCCCTACTCCATGATGTGCGGCGCCTACACATATGATGAATGGCTCAACTTGTGGTTCAGCAACTACCTGTACGGTATAGACAACGGCATTAAAGATCTGTTGCCCGGCGTCCTTTCACAGAACAATGTAACCGGCGAATGGGTGTCATATGACAGTTGGAACAGCGCCAATACTATTGTTCTGAATAACGCTCACCGCGTTAAAACCAGCCCCAGCTTCCAAGCTATGGCTATATCCAAAGCAGTGCGAGAAACACCTATTGATTTCAGCGTAGATTTCCCGCTTCTTGACCACACGCCGCTTGACGCCTACAAGAATAAAGCTGCTGCCGATGAAGGAATCATTATGCCGGCGCCCGCAGTTACAAGAAGCGTATTCACAGCAGCAGCAGCAGAAGACTTAACAGTTATTAACAGCGCTAATGTGAACAACCAATGGCAAAACTTCCTTGATGCTCCTACAGCGGGCAGCACGGTGTATCACCTTGAACTTCCTGATGATGTTACAGTCAAGGGCGTTACCAGAGTAAATATAAGAGCAGCCATAAGTTCCGTGGGAGTAAGCTTAGACGAGCCCCTGAGAATGCACGCTAAACTCGTGGAAGTTGCTGCGCCGGGAACTACACTTAAGTACTTCGGCAGTAATTCTATGGGTTCCACCATCAACGTTACTATTGATGTTGCCTCTAAAGACGGAGGATCATGGCAGGGCGGCGGTATAACCAGCCACAACATAGCCAGATTCATTCAAGCGACAACAGGTACTTATAGGGAAATCGCCAAAGGATGGATGGATTTATCAAACCCGAAGGCAGATTATTACAGCTATACGGCTGACCGCGCAAATCGTATTGTCGCCAAAGACAGTATAGGCGTGTTCAACGACTACAGCCTTTACCTGCAGCCTGCGATTCACACCGCCACAAAGGGCAATAAACTTGCCCTTATCATCACCACAGGCGGTACCAACGCTGCGGGTTATACCGGCGGTAACGCCTTCACCTTCACCATCGACAACGATGCGACCAACGTCGTCATTCCTGTGGCAGCTAACGTAGCTCCAGTAATTACGCTTGACGCTCCGCTCGCTTCTCCTATTACTGTCACTGAGGGAAAAATCACGGAAAGCCTGACGATTGCCGCTAGCGCGACAATGGGAGCAACTCTCAATTATCAGTGGTTCAGCAACACGACGGATAGCACTGTTGGCGGGACTCCTATTTCCGGCGCGAATGGCGCGAACTTCCCGATACCAACGACACTCAAACCTGGAACTTATTACTATTACTGCGAAGTAAGCGCTGCAGGCGCGGATCCCATACTTTCCAACGTGGTAAAGGTTACGGTAAAATCTGATTCTGGAACTGGCGGCGATTGCATAGACTGCATCAAGGATGTATTGGAAGATATATGTGAGAACGGCTGTAACACCGGAGTTCCTATGCTGGCTATAGTAGCGCTGGCGTGGTTTGCGCTTCGCAGAAAACCATAAAGGGTATATTATTATTTGATACGCTAATGTATCAGCAACAAGAGTATCAGCATTAAAAAAACCGCCGCAAGGCGGTTTTTTTATACATATTTACGTATATAATATGCAATTATATTTTCGCTATATTCCCGTAGTAGATTTGGGAAAAATATTATTGGAAGTCTTATTTAATAAAGGAGCTTAATATGAAAAACACCGCCACAACCATGAGTTATGAATCAGCAGGGGTAAACATTGCCGCTGGGGACAATTGGGTCGAAATGATTAAGAAAATCTCACAAAAGTATTCACGCCCCGCAAATGGAGCAAACAGCGGCATAGGGGGGTTCTCCGGCTTGTATGACATTGGAGGGGGACAATACCTCGCGGCGTGTAGCGACGGAGTCGGGACGAAGGTCGAGATAGCGAAGGAATACGCGCGCTCCGGGTTCTACCGCGGGCTTGGACAGGACCTTGTGGCAATGTGCGTGAACGATCTGATAACTTGCGGCGCGAAACCTCTTTTCTTTCTCGACTATATGGCGTGCGGAAAGCTTAATTTACCGCTGTTAAGCGAAATAATGGACGGGATACTTGCCGCGTGCTCGGAGTGTTCCACTACCCTTCTCGGCGGTGAGACGGCTGAAATGCCGGGAGTCTATTCGGAGACCGGATTTGACCTTGCCGGGTTCAGCGTCGGAATAGTTCGAGAGGAAAACATAATTAACGGCGCAAAGATAGAGAAAGGGAACTTGCTAATTGGAATTCAGAGTTCCGGGCTTCACAGCAACGGCTTCAGCCTCGCGCGAAAAGCTCTTTTGAGCAAAGCCGGACTCTCTTTCTCCCTGAACTCGCATATTGACGGGTATAACGCTCCGCTTGCGGAAGTCATGCTCGTTCCTACAAAGCTGTACGTAAAGCAAATCACATCCGTATTGGAAAAATACGAGGCGCGGGGAATGGCTCACATTACGGGCGGAGGGCTTGAGGCGAATTGCATGAGAGTTGTCCCGGAAGGGCTCTCAATAAGAGTCGATTACAGCTCGTGGAAAAGGGAATATATATTTGACCTGGTGGCAAGCGCGGGAGTGGAAGAGAACGAGATGAGAAGAGTTTTTAACCTCGGTATAGGCTACGTTATTATTGCGGCGGATGATGAAGCCCCAAAGATAATTAATCATCTTGAGGGGTTGGGAGAGTGTCCAATAATCATCGGAGAAGTAATATAGTTTAATTATGACGAAAATAGCGATACTGATATCAGGACGCGGCTCCAATATGGAGGCCATAATAAACGCGATAAACAGCGGGAAGCTTAAAGCGGAGGTATGTTTTGTCGGCAGCGACAATAAAAACGCAAAAGGGCTTCAAACCGCACGCGATTTTGGATTACAGTCCCTTATGTTTTCATATGGCGAGAAGAATTCATTAAAAGACATTGCGGAAAGCGACCTGTTGCGCGCGCTCCGTGAAAACGGCGCGGAATGGCTTGTTCTTGCAGGCTACATGAGAATGCTTTCGAAGAGTTTTGTAGAACAAATGGAAGGAAGGATAGTAAATATACATCCCTCCCTGCTGCCATCCTTCAAGGGAACTCACGCAATAGACGACGCTTTTGAGTTTGGCGTAAAGGTAACCGGCGTTACAATTCACCTTGTCGATGAATTCATGGACAACGGCGCAATCCTTGCTCAAAGAGCCGTTGAAATAAAAGATGACGACACTATAGAGACTCTTTCTGAACGCATACATGAAATTGAACATGCTCTATATCATGAAACCTTGTCAAAACTATTTCGTAAAGGAGAAAAATGAAAATGAACAAAACCCCAAAAGCTCTTATATCAGTCTGGTACAAGGATGGCATAGTGAAACTTGCAAAAACGCTAATAAAAATTGGTTATGAAATAATATCCAGCTCGGGAACAGCTTATTATTTAAGAGAAAATGGGGTCAAAGTAACTGAAATAAGCAATCTAACCGGTATGACTTCAATTCTTGGCGGAAGGGTAAAGACGCTGCACCCGTCAATAATGGGCGGGATCCTGTCCCGCAGGGGAAATGCAGATGATGAAGCGGATAGGAGGAACAACAACATTCCTCTGATAGATGTGGTTGTCTGTAATTTATATCCATTTGAGGAAACTGCGGAAAATGATGCAAGCAGTATTGAAGAACTTATTGAAAAGATTGATATCGGAGGAGTAAGCCTTATAAGGGCAGCGGCAAAGAATTATAAGGATGTCACCGTCATAACTGAATTAAACGACTACGCTTTGGTAGACTCAGAAATATGGGAAACCGGCGCCATATCGCTGGAAACAAGAGAGAAACTCGCGGTAAAAGCTTTCAGAACGACCGCCTATTATGACGCAGTCGTTGAAAAAGGATTGAGCCGCCTGCTTATAAAAGACGACGAAGGATTCCCGAACGTAAAGACCATACCGGTCAAGAAGCAGCAAAACTTAAGATACGGAGAGAACCCTTATCAACATGCGGCGCTCTACATGCCGTCCCTTTCCAGCTCGCCTTTCACACAGCTTTGGGGGAAGGAGCTTTCATATAACAACATGATGGACCTGAACGCCGTGCTGTGCGCCGCAGAAATGTTCAAAGGCTCAACGACGGCTTTGATAATAAAACATACCACCCCATGCGGAATTGGAACGGATAAGGCATTGAGCGCCGCTTATGAAAAAGCCCTCGCGTGCGACCCGGTTTCCGCTTTCGGCGGAATAGTGGGATTAACTGACGTTGTAGATGTGAAAACAGCGGAAATGCTTAATAAACACTTCTTTGAGGTCATAGCCGCGCCCGGTTTCAGCGACGAGTCGCTTGATATTTTGAAGACGAAAACAAATGTAAGGCTCTTAAAACTAACCGACAATTACAAGAATAAAGAACAAATTACCGGCTGCAAAGCAGGCTTATTAATGCAGCAGGATGTCCTCCCCCCTTTGATTTCAAAAGATAACTGCCGCTGGATAGGAAACCCAAAATATGAATTGTGGGAAGACATAGTTTTCGCTTGGAAATGCGCGTGGCTAACAAAGAGCAACGCTATAACGATAGTGAAGGACGGCGCCGCAATAGGCATCGGAGGCGGCTTCACAAACCGCGCGGACGCCGCGCGGTTCGCGCTCTCCCGCGCAGGAGAGTACGCGCGCGGCGCGGTAATGGGAAGCGACGCGTTTTTCCCTTTCCCCGACACCTTAGAACTTGCGCACGCAGCCGGAATATCCGTGATAGTTCAACCCGGAGGCTCAATTAAAGACGCGGAAGTGGAAAAGAGAGCGGAAGAGCTCGGCGTAACAATGCTAATTGCCGGAACGAGAACTTTCAGGCACTAGGAAAGTATTATTTCACAAAAAACAGGCTACTGTCGTCTGACTGCCGACAATCCTGAATGTCCTCGACAAATATGGTATCGCCTTCTATTTGATAAACAATGCGATACCTGCCACAGGACATCATATAACGGTATTTTCCGCACTTCAGATATGGGCGGTCGTACACAGGATTGCGGTATGGCATGCATTCAAGGGAGCGGATATCCGTTACAAGCACTGACAACAACTTTTCAGCAGCAGTTTCGCTGACTTGCGCCAAGAATTCGAAATGCTCGTACATCCTGTCATTGGCGGCAGGGTCAATAACGATTTTATATGCTTTTCTTTCACTCTCCACTCGTTTTTGCCCCTTTTTTGATAGCATGACGCATGTTGTTTTGAAATTCTTCAAGCGTGTATACACGTGTACCTGCCAGCCTTGCCCGTTCAGCAGCCAAGAGTCGTTCCGCTGTAGCCAGATCTTCTTCTCTGCTGCTGTAGGTCTCCATATCCATAATCACCGTGTCGCCTTCTCCGTTTCGTGTCAGAAAAACAGGGATTTTGTTCACACGGCATATTTCCGCTATTTTGTTATAATTTTTTCGTAATTCGCTTGAAGGCTTGATGATAGGCTGCATGTAACCCCCTCCGATAAGTTGTAAAATTTATATCAATATTATACCCAAATAATGAGCAATAATTAATACTGATTTTCGATACTGCAGGTCAATGCATTGAATACAAAACGGGGCTGTAACAAAAGCTGGCGGCAGGATGCCGCCCCTACAACATATTGTGTACACAATGCCGAACAACCACTATATATTGTGGTTTGGGACGGCCAATATACTACTTTTGTT
>Ga0082212_10000123_pt1 | contig 116384 bp, 95 predicted proteins | sample TergutNt197P3_FD_71548 | JGI IMG/M metagenome (GOLD analysis project Ga0082212, IMG submission 71548) | Neocapritermes taracua P3 segment gut microbial communities from Petit-Saut dam, French Guiana - Nt197 P3 | ecosystem: Host-associated > Arthropoda: Insects > Digestive system > Gut ...
TACGTTGAGGGCAATAAGGGACACCGTCCTTTAAGACTGATTGCGTATATGAGCCTTTATGCGGGTGAAGACCAAACTTTCATGTCGGGAGATACGTATAACCATCGCTTAGATGTTGAAATGGCGATGATGGATAACTTGAAAGATAATATGGTCATAGGCCTTGATGATGACAAGATTTGGTCGGAGTCCTTTGACATGGGCTATCCCAATGTTGTTGCGAATAAAACCCCAACAAGTCCGCTGAGCGCAAACACCACCCCGCTTACGTCAAAGTACTATTTTGCTGAAAGTGACTGGACACACTTTACGGCTGGTGAAGATGCCTGGGTAAACACCGATATCTGGCGGGCACAAAAAGACTCCACAGGAATGTATTACGTGGACAAAGACGGCAATATACTTACCGAAGACTATGATCCGATATATGGTCACATCCAACTTGAACCGCAATATCTTATTGGTGTGGTGGGACCGAATACGAACAACAACACCACCTTGGACGAAAAGATGTGGAATGGGGATAACCCCCTTTACAGTGGCATGGCAAGTGAGAACAAATACATCGTTACCTATTACTGGGTATTAGATGATGGGCGTTATCGGGTGGATCAAAAGGTTATTACCGTCAAGCCCACCGAATATGACTTGAATGTGAATGTCTTTAACAACCGCACCAACGCACCTGAAAGCAGACTTTTGGAGCCCACCGCATCACAAGACGATGGCCCTGATTTGGGTTACATCTATACGGGCTCAACGGCACAACACGCCGAAGCTCTCGACAACCCTCAGGCAACTAACATGTCTGCGAGCTGGAAAAAGGCCAACGAAAGCGTCAAGGTCAAAAAGATTGAACTTACCATGCGAGAGCGCGATGGTTCAGTTGCGGGTCATGCTGAAATAAGTGCAGAGAGCCTTATTGAAGGAGCCGAAATAGAGATTCCGCTTGATTACTACTTCTTTGAAGAAGACCTTGATGAAGACTTGGGTATCATCCGCACCGTTATGTATCATGCATCGGCAACCGTTACCTATATCGTTAAAAAAGACGACCAAGGGGGCTACTACCTACACTTCAACAAGATGAAGAACCCTCCTGCAGGAGAAGTTGCCTATGTGCAGTGGAACACTGACGACACGGGCATCGTGGCAGAGCGCCCTGCCTATGTTAACGACATCAACCATCACATTACGGTGGATCTTTACGTTGATGAAATTAACGAATTCATGATTGAAAAGAACCTCACGGAACCAGGGAAAATTGATGAAACCTTTGTATTTAAGGTTGAATACTTAGGCAATGGGGAAGAGCCAGGCGCGGTTGAGCGCACGATGTATGCGGTTATCACTATTCCTGCGGGTGAGGTTTATGGATCAGCTACCTTCATTGACATGCCTTACGGGTTTTATTCGGTAACCGAACTTGCCTCTAACTGGAACTACACGCTTTTGACCGAGCGCTTTGAGGGCGATCATGCACCCAACGCGCTCATTGATGAGGCAAGCAGAAGTGTGACCCTTTGGGCAGAGGACTCCAGTGCGCTATATACCTATTGGAATATGAGGGATGACACCCCGTGGGTATTTGCGAAAAACACCATCACTAATAACTTACCCCCGGTAAGTGACTACTAAAAGATTAAGGAGGTGTGAAGCCACGTGTTGAAACTACAAGAACAGATTTCGTTTGTTGAACTTGAGCGCTCAGCCTGGAGTAAAACCGCAGCGCAAAAGCGCGCAAAAGAACAAGGAGCGCGTGCTAAGAAGCGCTTAAGCGTCATGAAGTTAGTCGTGTTGCCCTTGGTTATCTTGGTGGGGCTCACCACGCTTGCCTACTTGTCGGCTCTTACTAATACCGAAGTAAATGTATTAGGTATTGGCAAAACAAGCGTTGAAATTGATGAGCGATTCAACGGCTGGGACACCAAGCAAGTTCAACTCACGCTAGGTACTGGAGACGACTATGTTCCAAGTGTAGCGCGCGCGATGATAGTGCCCTACATCATGGACAAAGAGGGTAACTATATAGCCTGTGATTTAGACGACTTTAGCCTGCCTGTTAACAACAAGATGGATTTGGGGGATGTGATACTCGAATTTGCAAGTGATTGGGCTGATAACTGGATATATGGCGAGGACGGCTATTTTTACTACAGGCACGTGCTTTTCCCCACCACAGCCGCAAACGCGAATAAAACCAGCGTGCTTCTAACCAAGGTGTCCTTAAGTGATGCCGCACTTGAAAAGTATGGGGATGAGGCATTCGTGAAAATTGAAGTATTGGCAGACGTGTTGCAAGCAGAAGGAAATGGTCCAGGGGAATGGGGCCTTGTTGCAGACATGTCAACCAGAAGCGTTACCCAAGCTTAAAGGAGAGGAGTAATAATGAAACGACAAAAACGCTTAACTATAATCTTGCTCTCCTTAGCACTCATTATCACGCTTGCCTGTGCTGCAACATTTGCCGCACTTGGCTCTACCACAGATGCTCAAACAAACGCGTTTTCACCGTCTGAAAATATTTCGGCACGTTTAAGTGAACCTAACTGGCAAGCAGCAGAAGCTATTAAGTTGGTACCAGGCAAAACGGTGAAAAAAGACCCGATGATAACTAACACGTCTGAAACGGAAGAATACGTTGCTATCCGCATCACGTTTTTGCATGAAAACGGAAGCGAGATGGATACCGACACCGCAACAAAGTTGTTGAAGTGGCTAAAAATTGACTGGAGTCCTGTGTGGGGGATAGCAGACGGTGCCTATTCACCTGAAGTGAACCAACCAATCATCTTTTATTACAAAGAAGTTGTTCCCCCAGGTCAAACCACCTTACCCCTTTTCAACAACGTATACATTCGGGATAAATACGACACGCCCGCACTTACTGAAGATGATTTGGACTTTTTGGTGGCACTCGGGCAGTTCAAGATAAAGATTGAGGGAGCAGCCCTGCAAGCACAAGGCTTTGAGTCTGCTGAGGCAGCTGCAAACGAGCTGGTCGGGTTATTCCCCGCATAGAAATTAGTTATATAAGCCAATCTTTAAGTAAAGAGATACACAGAAGGCTTTATATAAAAGGAAACGGTAATTTAGGAGGTAGAAAAGATGCAGGAGACGAAGAAGAAAAGGTTAGTAGTAGGCTTAGCAATTGCGCTGGTGGCCTTAATTGCTCTGGGAGCAACGCTTGCGTATCTCTCAGCGATGACTGACCAGAAGGAAAATGCGTTTTCCTTCGCAGAAAACATCAAGGGCAGACTTGATGAACCTAACTGGGACCCCAAAGAAGGCGAGAACTTGATTCCTGGTTATGAGGTTAAAAAAGACCCCATGATCACCAATGTATCCAATAACGGCGTGGATGAATACGCCGCTATTCGCCTAAACTTTACTGATGGTCTTGGAAACACCTTGTCAGATGATGAGGCCAGTGATGAGTGGGTAGGACGATTGTTGCGCCTGCTGGACATTACCTGGAATACAGATGACTGGGAAATAGCAGACGCAGACATGGAAGGTAAGGCCGAGCAAGTCTGGGTATACAAAGAAATCCTAGCACCAGGGGAAGCTTCCACGCCACTGTTTAATTCAGTGACGGTAAGGCCATCTTTCACTGACGCAGAATTAGCCGCAGACCCCACCCTAGACTGGGAAACAGAATATGCCTGGCTTTCAAGTATTGCCATGGATCACACTGATTCATGCTATGAATACGGGGACTGTGAGTGTGACCCCACCTATCGCCATCATGTAAACTGCGCCATCTATGATGAAGCAGGGGCAGAAAACGTAGCTGAAGGCGGCACTTTAGGTGCGCTTGTCTGTGACTGTATCCCCGTTGAGATTCATGAAGCGGGATGCCCTGCAAACATTGCAACGCTGTCAGGTAAGTGCTCACACACAGGCGAGGGCATCGACGGATTCCAGATTATTGTCCGTGGTGCGGTAGTGCAAGCAGGCGTTGATGGTATGGATTCATGGGATGCTCCTGCTACCACAGCAGCGCTTTTAGCCCTCTTTGAAGCCAACCCTTATACCCCGTAAAACGACAAGACCAACGTTTTTAAAAAAGAGACGTTTTCACCATAAAGGAGTGAGAAAACCATGACGAAGAAAAAGAAATATATAGTGTTACTCTCTGCCTTGCTCACGGTTGTCTTGGCAGCAGGACTGACGTTTGCTTACCTGTTTACCAAAACTGATGAGCTTACCAATATGTTTACCTTTGGAGACAACATCAAAGCAGAACTGACCGAGCCCAACTGGGATGAAGATGAAGCAAAAGATTTGGTACCAGGTAAAGTTGTTCCCAAAGACCCCCAAATCACTAACACAAGTGAAAACGAAATCAGTGAGTGGGTGGCAATTCATCTGACGTTCACAGACGGGGCAAGTGACGCCTTAAGTGATGCTGATATGGCGCGCTTGCTTGACCTTATCACCATTGACTGGAATATGGACGACTGGACGCTGGCAGATAGCGCCATGCAAGATGCAGTGGTGCAAGTGTGGGCATATAACTATGAAGTTGCACCAGGCGAGACCACCACGCCGCTATTTAATACGGTAACCATTAATGAAACGGTATCTCCTGATGACTTGGAATGGCTAAGAGAAACTCTTGTAGGCTTTAACATCGTATTAGTTGGTGGAGCCGTACAATACGACGCCTTCGATACGCTGGATGCGGCAATCGTTGCCTTACTGGAACTGTTGGTCTAAGTAGTTCCAACAAATAAGGAGAACTTATTATGAAAGAATTTTTCGCCAATAAAAAAGCACTGAGCATAACTGTTCTTACGGTAGCGCTCGTGGCTGCTTTGGCGTATGGTTCAACACTGGCGTTTTTCACCGACTATGACGAAGTGGAAAATGTGTTCACCATGGGAAACATCAAAATCGGGATTGATGAGCCTGGTTGGGAAGACGGAGACGGGCTTGATTTGGTGCCTGGAAGTGTACGAGTAAAAGACCCCACCGTGACAGCCCTCGAAGGCAAAAGCTATATGCGCGTGCGCATGGAGTTAGTTGATGGTGCCACAGGAGCGCTGATAACTGACAGCGCGCGCATCAACTTGATTTTGGACACACTGTTTTTCGACAAGGCGTATGGGAGCACTACCCCCAACATCTCCGTTAAGGATGTGTATTCAACTGCTGACTTAAACGCACTGGTGTCTGCTGGCAAGATTTATGCCGAGTACAACTTAGATGAATTTGTCTTTGCAGGTATTGAGGCAGGCAAGCCAGGGGTGCGCTACTACAACTATAAGGAAATCTTTGATGCTGACATTCCTGATGTCGTGGTGTTGTTTAGTAACGTGGTGATTCCCAAAGACTGGAGCAATGAAGAAATTTGTATCTTGCATGGCTCTGTCTATACGGTGCTTCCCAACGGAACTGTTGAAGTAACAACGCCTGGAAGTGGATACAAGATAGTGTTAAAGGCCGAAGCCATACAAGCAGCTGAAATGCCAGACGCAAAAACCGCATTTGCAGCACTCAACGAAGCAACGGGTGTTACCTTAGCGTAAAAGAGCAAAAGGGGATAGGTTCTCAGCTTGTGTGTGAGAGCCTACCCCCAACTTTAAGACGAGTTCATGTTTTCAAGAGAGATTTAGATGAGGAGGTGAAAGGTGGATGCATAAGTTCAAAGTTCATTTTGCAGGTATAGCGCTGCTTGTTTTAGTATTTATGGTTTCAGGTATCGGAACAACCTTTGCAACCGTGAAATATATCGGGGAATCGGTTCATGTTATTGATACGGCAGGAGTTAGTGCGCGTATTGTTGAAGAATACACGAGCGCAACAGACGTTTTTCCAGGAGCTACGATAGACAAGGTCGTCAATGTCACAAACACAGGAACCGCAGACATTGTCGTGCGCGTTCAAGTAGAAAAACGCTGGGGCGAGGCTGTAAGCGCAAGTCCTGCTGCTTTGAGTGAGGCTTTTCTTACCCCGCAAGCAAGCGCACTTCCCACCGATACTATCACCATAAACTATAACGAAGAGCACTGGCGCTATGTTGCAGAAGAAGATTTCTTCTATTATCTGGGAGTCTTAAGACCAGGGGAGTCAACACGAGCTCCACTCTTTAGTGACTTTAGTATTGCGCCTGGGCTAGGCAATGAGTATAAGGGCTTAGAAGCCTTTATCACGGTGAGGATGGAATGTGTTCAAGCGGCAGGGGAAGGTCCCAGCCTTTGGAACAAGACGCTTGCTGAACTTGGGGCTTCAACGTATGTATCTGACCCACCCCCTTCCATTCTTGCGCGTTCAACCTTTGTCGGAGGAGATGTAGACTTTGCCTTCTTCCCCGAAACAAGCGACCTTTTCGCCCAATTCAAAAACCTCCTACCAGGTGAAACCAGGTCACAAACAATAGAGGTTGTTAATGCGTTTAACAAAGAAGTAGAGATATTCTTGCGTGCTGAAGATATTGAACAAACGAATGCGTATCCTTCGCAAACCACTCCTCTTGCTAGAAGTGATGCCGCGGGCGATGCGGGCGACGATGCCGCAGCGCTTTCGCTCATGGACGCTGATGCAGACACACTTGAGCGCATCAACAAGCTTTTGCAAGAATACGTTTCAATTGTGGTTACCGATGAAGCTTCGGGCAGTGTTTTGTATAGCGGACCTATCTGGGGCGAGCCTTACAGCTTAGCCCCCAACCCTGACTCGATGCGCTATGACATTAGCTTAGGGATGTTTGCACCTTCTGAAATAAAGAGACTCAATGTTCAGATGCAGGTCAATCCTGCCATGGATAACGATTACCAAAACCTGATTGGTTTAATAAAGTGGATTTGGACGGCAGAATTACCCGACGACCCACCGCCGCCACCTCCGCCCCCCGTGGAGCCACCACCGCCGCCTCCACCACCACCTCCTCCTGTCCCCAAAACAGGGGACGCAACTCCGATTTTGCTTTGGGGATGTGTGATGGTCGTAAGTGGAGCAGCGCTCGGTTTTGCCCTGCGGGTTCAAAAAAAGCGCAGAAAAGAAAAACTACCGCTTTAGGCTTTGCGAGAAAGTTAGAGGTGAAACAACCCAGTCCCCCGCTAGCGGGAAGGCTGGGTTTGTTTTGTGCGCAAGGGTTTAGTACGCGCCGCTCCAACCCCATCGTCATTGCGGCGCTTTAAGATTGCGGGTCAAGCCCGCAATGACGAAACGTCAAGCCCGCAATGACGGAACGTCAAGCCGCAATGGCGGACGAGTGGTTAGAAGTTGATGGGAGTCCAACTTCCGTCGATGTCGCATATCCAAGCACGTGGTTCTTCAACGGAAAAGAAGGTGAGTCGTTCATCATTTTCCCCGCAATAGCTTTCCCCCAGACCTGTCATGTGTTCATAGCCCGCACGACGAAGATCGGCATCCGCTTTGTCCTCAAGCCCCGCTTTCCCGCGCAGGACAATCCATCCGCGCCCAGGCTTCCAGCCCGAAAGTTCAAAACGCGGGTTTTCGGCGAGTTCCGCATAGACATCTTTTGTCGTGGCAGTGCAAAACCACAGTTTTCCGTCTTGTTCGGCAGCAAAGCTGAAAGGACGCACATGGGGTTGATTCCCTTCGCAGGTTGCCAAAAACCAGGCAGGGATGTTAGTCAGGTAATCTAGGACGATTTCGTTTCCGTTCATGGGAAGTTCCTTTCTCTGCTAAGGGATGAAGTTGCTTGCCACAACAAGAATGAGCATCGCCACAACCACGATGAGCGCATTGCGGTCAAGGGATGTGTAGCGAAGTGGATGAAGGCGACTGCGCCCCGTCCCGCCGTGATAGCAGCGGGAATCCATTGCTGCTGCTAAGGTTTCGGCGTGGCGAAAAGCGCTGGTGAAAAGGGGCACCACGAGAGAGGTAATCATAGGAACCCCGCCTTTCAAGGGGCTGCTTGAAAAATTCGCTCCGCGGCTTAGTTGTGCTCGATGGATTGTTTGCAGTTCAAGGGCAAATTGCGGAAGGAAGCGCAGGGCAATTCCCATCATCATGGCAAGTTCGTGGGCGGGTAGCCCAAAACGGGTAAACGGGGTAAAAAGATATTCAAAGGCATCAGTGATATCAAGGCTTGTTGTGGTCAGGGTCAGCAAGCTCATGCTCAAAAGCAGCAGCGAAAGTCGACACCCCATGAACGCTGCTTGATAAACTCCAGCTTCGCTTATTTGAATAAAGCCCCACGCGAAAAAAACGGTTCCTCCTTGAACAAAGAAAACATTAAAGAGCGCGGTGATAATGACGATGAAAAACAGCCAGCCGACGGATTTGAAGGCTTGGAGCAAAGAGATGCGTGCGATTACATAAAAACCTGCGACGAAAAGGGCGCACAGCGCCAATCCCCAAAAACTTTGGGCGCAAAAGATAACGATGAGGACAAAAAGCGAGAGTAGCAGTTTTGCTCGCGGGTCCATGCGATGCACGGGACTCGTGCCCGCAAGGTATCGTCCGAAAATTGCGATTTCTTGCATGGCGTTCTCGCTAGGTGCTCTGATGGTCGTGAGAGTCGTGAGAGTCTCGAGAGTCTTGAGAGTCTTGAGAGCCGTGATGACCCTGATAGAGCGCGGCAAGTTCGTGCGTGAGGCGTGCCGTATCGTAAAAGCTCTCAGGCAGTGCGACCCCTGCTTGTCTGAGACTGTTCGCCATGCGCTGAGCCGAAGGTACGCCCAAACCGATTGCTTTGAGCGACGCTTCCTGGGCAAACACTTCTTCGGGAGTCCCCAACATGAACTGTTCGCCCTCTTTGAGTACGAGGATTCGGTCGCAAAGACGCGCCAAGTTGTTCATGCTGTGGGAAACGAAAACGACGGTAAGCCCGCTTGCGTGCAGGTTTTTTATGAGGTTGAGAAAATCCGTGCGTGCTGCTGGGTCAAGGCCAGCAACAGGTTCGTCCAAAATGAGCGTGGTGGGCTTCATGGCGAGCACGCCTGCGAAAGCCACGCGGCGTTGCTGTCCGCCTGAAAGTTCGAAAGGGTTCTTTTCATGCACGGTGTCGAAATCAAGGGCGACCGAAGCAAGCGCCTCTCGCACGCAGGCATCAACTTCTTCAGAGCCCAAACCCAGATTGCGCGGTCCAAAGGCAACATCGTCATAAACCGTGGCGGCGAAAAGCTGGTGTTCGGGGTATTGGAACACGAGTCCCACCCCTGCGCGGGCGCGGGTGGCCGTTTTCTTGTCGGAAATATCGCGCCCGTCAACTAAAACGCGTCCCGAATGGGGTTGAAGGAGCCCGTTCATGTGTTGGATAAGCGTGCTTTTTCCGCTGCCTGTGTGTCCTGCTATACCGAAAAATTCGCCCTCTTCCAAGGTGAAATTAATGTCTTTGAGCGCCCAAACAGAATCGGGGGCATTTCCCCATGCGGGCTTTGCGGCTGCGGTTTGCGCGGTTTTTTTGGCGGGAGGATGATAGGAATAGCTTACGCCTTCAAAAGTAATTGACACAGCTCCTCCTTCAGGTTGTCCTCTAAAACATGGGTCGAAACGGGGATGCCAAGCTGTTGTAGTTCGCAGGAAAGTTCACAGGCGAAAGGAACTTCGAGGTTTAAATCTTTCAGTTTTTCGGTTTGCGTGAGAACTTCTTCGGGACTGCCGTCAAGGGCGATGCGCCCGTTTTCTAAAACAACGACCCTGTCAGCGATACTTGCCTCTTCCATGAAGTGGGTTATCATGACGATGGTCATGCCCCGCGCGTTGAGTTCTTGGCAGACGCGCAAAAGTCCTTTGCGACCTCGCGGGTCGAGCATGGCAGATGCTTCATCCAAAACCAGAATCGAAGGATTCATAGCAAGTACGCCCGCAATGGCAACGCGTTGTTTTTGCCCGCCCGAAAGCGCATGGGTTTCGTTTTTCTCAAAGCCCTGAAGCCCCACTTCTGCCAGTGAACTGGTCACGCGCTCGCGCAATTCAGCGGTTGGCAACCCGAGATTTTCGGGTCCAAAAGCCACATCGTTTTCGATGAGACTTGCGACCAGCTGGTCATCGGGGTTCTGGAAAACCATGCCTGCGTTACTGCGGATGAAGTAGAGGTTTTCTTCGTCGCGCGTATCGGCATCAAAGACCTTGACCACACCTTCGTCGGGTACCAGCAAGGCATTGATGTGTTTGGCAAAGGTGGATTTCCCCGACCCGTTTCCGCCTAAGATGCACACGAAAGAGCCTTGTTCAAGGGCAAGACTCACCTTATCGAGGACGAAGGTGTTTCCGTCATAGGTAAAGCCAACTTCTTCAAAGTTGATGAGAGCAGCATTTGTTGTCGTTTGTGTCATGACGCTTAAGCGCTCCAATCTTTTCTTTATCTGCCTTTGACCTGCTTTTTCTTAGGAGTAATAAGGTTTGAGATGCTTTTGTATACGATGATGGTGAGCACCGAGTTCAAGATAGCCTTAAGGGCGTTGAAGGGCAAAAGAACAGGAAGAATCATGGCAATAACTGCTTCGCGGGGCATTCCAAAATAAATCGGCGTGATGACAAGGTTTGCCGCGAGTGCACCTAAAATCGAAGCAATGCCACCCACAACAAGGGCGAGTATGGCGCCTTTCCAGGTGTGCATGTTCTTATAGATGAGTCCTGCGGGAACGACAAAGCACACAACGATGATGATGTTCATGAGTCCGCCGACCCAGTCACCGAGGATAATCGCATGGATAATAGAGCCGATGATGCCAACCGCAACACCTGCCACAGGACCATAGGCAAAAGCGCTCACGAGTGCGGGCATCGCGGAAGCGTCGTACTTGAGCCAAGGGGTTCCAGGAAGAAGGGGGAACTCGACAAAGGAAAGCAGGGCGCTAATGGCGCACATAAGCGCAAGCACCACCAACTGACGCGTGTCCCAGCGGTTCGTGTTGGTGAACTGAAGGTTTTTTGTTTCACCTGCGGTCACGTTTACGGTTTCGTTTGTTTTGGCTGCTTTGTTCAGTTCGGTTAGTTCGTGTAACTTATTTTCTTTGTTTGTCATGGTAAATCCTTTCTTTGTTAGGCGCGGTAAGTGAAGTTTGTCCTTCGCCTAAAAAAGAACAAACCTGCACGAATTCTTTTCATACAGGTTCAAAAGGTTTACCACGACCACTATGTTTCGTCTTGGTAAATCTCTGCCTCTTCCATCCGGACTATGACCGTCGGTTCTGGAATCTCACCAGAATCAGCCTGCTTGCGCTCGGTGGACAAACCACCAAAACAAGCAGGGTCGTGGACTTGCGGTACGGGTTGCGCCTTGTGTTTGCGTGCCTCTTAACGCAGCGAACAAGACAAACCCTGCCGATTACCACCGGTGAGGAATTTCACCTCGCCCTGAAACAGAATTCATACCCCTATACTAGCAGCCCAACCCCCATCGTGCAAGCATGCACAAGCCACGATTTTATCGTGCGGTTTTGGCGGCAAAAACCATGTGAGGGCCGAATAAGAACCAAGCAAGAGTTCGTGTGGAAAATGATGCGGCAAAGACTTCTTTAGTGTATGATTTTACAGAACATAGATAAATGCAGATGAAACGGAACACCATGCAAAAGAATCGCAAAAATACCGCTTCTCGCGTCGGACAAACTCCGAGCACTTGGCGCGCGGAAGCCCCCACCAAATTTTCAATGCCCAAGAAAAAACAAGGCTCTACCAAGAAGAAGGTTGCCGCGACGTTGGTGGCTTTTGTCGTATTGGTGGGCGCGCTTATCGGCGCTGATTTTTTCCTCAGCGAAGGAAAGGTGCACGGGGGTGTCAAGGTCGAAGGGGTTGCTGTCGGTGGTATGAGTAAGCAAGAAGCCACAGAAAGGCTGCAGATTGCTTTTGACTCAAAACTCGCGGGGGCTTCGGTGCGCGTAAAGCCCGATGCTGAATCTGAAGAGCGTCTTGCTGCGAAGGCGGTTTCATGGGAAGGTGAAGCGGGTGAGGGCGACAACGGCAACTACGACGATAACGACGGCGAAGCGAGCGCGCAAAACGCATCTTCGGAAGCATCTTCGGAAGCGTCTTTGGTGTGGACCTTTTCCGCAGCGGAATTGGGCGCTTCGGTAGACGTGAGCGAACTGGTGGAAGAAGCCTATGCGGTGGGGCAAGTGAAAACTGCCGCCGATATAATTCCGAGTATCTTCACGCGTTTCAACAGCTGGATTGGCGGGGTCGACCTTGTGGCGAGCGCTGTTTTTGATGAAGCGAAGCTAACGTCAGCGCTCAAGCCCATCAACGACACCATCGGTTCGGGCATGGTCAACAGCAACATTGCCGTTGATGCAGACGGGTATGCGAGTGTGCGAAGCGGACAGACGGGTATCAAGGTTGATGAAGAACTGTTTGCTGAACGCGCACAAGATGTGTTGCTTGACCGTTCAGATTCCGTATTCGATGCGCCTATGAGATATGTCCCTGTTGAAGTGAACGACCAAGCGGCACAAAAAGTTGCCGACAGCGTTAATGTTGCTTTGGCCGACCCCGTGACGATTGAATATGGAGACCATAGTTGGAGCGTGGAAGCACCGCTGTTGGGTGCGTGGGTTACGACTTCGGTTCAAGGGGAGGGAAATGTACGCAATTTGATTGCAAGCGTTGATGCGGCGAAGGCTTATAGCGGGTTGCAAGAACTTATGGGAGAGGTCGGCTACGGAAGCGCGAAGAACGCTTCGATTGATGTCAGCAGCGGCACACCCGTGATTGTTGGCGGCGTGAAGGGAGATGGCCCTGACCTCAGGAGCGCTGCGGAAGATTTGCAAGATATTCTTTTCGATACGAAAACAAGCAGGCGGGTTGTGTGTACAACCGCTCAAGTCGACCCTGCGCTTACCGTTGAAGACGTGAGCGCGTGGAATATCGTTGAAAAGATTGCTACGTTTGAATTGGCGTATGGTGGAGGGGACGGCACGAGCCGAGAATTCAACATAGAGCGCTGTTTAGACCAGCTGAATAATTCGCTTATTGCGCCAGGGCAAGACTGGCACTGGAATGAAGTTGTGGGGCGCTGCGACGAAACAACGGGCTATAAAGATGCGGGTGCGATAAACGATAAAAACGAATTTGTGCAAGAGCCGGGTGGCGGCATCTGCAATGTTGCGACGGGGGTTTTTAACGCGGCATATGAAGCGGGTTTCCCTATTCTTGAACGCGCAAATCACAGCTTGTATCTGGCTCACTATCCTCTGGGACGCGATGCGGCAGTGTCATGGGAATATCCTACGCTTGCATTTACTAACGACACCGAAAATCACATCTTGGTTACGGCACGCTACGACGGTTCCACCATGTTCATCGGCATTTGGGGTACGAGCTTGAAGCGAAGCGTGGAAAGCAAGAATAGCGATTGGGTCGAAACGCAAAACGGCGGGAAAAGCATTACGAATTACCGCACGGTGAAGGCATCTGACGGCTCGATTGTGAGCGAAGATGTTTTCTATTCCTACTTCCCTCCGAAGAAAGAAGACCCCAAGCCGCAAGAAGAAAGCAGGGATTAGGCTATTCATGAAAGCAATCGACGCACACGCTCATATTTATCCTGCGAAAATCGCCCAAAAGGCAGTCGATAGCGTGGGGGATTTTTACCACGTTGCCATGGAAGGAAACGGGACTGTCGAAGCATTATTGGCAGCAACGCAGACAACGCCGCTGACGAATTTCATCGTTCATTCGGTGGCGCTCAAGGCAGAACAGGTGGAATCTATCAACGATTTTATTGCCGAACAGTGTGCGCTTCATGCGGAATTTATTGGCTTTGCAACAATGCATCAAGACTATCCTGAAAAGGAAAAAGAAATTGAACGCGCCATCGAGGCGGGTTTGCAAGGGATAAAGATACACCCCGATTCACAGCAGGTTAATTTAGATGATGAACGCCTTATGGAAGTGTATGAAATCATTGAAGGGCGCTTGCCCGTTATCATCCATACGGGCGATTATCGCTACGATTTTTCGCATCCGTGCAGAACGAAACGGGTGCTGCGTGCCTTTCCTGAATTGGTTGTCAACGCGGCGCATTTCGGAGGGTGGTCGGTGTTTGATATTGCGTTTGACTACCTCGAAGAAGAAAACTGCTTTATGGACATGTCGTCTTCAAGAACTCAGCTGGGGCTTCGACGCATGAAAGAACTCATCAACGCTTATGGGACCGACCGCATCATGTTCGCTTCTGATTTTCCCATGTGGGACCCAACTACCGAATACCATCACTTTATGTCACTGGGATTTGGGGAAGATGAGTTAGAAAAGCTTCTTTGGAAAAACGCTGAGCGCTTCTTGTATTCCAAACACTAACACATTAAACGCCAACAAATTATGACCATTCATGGGTACGTTCGCGTATCGAGCACCGACCAAAACGGGGATAGACAATACCGAGCTTTGTGTCAAGCCGAAGTGCCCGTTGAAAATATTTACATCGAAAAGCGTTCAGGGAAGGATTTTTTGCGTCCTGAATATTGCGCGATGATTATGTGTTTGGCGCCAGGCGATATCTTGTTCGTGACGAGCATCGACCGCCTTGGGCGCAACTACACTGAAATCCAAGAACAGTGGCGTATTTTGACCAAGGAAAAAGGGGTGGACATTGTTGTTTTGGATATGCCGCTGCTTGATACGCGCCGCGACAAGGATTTGATGGGAACTTTCATCGCCGATTTGGTGCTGCAAATATTGTCGTTTGTTGCTCAAAACGAACGCGAGAACATCCGCAAACGTCAGGCAGAAGGTATTGATGCCGCAAAAGAGCGCGGCGTGAGGTTTGGCAGACCTGTCACGGATATTCCCGATGATTTTCAGCGGATTATCGGGAAGTGGCACGGAAAACAGATGACGCTTGAGGAAGTTTTGAGTGCTTGTGCGATAAGCAAATCGACCCTGTATCGTCGGCTCCGCGAATTCGGGGAATTGTAAGGACGGCGCGACGGCGAACTGTAAGGGTGAGGCAATGACGAGAGCGGTTAGAAATCGTCTCCCGTGGTGAAAACCCAGGTGACGACATCGCCATCTTTAAGCATGAGCCGATCAGCCGAGGTGGGAGCATATTCGCCCCCTAGGTAGAAAAGCCACCCACTCATAGGACCGTGTTCTCCTTGCTTGATGCCTTTTATGCTGGTGATAAGTGTTCCGTAAACGCTGTCTTCAGACGTATAGGCTGCGCCAGATGCCTTCAGCGCGTCAAAGGCGCTCATGTTTTCCGTGAGATTTACGGCGAATGTTTCAACTTCGCCCCCGTCGAGTGCGGTAGTGTCAATGTCTATCTGCACCAAGCCGATAACAGATTCAGCTGCGGTGTTGGCAGTAGTGTCGGGCGTTTCGACTGTTGCCGTGTTCGGTGAGCAAGACGCAAGCCCAAGGCAAAAGGTGAGTGCCAACAAGGCAAAGGCAAACAGTCTGCCGAAAGACTTTGCAAAAGGTCGATTGTGAATAGAGGACAGCGTTCTTCCCATGACTTTCTCCGTTCGATAGTGCGTGCGATTATACACGCTTCGGGCAAGTGCGCTATACTAGATTTCGATGAATGCACCGTTGGGCCCTGCATTCACGATATATATGTTGCCCATAGCCCGCGGTGAAACCGTGTGGAAGAGGAGAATATCATGGCGAAGAAAAGAGCATCTTTTGTTGCGCAGGCGGGCGTAATCGCTGCTGTTTACGCTACGGCAACCTTGCTTACCGTACTCTTTTTGCAGGGACTTGCGTGGGGTCCTGTGCAGTTTCGCATTTCAGAAGCGCTTTGCGTTTTGGCGCTGCTTACCCCTGCCGCCGTGCCTGGGCTTACCTTAGGCTGCATTATTGCGAACTTGATTAACGCCGTTTTGAACGGAACAGGTGCCCTTGGCATGTTTGACGTGGTATTTGGAAGTACAGCAACGCTGCTGGGCGCTTTATGGTGTCAAAAATTCAGAGAAAAACCGACGGTGGCGCTTTTGGGACCAGTGCTTGCCAACGCACTTATTGTTCCGGCATATCTTCCATTTATTTTGCAAGGATTGGGATTTTATACAATTCCGTTCACGTCGATTAGTCTTGATACCGCATATTTGCCTATGTATCTTTTTGGAGTCGTGGCAATTGGCGTCAGTCAGGCTTTTGTTGTCTACGTGCTCGGTCTCCCCCTGTTCAAAGCGTTAAAATCCTTCAAATTGCTTGAGGAATAGAAAAAACAACCTGTTTTGAAAAGGCGTAAACATGTTGTTTTTGCGACGCAATTCAACAGTTTTTTCGCACCTTCTTCATGAAATGAGAAATTTCAATAATTTGGATAGCAAAGAATCACAAAAGGACGTACAATAGCTGGTAGTACTCCCTTTAAGTGCCTACGTGAATCTTGGAACGTGCCCGCATGGCGCAGGTTCCGCAAAAAGGAAAAGAATGAATCCGGTAATAGTTATACCCACCTATGTATCTGCGCGTCGACGCAAAGAGGGTGGTAACGTCTTAACTACTTACGACCACACAACACCCATAACCCAGCTTGGCGAACTGCCTCGTTGCTTGGAATCGCTCAGGCAAGTCATTGACGTTGGTCCGATTATTATTTTGGTAGTAAGCGAGCCAGGTATTGAAGTTCAGGCTGCGGAAAAGATTCAAAAAGTTGCTTTGAAGTATTCCGACCTCGATATTGTGGTAGTGGGTGCTCCTGAACATGCGTTGATTCAGCAACGTATGGAACAGTTGGGGTTGGGCAAACTGCAAACGGAAATCGCGCTTTCGAGCTATGGCGCCCTGCGCAATCTTGGCTTGGTCGTTGCCAACACCTTAGGCTTCGATGCCGTTGTTTTCATTGACGATGATGAAGTAATTGAAGACCCCGAATTTTTGCATAACGCGATGTATGGCATGGGGAAACTCACGAAGAAGGGCATTCCGATTCTTGTTAAGACGGGCTTTTTCTTTAATTCCTACGGAAGTTTCTTGTCGGCGAGCCAAGACATGTGGTATAACCGCTTTTGGCAGCAGGGCAAGGCGTTCAACAAGTGGATTTCACACGCGATGCGAGGACCGCGACTTTCGCGTTCGAATTATGTGTGCGGCGGCTGCTTGGTGTTGCACAAAGAAGCGTTTAAGCGCTTGAGTTTTGACCCATGGATAACGCGGGGTGAAGATTTAGACTACATGCTCAATCTGCGCATGTATGGTTCGGATGTGTGGTTCGATAACCAATGGAGCCTTTCGCATCGACCTCCCGCGACTCCGAGTGAGGGTACGCGTTTTCGCCAAGACATCTATCGCTGGCTCTATGAATTTCGCAAGTTGGAATATAGCCGTACTCAGATAGACCTTTTGCAGGTAAAAACTTCTTCGCTTGAGCCGTATCCAGGACCCTTTCTTGAGCCAGGTATTCTCAATCGCATTCGCCTGACGGCGTTCTTGCGCTCTTTGGCACGACCCGACAAGAAAGCGTATCGCAAAGCTGCCAAAGCAGCGACGGGTGAAGCGACCCTTTTCGCGCAGCGCCATTGTTCGAAGTATTTTGAGTTCCAGTTTGTGTGGCCCGAAATCATGACGCGCATGGAAAACGACACGATTCTCACGACCGCTCTTGTGCGCTCCATCACGCAGCGTCAAGCGATAATACATTCAGGCTCAACGGGAATCGACCCTGGTTCAACGAGCGAGATTCGCCTTAATGTTGCAGAATAGTCTATGGATTTTTTCCTATCAGTTTTTCTGCTTGCCGCAGTCGGGTTTTTAATCGGGATTTTTTCAGGCTTGTTGGGCATTGGCGGTGGCACGGTGATGGTGCCTGCCTTTCGCCTTATTTTCGGAATGAGCGCCCTTGCCTCAACGGCGACTTCCCTGTTTGTCATTATTCCCACATCCCTGTCAGGTGCGATTACGCGCATTCACCAAAAGACGTGCATTTTTTCGCTTGGAGTTGCGGCTGGGCTTGGTGGGGCGCTTACTTCTGCGCTTGGCGTGTGGCTTGCTGCGCATTCTCCTTCGTGGCTTGTGATGGTGGTTGCGGCGGCGGTCATCGCATATTCGGCGCTGAATATGTTCACCAAGGCTTTCAAGTTGAAGGGCGAAGGTGCGGTTGCGGGCTTGGATGGGGAGAGCGCGGTTGGTGATGCGGGCACGGGGGAAAGCGCGGCTGGTGTCGCGGGCGCGGGCGACGGTGTGACGAAAAAGCAACTGCTTTGGGGCTTTGCCATTGGTTTTGTTGCGGGGCTTGTTGCAGGTTATGTTGGTGTGGGCGGAGGCTTTTTGATGATTCCCTTGATGATTTCGATTCTGGGGCTTTCCATGAAAGATGCTTCGGGCACTTCTTTGGTTGCCATGATTATTTTGGTTATTCCAGCTGTGATTGAGCAGGCCTTTTTGGGTAATATCGACTTTATTGCGGGCGTCGTTGTGGTGGCGGGTTCTGTTCCTGGAGCCATTGTCGGCGCGCATTTCGTGAAAAGAATACCTGAACGTGCGCTGCGGTTCGTGTTCAGTGGCTTTCTCCTTGTTGCCGCAGCTCTTCTTGCGCTCAACGAGCTGAGTCTTTTCGGTTAAACTGAAGAGGTGACGCAGAGGGGCGAGGGGCGCGCACGGCATAAAACAGCGTACGGCACAGAGCGGCGCACGGCACGGTGCAGCACCGTGCAACGGGCGACAATTAAAGGGTAGCACGACGATTTACGAGGGGCTTTTACTATGGCAGCATCAAAAGAGGAAAAGCGCTACAATTCGCATCTTCCCCGTTTCTTTACTTTAGAAATGCTGATGTTCACCCTTTCCCTGTTTTCGGGTGCGGTCTTGTTGTGGGCGCTTTTGCAGCCTTTCAACATTCTTTTTGTTTCGGCGGCAGGTATTGCCTTTACGCTTTCGCTGATAATTGTCGTGCGCCTGCTTATGGATCCCGACAGTGTGCGCGCACACCAGACTGACTCGATGTTGAAACTGGCAAGTCAGATGCTTGCGTGTATGAACAAGGGGCTTGACGAAGTGTCTGCTCAAAAGATTTGTGACCTTCTTTTGCCCGCGACGGGGGCTGTTGCCGTCGCTATTACTAATGAAGAATGTATTTTGGGATATGCGGGTATCGACAGGGAATCGAATGTGTCGGGGAGTAAGGTTCGCACGCAAGCGACGCGGGCGACTATCAAAGATGGCCAGATGCGGATACTGCTGTCCCCCGAAGACATCGGTTTTCCGAGCCTTTTGAGCAATATTCAAGCTGCTATCATTGTGCCTTTGTCGGTGGGAGGCCGTGCGGCGGGGACCCTGAAGTTTTACTATCGACGCGCGCGGCACATCAGCGAAGCACAAAAGTCGATTGCCGAAGGTTTGGGGAAGTTGCTCTCGACCCAGATGGCGGCATCTGAACTCGAACAGCAGACAAAGCTGGCAACTAGCATGGAACTCAAAGCGCTTCAAAGCCAGATAAACCCCCATTTTTTGTTTAATACTATCAACACCATAGCCTCGTTGGTTCGCACAAATCCCCAGCAGGCGCGTATGCTTTTGCGGGAATTTGCCGTCTTTTACCGCAGGACGCTCGAAGATTCTGCCGAACTCATTTTGTTCTCGCGCGAAATCGAACAAACACTGCGCTATTTTTCTTTCGAGGTTGCCCGTTTCGGCGAGGACAGAATCGGTATCGAAGTGGATTTAGACCCAGTGGTTGAGGATTTGATGGTCCCCCCTTTCCTTATCCAGCCCCTTGTTGAAAATGCGGTGCGCCACGCGCTTCCTTCCGAAGGAAAACTCGAAATTGAGGTGAGCGGGGAAGCGAAAGGCGAAGATGTATATGTACGCATCAAAGACAATGGCGTAGGAATGAGCGAAGAAACATGCAAGAACATCTTGAGCGCTAAATCGGCTACGGGTTTGGGCATTGCGGTTGGCAACGTGAACGACCGCATCAAAGGATACTTTGGGTCGGATACTCACATGGAAGTTGAAAGCCAATTAGGTGCAGGAACAACCATTACCCTTGTTTTGAAGAGCGCCTTAACGTCGCGCTCGGGGGTAGAGGGTGCTTAGAGTCCTAGAGCCCCTGGTTTAAACCCAACCTAGAAGACGAACGGCGATTATTTCGAAACAATCAGTCTTAGAGTCCCAAGGCTTTTTTCAGGGATGAAACGCGCCGCCTGGAAACGGGTATCTTTTCATCGGTGCCGTTTAAGGTAAGAAGCAGCGTTCCCCCTGAAACCGATTCAATTTCTTCAACAAGGGAAAGATTCACCAAGTAACCACGATGTACGCGGAAAAATCCGTGTCCATCCAGACGTTTTTCCAGCTGCGCCAAACTGACGGTTGAAAAATAACGGTCGGAATCGGTCTGGAGATAGGCGTAATCGTCGCGTGCCATAACAAAGCGAATTTTGTCGATGCCGATAAGTATTTTCTTGCCGCCCTTTTCAACAGGGATGCGCTCAGAACGCTGAGCTTTCGCATGAAGCGACACGTGTTCGCGGACGCGCGCAACGGCTTGTGCCAAGCGGTCGGTTTCAACTGGCTTCACCAGGTAGTCGATGGCGCTTACCTTGAAAGCGTCGAGGGCAAATTCGCTGTACGCGGTGACAAACACCACCGCAGGAGGAAATTTCAGGCGCTGAAGGGCATCGGCAAGCTGTAAGCCCGTTGCTTCAGGCATGTTGATGTCAAGGAATATCACGTCGCAGGGATGTTCTTTCAGCTTTTCGATGGCGTCGCGAACACTTGCCGCTTCGGCGACGATTTCGGTTTGTGCGAGTTCATCAAGCAGATATTTAAGTTCTGAGCGCGCAGGGGCTTCGTCATCAACAATAATTGCCTTCAACACTGTTTTGCCTCCAAATCAACACCCCTGTGCTTGTTTACAAGGGGATAACTTCTGAGGAAATTATAAAACAAGAAAGCTATCCTGCTAAAAATTCGCAGAAGCAACGTTATGACACCGTGCGATAGGTTCTACGAGCGGTGAAATAACGGAACCTTTGCGAAAAAGCGGCGTTCAGGTGTTCCCTTTGCTAAAATAGGCAGGCTATGCTGAAAACTGGGTCGGAAGCTTCGTTTGAAGCTTGGCTGGAAGCAGTGTTTAAGACGGTGCCTGAAACCGCGTTGGAAGTCAGGTTCAAATAAAGGGGTTTTCGTGAGAAGCGAAAGAGGGAAACATGCTCATTGGTGAAGTGGAAAAGCTTTATCCTTCTGCAAAATCTTTAGTGAAAGAAAAAGTGGCGAGCCGTATTTTTCGCAAGGACGCAGCGCTGTTTGATTTTTCTGACCAAGCGTGCGCGGTGGCGCAAAATCGTATGGGATGGACAGATTTAGCAAGTAATCCTCCCCTGAAGCTGCAGGCTATTAAGGATTTTGCGAACGAAGTTCTTGCGCAGGGTATAAAGACCATTGTGCTCATCGGACAGGGCGGTTCAACACAGGCACCCATGTCTATCACGAAATATAATAAGCCCGATTCGTATCACCAAGTTGCGTTTCGCACGCTTGATTCGGTGTCACCCGTGCGAGTTCGTGAACTCTTTGCAGAAGCAGAACTAAAATCAACCCTATTCATTGTTTCTTCGAAGAGTGGCTCTACGATTGAGCCTCGTCTTGCTCTGCGGGCGGTTCGCAAAGAATTGGCGCAGGTCATGGATGCGGCAGAAATCGCACAACACTTTGTTGCGATTACCGATGCCGATTCTGAACTCGAAAAGCAAGCAAAAGAAGAAGGTTGGCTTGCGGTGTTTTCGGGAGAATCAAGTGTCGGCGGACGCTTTTCGGCGCTTTCGGTTTTCGGTTTGTTGCCTGCTGCTTTGGCGGGCATCGACATTGATGACTTTATTGCGCATGCTCTTGAAGCGGAAAAGCGCTGCTCTGAGGACGCTATCGACAATCCCGCTATTGGTTTGGCGGCATTTTTGTACGACAACTATCTGCTCGGGCGCGACAAATTCAGCTTCCTTACTCCGAAGCGTGGACGCGTGTTTGGGCTTTGGATTGAACAGTTGGTCGCCGAAAGTCTGGGCAAAGACGGGCAGGGGATTCTTCCTAACATTGAACTTGATGCCCTGATGCTTTCGCACGATACGGGGGATCGCAGTGCGATTGTGTATCAAACCAAGACCGACTTGTGGGACGAGCGCAAGAATTTCGAAATGGGACTTACCTATATCGACAACGCAATTCCGCGCGTTAATTTCAAAATCGACAGCGTCGCGGAACTCGCGGAGCATTTTGTGATGTGGGAATACGCTATTACCATGTGCGGTTATCTCATGAAGCTGTGCCCCTTTGATGAACCTGACGTGTCCTCGGCAAAAGAAGCGGTACTCGGTATTCTTAAAGAAGGGCAGCCGACGCCCGATTTTATCGAAGCCCATATTGGGGAAATTCACACGGGAGCAATCGAAATTACCTTGGCGCCGTGTTTTGCGCATACGCACGATTTGCAAAGTGCGCTGAGAGCATTTTTTGATTCCATCGGGGCGGGAGACTATTTCGCGCTTAATGCGTTTTTGCCGTTTACGGGTGAGGGGCGCAGGGAAGCGCTCGAAAATATTCGTCATGCGGTGGGCGATAAGCGCAGCGTTGCTTCTTGCTTGGAAGTGGGTCCGCGCTATCTGCACTCTACGGGGCAATTCCAAAAGGGCGGGCCTAACAAGGGCGCGTTTTTGATTGTGTCTGCCGATGAACTGAAAGACATCCCTCTTGAGGGCGAGGCGCAAAGCTTAGGAGCGCTTGCGAAAGCGCAGGCTGCAGGTGATTTGAAGGTTCTTGTTGAACGTGGTCGTCGGTGTATCCACTTGCATTTGCCCGACAATTCTGGTGTAACGCTGCGTGTTTTGTCCGACCTTATTGTGAAAACTCTTGAAGAACTTGCTCAGGAACGGGCTTTAAGTGGCTCATTTGGCGAAGGCGTTCGGGACAAGGTGAAGTCGGCTACGGATTCGTCTGCAAACAACTCGTGATTGAAGCGATAAACATCCACGTAAAAGGGGTTGTGCAAGGGGTTGGTTTTCGCCCCTTCGTGTATCGCCTTGCAAAACGCTATCTTGTTAATGGTTGGGTGCTCAATGCGGCTGATGGGGTGTTTATTCATGCGGAAGCTGAGGCAAAACTTCTCGATGAATTTGTGATGGAAATATCGGAAAATCCACCGAGCGCCTCTCAGGTTGATGAAATCGAAATACACGAAGTACCCTTAGAAGGATTTAGTTCTTTTGAGATTCGCTTCTCGGATGAGGCCACGGTGGAAAAAACGACGCTTATATCACCTGATCTGGCAGCGTGTGACGACTGCGTGCGAGAACTTTTCGATGAAGAGAATCGCCGCTATCGCTACCCCTTCATCAACTGCACTAATTGCGGTCCGCGTTTTACGATTATTGATGGACTTCCCTATGACCGCAAAAGCACGTCAATGAGGGATTTCCCGCTGTGTCTGCAGTGCCAAAGCGAATATGATGACCCTCTGGATCGTCGTTTTCACGCGCAGCCCAATGCATGTTTTGCCTGTGGGCCCCATCTTTCGTGGCGGGAAACGCAAAGTGAAGCGCACGGTGCAGCTGAAGGCGAAGCTCAAAGGGAAGCGCGTGAGGCATCTTTCCCGATTGAATGGGGAGACACCCAAGAAAAAAGCGATGCCATAATCGAACGCGCCCTTAAATTCCTTCGTGCAGGTAAAATTCTTGCGGTCAAGGGGCTTGGCGGCTTTCATCTGGTTTGCGACGGAGAAAACCCGAACGCCCTTCAAGAACTTCGCGCGCGCAAACGGCGCAAAGGTCAGGCTTTTGCGGTGATGATGGACAGCCTTGCCATGGTACATCAGTTTTGTGCGGTGAACGAGGTAGAAGAAAAGACTCTTGCCGAACCGCAGCGCCCCATCGTTCTGCTCAAAAAACGTGAGGGGGCTCAGTTTGCACCAGGCTTGGCAGATGGATTACCTGAACTTGGTGTGATGTTGCCCTATACGCCGATTCAGCATTTGTTGGCTCGTGATTTTGGGGGAATGCTTGTTATGACCTCGGGCAACATCCACGATGAGCCAATCGTGACCGATGACGAAGAAGCCTATCAGCATTTGGGGCAGGTGGCGGATGCAATTCTTGGGCATAATCGTGCGATTCTTTCCCGCTATGACGATTCGGTGGTGCGTGTGCTTGCTTTAGGAAAAGATACTTCAGGGCAAGACTCATTCGCCCTCCAGTTTATCAGGCGCGCGCGTGGCTATGCACCGATGCCGCTGGCGTTGCCCGATGCAGCACACTCTGAATCTCTTTTTGCAACTGGTCCCGAACAGAAGAACACGTTTTGCATGACGCGCGGTGCGGAAGCTTTTGTGTCGCAGCATATTGGCGATATGGAAAACGCCGAGACTTTCGATGCCTGGCTTGCGGCAAAGAAACGCTACGAAGCTTTGTTTGAGATAAACCCCGAGCGCCTTGCTTGCGACCTTCATCCTGAATATCTTACGAGTAAGTGGGTACACGAACAAAAAGGCTTTGTTGCTGACGTTGCCGCTGTTGAGCCTGTTGGCAGTGAGGTTGTCGTAGCCGAAAATCGCATCATTTCCGTGCAGCACCATCATGCGCATATCGTTTCGGTTATGGCAGAGCACGACCTGAAAGAACCAACTATCGGCATCGCCTTTGACGGAACAGGCTATGGCGTTGATAAAAAGATTTGGGGTGGCGAGGTGCTCATCTGTAATATGAGCACGTTCGAGCGCTTTGCCAACTTCAGCTATGTTCCCATGCCTGGGGGAGCCGCTGCCATTAAGCACCCGCTTCGCATGGCATACGGGGTGCTTTGGGCATTTGACCTGCTTGAACATGAGGGAGCACTAAGCATCGTCAGTCGTTTGGGCGCACAAGCCACTCTGTGTTCTCAGATGATTGAAAAAACCTTAAACACACCCTTCACTTCTTCGGTCGGCAGGCTCTTTGATGCCGCTTCAGCGATACTCGACATTTGTACTGAACCTCGCTACGAAGGCGAAGGCGCCATCTTGCTTGAGGCTGCCATAGGCACGCGAACAGGGGACGATGCCTACGGGATTGACCTTCTCAAGAATGCCGCAACGAAAGAAAGCACGGCGCTCGATACGTCAGTTCTACTCCTAGACGGAGCCCCTTTGTTCAAATCCTTGCTTGACGATGTGGTGGCAGGCATTCCTGTTGCCACGATAGCGCTGCGATTCCACAATGCCTTCGTGCAGGCAATTGTTGATGTTTCCCGTATGGCAAGCATGGCATACGGCTTAGAAACCGTTGCCCTTTCAGGTGGGGTCTTTATGAACCGCTATTTGACCGAAACCTGCGTGAGCCACCTTGTGCGTGAAGGATTTACGGTCGCCATCAACCGAGAGCTACCGCCCAACGATGGCTGCATTTCATACGGGCAAGCTGTGATAGCATCAGCAAAGTAGGAAAAAGTAGAAATTTAAGCAACGAAAGAGATAGCGTATGTGTTTGGCGATACCTGCAAAGATTAGCAAGATAGATGCTGATAATTTGGCAACAGTCGACATTTTGGGTGTGACGCGCGAAGCTTCGATTGATTTAACGCCGCAAGCGCGTGTGGGCGATTATGTGTTGATACACGCTGGGTTCGCCATTGAAGTGGTGAGCGAAGAGTATGCCCAGGAAACGCTCGACCTCATCAACGAATTTCCCGAACTGGCGGCTGAGGGCATGGTTGAGGAAGCGGGAAGTGCTCCGACAGGCGGCCCTTCATTGGGCGCCCTGCTTTCCGAATAAAACACCTAAGGAAAAGGACAAAGGAAGAGCGGTGGATTTATCCCTTTTCAAAGACCCTGAACTTGCGAAGGGGCTGATAGCTTCTATTGAGGCGCTTGCTCCTGAGCAGGCAACCATCATGGAAGTGTGTGGCACTCACACGGTTGCTATTGCGCGCAACGGCATTCGAAGTCTGATGCCCAAGGCGATAAACCTTGCTTCGGGACCAGGTTGTCCCGTGTGCGTGACGGCAAATCGCGACATCGATACGGTAATCGCGCTTGCGAAAATTCCTGAAGTGATAATCACAACCTTTGGCGACATGACGCGTGTCCCTGGCTCTACCTCAAGCTTGCTCAAGGAAAAAGCCGCAGGTCATTCGATTGAGATTGTGTATTCTCCGCTCGATGCTTTGAAAATCGCGCAGGAAAATCCTGAAAAAGAAGTGGTTTTTGTCGGTGTTGGCTTTGAAACAACCACGCCTTTAGTCGCAATGGCAATCAAGCGCGCTCAAGCGCTTGCCTTAGCGAACTTTTCGGTTTTCGTGGCGCACAAAAACATGCCTGGCGCGCTTGAGGCAATCGTGAACGACCCTGCTTTGAAAGTTGATGCGCTTATTTTACCTGGTCATGTAAGCACGATTATCGGCATGGAACCGTACCGTTTCCTTGCTCAAAAATATGGCATCCCTGGGGTAATAACTGGCTTTGAGCCAGTCGACATCTTGCAAGGGCTTGCGATGATTGCGCGCCAGCTGCATGAGGGGCGTGCCGAAATTGAGATTGCTTATGCACGTGGCGTCATGAAGGAAGGCAACCCGCATGCTCGTGGGGCTATTGAAGAAGTGTTTGAAACCTGCCCTGCTACCTGGCGCGGGATTGGCGAAATCCCCGAATCGGGCTACAAGATTCGCGAGCGTTTTGCGGTGTTTGATGCGCTGAGCAAGCTGAACCCCACCGTTGAGGCGACCGTAGAGCATAAGGGCTGTCGTTGTGGGGACGTGTTGCGCGGCATTATGGAGCCTTCTGCCTGTCCACTGTTTCGCACGGTGTGTACGCCCGAAAATCCGATTGGACCATGCATGGTTTCTTCTGAGGGAAGCTGTGCTGCGTATTTTCGCTACTATTAAGCTTATTAAGACTGCATTTCGCAAACAGGCGGTGTTTTGCGAGCCAACCACCGAAAATAATCATCTTTCTGACTAAAAAACGGCTTGTTCAACGATAAAAAAGAATAAAAAATGCTATATGCTACGAAAAATATATCACTTATTTCACCAAAATCGATATTGATGGTGCTACAATACGCATACGATTCCTAAAGTGGGAACCGTCGCTATTCTAATGCAGGCGAGAGAAACTGCATTGCTGGAGCGCCTACACCTTTAATTGAGGGATTAAAAGGGTTTGGCATTCCAGCGCTGCAACAAGCCATGGCCTCGCCTTATAGCGAAACAATCATCCGGTAAGGGGGTGTTTGATGGACATTTTGTCCGACGTGGCAGTCCTGTCGCGCATTCAGTTTGCGGCTACAGCTGCCTTCCACTTCTTTTTCGTCCCACTATCCATCGGTCTTGGTCTCATCCTCGCAATCAATGAGACGCGCTATTACAAAACGCGTGATCCCAAAGATGCGGCAGCAACCAAGTTGTGGGTGAAAATCTTTACAGCTACCTTTGTGGTCGGTGTAGCCACAGGTATTACGATGGAATTTGCCTTTGGAGCTAACTGGGCGAATTATTCAAGGTTCGTAGGTGATATCTTCGGCGCGCCCCTTGCGGCAGAAGCTTTGCTATCGTTCTTCTTGGAGTCAGTTTTCTTGGGTGTTTTGGTATTCGGTCGCAAAAAGGTTTCACCGAAATTCTTCATGGTTTCCGCATGGCTTGTGTGGTTTGCCTCAATGCTTTCGGCTCTTTGGATTCTTCTTGCGAACTCTTGGATGCAAACACCTGCTGGTGCAGAATTACAAGGTGGCAGAGCAGTTCTCGTTGACTTCTTTGCTGCAGCTCTTAATCCCTCACTTTTCGCCCGTTATACGCATACGGTTAACGCCGTGCTTATCATGGGTGCCTTCTTTGCTATGTCAGTTGCTGCCTGGTTCTTCATCAAGAACCGCAATGAAGGTTTTGCGCTGAAAACAATGCGCATTGGCGCTACGGTAGCAATCGTTACCAGCTGCCTCATGCTTGTTTTCGCTCATGCTTCAGGCGTCGTTGTTGCTAACGAACAACCGACCAAGATGGCGATGATGGAAGGTGCGTACGAAACTGAGGCATCCCCGCTGTATCTCTTTGGCTGGGTTGATGAGGCAAACGGAACAACAAGTGGTCTGAAGATTCCTGGCGCCACCAGCTTCCTGGCAACAGGCGACTGGAACGCAGCGCTCCCTGGTCTTAACGATCTTGCACAAGACCCGCGCTATGGAGGAAACTTCAAACCTGAAGAACTTCCCGTTAACCTCGTGTTCCAAACCTATCACATCATGCTTGCAATGTATCTGCTGATTTTGCTGAGCGCTATTCTTGCTATCATCTTCAGCTTTGGTAAGGGCAAGATCAAGGACATGAAGTGGCTGCAACGCCTGCTCTTCATCGCTCCTGTGTTCCCGTTCCTTGCTATTCAAACAGGTTGGATTACTGCAGAAGTTGGACGTCAGCCATGGGTTGTCTATCCTGGAACAAGCAGTCCTGCTGGCGTAAGCCAGTTAACCAGTGACGGAATCTCTATGTCGCTTTCAAGCGTTGAACTCTTGATTACGTTGCTGTTGTTCCTCGTGGTTTACACATTCCTGTTCGTTGCGTGGGCTCGTATGATGTCACGCTTCATCAAGGCAGGCCCGCTTGCAGAAGATGAAGTTGTAGCTGAATTGAAGGGTGGTGAATAGCCGTGGAAGGTATTACCTTATTTAGCGGACTTTGGTTCGTTCTGGTCGCAGTCTTAATTGCAGGATATTTCATTCTTGACGGATTCGACCTTGGTGCCGGCGTTCTCTATCCCTTTATTGCAAAGACCAAAACGGAAAAGGCAATCGTGCGCAGGAGCATTGGTCCTGTGTGGGACGGCAACGAAGTATGGTTGATTACTGCTGGTGGTGCTCTGTTCGCAGCGTTCCCGCCTGCTTATGCAACAACATTCTCAGGTTTTTACCTGGCAGTTATGCTCGTGTTGTTCGGCTTGATTGTTCGTGCAGTTTCGCTTGAGTATCGCGTTCATGACGACAAATGGGGCGGAGCTTGGAATGCATGCTTCTTTATTGGCTCACTCCTTCCGGCGCTTTTGTTCGGCGTTGCAATCGGTAATGTTTTTGCTGGTATTCCGATGAATTCTAACGGCGACTACACAGGTATTCCGCTTCTTGGACTCGTGACTCCGTTTACCCTGGCAACAGGCGTGCTCGGTCTCTTGATGTTCATGTCTGCAGGTGCTACCTGGATTGCCCAAAAGGCTCCGAAGCCCTCTGACATTCAGGCTCGTGCTGCAAAGCTGCGTATTCCTTTGCAAATCATCACCCTGGTTGTCTTCTTGGCTGTAACAGTTCTTGCTCTCTTTGTTGTTAATCCTCCGATGATGGCAGAACTTGCTATCGTTCGCTATGCGCTTGCAGCACTGTTCTTGGTAGTGCTCATCGCTGCTATCTTCTTCGGAAAGAAAGGCAACGACCTGTGGGCATTCCTGACTCAGTCAGCTTCAGCATTCGTGTTGGTTCTTCTGTTTGCGGCATCGATGTTCCCGAACTTCGTTAACGCTACCGAAGGAACAGCTATTACGATTGCAAATGCAGCAAACTCCGAATACACGCTTATGTGGATGACTATCATCACCTGCATCGGCCTGCCTTTGGTTTTGTTCTACCACTTCATCATTTATCGCACCTTCCGTGGCCGCTTGGGCGACGAGGACTTGGATTACTAAATTTTCAAGTTTGCGATAGTTTGACGAACGATTTGATGGGCTGCTTGTTGTTATTAAAAGCAGCCCATCTTTTTTGTTGAGAGAAACCTAGGCACCCAATCTTGCCGCTTGTGCACTTTCCCTCACGTACGATAAGTACGCTCGGTCGTGCGGCGCGACAATCTTGAGCACCGAGGTTCCTCTCAACCTTGTTTACGCTACGCTCAAACATCATGTCAATTCAAGCCATCACAGAAACCCTCGCTGACTTTACCAGCCCCTCGTCATTGTGGGCTTGACCCACAATCTTCGTCGCAATCTTCGTGTCGCTTTTCCAGAAATGTTTCACGTGAAACATTTGTACGCTTTTCCCCTTCGTCATTGCGAGGCGCAAGCCGAAGCAATCCAGGCAACAAGCTTAAGCCTTTCGGTTCTTTCCAAGGCGTAATCTTGCCGCTTGTGCACTTTCCCTTTAGGTACAATAGACTTGATGAAAAAGGAATGCGAGAAGGGCAGGAGAGCTCATGCGCTTTGTGTCGTGGAACGTAAACGGGTTGCGGGCAGTTCTCAATAAAGGTTTTGAGGAAAACTTCGGCACTCTTGATGCCGATATTTTTGCCCTGCAAGAAATAAAACTACAAGCGGGACAGCTTGATCTCGATTTGCCTGGATACCATACTTTCTGGAGCTATGCCGAAAAGAAGGGCTATTCAGGTACGGCGGTTTTTTCAAAACAGGAGCCCTTGCAAGTGCTTCACGGCTTGGGAATGGAGCATCTTGACACTGAAGGGCGTATTTGCGCACTTGAGTTTCCCAAGTTTTGGTTCGTGAATGTCTATACCCCTAACGCGCAGCATGAATTAGCACGCATCAATCATCGCATGGAATGGGACGACGCGTTTCGTGAGTTTTGCCAAGGGCTTGAAGTGGGAAGCCTGCCACAAGGCGCGCAGAGCGCACAGGCGAAACCTGTGGTGATGTGTGGGGACTTTAACGTTGCCCATAACGAAATAGACCTAAAAAACCCTGGTCCGAATCGGGGCAATGCGGGTTTTTCCGACGAAGAGCGCGGGAAATTTACCGAATTGGTGGACGCAGGATTTACCGACACGTTTCGCCACCTTTATCCCGACCTTGCAGGAGCCTATTCGTGGTGGAGCTATCGGGCGAATGCCCGCGCCAACAACACTGGATGGCGCATCGACTATTTCCTGGTGAGCGATGCTTTGAAGCCGCATGTTGAAGACGCCTGCATTTATAGCGAAGTGAAAGGAAGCGACCACTGTCCCGTGTCTCTTGAAATCGCCCTCTAGTACCCGCTCTTTGCGTATTGTCTAATTTCATAAGGGTGTATGGCTTCTCGGTTATGAACTCGTGCTATGATGGGCTATCCTGACAGAATGGACGGTTATGGACACAGCAAAAATTGAACAAGGGGTACGGCTTATCCTTGAGGGAATCGGGGAGGATCCGCAGCGCGAAGGGCTGTTGAAAACTCCGCATCGTGTTGCAAAGATGTATGAGGAAATATTTGCAGGGATGAACGAAGATCCTCGGCAGCATTTCGAAACCACCTTTGACGAGCATCATGAAGAAATGATTATCGTGCGTGACATGGCGTTTTATTCTTTGTGCGAGCATCATCTGGTTCCTTTTTTCGGCAAGGCTCACATTGCCTATATCCCGCGGGTTGACGGTCGCATTTGTGGGCTTTCGAAACTTGCTCGCTTGGTGGACGTCTATTCCAGACGCCCTCAGGTGCAAGAGCGCCTGACCTCGCAAATTGCCGACATGTTAGTCGAACAACTTGAGCCACAGGGAGTCATTGTAGTAATGGAAGCCGAGCATATGTGCATGAGCATGCGCGGCGTAAAAAAACCAGGTTCGAAAACCACCACGAGTGCGGTACGCGGCTTATTCGAGCGCAATCACGCAACGCGCACGGAAGCGCTTTCGCTTATCCTTAACCGCTAACTAAAGCGCGATAACAGGCTTAAGCGTTTACGCAACGATACAAGGGAGTTGGGAAAGGGAGGAACTACCTTATGAAATGCGTCATCTCGGTCTTGGGAAAAGACAGAAGCGGAATTGTAGCAGCGGTGTCGGGTGTTCTTGCGGATAAGGGTGCCAATATTGACGATATCAGGCAAACAATTCTTGATGATAAGATTTTTTCGATGACCATGTTGGTAAGTCTTGACGTGGAAAAAGCCGATTTCAACATCGTACAAGAAGCGCTTGGCGCTGTTGGTGAAGAAATCGGGATGCAAATAGTTATCCAGCGCGAAGACGTGTTTAACTACATGTATAACGTGTAGTAGCCGCCGTGAAAGTAAGTGTTTTAAGAGTCGTGGGAGATGTGAAATGACCAAGATTTTTTCGTTCACCCAGCCGATTGAGACCGACATTGTCGATGCGTTTTGCGTGCTGCAAAAAGGTTTTACCGACCAATTCGTCTACTACGACAAGAATCAAAAAACTCGCTTTATGGGGCTGGGGCGCTGCATTGCCTTACGTTCGCTTCATGAAGTGGAAAGCGTTTTGCAGGGCGAGACTGCCGAAGAACCCGTGTTTTTTTCCTTCAATCGTTTCGATGCGGAAAATCCCAAACCGCTCGATGAAATTCAACAAGCCTTCCCGCGCCTAAAGCTGCTTCTTCCCGAAGTGGTGCTTATTGAAAATGAAGCGGGCAGGTTTTTGCAAATCAATTCACTGGGACCAGTTTACGCGGGGCGTATCGAACGTTTCGCACGCCAAGCAACTCAAGGGGGGCAGCGCTCACGCGTAAGCATTCCTTATGTGATTGAAACGGATTCACGACAGGATTGGGGCGAAGCGATGAATGCTGCGCTTGCCGCAATCGAGGCACAGCGCGTCAAGAAAGTGGTTCTTTCGCGTCGTGTAAAGCTGGCTGCGCAAACCCCGTTTTCATCTAAGGATCTTTTGGTCAACCTAATTGACGGTTCATCTCGTGGCGTGGTGTTGCTGTATCGCTACGGCGACGTGTTCTTTTGCGGCTGTACGCCTGAATTACTGGTTCGAAAACGCGGTAGCGCGATTGAAAGCATGTGTCTTGCAGGAACGATTGCGGCAGGCACTTTTGAAGAAGAACGCGCTCGTTTGGCGAACGTGCTTCTTCAAGACGAAAAAAACCTGCGCGAACACGCCTATGTTGTTGATTTTATCCGCGAGGTTTTCTTGCGCAATTGCCACGATGTGGACATCGCACAGCACCCCGAAATCTTGGCACTTCAGCATGTGCAGCACCTTTCTACGCCTGTTCATGCTCAGGTAAGAGAAGGTGTTAGCTTAAACAACCTAGTTAGACAGTTGCATCCGACCCCTGCCCTTGCGGGCACCCCCGTTGGTGAAGCACTCATGCTTATTCGCCACATTGAAAGCTATAATCGAGGGTTTTTCGGGGGAGCTTGCGGTTATGTGAATGCGGCGGGGGATGGTGAATTTTCTGTGGGCTTGCGCACGGGGGTGTTTGACGGCGAAATCGGGTGGCTGTATGCAGGGTGTGGTATTGTGGCAGAAAGCGATGCGGATTCAGAGTTTAGCGAGATAGACATGAAGCTTAAGACTATCCTAAGCGCGTTTGAGGGAAAGGTCTAGCGGTTTGTAGCTTCGATGGCTCGAATTCTGATTGAGCCACAAGACGCTAAACCAAAAGACCTATACGGGAAAGGAAAACCGCCATGTCCGAGACTATCAATATCTTCGACACCTTTGACACGCCGACAAAATCGGCACTGTTCATTTCGGCATTTTTCGACGAATTAACCTATTGCGGTGTGCGCGATGTTGTGGTGAGCCCTGGGTCGCGCTCCACGCCTCTTGCCATGCTGGCGCACGAAAGCGCGCTTAATCTTGTTGTGGACATAGATGAGAGAGGAGCGGCTTTTCTTGCCTTGGGCTTGGCGAAGGCAAGTGGGCGCCCCGTGGCACTTATCTGCACATCGGGCACGGCGGTTGCAAACTACTATCCAGCGATTCTTGAGGCCGAGGCTTCCCGCGTTCCCCTTATTGTGCTGAGTGCCGACAGACCCCTCAGGTTGCAAAACCTTGGTGCGCCCCAGACGTGTGACCAGGTAAAAATATACGGCAGCCACGTGCGCCATTTCCAGCAAATGCCGCTGCCAGGGGCACGCCCCAAAGAGATAGCCTTTGCGCGCCAAATGGCGCTGGTTGCTTTTACAAAAGCGGTAGGTTCGGAAGTGGGCACCACTGATGAGGGTAGGGCGTGGTATGGCTGCATTAGTAACGCTGGACCAGTTCATCTGAATTTCCCTTTTGAGGAGCCCTTGAAGCCAAACATGCAGGCAGAAGGTCTTTTTGCGTATGGGAGAAATGCCTTCGTGGCTCATCGCAACTACGGGTATCTTTCTGCCAATTCAAAGCCCAGCGCAGAAACCATAGAGGCGGTTTTCAGGCTTATGGACGGGAAGCGTACGCTGGTCTGTTGTGGTGAGGGCAGCTTTACGAACAGCGAGGAAGCGGCGAAATTGCTTGATTGGGCGCGTGCCTATCAGCTGCCGCTGTTTGCCGACCCACTCAGCAACCTGAGATGTATTCCTGACCCTCTTGTTATCGACAACTACGACAAGATAGTGGGCGACCCCGATTTCGATGATCTTGATTTTGAGGTAGTTATTCGCTTCGGGCGTTATCCTGTTTCTAAATTCTGTACCTCGAAAATCGCTGAGAACGACCATATCCAAATCGTGGTTGATACGTTTGAGACGCGGGACTTCAATGCAACAACCGACTTCTTTGTACCCACAACACCAGCGGCGTTCGTGGAAACATTCTTGCAGCATGCGATTGCGCCGCAAGAAGAAGCGCTTCATATACAGAAGGAATACGCGGAAGCCTGGATTATTCGAAACGACGCGGAAGCGTGGCGAATTATCGAATCATCGCAGGTGGAAAGTGGGTTTGAGGGCACTTTTGTTCACCAACTGATGGAACTTGCTCCCGAAGGTTCGTGTTTGTTCGCGGCAAATTCTATGGCAATTCGCCTGGTTGATACCTTCTATTTGAAAAACGCTAAGCGCCTTGACCTATTTTGTAATCGTGGACTAAACGGCATTGACGGAACGCTTTCTTCAGCCATCGGAGCTGCCCAATACTACGAACAAACCACCTTGCTTCTGGGAGATTTGGCGCTCATCCACGACATGAATGCGCTGGCTCTTCAGCGTGAACTTATGCGCAATGCAACAGAGGACGGCAAGGATGCTGAAAAGAAGATACCAGGAATCGTGATTGTTGTTCTTAACAACGAGGGCGGTGCCATTTTTGACATGTTGCCGCAAAAATCCGATGAACCTTATTTCGAGCGGCTGTTCACCACGCCGCAAAAGATAGATTTTTCTCAAATTGCAAGCGGTTTCGCTATTCCCTTCTGTCGCGTATCCACGAGTGACGAATTCGAAAAGGAGTATCGCTCTTCGTGCGGAAAGCCAGGCTTGCACCTTATTGAAATAACGATTGAGCCAGGGAAGCTCAAGGAATACTATGGCGATTTTCTCTCATAGAGGCATTCACTACCATATTGCTGAATGGGGAGATCGCCGCAATCCGCCGCTCATTTTGCTCCATGGATTTTCGGAAAGTTCTGCTACCTGGAGCGACATTGCACCGCGGTTAGCTGAAAACCGTTTCGTGATTGCTCCTGACCTCATTGGGCACGGCAAAAGCGACCGTTCCAACGAACCGGCTTCCTTTGAAATGGCAGCTTTGTTGGGGTGGCTTTCGGCACTGCTTCGCTGGCTGTGGGTTGACTGCGCTGATTTTGTAGGCTATTCGATGGGCGGACGCATTGCCCTTATGTATGCGTGTACGCAGCCTCATCGGGTATCGTCCCTTGTTTTGGAAAGCACGGGCTTGGGACCTAGAACCGAACCACAGCACCAAGCGATGCTCAAACGCGATTTGGATACCATCAGTTTCTTAATGCAAAGTGACAGCGAACAGTTTGCGGATTTTTGGGAAAGCCAAGCCCTTTTCGAAACGCAAAAACAACTCCCCGAAGAAGTGCGGGCAAAGATTCGTGCTATGCGTGTGGCGAACGACCCGCATGCTCTTGCGTTGATGATTCGGGGCACGGGGCACCACACCATGCCTGACCTTTCGCAAAAGATTACCTCGTTGCCTATGAAAATTCTCTATATTGCAGGAATTCTCGATAGACGTTATTTGAAAATTGCCGAAACGCTTCAACGGAAACGGGGAATATCTGCGCTGCTTCTCAACACAGGACACAACGCGCATCTGGAAGCGCCCGAGCCGTATATCGGACAAGTGAAGAAGTTCTTAGAATCATCGCCCTTGCATGAGTATCGCCTCAAATAACGCTACTATAAGAGGTAACAAAACAAGGGGAAAATGAGCGCTCCTTGCAGACGTCTTGCAGACATCTTGCAGGCGGTGCGCTCGAAAAGCAGCAAACGCAACGCAAAAGCGACACGCACGAGAAAGGAATACCCTATGAGCACCGTTATCTGGGAAGCGGGGAAAACCTACGAAGAAATTATCTACGAAACCTTTGAAGGAATCGCAAAAATAAGCATTAATCGTCCCGAGCGACGCAACGCTTTTACGCCGCTTACCGTAACCGAACTCTATGACGCTTTTACTCTTGCGCGCGACGATGCGCGCATTGGTGTCATTATCCTAACTGGAGCCAATCATGACGGCAGTCCTGAAGACCAGGCGTTTTGTTCGGGTGGAGACCAAAAGATTCGTGGTGTGGGGGGCTATGTCGGGCAGGATAATATTCCGCGGCTTAACGTGTTAGATTTGCAGCGCTTGATTCGCGTTGTGCCCAAGCCCGTGATTGCGATGGTGAACGGGTATGCGATAGGCGGTGGGCATGTACTTCATCTGCTGTGCGATTTGTCGCTTGCGGCACAAACGGCAAAATTCGGGCAGACTGGTCCTCGTGTTGGCAGCTTCGATGCGGGGTATGGCGCAGGGTATTTGGCAGCGATTGTCGGACAGAAAAAAGCGCGTGAAATCTGGTATCTTTGCAGACAGTATTCTGCGGCAGAAGCGCTTGAAATGGGCATGGTAAACAAGGTGGTTGCCTTCGATGAACTCGAAGCCGAATGTGTTTCGTGGGCGCAAGAAATGCTTGCTATGTCGCCAACGGCGCTGCGTTTTATGAAGGCATCTTTCAATGCGGCAACAGATGGTCTTGCTGGTATCCAACAACTTAGCGGCGATGCTACACTGTTGTATTATACGACCGCCGAAGCGCAAGAAGGGCGCGATGCTTTTAAGGAAAAAAGAGAACCCGACTTCGGTCGTTTCCCTAAATTTCCCTAAGAAATCTTGAGGATTTTTCGCTATAAAGGTCTGTGTGAGGTGCGTAGGCTTTTCATATAAACAGCGAGTAGAGAGTAGAAAACAGAGCGCGACAAGAGCAGCAAGCAAGAGCAGCGAGGAGAGAACAGAGAGTAGCGGATATGTTAGCTGAATTTGAACGCCTTGCAAAACAGTGCCCGCAAGACCCATGTTTTTATTTCATTGATGACGATGGTCGCATGAGCGCGTATTCGTTTGAAGAGGTGCGCGCGCGTTCAGCGGTGCTTGCCTTTCAGCTTCAAAAAGAAGGGGTTACGCGCAAAAGTTACGTTTCGGTTGATATGGCAAATTGCCCTCACTTCATCTTTCTTATTTTGGCTGCTGCCTACGGGGGATTTTCGCTGGTGGTGCTTAATCACCGCCTGACAGAAGAAGAAAAAACTGCGCGTCTTTTTGAATTGAAAATCATGCGTAATTTTCGTGTTGCGCTGCACTTAGACGAACAGCGGGTTGAACACCTGCTTACCAAAGCAAATTTCTTGAGCCCCGATTCAGCTGAAGAACCCGGCGACTCCCGAGAAAAACGCAGTTTTTTCCGCACCAAGAAAACGCCCTTTGCGGTACAAGAATCTCGGGAAAGAAGCGAGGTGTTCCATTGGCTTGAGCAGGGCGTGGCTTTTTTTGAAAAGAGTGCGTCTGCGCTGGTTTTGTTTACTTCGGGAAGTGCTGGGCGTCCGAAAGCAGCCTCCCTTACCTGGAATAACCTTTGCGGTTCGGCTAAAGCCACCAACACAGTGTTGGGCACGTTCGGGCAAGGAATGTGGCAAGTAGCATTGCCGCTTTTCCATATCGGGGGCTTTCAGATTGTCGTGCGCTCCATCTTAAACGCCACACCCTTCATGCTCTATCATCACTTTGATGCTGAGCGCATCCTTGATGATGCAGTTTCTTATGGAGCAAGCCATATCTCGGTTGTTGATAAGATGTTGCAAGATTTTCTCGCGACCGAACAGCCCGAACGCTTGCAGAGCTATCGCTGCATTTTGCTGGGGGGAGCGATTCCAAACCCCGTAACGCTTCAGCGTGCACGCGAGGCAGACATTCGGCTCTATATCAGTTATGGCATGACGGAAACGGCAAGCATGATTGCTGCCAACTTTGCAGGCATTGGCTATAACGGAAGTTGTACCTTGTTGCCTGGGTATGAAGCGCAAATTATTTCACCTGACGAAGAAGGCATCGGGCAGCTTGCGGTGCGGGGGCCAGGCGTTTTTGACGGCTACCTCAATTCGCGGGCAGCTTTTACGGTCGATGGATTTTTTCTTACGGGTGATTCCGCGTCGATGCGCTCTCAAAAAATCACGGTGCAAGAACGCATTAACGATATGTTTGTTTCAGGGGGAGAAAACATCTATCCAGCAGAGATAGAAGATAAGCTGCTGAGGATTCCTCAGGTTTCGGATGCATTTGTGTTTGGTGTCGAGGACGAGGTGTGGGGCAAGCGCCCTGTGGCGCTGCTCGAACGAAGCATTGCAGCAGCGGCCGAAACAGAAAACGACAGCGCGGATGTAGGTTCTTCAAAAGCTCTCGACACAGAAAAAGCGAACGCTTCGGCGGGTTTCGATGGAGCAGAAAATACCTGTTCGGGTCAGGCTTTTGCGGTTGAGGTGCGAAAAAGTCTTGAATCGCGTTTGGCAAAAATTTATCGCCCGCATCATATTTGCGTGATGGACGCCTTCCCACGAACAGGGATAGGTAAGCCCGACCGTAGAATGCTCAAACAGCGCTATGAAGAGCGGCTGGAAATACACGAAGTGCGTCTATATCGTATAAGGCAGCAGTTTAAAACACCTATCACCACAGCAAAAACCACACTACGCTTTCGGGAGTCAATTATCGTTGAAGTTATTGACTGGGCAGGACGTAGCGGGCTTGGAGAATGCGTTGCGTTTCCTACCGATTGGTATCTTCCTGAAACATTGGAGCAAGATGAGGCTGTCCTGAAAAACTATCTGGTTCCTCTCGTGCTCGACCAGGTATATCTTCACCCACGAGAAGTTTCGCTGTGCTTTGATGAATGCGACGGTGCAGCGGCATATCCCTTGGCTAAGGCTGCGCTCGAACCAGCATTTTGGGATTTATATGGCAAGATTGTTGAAAAACCGCTGTGGCAGCTGCTCAACGAGGAAATCAAAAGCGATGCAGTTTCCTCTTTGGCGTTTGTTGCACCCAAAAAAGAATCGTTGGACGACGATGGGGGCAGCGCAGAAAAGGTTGCGGTTCGGGCAGGACTGGTTTTAGGGATTCTCCCCGTTGAAAAAACACTTGAAGCAGTTCAAAACGCTGTTGATGAGGGCTATTCGCGCGTGAAACTTAAAGTGAAACCAGGGGATGATCTTGTTCGGGTAACGGCAGTGCGCGAAGCGTTTCCTGCTATCACGCTTATGCTTGATGCTAACCAATCCTATGTTGAACAAGAATTCGCAACCCTGCGAGCCTTTGATGAACTGGACATTTGCTGTATTGAAGAGCCGCTTGACCCTGGGCGCTCACCAAAAGTTGGACCAACGGGGCTTTTTGCGCGGCTTGCTCGCTTGCAGAAAAATATGAAAACACCTATTTGCCTTGATGAATCGGTTGTCAATGCGCTCGACCTCAATCAGGCTTTGTCTTTCCCAGGGCTGCGGTCATACGCGCTTAAAATTGCGAAGCTAGGTGGGGTAACACCTGCGCTTGCGATGTATAAGCATCTGCAAATACACAAAGCGCAGGTTTGGATGGGCGGAATGTATGATACGGGCGTTTCAAAATATCTTCATGCGGCTTTTGAAACCTTGCCCGACATTACCCCTGAAGGAGACCTTTCGTCCTCGTCAAACTATTTTGAACATGACTTGTGCGATCCGCCGTTTGAGGTAAAAGAGGGGATGGTCGTGTTGAATACGGAAGGTCACGAAAAGGGTCTTGGCTGCGTACTTAACTACGAAACGCTCAACAAGATACTCATCGACCACCGAAGCTACGCCCGCTAAAAAGAGCAAGAATCACGGTGTGAGTGCCCAAAGATTGGGGCTACAAATATGATATTCTTATAGTCTCAATACTTAACAAATCGGAGATTTGCATGTCGAGGGAAAAAATAAAAATAATTCCGCTTATTCCACCTTTTAGGATGCTCGGCTTGTCGTTTGTTTTGGCTTGGAATAGCTGTGTTTTTCTTTCGCCCGTGGTGTTCTCGCAAGGTTTCGAACCGCTTTATAGCATTGAAAATGCACGCTTCTTTTTCTTCGCGGCGCTTATTATCACCTTCCTCATATTTGCTGTTTTCAAAAAGAGGATGAGAGAGCTTTTTGACTATCGGAGCGCTCGAGTCGCTGCGCCCTTGTTGCTCTTTGTCGGTACTGCGCTCATTGTGCTGGGCAGCTACGGCAATTATCCTGCCGCTGCAGCATTGTTTTTGGTACGGGTTAGCTCTTTCACTGCGGGAATAGCCAGTTCATTGTTCATGCTTTTGTGGGGCTGCTATTATAGTTCACTTCCTGAAAAAAATAGCAAAACCGTCATTCCTCTTTCGGTGTTGCTTTCTGTTTTGTACTATCTTGCCATTACCAGCGTTGGGCAACTTCTAGGCACTGTTCTTCTTTTTACCTTGCCGCTTTTTTCGGCCCTTACGCTGTGGCTTGGACGCATTAATCTTGCCAAGGATGCAGGTGTTGAAGAAAAGGACATTTCTGACTCGAAAACAGCGGCCTTGGCGCAGGGGGATAATTCCTTCGACAAAGACAATTCCGGGAACACGAAAATCAACATTCCTTGGCCCTCTGCCATTGTCACGTCGTTGCTTTGGGTAAGCTTTGGAGTTATGTGGGCAATTTGGATTAGCACCTTTATGTACGTTGAAGCGTTTGAGCGAACAACCCTCGTTGTTGTTCTCAGCGTTGCGATAGCTCTTTTAGCACTCATCTTGTTTGTCGTCGTCTTTGCGCGCCAAGTTGATTTTACCAATGTGTTTTGGTGGGCAGTTCCTCTAATTGTCATAGGGTTTACTTTTGTTCCGTATGTTGATTCTGGCTGGAGGATTCTTGCAAGCTGCTGTATCTTCATGGCAAAACCTATGATGGAAATGCAGATCTGGACTCACTTCGCTTCTATTTCTGGAAAAGGTAAGGCGTCAGCCACGCAGCTGTTTAGCGTTGGCTTGCTCGCTCTTTGTTTCGGAGAACTGATTGGGTCAATATTTGGAATTATCGCCCTGACCCAGTCTAACGGAGAAGGGCTTTTGTCAATTTCGCTCGTGGTTGTCAACATTATTGTTTTCTCGCTGCTTGCTATGATGTTTGTGGTTAATCGAGTTAAACAGGAAAAACGCAAAGAAACCGTGTTGCCGCAATCCTCGCGTGCCCCCCACAAAGACACCTGCCAAAAGATTGCAGAACAATATAAATTAACGGCACGTGAAACAGAAATACTTATTCTTTTGGCTAAGGGGCGAAACAGACCCTACATCGAAAAGGCTTTGCATATTTCTCACAATACCATCAACACCCACACCCGTCACATATACGAAAAAATGAACATCCACTCACGCCAAGAGTTTATAGATTTTTTTGAGGTTATGAAAGCAGAAAACTCTTAGTCTGCATCGGGTTTCTTTTTGGGCAGCACGGGAAAAGATACTGCGTGAACTGGGCAAACATCGGAACAATCTCGACATTTTGAACAATCAGCAAGAGTCTTTGTTGTTTGTGTCGCTCGGATATCAATATGTTCTTTGCATACCTGATAACAGTGCGAACATTCTGTTCGACCCGATAAACTGAGACAGGCTTCTGCGTCGATATGGGGTCTGAAGAACCGATTTCCACGCGAGATCAGTGCATAGAGCGCGCCGAGAGGGCAGATTTTCGAACACCACCGTCTGAAGAAAAGCAACTCAAGAACGAGAAAGACGGGAATAAAAAGGAAAGTCAGCCCCAACGAGGCTCCTCCCGTAATAAGGTAGACGATTCCTGCAATGAGTGCAAAGGTAAGACCTAGGGGGCACACGAGACAAAACACAGGAAACCCAGCGAAAAGAGAGGCGCCAAGCACTCCAACGAGAGTCAGAAGGCGCGTGTCTAGTCTCGCGCGCTTTGGCACCTCTGTGTCTATCGCCTCTGTATCAGCTGGGGTGTTTTTTGGAAAAAACTTGTTCGTTATGCGAGCTAAAAGACGTTGCGTCAAAGGGAAAGGGCATATCCAGGCGCAAAAGACTTTCCCTAAAACAATCGTAATCAACAAGACACCAAGGAAAACAACGAATGCGCGCGGTATAAATAATCGAGAGGCAAAGAAGGTTTCTAAATATCCCAGAGGGCACAGTGCTATCAGTTCTCCTATGCCAAGTGCGCTGTATGAGCCCCAATCAGTATGCAGAACAAGGCCCACGATGACGATTATCAGCACGAGCGAAATGCTGATTGTTCGAAGTAGTGCGCCTTTTGTCAGCCACTTTTTCATACGGAATCCAACCTTGCTCCGTTAGGAACCACCGTAACGGCTCTCATAATCTCGCCCGTTTTTGAAACATATTCCTCGGGACAATAAAACTCACAAGCGCCGCAACCATTGCAGCGATTCTCGGTAAGAAAGGCATATCCGTTGTCGTCAAGTTCAATCGCAAAATAGGGACAAGCCTTCTTACAGACATCGCAGTGTTGTGGGCAGAAATCGGTATTGATTTTGGCTAAGCCAATGGAAAAGGTTCGTACTTCTTTCGAATAGCCTGTTTCTTTGTTAAGAGTGAAAGCAGGATTGAGTTTGAGTGTTCCCAGTGCTGCAGTAGGGCATACCACGACGCACTGCGGAGGGAGAGGGGTTTTGAGCCCTCCTGCATCGTGGCAAAAATTACAATAACTTTTTCGGAAGTTGAGCCAAGGCGTTCTCAGCTCAAGCAAGCCCCCAAAAAGAACAGGTTCAATAACTCGTTGCGGGCAAGCTTCAACGCAGCGGTTGCAGCGAACACAAAGGGAAAGAAAGCGTTTTTCAGTTTGGGCACCTGGAGGTCTGCAGAGCAGTTTTTTCACTCTGAAATTCAGAGCTCCTGTTAGAACAGCAACAGCAGCTATGCCTGAAGCAATAAACTCTCGTCGTGTTATCTTGCCACCTTTAAGCATCTTGTCCCCTGTTTATTGTTGGACAAAAACAGTATCTCAAACAGCAAGAATGTTGACACATTCCTCAATAAGCAAAACGTCCTCCACAATGAAACTTTCTAAAAGATCTGCCAACGCTACAAAGTATGGTTGGTTTGTTTCGGTGCGAATTTTTGTAGCAAAAGAACCAACCCATTTTGAAAGGTGGTTAGAAAGGAAGGTCTTTTGATCTTGAATATTTTTTTGTACCGAAAAAATATCGAGCTTTTCCGCATCAAGCAAGGCCGCAAGGTTGTTGCAAAGCTCACGCATAAATTCAAGTTCGAAACCAATATGATCATCGGGTTCTTGACCTTGTGCAAGAATCTCAAACCCAGCGTTTCGATAACACTCTCGAACATTCATAGTAACGTCAGAGAACATACGTCGGGGACTACCTCGATAGATGGACTCATAAGGTGCGGCTTTCTTTGGGCGAGGACCCAAAAACAAGCGGGCATATTCGGCACGAAGGCTACCAGCAAGTTCCTTGAAGTCGACATCTTTTAGGGAAGAAAGGAATGCGAGAAACGCCCGTTCCCCTTCGAAAATCATATCGTTAGAACAAGCGGCGGATGTTGAGGTGTAGAGTTCTTCGAGTTCGGCACTGTTTTGCTCCTTGATAAAGAGTGTCGAAAGAAGGTGGTAGAGACCTTTTCTGTACGCGGTCATTTCTTTGAGGTATTCACGGTCCTCGCTGGAGATTTGCTGATGGGTCATTCTGTTCACACTTTCCAATGTTTTTAAATCATAACGGTTAAGCGATAGTTTTCAGGTAATCAGTTTAGCCTATTCTCGCTCAATGGTCTTGGCAGCACGCGGCAAATCAGCTGTTGCGCTCAGTATATGCGGCAACATATTGATTAACAATTTGTTGCCGCATTCGGAGGAGTTCCAACACTGCGCTTGCAGGCAAGAGTACATATTTTGGTGATACCTACAAGCAGGTATGTTGGCCATCAAAGTTGTTAAATAGACTTAACCATCCTTGCAATTAGATCGGAATAAACCGAGTGCTTGGTCCTGTGGGCTCTATCGTAAAACCAACGCCCTCTTGAACACCGCCAGCGGCCTCGTTTTCTTCAAGGGTTCCAACGGTTAGAACCTTGAGCGGACAAGACAGCACACACGCTGGTTCATCATCGTTATCAAGGCGAGCAACGCATAAGTCGCATTTGATGATTTTTCCCGTGTCGGCGTTTTCTTTGCAGGCTCCATACGGGCATAGATTAACGCAAATCATGCAGCCAGTGCACACCTCAAGGTCATGCGTTACAATTCCGTCGTCCTCGCGCTTTTGGAGTGCACCAACAGGGCATCCTGCTAGGCAAGCTGGTGCTTCACAATGATTGCAGGCAAGGGATATGAAAGGGCCTATGAGCTTGTGGTCTGCGTTATCTGCAACACGGGGATAGAGCCCCACTGCTGTTTGATTGCGAACTTGACAAGCCATCTGACACGCTTGACAGCCAATACAGTATTTTTGCTCAAAGAGAAAACCAATCTGTGACATTTCAGTACCTCTTTCTTTAGTAAATAGCCCTTAGCCCTTTTCAATCTGGACAAGGTTAGATTGCTGACTTGCTCCATAGCCGAAGTCGGCAATATGGGACGGCGTTGTTGCGTTTGCGTTTTGTCTGCCGTTGTCGAATTTTGACCAAACGCTCTTAAGTACCACAGCGGTTCCTGCGCGCACATAACCTGGCTCTATTCTCACCGTACGCGTAAAATCACCGCGATCGTTAAAGATGCGAGCCGAATCTCCTTCGGCTAATCCGCGCGCAGCGGCATCGTCGGGATGCAGGTAAACATAGGGCTCTCCAAAGGTGTATCGGGTGTCGGGCATGTTGTGGAAGTTGCCGTTCAACATGCTCTTTGTGTTGCAAGAAATCAAAGAAAGCGGGAATCGTGCATACAGTTCTGGATCGCCATCGTAGCTCTCGCGGTCGGGTACATATTCTGCCACCCGTGTTGCGTGCCCCCACTCAACCATGCTGTCCGACGCAAATTCAATCTTGCCCGAAGGGGTTCCAAATCCATCTTTGAGTTCGGCGGCATAAGGCGTGTTGTAGGTAACCTTTATAAAATTATCCTTTTTCAAAGAGTCGTAGGTTACGCCGCGATACCCTGAAAAACCGCTTGCGAAAGCTGTGTCAACAATTTCTTGGAAGGTCGCATCAAACGCGGCATCGGTGTAGCCCATTGCCTTTGCAAGAAGCTGAGAGGTTTCCAGATTTGTTTTGCATTCGCCCATTGGCTCAAGGATTGCATTGTTCATGAGTAGATACAGGGAATGGTAGCTTTGGTGAATGTCATCGCACTCAAAGAGTGTCGTTGCGGGCAAGATGATATCTGCGTAGTCTGCGGTATCGGTGACCCATATATCATGAACCACAACAAACATATCCTCTTGCAGCATGCCCTCACGAACCAAATTGCCGTTTGGCCAAGAAGTTGAAGGATTGGCATTGAAGATATAGCAAGCCTTCGCTTTGGGCGAAGCAAAATTATGCTCAGGGTCATCAGAGCCCGTCAACTGGTAGCCAAGGTCGGCGCAGTTTACGGTTCGACGATTCATTCGATTGATGATGCCCTCACCTGGAGGTGCCTCTCCTAAGAATTCTTCGCCCATAGAAATCGATCCTAGGTCAAGGCCCCAATAGCAGGTGGTTGCATAGTTGAATCCGCCAGAATCACTGGTGCCCAACTGGCCAGTAAGTCCTGGCAAAAGGAGAATTGCACGAACAATCATGCCACCATTGGTGCGGCGTTGGATGTTGTAGCCGATACGCAGCATCGAAGGGGATGACTCGGCATAAAGATGCGCGAAATCGATGATTTCCTGTTCGCTGATACCGCAAGTTTCCGCCGTCCGAGCGATTGACCATTTTGCCGCTTCGGCTTTGAGCTCATCAAAGCCGAGAGTATGCTTCTCAACGTAATCAGCATCATAGAGATTTTCGGAGATAATGACATTGGCTACTGCCAAGGCAAAAGCGGTGTCGGTGCCACCTCTGATGGGAATATACATGTCTGCCCAGTCGCACATAGGAGTGTGAACAGGGGAAATTACCACGATTTTGCCGCCATTCTTTTGGCAGTCTTTGACAAATTTAACACTATGCATGGTGCTGGCGCTTTCATTGATGCCCCAAGATACATAGAGCGCTGCACCAGGATAAGCCTCAGGATCAACGGATTGTTCGTATCCGAAGTTGTAGGCCAGCGAAGCCATGCCTGCAGCCAAGCACATAGTCGGAAGGGGAACCGCTGCCCCCATGCGATAGAACAGGCGGAGATAAGCGGTCCAGAAGCAGCCCTGTACCAGCCCAAAGGTTCCTGAGAAAGTAACAGGGACTATTGCCTCAGGGCCGTCGGTGTCGATAATTTCTTTCCATTTTGTTGTAATGGTATCAACCGCTTCATCCCAGGTTATGCGCTCAAATTGCGACCCTGGTCCTTTGTCGCTTACGCGCTTCATAGGATAGAGCACGCGGTCCTCGTTGTAGTGGTAGTCAATATAGTGCTGGGTCTTAACGCAAAGCCCGCCAGCTGTATAGGGATTGCGCTTGTCGCCCCTAATTTGCACAATTCGTCCATCAACGACTTTCGTCTGGATAGCGCAGGTGTCATAGCAGTTTCGGGGACATACGTTGAAGTGCCATTCGCCCTCTTGCGTTTCTGCAGGATATTGATACCCTGCAACTGAGGCACCGTCTTGCGTACGTTCTGGGGTGGCATTTTGGGAATCCCGGTTGTCGGTACACCCGAAGCTCACTATATTCGTAAGCATAAGGGAGCCTGCCAGCAAACCAGAATTGCGAACAAAACGCCTGCGACTCATGTTTTCTTGAACTAAGCTATCATCCATAACGTTTCCTCCTTACTTGTTGTGGCCTTGACTCAGAACACAACGTATTGGATGTATGCACAATATTACAGGGTATTGTCGCCAAAAGCATCACAAGTCAATAGTAATTTGGGAGTAAATGTATGCCATTAAGTCACTACGGAATAGTGAGTTAATGAAATAAGGAAACGAATCGATAACACGACGCTAACTGTTCGCTACATAAGCGTGCAGAGCAGCGTTTTGTGGCACAATGTTTTTGGCTAATTTAATAGAAGGGGTGGAGCAATGACTCGTGTAGTGTTGCAGACGCATGCTTTGTCAAAAAAGTATGGCAGTCATTTTGCTTTGAACAAAGTTTCGCTTACTTTGAATCAAGGCGATATCTATGGTCTCGTTGGGCGAAACGGCGCAGGGAAAACAACGCTTTTCAAGTGCATAATGGGACTTGCAAAACCAAGTGGTGGGAAAATCATAATCAACGGGGAAGAAGAAAACCTCAATGCTGTCCGTTCTCAGATGGGCTTTATGATTAACCCGTCGTTTTTTCCGTATCTCAATCCAAAAGAAAATCTGGAATATCTTTGTCGGATCAAAGGGCTCACCGCTAAAAATGAAGTAAGTCGTTTGCTGAAGCTGGTGGAACTGGAGGGCGTGAAAAAACCGTACAAAGCGTTTTCGCTCGGCATGAAGCAGCGACTTGGAATTGCCGCAGCCTTGTTGGGCTCGCCTTCTTTGGTGGTGCTCGATGAGCCTATCAACGGACTTGACCCTCAAGGCATCATCGACATGCGTGCGGTTATCAAAAACGTTCACGAGCAAACGGGAGCGACTCTGATTATTTCCTCACACATCTTAAGCGAACTTGACTTGGTTGCCACACAATTTGGCTTCATTGAACAAGGAGTGCTGCTTCAAGAAATCAGTCATAAAGATTTACACGAACAAACAAAGAATTCTCTTCATATCGAAGTCGACGATGTGGAAAAAACACAAGCTGCCTTGAGGGTGTTGGGGGTAAGAAACCCATTAGTTGAGGGTAATCGCATCATCTTGCAATCGCACCTTGATCAATCCCATAAACTTGCGCGGGTGTTTGTGTCGAGTGGCGTTGAGGTATATGACCTCCACCGAAAGGAAACCACGCTAGAAGAATACTTTATGCGTTTGGTAGGGGGTGTGCAAAATGCTTAATTTGCTTCACGGAGAACTCTACCGATTACTTCATAAGCGAAGTATGTATATCTACTTTGCCCTTTTGGCTGTGGGCTATGCCCTGATTGTATTTGTTCGCTCGGGAGGCTTCATGCCCGAATCGTTGGTAGATGATGCGATAAGTGCGTTCGCCTTCTTGCCTGTGGTGGTGGGAGGGTTCTTTTTCGCGGCGCTCTATACGGATGATTTGAGTGCGAAAAATCTGATTTCCCTGGTAGGATTCGGTATAAACAAAACAAAAATTGTTATAGCGAAATTCATTTTGGTTGCCTTGTTAAACGGAATAGTTTTTGTAATTGCGCCCGTTTTTCACGGTGCCCTCTATGCGCTTTTTGGGCAGGGAGTTTCAGGAGAAGCGCTGAGCTTGCTTTATGCCGATGTGTTGAAGCTCTTCTTGATGACGGCGGCATTTTCTGCACTCGCAGGTATTTTGGTGTATGGCTTGCAGCGTCCAACGATTGCTCTTGTTGCCTATGTCTTACTCGCCTTCAATGTGGTAAGTGGGCTTATTGCAACACTCTTAAATATGGTCGACCCCTTATTGAAAAGTCATTTGATACCTGGCATCACCGATAACATATTGATGGGACTTATAAGCGGAAATTCGTTCGTATATCCCGCCGCTGAATACTTCGTCTATGTGGCACTGGTGTTAGTTGCTTCTGCGTTTGTCTTTACTAAAAAAGAAATGGAGTTTTAAGATATGAGAAGAAGATTAGCTTTTTACTTGACCGTTGGAGTAAGCCTTGTTTTGCTGAGCGCTTTCGCCCTTGTTGCCAAACAATACTACAACGATCACTACGTTGGCTCAGACTACTATGCGATGATACCGACAGATTATGACGTTTCTCCCCAGGCTATTCCTGATGGGAACATAGACATGGGACCAGGTGTTGAATTTGAGCTTCCCGCTTATAACGAAGAAGGTGAAGTGGCAGTGCTTTCTTTTCGGGTGTTTAGTCCTGAAAGCGATTTTTATCATGGGGACGACATGCCCCAACCAGGGGATTACTTGCTGATAAAGGCAAGTAAACACCTCGTGGTCGGGTGGGACTTTGTCGAAGAAAACAAAATTCCTATCCCTGTCCTTTCCCGTATAAGCTTACTCGCTTCTTAAGGCTTCCACGGGGTCTTTTCGTGATGCGGCCGATGAAGGAATCAGGCCCGCGATAAACGAAAGGAACATGCTGATTCCTACCAGTATCACAGCAGCATTTGCTGGCAACGAAGCAACATTGGGTACGCCGAAATTGTCGTAGACAATCATGTTTGCAGGGACACACAAAAGAGCCGTTACGGTAATTCCGATGAGTCCCGCAACAAAACCGACAATCAAAGTTTCAGCATTAAAAACCCGACCGATGTCTCCTTTTGAGGCACCAATCGAGCGAAGAATTCCAATTTCTTTCTTGCGCTCAAGCACTGAAATATAGGTGATGATACCAATCATGATAGACGAAACAATGAGCGAGATAGCAACAAAAGCAACAAGCACATAGCTCACCATGTTCACGATACTGGTTACCGAAGACATAAGCGTACCAACGATATCGTTGTAGATGATAACCTGGTCTTCCTTGTCTTCTTTGTTCATGCGGTCGTTATAATTGTCAAGGATTTCGATTATCTTTTCTTTCCCAGCAAAATCCTTTGGATAAATGTTGATGGTGGTGGGTTTGGCAAAATCGGCATAGCCCAAACGTCTCAAATTGCTTTCATAGGTTGATTCTTCTGCCGTCATAAGAGAGGTCATAAGTTCTTGCATTTCCTTTTCGTCCATGTTGAATTGGAATGCTTTTCCAAAGGCTTCTTGGTCGACGTTCATGGCACCCGCCATGTTTCGGGAAAGCTGATTCATGGTGGTAGACATGGCAGAACCGATTTGTTGTTGGATGCTCACCATGAAGGCTCCCATGAACGTTTGCATGGTGGTGGTCATGTAGTTTTGCAAGGACGCTTGGAGTTGGTTCATGATGGCATCACTGCCCACCATGGTAGAAAGTCTTGAGGTAAGCAGCGCTTGTATTGCAGGTGAATATAGATAGGCAGTAAAGGCTTCTGCCAAACCATTTGGATTGAAGGGGTCAAGCGGATTCGGCGGAGTGTATTGGGCAATAAATCCATTGAGGATTTCAGCGATAAGAGCGCTCACCTCTTCTTCGGGTATGTCAATTTCAATGCCCTCAATAAGGGTCGACATATCAAGAGGGGGAGGCGACTGCACCGAAGAAGGGTCGAAGTTAAGGTTTGAAAGCCCTGAAGTGTCAACCTGAAGTGCGCCTGCATTGAAAGAAAATGCGGCAGAGATTTGCTCTCCATCAACGGTAATCATTGAAGAGAAATCGAGGGATTGTCGGTCGGGGTTTTCGGTTTCATCTTCAAAGGTTCTCCCTGAAATAACGTTGACTTCAGGGTTTGCAAGCTGATCTTTAACGATACGTGCTTTGCTTGCTACTTCAATTAAGTGGTTTTGCAAATCTGAGGTATAGCAGATGCCAGGGGCAAGAGAAGTTGCCGCCGCGTCGGGGTTTGGTTTGACGATTCCCACGATGTATAAATCTTCAGATTGTTCGACAAGTTTTTCCATGAACGCTTCGTCTTCAAGTTTCGATATCCAGACATTGAGGTCTTCGTCTTTGGTATAGGTTTCGCTGCGATGCACCAACTTGAAGGTAACTGCCAGGATTTCCTCATAAGTAAATTCAAGTCTTTCAGAGGGCACCTCAGCATCGATATTGTTGGCGACATCATTTATCATACGCTCAAGTTCTGCAGGGTCGCGCAAGCCCATAGAATAAAGAGCAATATCCTCAATTCCCCCTTCCCAATCGAGCACAAGAATACATTCGTTGTACTTTTCGGGCCAGTGCCCCGCAACCACGTTGTATTGCATTTCAAGCAGGGAAGGGTTGTTAAGCATTTGAGAGAAGATGCTTGTCGTAGAACCGCTGCTTGCCATGGAAGCGTAGCCGCCCGCACTCCCCGAAAGGGAACCGCGACTCAACGCATTAAACGCGGTATTGGGGTTTACCTGACGAACGCCATTTTCTGTGTCGGATGCGAAAATCAAAGGACGGATACCGTAGCTGTATGAAACCATATTCACATAAGGTTCGATGCCGCTTTCAGGACTGTCCAGGAAGGTTTTCAGCGATTCCAAATCGTTGTTGCCCACACTTGAGAGCATGGTTGCTAAGTGCTTCGTTTCGCGGACGGTTTCGGTTTTTGCTTTTTCCGCGCCTTGCTTGTTGGTATCCTTGCTGCCTGGTTCGTTTTCGTTATTGCTGTCGCCCCCGCCCAAATCACCACCCATCATAGATGCCATAAGAGCGGTCATGTCAAAGCCAGTGCTTTCGATGGAAAGCGGATAGACGGTCAAGGTGTCTTCTTCAACACTTTTGATGTAGTTGTTGACGCCGTTTGCCAGCGCCAGAATTGCGGCAATGCCGATGATGCCGATTGAGCCCGCGAACGCCGTCATAAGCGTGCGTCCCTTTTTCGTCATAAGATTATTAAAGGAAAGCGCGATTGCGGTAAAGAATGACATCGCGGTACGTCGTATTGTTTTTTCGCTCACTTTTTCGTCGTCTGCCGAAGGATTGAACGGGTCGGAATCGTTAACTATCTGCCCGTCGCGTAAGTTGACCGTGCGGGTTGCGTAGAGCTCTGCCAGTTCGGGGTTGTGGGTAACCATGATAACCAAGCGGTCTTTGGCGATTTCGGTAAGCAGTTCCATAATCTGAGTGCTTGTTGTTGTGTCAAGCGCCCCTGTGGGTTCATCTGCCAAAAGAATTTCAGGGTCGTTGATAAGCGCACGGGCAACGGCAACGCGTTGCATCTGACCGCCTGAAAGCTGGCTGGGCTTTTTGTTGATGTGGTCTTTAAGCCCCACTTTTTCAAGAACTTCTTTTGCGCGCTCGCGCCTTTCTGAACGAGATACCCCCGATAAGGTCAGCGCAAGTTCGACGTTGGAAAGAACTGACTGGTGAGGAATAAGGTTATAGCTTTGGAACACAAAGCCGATGCGGTTGTTGCGATAGGTGTCCCAGTCGCGGTCTTTATATTGCTCGGTCGAAATGCCGTCAATTACCAGATTGCCCGAATCGTAGCGGTCGAGTCCGCCGATGATATTGAGAAGCGTTGTTTTGCCCGACCCCGAAGGGCCAAGGATGGCAACAAATTCATTGTCGCGAAAAGCAACGGAGACATTATCGAGTGCTGTCTGAGTAAAGTCGGCGGTCGTATACGATTTACGGATATCGAAGAGTTGGAGCATAGCGCAGCCTTTCTCATTCAGGACTTTTGTTTCGTGCGATGCTCTCCCTTGTTGGCACCGCAGGTTTTGCTGTTGAATATGCTCGGCAGGACTTGCGCTACTCAAGACATCCAAGAGTCTTTGCAAAATATATTTTAGTATCTAAACTATCTTGTAGGCTATCATAACGAAAAGAATACACATATTGGTAAATGACTCTTGTTTGTTGCCTATCTGTTACATGGTATCACCTACCTGCTATCGCTTCGCTTTATTCTTTCGCTATGTTCTTTCAGAAAGGAAGCGAAGTGCGTTATCTTTTCGGGGCATCTTGACAAGCGTTTTTGGTTGACTACAATTTTTTTGGCACTCTTCTGGCAAGACTGCCAAAACATTACGAAAGGATGAACACTATGCGGAAGTTTAAGACCGAAAGCAAGCGGTTGTTAGACCTGATGATTAACTCAATATACACCAATGAGGAAATATTTTTGCGCGAACTTATCTCGAACGCTTCGGATGCGGTTGATAAACTATACTTCAAAAGCCTGACTGAAAGCGACGTGAAACTTTCTAAAGATGAACTGCGCATTTTAGTGAGTTTCGATAAAGATGCACGCACCATTACTGTGTCAGATAGCGGCATCGGTATGACCGAAGAAGAGCTCGACTTGAACCTGGGCACTATCGCTCATTCGGGAAGCGTTGATTTCAAGAATGAATCAGGCGATCAGATGAGTGACGAAATAGACATCATCGGTCAATTTGGCGTGGGTTTTTATTCTGGATTTATTGTTTCTGATAAGGTAAGAGTCGTTTCGAGAGCCTACGGGGCGGACAACGCCTATGCGTGGGAAAGCGATGGGGTCAAGGGCTACACCATTGAAGGAGCCGAACGCGCCGAACAGGGAACCGACGTAATCTTGACCTTGCGCGAGGATACCGAAGAGAACAAATACGACAGCTATCTTAGTGAATATAAGCTGAAAACCTTAATCAGGCGTTATAGCAACTACATTCGCTATCCTATTTTGATGGAAGTCAACAAATCGCGCGAACTTCCCAAGCCCGATGATGCGGGGGATGACTATCAACCTGAATTCGAAAGCTATACCGAACTCGAGACTATCAATTCTATGACGCCCATTTGGAAGCGTGCGAAATCTGAAGTTACGCAAGAAGAGTACAACGAATTTTATAAGTCCGATTTCCACGACTTCACCGACCCTGTCAAAACGCTTTCCGTTCACGCGGAAGGAACGCTGACCTATGATGCGCTTTTGTTTATCCCAGGTCGTGCTCCGTTTGATTTTTACAGCAAGGATTACAAGAAGGGGCTGGCGCTATACAGCTCAAACGTCTTGATTGTTGAAAAGTGCGAAGAATTGCTGCCTGATTATTTCAATTTTGTGCGCGGTATTGTGGACAGCCAGGATTTGAGCCTGAACATCTCGCGCGAAACCCTGCAGCACAACAGCCAACTGCGTGCGATTGCCCGCAAAATTGAAAAGAAGGTCAAATCCGAACTGTTGGATATGCGCGATAACAACCGCGAAGAATACGAAAAGTTTTTTGAGAATTTTGGCCGTACTTTGAAATATGGCATCTACGCTGATTACGGTATGCACAAAGACATGCTTGCTGATTTGCTGCTGTTCTATTCCGCGAAGCAACAAAAAATGGTAACCCTTGATGAATACCTTGAGTCGACAACACCCGACCAAGATGCGATTTTTTATGCGGCGGGCGATTCACTTGAGCGTCTCTCAAAAATGCCAATTACCACAACCGTTCTCAACAAAGGCTTCGATGTTTTGCTGTGTACTCAAGACGTTGACGAGTTTTGCTTAAGTTCGCTTATGGAATACGGCGAAAAGCCTTTCAAAAATGTTGCGGGTGAAGATTTGGGGCTCGAGTCTGACGAAGAAAAGACTCAAGCCGAAGAAGTAACGCGCGAAAACGAGGATTTGTTCACGACCATGAAAGAAGCTTTGGGTGAAAAAGTGACCAAGGTTGCGGTGTCGATGCGTCTGACGGATGCGCCCGCCGCTCTTACTTCTGCTGGTCCCATATCGCTTGAAATGGAAAAGATATTTGCGCAAATGCCTGATGGGGAAGAAATGAAGTCTGAGCGCGTCCTTGAGGTCAACGCGAAGCATCCCTTGTTTGAAACTTTGCAGGCCGCACAGAAAGCAGGCGATAGCGAAAAAGTGAAGCGCTATACCGACTTGCTCTACAATCAGGCTTTACTGGTAGAAGGAATGCCGATTGAAGACCCTGTTGCTTTTGCTCTTGCCGTCAGCGAACTAATGATATAGGTCATTGCGGGCTCGACCCGCAATCTTTAACCATGCATCAACCTGCACATCAACGACTAGATTGCTTCGTCGTTCGCTTCGCGTACTCCTCGCAAAGACGGACAGGGGAAAGGCTGCTTGCTGTGCTCCTCGCAAAGACGTTTGTTGTTTATATTTGATGGATGAAGATGCCGCTGCGGGGCTTTGGCTCAAACCACGTTGATTTCGGGGGCATAAGTTGACCCGCGTCGGCAACGGCAAATAGCTCTTCGATAGAGGGCGGAAAGAGCGCAAAGGCAATTTTCATGTCGGTTGCCACGCGTCGTTCGAGTTCGTCAAGCCCGCGAACGCCTCCCACAAAATCGATGCGCTTATCGGTGCGCGGATCGTCCACGCCAAGAATCGGCCCAAGCAATCTATCTTGGAGAATAGAAACATCGAGCCCGTCAACGGGGTCGGTTGAGGTGTACTCAGCTTTTACGGTCAGCTTGTACCACAATCCGTTTACATACATGCCAAAAATACCTTTGTCCTCGGGCTTAATAGGTTCGGTTTGCGGTTTGGAAACAACAAAACATTTCTGAATACGCGCAAGAAGTTCTTCAAGGGATAACCCGTTTAAGTCTGCGACGGTACGGTTGTAGTCATAGATTACCAGCTGATTACTGGGGAAAATGATAGAAAGGAAATGGTCGGACGCGAGGGGTTTGCCGCTGGCGTTGTCGCTGCCGCCTTCGCTGGCCTCATTGGTTGCGCGTTCTTCGCGTCGCAGCAAGCCTGCCTTTACCGCCGAAGCTGCGCGGTGGTGCCCGTCGGCAATGTAGAGCGCCGAGGTTTTTTCAAACGTACGTCTAATTGTTTCAGTGTCTTGTTTGTTATCAACCCGCCAGATGGTGTGTCCGATACCATCATCAGCAATGAAGTTGTAGAGCGCAGGGGTTGCGCATGTTTTTTCCATCACGCTTTCAATGGTGCCCTCAGAGCGATAGGCTAAAAAGATAGGACCAGTGTGGGCGCAGCACGTATTAATGTGGCGAATACGGTCGATTTCTTTGGCTGGCTTTGTTTTCTCGTGTTTCTTGATGCGATTTTCAAGATAGTCATCGATGGAAGAACAAGCAACCACACCTGTCTGCGTGCGCCCGTTAAGGGCAGTTAAGCGATAGAAGAAATAGTGGGGCTCGTCGTCGGCGATATAGATAGCCTGAGCGATTGCTTCAAGCAACAAGTCGCGCGCCTTTTCGTAAATGCGTTCGTCGTGTTCTTGAACAGGGGAATCCATGGTTGCTTCAGCCATGTCAATGCGCAGGAACGAATCGGGGTGCTTTTCGATTTCAACGCGGGCTTCTTCAAGATTATAAACATCATACGGAAGTGCAGCGACTTCTAAAACCTTGTCCTCCCGTGGGCGAACACAGGAAAACGGAATCACATCAGCCATGGAGTTGAGCACCTTATCTTTCGATTTTTACCTTGATGACAGAATATCTTACTCTTGATGAATGGTTTGAAGATTTCAGTCAATTTCCACCAAAGAGCACAAAAGGGAGTGTTGGATAGACGGGGTGTGCCCACGACTGTGCCACGACCGCGCGGTCGGTACTGGCGCAAACCGCCTATTTCGTAGGGTCGGGCAAAAAGGGAGCATACGTCATTATGGCGTGATTTTCAACGATGTATTCATCGTCAATTACCGTCCCTTCTAAATCGTATTTTTTTCTATAAAGTAAATTGTGGCGCGTATATCCTCCCCAAAATTCGGCTTGCATAAAATGCTCCCGTTCGTATACTTCATACGTGTATTGAGGCGGTTTATCTGTTAACCAGGCACCCTTCAAATCAGTTTCAGTAATTTCTACAACAAGCTGAAAAGTTTGCTCAGTGTTATTGGCTATCATCAAGTCGCCATAGTTGTAAAAACAAGTGGCGCCACTTCCAAACGGTTGGGTTCTGTTTGAGTCGGGAAAAACGTCATAGCCGTGTCTGTGGCGTTCTGTAACTGTCAGGGGGGTATGTATGGTCAACCAATAAATCAAATTGGATAGCTGGCAAAGTCCTCCTCCTATGCCTGCGGTAAAAGTGCCGTTTTGAAGAACAAGACCCTTTAAATAGCCTTTGCGTTTTGTCGACTTCCCGATTGCCTTCCAGTACGAAAATGTTTCACCTGGTTTTATTGTCATGTTATTAATTTTCGGAACAGCAATTTTTAGGTTTTCAATCTTGTTGTATTGCAAATACATATCAACGTCTTTTAACTTACGCAGCAGAGGCGTTTTATGACAAAAGCATTCAAAAGGAAGTATTTCTGTGCGGATAGTTGAAAACTTTAGTCCACCAAACAGCCATAGAAAATATCGCTTGAAAGTAAAATAATTTTTGCCTAACCATAGCCGCAAACGACTTCGGTCGATTGGTTTTTTTGATGCCTCGGGCAACATTACCTCAGGGCCTTTCCTACGAAATTGAGACTTCATTTGGTATAACACAGCACTCGTCAAAAAACAACGATTTTCGCAAAGACAAGAGAGCTGCGGCGTTTATTTTCTGCAATGATGAGGTGGCGTTTTGTAGAGTTAGCTTTTAGCCGAGGGGGTTTTTCTGCGCGAAATGGCAGGCACAGAAGTGTCCCGCTGCGATTTCGCGCAATTCTGGGCGCTCTTGAGCACAGCGATTCTGAGCAATAGGACAACGTGTGCGGAAGCGGCACCCACTGGGAGGGTCAATCGGGGAAGGAACTTCGCCTTCCAAGATAATGCGCTGTCGATTGCGCTGTGTTTCGGGGTCGGGAACGGGAATGGCGGAAAGCAAACTTTGCGTGTAGGGGTGGCTCGGTTCGGCATACAATAAGTCGACCGTTGCCGTTTCGACCAAGGTTCCCAAATACATAACCGCAACCGCGTCCGAAATATGCTGTACCACGCCAAGGTCGTGTGCGATGAACAAGTAAGTCAAGCCAAGTTCGTCTTGCAAACTATCAAGCAAGTTGAGTACTTGCGCTTGAATAGACACATCAAGCGCTGAAACAGGTTCATCGCAAATGATAAGTTTAGGCTTGAGGGCCAAGGCGCGGGCGATGCCGATACGCTGGCGCTGTCCGCCTGAAAATTCGTGGGGGTAGCGGTTGATATGTTCGGGGTTAAGCCCTACGGTTTCAAGGAGATCTTTTACCGTTGCGGTGCGCTCAGCCTTAGTTCCCATGCGATGAATTACCAACGGTTCGCTGATTAATTCGCCAATGGTCATGCGGGGGTTTAAGGATGCTTGCGGATCCTGGAAAACAATTTGTGCCTCGCGCCTGAAGTTGAAAAGATCCTTTCTTTTCAAAGACGCAACATCGTGCCCGTCAAAATCGATGGTGCCACTGGTTGGGTTGATAAGGCGGATAATGCAGCGTCCAATAGTTGATTTTCCGCTGCCTGATTCGCCCACGAGCCCCATGGTTTTGCCGCGTTCTATGGTGAAGCTTACATCGCTTACCGCCGAGACATAACGCTGCGCCATGCCTTCAAAAATATTGCGATTGACGGCGAAATTTTTGTGCAGATGCGAGACATTAAGAAGGGTATCAGTCACGGGTGCCCTCCTTTGTATTGACGCTGTCGCCGTCGCCACTGCTGCCAGCGCTGGCGCCGCTATCCTCGCCGTCATGTATGGGTGAGTTTTTCAAGAATTCGGAATCGGTAGAGAAGAAACATGCCGACGCATGAGAGCCTTCGATTTCGATAAGTGCGGGATTTTCCTCATGACAACGCGGTTGCGCATAAGGGCAGCGGGGTGAAAAGGCGCACCCTTTAGGCAAGTTGATAAGGCTTGGAGGGTTGCCTTTGATAGGGGTAAGCGGTTCTTTATCATCGGCAGTACGCTTGGGGATTGAACGCATGAGACCCCAGGTGTAGGGGTGCAAAGGTTGATAAAAAATTTCATCGGTGGTGCCGTATTCCACGGGTCTGCCCGCATACATAACCAAGATGTGGTTTGCCATATCGGCAACAACACCCAAGTCGTGAGTAATCATGATGATTGCCGAACCAGTGGTCTTTTGAAGCTCTTGCATCAGTTCGAGAATCTGTGCCTGGATGGTTACGTCGAGTGCGGTTGTTGGTTCATCAGCAATCAAGATTTCGGGGTCACAAGCAAGTGCCATGGCAATCATTGCGCGCTGACGCATGCCCCCCGAGAACTGGTGCGGATAGTCCCGTGCGCGTTCTGCGGGGTTGGGAATTCCAACCAAGTCAAGCAATTCAATTGAACGTGCAAAGGCTTGCTTTTTCGTATAGTTTTTGTGGATGGTCAGCCCTTCACCAACCTGCTTGCCCACCCGATAAACAGGGTTGAGTGAAGAGAGTGGATCTTGGAAAATCATGGCGATGTTGTTGCCGCGAATCTTTTGAAAATCCTTTTCCGCTATAGTAATAAGTGACTTCCCTTTGAACAGGATTTCGCCATCGTGAATCTTTCCTGGGGGCATGGGAGTAAGCCCCATGATGGTCAGAGCCGTAACCGATTTTCCGCTGCCCGATTCGCCAACAACACCGAGGGTTTCCCCAAGGTTGAGCTTAAACGAAACACCGTCAACTGCCTTAACCAAACCATCGGGAGTATCAAAATACATCTTGAGGTTTTCGACCTTCAAGAGGTCGGTGCCGTCTGTCGGTGCACTATGTTCAACAAGCGTTGCACCATCGGTTTCGAGCGAAACTTCGACAGCAGGCATGATGGTTGAGTCTGTTTTTTTCTTCTTGTTCATATCAGTCCGTCATCTTTACATCCATGGCATCGCGCAGTCCGTCACCGAGCAAGGTGAAGGAAAGCACGGTGAGCAGTATTGCCAAGCCAGGAGCAAATATAAGCCACGGAGCAATGACCATGTATTGTTGAGCATCGGCTATCATAAGTCCCCAAGAAGGTGTTGGCGGCTGAATGCCCAGCCCCAAGAAGCTCAAAGCTGCTTCAGATATGATGGCAGTACCAATGCCCATGGTTGCATAAACAACTACGGGAGCCAAAGAGTTCGGAAGAACGTGGCGCAAGATGATGCGCAGGTTGCTTGCACCCAAGGCACGCGCCGCCGAAACGTAGTCATTTTCCTTAACTTGCAAAATAATACTTCGGATTACGCGAGCAATGGAAGTCCACCCGATAATGCCGATAGCAATGAACATATTAACGAAACTCGGTCCGAGTGCCGCAAGCAAAGCGATGGCGAAAAGGACGTAGGGGAATGCCATGAAGATATCAGTGGCGCGCATGATGATGCTGTCCCATATACCCCCGAAATACGCCGCTGTGGTGCCAAGAACCATACCGATGAGAAGCGATATCGACATGGCAAGCACGCCGACCGAAAGCGAAATGCGCGCACCATAAATAATGCGAACCAATTCGTCACGCCCTAAGCTATCGGTACCGAAAGGGTGCTCAAGGGAGGGGGGCATCTTGGACATGGTCGTTGTCATGGTGGTGTCGATAAAAGTGGGAGAACCTAAAAGGCGCGGTGCCCAAAGATCGGCGCTCAAAGCGACAAGAATCATGAACACTATCCAGCAAAAGCCGACCACAGCAAGCTTGTTTTTCTTTAAGCGCCGCCAAGCATCACCCCATAAAGTGCGGCTTTGTGGTGCTGCTTGCTTTTGCTTTCGGGAAGCCACTTATTCGTCACCCGCCTTTTTTCCATAGCGGATGCGCGGGTCGAAAGCCGCATAGCTGACATCGACAATCAAGTTGATGAGCATGATGAGAACAACAATTAAAATGACGCCGCCCATAACGATAGGCCAGTCACGCTGCCCGATGGCGCGCACTATTTCAGAGCCAATGCCCGGCCAGTTGAATACTGTTTCGGTCAAAATAGCGCTTGATATCATGACGCCGAAGTCGATTCCGATAAAGGTAATAACGGGAATCATAGCGTTTTTCAAAGCGTGTTTTATGATGACAGCTCTGCGCGAAAGCCCTTTGGCAAGCGCGGTGCGGATATAGTCCGCGTTCAAGACCTCTAAGAGTTGCGAGCGCATGATGCGCGCGGTATAGGCAAGGGAAACCGCCGCCAGGGTTGTTGCTGGCAAAATGTAGTGCATCCAGGTGGGGAAGTCGCTGGTGGGACCCCCCGCCCCCGAAATGGGCAGAGCAAACACTCCTCCCGTGGCATCTTTGAGAAAGATGCCGAAAAACATCTGCAACATCATGCCAAGCCAAAACGCAGGCACCGAAATAAGAGCTGCCGTCGACACCGTGACCAGCGCATCAATGAATGAATAACGCTTCACTGCTGAAATGATGCCAGCGCTGATGCCGAGAAGAATTTCAAGAAGTATGGCGCAGAGAGCCAAGCGGGCGCTGTAAGGAAGTTTTTTCGCAAAGATATCAACCACAGGAGTCTTACGCTGATAAGAAGTGCCCAAATCTCCGTGGAACAAATCCTTCATGTAGTAGCCATATTGAACGTAGATAGGTTGGTCGAGATGGTTCGCTTTGACGATTTGCTCATAAATCGCATCGGGCATTGCCTTTTCGCCCGCTATAAGTTTGATAGGGTCACCCGGGACAACCGCACGGAAGAAAAACAGTATTAAGGTGACACCGATAAAGACGGGAATGAATTGCAGTATGCGCTTTCCAATATACGCTAACATTTCCTCGTTCTTCCTTGACGTTCTTCTGACGCTTTTACGTAAAACAATGTATGAAACAATGTATGAAACGAATTCCAGTATTGTACACGATTTAGCTGTTGTTGTAGGGGGAGAAAAGCAAGAAGGTCGGGCTTTTTTACCCGACCTTCTTTGAATCTTGCCTGTAATAGCACCGTGTGTTGGTGCTGCTTTTCCGAAGTTTCTTACTAGACTATTTCTACGTCAGAAAGGGCAGCAACGCGGTTAGGACCGAAGAAGAAGTTTTGCACCTTTTCTGAGCAGACGTCATGGTGGCAGTAGAACATGACTGGAGCCACAACAGCGTCTTCGCCAAGGATGTCGTCAACTTCTTGATACAGCTTGATGCGCGCGGCATCGTCGGTGATTGAGCGAGCTTCGATAATCTTTTCGTCAACGTCTTTGTTCGAGTATTGTGAGCGGTTGTCGCCTGTGTCGGTGTAGAACAAAGGATACAAGAAGTTGTCCATAATCGGATAGTCGGCAATCCAACCCAAACGACCAAGTTGATATTCGCCGTTTTGCAAAGCGGTAAGATAGGTCGCCCATTCCATGGTATCAAGTTCAGCCTTGACGCCGATAGCTTCAAGGTCGGCTTGGACCATTTGCATGATTTCTTCGTGCCCGCCACCTGAATTGCAGGAAAGTTTGATGGTGGGAAGACCTGCTCCGCCAGGGTATCCAGCATCAGCCAAGGCTTGCTTTGCGGCTTCGACGTCGTATTTGGCGTAGGGCCAAGCGTCGGGGCGATGCCCGTCGATTCCTGGAGGAACGATACCTGTGCCAGGGATACGAGTTCCCTCAAAGATGGTGTCGCAAATTGCTTGCCTGTTAACAGCCATGCTGACAGCCTTGCGAATGTCTTTGTTCGAGAAGAGTTCATCTTTGTGGTTCATAATGAAGTAATAGGTTGAAGATTCGGCACCCATGAGGGTCTGTGCTCCTGGATTGGAAGTATAGCCATCAACAGAATTGCCATAGGTTTCTTTGGTTGATTCGATTTGACCTGTTGAAATCATGGAAAGGTCGAGGTTTCCTGCCTGGAACTCAAGGAAAGCGGTTTCAGGAGACTCAAAAATCATAAAGTCGCAGCCGTCAACGTTCGGCACTTTGCCGTGATAGCCATCGAAGCGCTTCGTGCGAATGTACTGGTCATCTTCCCAGACGCCATCCATCATGAAAGGACCGTTGCCGATTGGCGCGCGAGAAAACGTTGCAAAATCGTCAGCGGCGCCGCCCGAAGGAACAGGACCGAGTGCGGGATGCGATGCTACGTAGATAAAGTCGGCGAAAGGCTCGACTAAGGTTACTTCGAAGGTAAGTTCGTCAAGAGCCTTGAGACCTTCAAGTTCGGTGACTTTGCCTTCCAGCATGTCATCGTAGCCTACGACTTTGTCGATGTGGTAGGAAATGACCGAAGGTTCATCGGTGGTAGCAGGGTTGCACGTACGTTCCCAAGAAAACTTGAAGTCTGCTGCCGTGACGGGGTCGCCATTGTGGAATGTTGCGCCTTCGCGCAGTTTGAACGTGAAAACGGTTGCGTCGTCAGAAATCTCCCAGCTTTCTGCCGCTGCAGGAATCAGTTCTTGAGTGCGATAGTCAAACTTGGTGAGTGAGTCGAAAAGGTTTGCCGAAACTGCGGTGCCTTCGGACTCTTGCAGGTCAAACGGATCGATACATGCTGGTTGGTTAATGTAGTAACGGACAGTTCCTCCACGAGAAGAACCCCCCCCTCCGCCGACGCAACCCGACAGAGCAGAAGCGGCAAGCGCTGAAGCGCCGACAACTGCTGTGCCTTTGATAAAGGTACGCCTATCTAACTTGAGTTTTGTTTCTTCGTTGTGCATCAATACCTCCTAAATACTGTGCCTAACTACGGTGCGAGTCGCACCAGTTGTGGCGCTTTTCGCACGTCCCCTCTTTTCATCTTATGCACAATGCAATAAAAAATTGAAAAGAACTAACACTTAATTATAAAGGAATTCATTCGGAAAATATAGTTTTGATGGATTTTTTATTCCAATTTGGTGTTACAACTGGGACTACGTCGGCAACATTTAGGAGCGTTGTTGGGAATACCGTCGGAGAAGGGAAATTTGGCGTAGTTTTGAGTTCAGCTATGCGGGAAGTTGGTGGCTTGAGTGCGGAGTCGGGCTTTAGGGCTGCGGCTTAGCTATCGGAGAGGCTGTTCGCCGAATCGTTTGTCAGACTGTTCGCCGAATTGGTCGTCAGCTTGAACATTCTGTATAGGAAAAATATCGACAGAACCCCAACACAGGCGATACAGGCGGAAGCAAGAAGCCCAAACGTGCTAACGAGAACACCAAAAAGGCTGTTGCCTAGGGGGATTGCGGTAAGGCTTGCCATTCTGTTGAGAGACATCACCCGTCCCAATTTTTTGTCGGGAACGCGCTGCTGGATGATGGTGTTTGAAGCTATGCTGAAAAGCCCTATGAGAGCGGAAATACAGCAGCAACCTGCTAGTGTGATGATGAGGGGGGTCAGTTTGCCCACTGCAGGAGCGATGAGAATTGAAACTGCGATGAATCCCAAGGAAAGGGCAACGGCAATCGAAAAATATTTCACGTAGGTGCCCGCCCGTTGATTGGTGTAGAACTTTCCTGCAAGAAGGGCAACGATGATGCTCAAGCCCGATTGCAGCGCGGTGAATATTCCGTAATTGATGGCGCTTAGTTCGAGCGTTCCCCGAACAAAGAAGAGAAGCACCAAATCGAACACGGGAACGTTGAAGAAATTCAAAATGAAGGGGGCGACTACGGCGATAAACAAAAGATGCTTGTCAAGGCGAAGCACCTGAACACCTTCGCGAAATTCGGTAAGCCAGCCTGTTTTTTCAGGGAGCTCGACGGATTCAGCGAGTTCGGGAGATGTGTCTTCTAAGGTTGAGGCAGGCTTTTCGGCAACAGAAAAGTTGGTTTCTTCGGCTTTAGGAACGCGAATCATAAGCACACAAACGCAACCAAGACCAAAACAAATCGCTACCGAAAGCAACGAAGCCCCGAATCCGGTGAAGGCGTATAGCACGCTTCCGAGTAAGGGGCCGATAAGGAAAGAAAGTTCTGAGTAGAGCACGCGCAAAGAATTAGCGGCACCCAGTCGCTCGGAACCAACAATCGAGGGCAGTATTGCCAGGTTCGCGTTCATGAAAACAATGCCAGTTGCTTCAAGCAGGATGACGAGGGCAAACAGAAGAGGAATGCTGAGGTCTCCGCGAATGCCATATATCAATCCAAACACACACAGGACGCAAACCCCCGCCAACGCGCTTACTACTAGGATAAACTTGCGGTTATAGCGGTCAACGATAATGCCTCCGAGGGGCGTGAGCAAAAGTCGGGGGATGAGGACAGAGCCAAGAATCGCTCCGAAAATAGCGGCTGATCCTGTCAGGTCGAAAACGTAGAGGGATACGGTGAATTCAAAGGCGAATTGCGTTGTGTAGACAAAAACACCGGCAAGCCAGTAAAAGAGAAACGGTTTGTTTTTAAGCAAGTCCAGCATGGCAAGGAAGTTTGTTTCTTTATTTTTAGGGCTTAGAAGGTGCTTGAGTTGAAGGGTTTTGCTCGTCGAGCCAGACGTCGGCACCTTTTCCGATGATTTCCAACATGTTTTCATATGCTTTTAGGTGGGAGGGCTTTCCGTCGTGATAGAACTCTTTGAGTTCGGCACAGGGGAATTCGGGGCATTGCCCGCAATGGAGCAGCCCCTTGTTTGCGGCGCATGCGCGCGTTGTGCAGTCCCAGAGCAGCTCGGGTTCACTTTTGCACCCGCCGCAATTCATGTTTTGCCGATAGTTGCTGCAATCGCCGCAGTATATGCCACAGTAGGATAGCGCTTCATAGTCGTTCATGGCAGCATTCATGGCAGCAGTGTCCCTTCTGTTTTGACTACTACTAGTTTAACAGGACATCCCCTCAGGGGAGGGGTGCGTTAGGGACTAAATCACCTCTTGAAGTATATAATAAAATTGTATACAATATTGTTATACATTAGGAGGGTGGTTTGGAACAGACAATATTGGTTCATAAACGAATACAGGAGAAACACCCGGAAATTTTTATCGATGACGTATTAGAAGCCTGGAAAAGTAGAATTAAGTGCCAAGTGCGAACAGGGCCATGGCCACCGCAATATGTAGCAATTGGTTTCGATAAGAAGGGACGCGCTCTTCAGATGGTGGCAATGTATGACCCCGCAAAAGATGAACTCCTAATTTTTCATGCCATGAAGGCTACGGAGACCGTTAAAAAAGAACTCGGATTTGATTAAACAGGGAGACAGTTGTGGTGAAAAGAAGTTTTACAGCAGAAGGCGGAGTCGAGATTACCGATGAAGCCTTGGAAAAACTAGCAGAACCATGGGAGCGCGGCGAAGTTCCCGGGATTGCCGCTGGGTTTGTTTCTGCGCCGGGGCGACCGCGCATTAGCGAAGATGAAACAAAAATTGTTGCTTTTAGGCTTCCTGTATCAGTTATTAAAGCTATCGATCTCAAAGCGCAGCAGCATGGTGAAACACGCTCACAACGCATGCGCGAAGCGGTGATAGCGGATCTTCTCAAGGCGTAACCCCCTTCTTTTGCCGGGAATACCCTTAGGAATATCTTTGGGTAGTGTGCCGCTCTAGGGCGATAAAGTGTCGTTAATGGAGCGTTTGCGGGTTATTCAAACCTCGAATCGTATAAAATACGGATTTATCGGGTATTATTCTTGCATAATCTGAAAGAATAATTACACTAGATGTATTTTAGTTTGCGGTAGAGCGAAGGGTCGAAACCCCTTCATGGATGAGGAGAAAATAATGAATGGTCAGACGTATATTGAAGTTAACTACAACTATGCATGGGTTGAACAGGCAATTGCGAAAATACAAGGCTATTCCTGGTTGTTTGAATGGGGCATGTATTTGTTCTTATTGGCAACCGCAGCAATAGTTTTTTGGATTTTCTTTGATTCAATCACGAAGAAAAAAGATCAAAAATCGCTGATTCCTCGTCTTCTTGCCATGATTGGATTTTTCGCGATTATTCCTGCCTTCATATTCCGCTTTACCGGTACTGCCGATGGCGTAACCAACCTGGTAAGACTGAATGCGGAAGCAGGCGCCCCGTATTATGTTGGCCCCATATACTGGAACGTGAAGTGGCTGGTTGCGGGTTATGGCTCCACCATTGCCCTGATTGCTTTAGCTGGTATGTTGATTTCTATCGTTGCGGTTGCTATTTATGCAAGCACCGTTCAGCGCAGCAGACCGTCCACTGAATTTGTGGGAGCGCTCAATAACAAGTTTTCTGAACTTGAACATCAAGTTAGCTCAATTAAGCAAAGCACGGCCACGTCAACTCGCCAAACCGTTGCGTCCACAAGCCAAAAAGCCGAAGCAGGCGCTGCGGCAACCATCTTTGATCGCAAGCCTCAGGCTGCGACGATTATCGATGTTCCCCAAAGTAACGCGACTTTGACCATTGTTGGTGGAAGCAAGGTCGGTCAAGTGTACAAACTTCCTGCAAGCGATTTGAAAATCGGTCGCGATTCAAGCAACTATATCGTGATGGAAGATGGAAAAGCATCGCGCGAACACGTGAAGCTTGTCTACAACGGCGGCGATTGGATGTTGCTTGACCTGGGAAGTGCAAACGGCACCTATCTTAACGACCAGCAAACTAAAGGACAGCAAAAACTGAGCAACGGAGACACTGTTCGCATAGGCGACACCAGCTTCCAATTCAAAGAAATCGGATAGGCGCTCATGAAACCCCGTGATTTTTCCGTTCCGGTGAACATCGGACGCGTTGTTGCGATGCCCTTCATGCGCATCGCGCGCGGTGCATGCACGCAGGCTGCGCACGCCCGCACACAGGCTGCCCGCAGGCACACGACGATTTTCGTACTTATAGCGGCGCTGCTCGTTCTTGCTGCCTTTTCAGCGTTGTTTTTGCTCGCACCCCGTGTGGCGTTTGCGGAACCAGGCGATTCGCAGGCGCAACCAACGGTGCTTCTTATCGATTCATCCTTAGGTGATTTCGATGCGTTCAAGCTTCATTGGCTGGGAGAAAACAGCGAAGAAGTTGTGAGCAAAGGGGAGGTAAGCCTCCTGACAGCAAAAACACCTCTTTGGTGGAATGCCGCTTCGGAATCCACCACAGATGCTCCCGCAACTTTCTTACTTGCTAGTCCCGCCCAAAAGCCAATCTTGGCAGACGACATCATATGGGCGCTCGATGAAATTGCTGCTTCGGGTGCTCAAGCAAAGACCTTTATTGTGTCGGTGGGTGCAAGCGGCTTACAAACAAGGGTATACGCCGAAGATCTCGCTTCGGTTAAGCAAAGTTCACGCGCAGACCTTGTCGGCATGGTCTTTTTGGGAACCCCCCATCAGGGTTATAGTGTTGCAGCGGAATATCCTAAGCTTTCGTTATGGTCTGACCTTGCAACAGCTTCGGGTTTTGAAGCAAAAGATGTGTTGCCCGAAAGCGATTTCTTACAAGAACTCAACTCTAATAGATTCCCCAATATCGCGAAATCCTTCCAGATAAATGGTTCGATTGGCGACATGGGCTTTGGGCTTACCGATGGTGCGTCGATGCAGGCTGACATGGTGTTTCCCAATGTGTCAAGCATTCAGGTACAAACCACTACTGCGCAGGCAACCATTTCACAACAGGTAGGACTTTCAGCCTACTGGATGCCTTATGCGGGCAGCGGCAGGCAAGAAAAGCCGATTGACAGCGGCATTGCCGAGCGCTTGTCTGCAATGAACAGCTACGTAACTTTGCCAGACATTCAGGTGCGAACCCGAGAATTCTACGAAGCGTGGTTTTCCGACGGCTCACCCGTAACGCACATTTCATCGGTGCTCACTCTTGATATATCAGGGAGCATGCTTGAGCCAGCAGGGGATGGGCAAACAAAATTTGATGCTGCGAAACTGGCCGCAAAAGATTACATGCAGGTGGTTGAGGCAAGAAGCACCATGGCTCATGCCGTGCCCACTGATGTGGCGGTGCTTGCTTTCGACACTAACGTGCAGCCGATAACATCGGGCAGTAACGCCTTGGCTCAAGAAATGGTAAGCAACATTGTCATCGGTGACGATACCGACATCGGCAAGGCTTTACGTTCGTCGTTGGATGCCTTGATGGATTCGCCGACAAGTGCCGACAAGCGCATCTTGTTGCTTTCCGACGGCATGGCTGACCACGGGCTGAGTAATTCAGAAATCTTGGCAGGTCCGGTTGCTGAAGCGAAGAAATCCGGCATTATCATAGACACCATTGCGTTTGGCACTTTTGATCAAGCAGATGCCGCTTTCTTGCGTGAAGTCGCTCAGAACACTGGCGGGAATTTCTATGAGTCAACCGATACCTATGGTCTTAAAGTCAACTTCTTAAAGGCGTACTACACATCACTTGGCTTAAACCTCTTTGATGCCGAAACAAATCCTGCTACTGAGAAAAACACGGTGCTCGGCAGCCTTGCCGACGGCGTGCTTTCGTTAGAGATTGGGGTTTTGGCAGACGGCGAAACTCCCGGCTTTAAGCTGATGCGCGATGGCGAGGTTTTGGATGCGGATGCGTATTCGTCACAAGCAGGCGATGATGGTTTGCTCACAATTCAGTTGGAATCTCCCGACCCTGGTGAGTATACTCTCGTTTTAGACAGCGCGGCAAAACGCGCTCATGTGTTTGCGGTGAGACAGCTTGATTTGTTCAAGAAGCCCAACACGAGCGGTGAAGCACCGGATAATTCAAAGCTTTTCCTTATTGGGACGGGAGTGGCTTTAGCTGCGGCACTAGGCGGTGTTGTTGTTCTTTCGCAAAGGTCAAGAAAGAAGTCAAAGCATTCATTGGATGCTGAAAACACGGGGCTATCTGCCGCTTCCGCGACTTCCGCAGGCTCAAAAAAAGGCAGGTAGAAAAGCATGTGCAGCAAAGGAAAAGCACATGAAAGAAAGGCATACGAATGAGGCTCGCCGGATTTACCACAGCAGGACCTAGACCCGTAAACGAGGACAGTTTCTATTGCCGTGATTTTTCCGATGTGCCCTCATTTTCCAACGAGGTGTCCGCTTTTGCTATGGTAAGTGACGGCATGGGTGGGCACGATGGCGGCGATGTCGCAAGCAGGCTTGCGGCTCAGGCGTCGGAGTTCTATATAGCAAATTTGCTCGAAATGGGGCAGACCAATCAGGTTGATTTGGATGTCCCTCACGCGCTCAAAGAGATTGTCGCGAATGCCAACGAAGCAATCACGCAAGAGATGCAAGCGCGCGGAAAAACCAGCATGGGAGCCACGTTCGTCGGCGCTTTCTTAAGCCCCACAAAAGCATGGATTGCCCACGTTGGAGACAGCCGCGCCTACCTTATTCATCACGGGGAAACAATACAAATAACGAAAGACCATTCTGCCGTGGGAAGAATGTTGAGCGAAGGTCTTATTACCGAAAAAGAAGCACAGAACCATCCAAGGCGAAACGTGATAGAGCGCGCTTTGGGCATGACAATTGACGACCCTGAAATCACGGAAGTTTCGTTGTCGGGCGGAGACGCACTCCTACTTTGCAGCGACGGGCTGTCAACGGTGCTTTCTGCTCAAGCATTGGGCGAGGGCATTATGCGTGCGGCAACTATTGAAGATGCTCCCTACGATTTAGTGAGCCTTGCCTTGAAAAAAGATACCGACGACAACACCACCGCAGTGGTTATGGTGGACAACTGGAATGCAATGAAAGCCTACGCAATGCAAAAAGGCTTGGTGAAGAAGCATTCTGTTGACCCTGATTCGACGGGGGAGGGTTTCGGTATTTTTGGGTCGTTGAAGCGGCGTTCGGGACAACCCCAACAGCAGGTTCAACCGCTTGAACAACCTCTTGAACAAGAGTTTGTCGAACGTCTAGAACAACAAAACGAAGCGTTCAGTGAGGCACAGCGCGAGGCACAGCGCAGGCAGCAACAGCCAACACTGCGCATGGAACGTCCAGAATGGGCAGACCAAGCAGAACAACAACTGATGGGCACTCAACAAGCAAGTAGCCCGCAGCGAAAGATTAATACGCAACCGCTTGACAATGAACAACGGACGAGCAATGTGCAACGGGCAGCCGCCGCACAACGAGCAGCTAATGCACAGCGGGTAGGCAACCCACCGCGGCTGGCAGGTAACACACAGCGGGGCGGCGCACAGCGCAGCAGCGCACCTGGCAACAGGCAGCAGCAGGGTCGCACACCCCAGTCCTTTGTTTCTGCGAACGAGCAAGCAAGTCGCCAAAACGCCAACAGGTCAGCGAGCAGAACGGCCGGGGCAGCGCCGTCGGCGGGATTTCGGACGCCGAGTGGCGGCGGGACGAATTTGAGGAACTCTTCTGCGGGAAGCGCGCGAAAGACAAACTCCAATCTTTCTCTTTTGATTTTTGTTGTTTCTGCAATACTTCTTATCGGGATTATTATGGTCATTATCCTTTTAAATGTGTTGAGCAACAAAGAAGAAACACCCCAAGAAACGTCCACTCCTGTTGTCGAGCAGCCGCCCGTCAATGACCCGCAAGTTCAAGGGGATGATGGAGAAACGAACGGCAACAACCCCGAACCAACGGGGACAGATAATTCATCAGATGTTCTGCCGGAAGGTATGCTTTCTTTCTACACAAAAGATGGTGCTGAATTGAAGCTCGTTGGTTTCGAAGACGGAGAATTAGTAGCATTTACCTTTGGTGCCGGCGATTCTCCGACGAACAGCAAAGGGGTCAAAATCTCTCCTGTGCTTTTGCCGGGACGTTCGGTAGTTGCAGAAACTGAAGAACAAAGTTATACGCGAGGTTATCAATATCAGAAGCTTGACGACAAGTATTTAAGGGCACTAGTGGCTGATGTGGACCAGTATCGCAAGCAAAGTAAGCCGGCCACTGATTCAGTTTTGGCGCCGCTCTTTGAAGAAGGTGCTTACCACAAATTCTTAGACGAACTTATTAGCAGCGGGACGGATGTAGGAAAGATTGAAGGCTTAATTCTCAATGCGGACCAACTGAGCAATACCCTGTAACGCACGACAGACAAACGGCAAAAGCAACAACTGCGAGGTGATACGTGCCCGAAAGAATTGGGCCATATGAAATAAGAGGCGAACTTGGCAGGGGTGCCATGGCGGTGGTTTGGCGCGCGTGGGACGCAACGCTTGGTCGTGAGGTAGCAATCAAGGAACCTCGGAAAAGCACGGGGATGCCTGACTGGCTTGCGGATGAATTAGAATCACGCTTCGTCGTCGAAAGTCGTGCGGCAGCACGACTCAATCACCCCAACATCATCACGGTATATTCTGCGGACAAACTTGATGGACGAGCGGCTATCGTAATGGAATTATTGGAAGGTTCAACCCTTTCCGAAATCATTGATCGCAAGCAGTTGACTGCTGAAAAAATCTATTCCATTTGGACTCAACTATTGGACGCTTTAGTGTACGCACATTCGATGGGCGTTGTTCATCGGGACATCAAGCCTGACAACGTATTTGTTACGTCCAGTGGTCTTGTTAAGCTGACAGATTTTGGCGTGGCGCATCTTGAAAGCGATGTGTCGGGCGATTTTGGCAAAGTGATAGCGGGCAGCCCCGGATACATGGCTCCCGAACAAATTGCGGGAGATCCTGCGGATGCGCGTTCTGACCTGTTTAGCTTTAGCGTTATTGCCTATGAAATGCTTGCGCTGAACAATCCCTTTGGTGCAACGGAAGGATTGGCGCGCGAAGAATTGTTCTTGCGCACGCAGGCATCTGAAACTTTACCAGGCTTTGCGGGCTTGCCAGAAATCAGCGCGGTGCTTGCACGCGGCTTGCGAAAGAACACGAAAGAACGCTGGCAAACAGGTGAACAATACCGCAAAGCGCTCAATAACGCTATGGAGCGTGAGCGTTATGCCTTTATGGCGCATCGGCGAGGAAAACCCTTTGCATTCGTGGAAGAAAACAGCAAAAACGGAAGTTCTGAACTTGCGTCATTTAAGTTACCTAAAACAGAAAATCAAAAACCCATGCTTATTGTTTTGCTGCTCTTAATGGGCTTAGCCATGCTCGTTGGCATCATGGCGGGCAGCGAAATAATAATCATCGTTTCCTTTATCGCGCTGGTGGCGTTTGGCATCTTTTGGGGCGCTTCCTATTCTAAAGATAAGGTCGATAGTGGTGAAGTTAAGCTTCCTGATTTGTCCAACATAAACCTTGCAGAAGCACTTGATTTTTCGGCTCCGGAAGCCCTGTTGTTTTCTTCGACAAAGCAGATAGCGGTAAAGCTTACCTCTGCGCAAGGCGAAAGTAGCGTTGAAGAATTGGCGCTTCCCTTAACGATAGGACGCGACCAAATATTGGGAAGTTTTGCGCTCCATGATGAACGAGTAAGCGGGCGTCATCTTAGTTTGGAGTTCGATGGAACAGGCGTGTTCGTAAGCGATTTGAGAAGCACGAACGGAACCTTTTTGGACGGCAAACTTCTTGCAGGAAGCGAACGCTTGAGTGAAGGCAGTGAAATTCGCATCGGAAATACGATCATCGAAATCTTAAGTTTGTAGGAGTTAAGGTTTAGCACTATTAAAGGAAGGAAAGCAAGCCATGGGTTCTAATTCAAACAAGATTCTTCTTGCGGCGTTTGGGGTATTGGCGCTGCTGGTAATCGGAATCTTTTTTATGGCAAATTCGGGCGGCAGCGGCGGCGGAGGAGGAGGCGGTGGCACCATGACACCTTCAGGAGAATCAACGACACCAAGTGGCAGTTCCGGCAGTTCCGGAGGATGGGACGGCGAGGTGCTTGACTACGATAATGCGAAGGAAGTACAGCCTACGCAGGAGGACATTAAAAAAATAATGGAAGTTTCAAAAAAAATCATTGAAGAAGACTACCCTGAATACGAAGGAGAGACTCCTGAGGTTACTGTTCTAGAAGAAGGAAATCAAAGAACCATATCTGCGGCATTTTCAATTCCTAGTGAACACGACTTTATAGGTGACGAGATACTGATTATCAACTTGTATCAAGATGGAGAAGTGGGTGTTTCTTACAGTGGCTAAAAAAATCTTTCTCTCACTCTTTCTTTCAATAACTCTGGTTGTAGGTCTCGCCCCACAGCTCTTTTTACCTCCTCAGGCATATGCTGCCAGTGGTGGGGCGGTAGTGATAACGCGTCTTGATGAAGTTGCAAAACAAACTACTCTTTCAAGGGGGGAAGTAGAAGAGCGGCTCTCCAAGATTGGAGAAATTATTGATGTTCCTGACAACATTAAATCCCAAACAGACACTATCGATTTCATAAAAGCTGAACTGAAAAAACGCAGCAATGTTAGCGCAGTGCAGATAATCGGCGGGGACGACATCCTTCCGATGGTGAGGGTTGCTAATCCTATTAAAGCTTCTGAAAAGGATACCGACAGCGAGATAGAGACAGACGATCCCTATGTTGACATCAACGGTGATAAAAAGCCAGATTATCCGATTGCTCGCTTGCCATTGGGCAGCGGAAGAGAAATATGGGATGCTCAGTTCGATCGAGCAAAAACTGGATTTCAAACCGGGAAATCAAGCGAGCTTAACACCAACACGAATAAAGCTGCAAGAAATACTACTGGGAAAAAAATTGCAGTTGCCTTGAATACGGAGCAACAACAAAGCCTACCAATCGTTTTGCCAGGCAGCCCAGCCAAGTTACCAAAAAGTGCTTACTTTACTGTTCTTCTGTTACATGGATCAGATCGAGATACTTCTACGTGGTGTGGTGAGGAACGCGGGTTTTTTGGGAAAATAAAAAGCTATCCTGTTGCTATAGACAAAGATCATGCAGACTTTTCAGGTCTTGTATATTCTTCGGCTTGTTACGGCGCTGATGTTCGCAACAACCAAGTGCCAGGAACCAAACATCAAGAAAATTCGCTTGCTATGAAAATATTGGCCAATGGAGCACAGTGCTTTATAGGCTCAACAAGAATAGAGTATTTTTCAGGGGACTACCTCATAGGCGACGATGTTATCCCGTTGGCTATGATAGATGAGCTTAATGATGGGAAAGATGCACTAGCCGCTTTTTATGCTGGAAAGCTAAAATATTACGATTTGAGCTATGTGGATAATGTTAATAAAAAAAACCGACTGCAATTTCAATACTACGGTTTAGTTCCAGCAAATTATTGGGCTGAGAACCCTCAAAAACAAACCGTCTCTTCTTCCGGTGAGGTTTCTATTTCTCTTGTTTACGACGTGTCGGGGTCAATGGAGTTGTTGTCTGGTTATAGTGGCTACACAAAACTTGAGTCAGCCAAAGAACAAGGTGCCGCGTTCGTGAGAAGTCTCGACAATCAATCAAAGCAGAGCGCTTTATTGGCTCAGTTAGGAGTCGTTACTTTCACGGATTACTCTCGGGTAGAAATCGACCTAACCGATGATTACCCCTCAGTAGTAAACGTCATAAATGGGCTTCAGCCCATGAGCCTGACAAACATCTATGCTGGGCTGGGTGAGAGCATTAACCAACTTGAAAGCACCTCCGGCCAAAAGATGATGGTATTCCTTTCCGATGGGCTCGATACCATGGGGAACAGCAATTCATCCATCCTAGACTTAGCTCGCGTTGCTGCAGCGAACGACATCAAAATATACACCATTGGATTTGGCGCGTTCGGTGATTTTGATGAAGCACTCTTGAAAGAAATGGCTTCAATTACAGGCGGCGAATACGCCCATGAAGACCCTTCGAGCCTCTCGAGTGCTACCGTAGGCTTATTCAGGGTGATGATGAAAGCTCAAATTTCAGCAACAGGACAAGTGCTTGCTGAAAAAATTGGGACGGTTGCTCAGGGGCAAATTTCTGATGCGGTTGGTTTTACCACTGATGCGTATGGCAACGTTCAACTGGTGCTCTATTGGCCGGGCAGCACGCTTGAGCTGAAAATCACCGACCCTAGTGGCGTAGAGGTCACCGAGGGCTATCCGGGCTATTCGATTCAGTCCGATGAAACTTTGGTGCAGGTCTCTATTGAAGGCGCCAAAGCGGGAGATTGGGACATGTCTGTCTATGGCGCGGACGTTTCAATGGCCGAAGAACCTTTCTTTGTTATAGCAGGCTTCCAAGAAACTGACGCCCCTCCGATTGGTGCGGGTGGCGGTGGCGCCCAGGACAACGGTTCGGGGCTCCTTATAGTACTTATCCTTGTGGCGATTTGTGCTATGGGCGGAGTTTTTGCGTACACCATTCGTAAAAAGGGTGATGAAACCAAGGAGACGCCGAAGCTATGACCGATACTGAAAAGACAGGCAAAAAAGCGACAGAAGAAGAAAAAGTTGATGCTACAAAAGTGGATGCTAAAAAAACAGACGCCAAGACTGTTGCCGCAAAAAAACCTGCTTCCAAAAAGACAACTACCAAGAAGCCGACAAGCAAAAAGCAGACTGGCACCTTAGGTCCTTATGAACTACGCGGCGAACTCGGTCGTGGCGCTATGGCAAAGGTGTGGCGCGGCTGGGATCCAAAACTAGAACGCGAAGTGGCTATCAAAGAACCTCTCTTCGACGAGCGACTCTCCCCGGATATTCTCGAAGAAATGGGTTCGCGCTTCGTGAAAGAAGGTAAGGCTGCGGCACGCCTCAACCATCCTGGTATCGTTACCATTTATGCAGCGGACGTCTATGATTCTCGCCCAGTAATTGTGATGGAACTTATCGACGGCATCACTCTAAGCGAGATGCTGGATTCAAATTCGATGACCCCGCAGTCTGCGCTTGACGCTCTTGACCAACTGTTAGATGCCGTAGGCTATGCCCACAAACAAGGCGTGGTACACCGCGACATTAAGCCCGACAATATCTTTGTAACAAAAGACGGACGTATCAAGCTTTCCGACTTCGGTATCGCTCACATGGATGATTCTTCCATGACCCATGCGACTCAACTAGGAACCGTGTTAGGAACACCAGGCTACATGGCGCCTGAACAGGCAAAAGGTTCAGCCATCGACAATCGAACTGACTTGTTTGCCATTGGCACCATAGCCTATGAAATGCTTACCGGCAAAAACCCCTTCGGAGCAGGGGACGGCACCGATGCAACCACGCTTCTTTACCGCATTGTGCACGAACCGGCTCCCGACCTACCAGAAGTTGCAAGCGAAGGGCTTCCCGAAGACATTCGTCCTGGAGTGCTTGCCGCGCTCAACAAGGATCCCGATGATCGTCCCCAAGATGCAGCATCCTTCAAAGCAATGCTGCATGGGGCTGCCGCTCCCGCCCCTGGCATGAAGCCAGCGTCCAAGCCCGCCAGCACCTTGGCTCAGCAAGCCTCTTCTTCCGCAAACAAAAAGTGGCTGCCCTACGCTTTGGTCGGCGGAATCGGGGTAGTGATTTTGATAGCGGTGTTCGCCTTCGCCACGTCGGGTGGCGGTGGTGGAGGCGGAATGGTTGGCTCTCCGACGCTCATGCAGCAAAACGCAGAAGATGAAAACAGCGATTTTTACCTGACCATTGAAGATGGTAAGGTTGTTGTTTATCGGGGCTCTCTTGGAGACGCTGCTTCAGAACTTGAAGCAATTACCGACATCGAAGCAAGCAAATTAAAACCGGAAACCATCAGTATTCTTGAAAAGGGCGTTCCCGTTACTGATACCAATACGGTTGAAGCCTTGCTGGAGGCTTATTCCGAAGAAGCCAATCGAGGTCTGAGTATCGACATGAGTGTCATCGACGCACGAATCGCTGCTTCAACAGGCAGGCACAATGTTGCGGTGGGAGTTATCGACTTGAGCAGCGGAAAAACTTTCCTTACGGATAACGCCAACACGCAGTTTGAGGCATCAGGTTTTTACCTGCCCATAGTGAACACCGCTGCGGCTTCTGGCATCGGGGTTTCCGATGACATCCCTGCCGTATTGTACAATCAAGATAACGCTGCCGCCAATAGCCTGATAAACAGAATCGGTGGTTTTGCGGAATTGAATGCGCGGCTCAGCTCTTCGGGTCTTAGAGACACTTCCTACAACCGCTTTTTTGGTGATACCTCAAGTAGCGCAGAAAACTTGACCACTGCGGCTGATGCTGTTGAATCGCTCAGAATAATCTATGATTCCGGAGCCTACACGTCTATGCCAAACGAACTAGGTAGCATAGGAGTGGTTTCCCCGCCCGGTACGGTTTATGCCCACAGAGGTATTGGTATCAAAACATCTGTCAACACATTTGCAATAGTATCGACCTCTAAGGCAAGCTACGCAGTTGTTGTGTTGACAACCGGCATGGGTGGGTCGTCCGACGCAGCAAAAGCTGCAGCGACGCCTCTGATATCGGACATTTTGTCTATCGTTAGCTCGCAGGTGGAGTCCTCCGTTGGATAGGCAAAATCGCAACTTTCGCAGGGTGGTTTTTGCTTTTGCTGCCGTAATGGCGGCAGGGCTTGCCTTTGTTTTGCTTGCGCAATCAAATTCCGGCAACGGTGGGGCACCGGAGCCTTCTGTCGAAGAAGTGTTGTCCTCAGACGATAAACCCGAGGTGACAGAACCCTGGGTGCCGCCAAGCGAAATCATCGAAGAGAAGAGCGACCCCGCAAACAAAGCACTCAAGGTTGTGGTAAACGAAGAGGAAAACCCCTTCTTTACCAGTAGTTTTACTACCTGCGCGAATGCTACGTATTACGGAATTTTGTACTTCGACAAAAACGTTCTCTACACAAGCGGCAATTCCGCACAAACTCCTTCGGCAAGCGTCATAAAGGTTTTCATCATGGAATATGCCTACCACCAAATAGCTCAGGGGAAGTTGAGTCCTGATTCGACAATAGCGGGAAGGAACTTAAAAAGCCTGATAGAAACTATGATTCAAGATAGCAATAACGAAGCGGCGAATATCTTGATTGACGAATTCGGCATGAGTGAAATGAATGCTTTTTGGCAAAACAACGGCTATGCAAGCACTGTTTTGCAGCGCCGCATGCTCGACATGGACGCGCGCAACGCCGGGAAGGACAACTATACCTCGCTTGACGATTGCCAAGCTTTTCTCACGAAGCTCTATTCAAATCGTGAGGTATATCCGTATTCTGAGATGCTGGCAATCATGAAAGGGCAAAATGTTCGCACGAAAATTCCTGTCAACTTACCAAGCGGCGTTGTTGTTGCCCATAAAACAGGGGAGCTCAATGATGTTGAAAACGATATCGGTATAGTGTTTTCCGAAGGCTCAGATTACGCAATCATAGCTTTGACTTTCAACCCGTCAAGTTCAGCGGCTGCCTGTTCTGCGATTGCGCAGCTTGCAAGAGCGGCGTATGATTTTGTGCCTTGAGAAAAAGCAGGATAGGAAGGGACTACAATAGTGGCAAAGAGCAAGAACCTAGGACCTTATGAACTTCGCGGCGAACTCGGTCGTGGCGCCATGGCGAAGGTGTGGCGGGCGTGGGACCCGAAACTTGAACGTGAAGTAGCCATCAAGGAACCGCTTTTTGATGAGCGTCTTTCTCCTGCGGTGCTTGAAGAAATGGGCTCGCGCTTCGTTAAAGAAGGCAAAGCTGCAGCCCGCCTCAATCACCCCGGCATCGTTACTATCTATGCGGCAGACGTCTATGATTCACGCCCCGTTATCGTCATGGAGCTTATCGACGGCATCACCTTAAGTGAGATGCTCGACTCGGGTTCGATGACCCCGCAAACCTCTCTTGATGCTCTTGACCAGCTGCTTGATGCGGTTGGTTACGCTCATTCCCAAGGCGTGGTGCACCGCGACATCAAGCCCGACAACATCTTTGTAACCAAAGACGGGCGCATCAAGCTTTCCGACTTTGGTATTGCGCACATGGACGACTCGTCCATGACCCATGCAACCCAGTTGGGTACTGTGTTGGGAACACCAGGCTATATGGCACCCGAACAAGCAACTGGTTCAGCAATCGACAATCGAACTGACTTGTTTGCCGTCGGTACTATCGCTTACGAAATGCTTACCGGCAAAAACCCCTTTGGGGCTGGAGATGGCACCAATTTTGCAACTTTAATTTATCGTATCGTTAACGAACCGGTGCCCGAACTACCTGACGCTGCAACTGAAGGGCTTCCTGCAGACATTCGCCCTGCAGTGTTAGCCGCGCTCAACAAAAACCCTGACGATCGCCCTCAAGATGCCGCATCTTTCAAGGCAATGCTGCACGGGGCTGCATCTCCCGTACCTGGTATGAAACCGGCGCCCAAGCCTGCGAGTTATTCGACGCAACAAGCTTCTTCCTCAAGCAAGAAGTGGTTGCCCTATGCACTTGTTGGAGCGCTTGGGGTGATAATCGTTGGCATCGTGTTCGCTTTCGCTACATCAGGCGGCAACGGGGACGGACTGGTGGACAGTTCGACGTTTATGTCAGATGGAGTGACTTCTGATGGGGAAAACAAAAATGGCGACGAAGAACAACAAAACGAACAAGACAATGCTCCTACATTGGATATTGTGGCCATTCAAAATGCGCTAGACCAAAGCGGTGCAAAAGGAGACTTTAGCGTTGCTGTACTTGATTTAAGAACCGACGCCCTTTACAGTACAGATTTTGCAAATACCCCCTTCTTCGCTTCTGCTTTAATTAACGTTCCTCTTCTTTATGCTATCGATAAGAAAATTGAAGCCAACGAACTATCGCTCAACGACACCGTTACTTTTAGACATTCGGTTTCGGGGCGAGGAATCTATGCCAAGGGCGACGACGGAAAGAGCATGACCTTAAGAGAAGTTCTTAGCGTTATGCTTAAATACAGCGACAATAATGCCACGAACACCCTCCTCGATTATGTGGGAATTTCAGAAGTAAACAAAGTATGCAACCAGAACGGCTATGCGAGTATCAGACTTGAAAGAGGGTTTGTGTCGGGGGAAACATCTCTTGAAAATTACGTTGGTGCTGAAGATGTTGCCCGCATGGTTGGTGAGCTTTACAAAAATTCCAAAGGCGTGGGAACACAGTTTATTCAAGACAATTTTCTTATCAACGATGACGCGACCCGAAAAGGACTTTTAAGAAACATACCTCAATCGGTTTCTTATTTTAATCATAACGGCTTTGCTGAAACACGCTTTAACGAGGTGGTCATTATTGATTCAGACCCGTATTCAAACGAAGAAAATCGTCTCGTTTATGTAATGGTTTTTCTTTCTCAAAAAGGAAATGGGGAAGCCTCATCTGGCGTGGCTGCAACAGTAGGACTCATGGCGTATAAGGATTTAGCCGCATGAAAAATAGGCTCAAAAACAACCTATTCTTCTTAATTATCGTATCGCTTCTTTTGCCGATTTTGGGGTGCACTTCGGGGGGCGGGTATGTTTCGGTGCCACCTGAAGACCCTGCGACATCGAAATCGGGAAGCTCCATTCAGCCTTCGCAAGAAGATCCTGCGCTGGACACAACGGCGGACACTATCTTCGTTCTTGGCCCGCTCGAAGATTCAATTAAAAATAGAATTTCCCTTTTAGAGGGAGACTGGTCTGTTTACATAAAAGACTTAAGCAGTGGAGAGACTATCAGCATCAATAGCCATAAAGGGAAAGCAGCAAGTCTAACTAAACTTTTTATTATGGTGTCTGTCTATCAGCAAGTAAAAAGTGGCTTACTACCTCTAGACGGGGAAACCAAGAGCCTTCTTTATCAAATGATTACCGCTAGCGATAACGAAGCCTCAAATACTTTGGTAGCAAAATTAGGTAATGGAGATTTTAAGCGAGGAATGGCATTCGAAAACAGGTTGATTAACGACTGGGGTTATAAAGATTCTGAACAGCAAAGAGATATGAAAGATTGGCGAGACAAACCTGTTGAAGGAGAAAACTATACTTCCGTTATGGATTGCGGGGAATTGCTAGAAAAGATTTATAAAGGGGAGTGTGTCTCAAAGGAATTTGATCGACAAATGCTTGACATGATGCTTGAGCAAACCCGTCGCGGGAAAATTCCCGCAGGACTTCCCAACGGCGTTATGGTTGCCAACAAAACAGGTGAGCTTTCTGACACAGAAAACGATGTTGCAGTTGTGTATACGGCAAATGGAGATTACATATTGTGCGTTCTGGCAAGCGGACTAAAGGACACCGATAGTGCGCGAGTAATCATTGCTGAGATTTCTGCTGAGGTATATGAGTATATTGCTTCGTATGATAGAGCAGCTTAGTTTAGTGAAACTATTTGTCGAACGGTGAACTTGGGGAAAGAGCAAACGACAATGGTGCAAAACAATACTTTAGGACCTTATGAACTCCGCGGCGAACTCGGCAGAGGCGCCATGGCGAAGGTGTGGCGGGGCTGGGACCCGAAACTTGAGCGTGAAGTAGCCATCAAGGAACCACTTTTCGATGAGCGACTTTCCCCGGAAGTCCTCGAAGAAATGGGCTCGCGCTTCGTTAAAGAAGGCAAGGCAGCGGCGCGTCTAAACCATCCCTGTATCGTTACCATTTATGCAGCGGACGTCTATGATTCGCGCCCGGTAATTGTGATGGAACTCATTGACGGCATCACTTTAAGCGAAATGCTCGACTCAGGTTCAATGACTCCGCAGTCTACGCTAGATGCTCTTGACCAACTGCTTGATGCGGTTGGTTATGCCCATTCCCAAGGCGTGGTGCACCGCGACATCAAGCCCGACAACATTTTTGTAACCAAAGACGGGCGCATCAAGCTTTCCGACTTTGGTATTGCGCACATGGATGATTCTTCCATGACCCATGCGACTCAGTTAGGTACCGTGTTAGGAACACCAGGCTACATGGCACCCGAACAAGCAACCGGTTCAGCCATCGACAATCGAACCGACTTGTTTGCCATCGGTACTATCGCTTACGAAATGCTCACCGGCAAAAACCCTTTCGGAGTTGGGGAGGCCACCAATCCAACTACGCTCATTTACCGCATTGTGCACGAACCGGTGCCCGAACTGCCTGACGCTGCAACCGAAGGGCTTCCTGCCGATATCCGTCCTGCCATTTTTGCCGCGCTCAACAAAAACCCTGACGACCGTCCTCAAGATGCAGACGCCTTCAAAGCAATGTTGCACGGGGCACCTGTGCCGATTTCAAGTAAAACTTCGGCGCGTTCGTCAGTTTCCTCTTCCACAAATGCAAAATCTAAGAAATGGCTGCCCTATGCACTTGTCGGAGCGTTTGGGGTGCTAATCGTTGGCATCGTATTTGCCCTCGCCACATCAGGTGGTGGTGGTCTGGTCAGCAGAAATGATGCTGGCGGTGACAAAGTAAACAATACTGCACTGGAACAAGCGCAAAGTGATACAAGAGCGGCTGCTGATTACGAAGTATTATACGAAGACTTACTCAGCCAGTATAAAGAGCCAAAAAAGCACGGGCTTGATTCTAGGCAACTTACAGCACCGTATACCGAAGGATATTTGGAAGCCTTTTACGATTCTTTAGTTATAAGCATAACCGAGGGAAGCCACCCTCATATGGATTCTGAAAATGTTCACTATGCTTTTTTCGATATTGACAACAACGGCATCCCTGAACTTTTAATCGGATATGACTTTGGAAATGCAGGCAGTTTGGGCTTAAGACTGCTAAGTATTTACACGCTCGATTCACAGGAAGACCCCGTTCTTGTTTGTCGTTTTCATGGAGTGAGCGCTATTTATGGGTTTGTGCTCATTGACTATGACGATGAAATTCTTGTTTATACGGAAGGCGGCGATTCGGGCATTAGGAGCGACACGGCATCTCGTTTAAATGGCGCACATCTTGAGCCGGTGTGGGAGGGAAAATATGACAATGGGCGTGGTTCGGGCAACGTTCCAGAATGTAAAATCAACGGTAGCACCTATTCAGAAGACGAATACATGAGATTTTGGGAATCATTCGAATCTGCTCAAAAACCCTCAATTTCATGGAAGCAATTAAATAGTATGGAGACAACTAGTTTGTCGCAAGGGTCGAAGCAAACCCAGCTCTCTGTTGATGATACGACGACCAGTAAAGCCGATGAAGCAGAACTTTGGAAACGTTTCTTGCAGGGCGACTACACGGTGATAGCAGGGTCTTGGCAAAATCGCAGTGATGGTGATTTCACAATCAAAATACATCCTGATGGCCTAGTGGAAACAGCCTATGAGAATTATTCTCTCTTTGATCCACACACCGACAAGGGAGCATATTTTGCAGGGCTAGTCTATGCTTCCGAGTTTGGTCTAATTGCATATCCTCCAGGCATTTCTGTTCTTGGACGCACCGAACCTGGGCCAGACTCTAAAGAGTTCATTATTCCCAGCGACGAATCGCAGTTGCGCATTTGCGTCAGCTTCTATTTTCCCCAATCAGAATTAGCTATTTTATACAGAATTCCCGACTAAAAACACTAATTCCTAAAGCACAAACAAATACATTTTTCCTACATCAGAATCCGCAAAAATGTTTTATTTTACAAGCTTGCGGATTACGATGCGGCAAACGCGCAAGTATCGTGACGAAAATGTTGTCGTTTACGAAACAGGCTCATCATTGAAAAGACGAGGAACATATGGTACAGTTATTTCAGATAAAGCAGATAGAGGTGAGACTATGACTGATGCATTGATGGAAAAAGATACACTGGCTCTTCAGCATTCGCTTTCTCAACCAGGCGATAAGATTTCCGTTTCGTTGTCACGAAAAACCGCCGAATACCTTTTACAGTTTACTAGGGCTAAAGTCGAGGGGCATGAAGTGATAGTCACACACGGGCTAAACGAAGTTACCCCCACAGAAGCAGCGTTAATCCTCGGCATTTCGCGCCCCCAAGTAAGAAAGTTGATGGAGAAAGGGCTTGTACCCTATCGAAAAGTGGGAACGCACCATCGCATTCCCGCAGAAGCCCTCAGAGCCTGGGAGGAAACAGAGCGCAATCGCCGTGAGATAGCGCTCGATCGTTTGGCTGATTTGCAAAATGAACTCGGGCTTTTCTAAATGAAAACATCATTAGTTCAACTTCCGAGTTTTCCTCAGGTTGTGCTTGCTGATGCTAACGTACTGTATGCCAGAATTATCAGGGATTATTTGCTCCATGCTGCATCGGTCGGCATCATTTCTATTGCTTGGAGCGAGACCATCCTAAATGAAGCTATCAAACACCTGATTGAAAATATCCCAAAATTCTCTGCTGAATCCGGAGTTTTATTAAAACGCTTGATGAATGAAGCCTATCCGCTTGCACAGGTTGATTCTACGCAAGAAGATTTCCTTCGCTTGGATGCTGTCTGCCTTCCCGACGAAAATGATCGCCACGTTTTGGCAGCAGCTTTAGCGGCTGAAGCAAACGTTCTTTGTACTGCCAATACCAAAGATTTTCCTAAAGAAGTTACCTCTTTGTTTGATTTAAGCGTATTTACTCCTGATGAATTGCTGAGTGCACTTATCGTGCAATACCCAGAAAAGATGCTTATTGTGCACAGTCGCACGGTTTCGCGGCTTCAGGGAGCGACAGACGCTTCGACATTAGAAGCTCTTATTAAAGCCGGAGCTTCTGTCACATCAAGGGCGATGGGAGATCTTCTAAAGCAGAACAATTCGTGACGAAAATGTTGTCGTTTACAAACCAATCTTATCTGTACTATTCAACTATAAATGCTTTTCATCTACACTGTTTATATAACGGAGAACTTGAGGAAAGAATAAACGACAATGGTGCAAAACAATACTTTAGGACCTTACGAATTACGGGGCGAACTCGGCAGAGGCGCCATGGCGAAGGTGTGGCGCGGCTGGGATCCAAAACTTGAACGCGAAGTAGCTATCAAGGAACCGCTTTTTGATGAGCGCCTTTCCCCAGAGGTCCTTGAAGAAATGGGCTCGCGCTTCGTTAAAGAAGGCAAGGCTGCAGCCCGCCTCAATCACCCCGGCATCGTTACTATCTATGCGGCAGACGTCTATGATTCACGCCCCGTTATCGTCATGGAGCTTATCGACGGCATCACCTTAAGTGAGATGCTCGACTTGGGTTCAATGACTCCGCAGTCTACGCTAGATGCTCTTGACCAGCTGCTTGATGCGGTTGGTTACGCTCATTCCCAAGGCGTGGTGCACCGCGACATCAAGCCCGACAACATCTTTGTAACCAAAGACGGGCGCATCAAGCTTTCCGACTTTGGTATTGCGCACATGGATGATTCTTCCATGACCCATGCGACTCAGTTAGGTACCGTGTTGGGAACGCCGGGCTACATGGCACCCGAACAAGCAACCGGTTCAGCCATCGACAATCGGACTGACTTGTTTGCCATCGGTACTATCGCTTACGAAATGCTCACCGGCAAAAACCCCTTTGGAGCGGGAGACGGCACCAATTTCGCAACTTTAATTTATCGTATCGTTAACGAACCGGTGCCCGAACTGCCTGACGCTGCAACCGAAGGGCTTCCTGCCGATATCCGTCCTGCCATTTTTGCCGCGCTCAACAAAAACCCTGACGACCGCCCTCAAGATGCCGCATCTTTCAAGGCAATGCTGCACGGGGCTGCCGTGCCCGAACCGAATGGCATGTCCGCCCTTGCGTCCGCATCAGCTTCTTTCTCGACGCAAGATTTCACTCAGGCGCAAACCCAGACGCAAGCGCAAACATCCCCTTCGACTCAAAGTAAAAAATGGCTTCCCTACGTCCTCGTTGGCGGAATCGGGATAGTGGCTTTAATAGCCGTGTTCGCCTTCGCCACGTCGGGCGGGGGCGGTGGTGGTGTCGGCGGAACAATGCCGCCACCTATTCAGCAATCAGCAACTTCCCATGAGGGCGACCCTCAAGAAGAAGCCGCAGGCGCTGCCGAAGAAGTACCCGATGATGCCGATTTCTTCCTGACCATCGTAGGAGGCAAGGTTGCCATCTATCAAGGGGATCCCAACGGAACTTCCAAGGTCTATCGCATTTCCGACATAGCCACGCAAGACTTACAGCCAGATGCCATAAGCCAACTTGAAAAGGGCATTGTTGTGGTCGACATCGAAACGGCTGAGTCTCTTATAGAGGCGTATCGCAAGCAAGCCGAGCCTGTCAAAATCGAATACGAATACGTTGTTGTCCCAGGAAAAAGGTCGTGGGAAGACGCTCAAGCCTACTGTGAAAGCCTGGGAGGTCGCCTCGCTTGTATTCACAACGCAGAAGAATTTTCGAAGGTCTTGGCGGTTGCGCAAAACACCAACCACAAGGTTTTCTGGCTTGGCGCCTATCGCGTAGGAGACGAATTTTTCTGGATTGATGGGGAGCCCTTCACGTTTACTGCGTGGGCTGAAGGGGAACCGAACAATGAGGGCGGAATCGAGAATCGTATGTGCTTGTTTAATGCACGAGGTGGTTGGGAATGGTACGATACGCCGAGCGATTTTGGAGGAACCTATTCCGATGCCACGGTTGCGGCAATTATGCAGCGCCCCATAAACTAACAACGAGTCAGCCACAGCCCAGCAAGCAAGCCAGCCGCTAACTGCAAGCTAACTGCAAGTCGACCGCAAGCCAAAAACCAACGGTGGCACTAAAACTCGAGCATCTTTAGCTTGGTGCGCAAAACACGGCGAACCGACGCATTGAGCCTTTCTTCGTTGAGGATGCCTGTTTCGAGCGCATCAAGCACGCCTTGGAAAGCCGCATCGAAGTCCGCGGGCATAAGAGCAATGTCGCAGCCAGCCGCCAAAGCACGAACGGCAACTTCGTCGTCATTATAGAATTCATAGATAGCTCCCATGCCAAGAGAGTCGGTAATAATAAGACCCTCGTATCCTAAATCTTCCCTCAGCAGTTTTTGAACTACCTCAGAAGAAAGCGAAGCAGGAATATCGCTTCCCGTTATTGCAGGAAGCGATAAATGCCCTACCATAACAAACGGCACTCGAGCTTCAATGGCTGCTTTGAAGGGTGCCAATTCTGCTTCATGCAAGGCCTCAATCGTTTGGTTCGAGGTAATCATTGCCTCGTGGCTGTCGTTAACAGCGGCACCTATCCCAGGAAAATGTTTCGCACTGCACAACATGCCAGACTCAAGAAAACCTTCAACCTGAGCCTGCGCCATGCGCGCAACCGTATCGGGGTTGTCCCCAAACGAACGCTCCCGCATGACGTCGCTATAAGGGTTGTTGGCAACGTCGCATACGGGCGCAAAATCAACGTTGAAGCCGAGGGGCGTGAGGTATTCCGCAATTTTAACAGCAACGCTTTTTGCCAATTCGGGGCTATTGCCGCTTCCGACGTTTGCCATATCGCCCACATTAGCGATGCCAAAACCAGCATTTCCCCCAATGCGCGATACCGTGCCGCCTTCTTCGTCAACACACAAAAACGGGGGAATCCCGTTTGCTTCAAGCCCGTATTTTCGGGTGTTGGCAAGCATGGTGGTTGTTTGAGCTGTGTCGATAAGGTTTTGCCCGAAATAGATTATGCCTCCAACGGGGCGTTGTTTGAGCGCTTCGCGTGTTTGCTCGCCTGCTTGGATTACCGGATCTGCACCAAAGATGCTTTCCGGGCGAACGATAAATAGCTGTGCCACTTTTTGTTCAAGGCTCATTGCGTCGAGCATTTCATTGACTTTGCGGTTGAGCTGTTCTTCATCAGTGGGAGTTTGCGTTTCTGCATCAAAAGGTTTTTCGGTTGGGGGTTCTTGAAGGGTGTTGGGAGCAGAACTTTGCGAAGAACCCGTGCATCCAACAAGCAAAAAACCACCGAGGGTCACCGCTCCACAACCCGACAAAGCAAGAAATCTTCTTCGGTCGAGGAAGCGACCCGTGCTTTGGTTGTGACCGAGGTCTTGCCTGTTGTCGGCGTTTTGATGGTTGCTGTGCGACACCCTGCTGCTGTCGGCGTTTTGATGGTTGCCGTCTTGATTGCTTTTTTCAAAATCCCTTGTCATAACTTAATGACCCCTTGTCAAGTCGCCTGCTTGAAAACTGAAAACTATCTTGTCAAGTATGGCATCGTTGGTAGATTTCCGTGATTCTGGGTACGAAAGGATAAGATTGTTAATGCTGCCTTCCCCCACGCGTCCCATCACATAGTAAACCATGCCATTTTCGAGATAGGTTACTACGTACATGTCATCGGTACAGGTATTGTACCAGCCCTCGTGCCCCCACAGAGTTTCCGCATGGAGCTGCTTTGCCGTGTAGTCGAATATGTTGTTCGAGCCGTAGACCGTCACAGTCATTTCAAGTTTATTGTTGGTCATAACCAGCCCGTCACCGTTGTCTGCTTCTCGTCCAAAGACAAAATCATCGGGAACAGAAACTGAATATCCATAACGGGAGTTGTAATACGTTTTCAGTTTGGGCTGTGCTTGTTTGCTGTTTGAGGAAGAACCGCCTGATGAAGAGCCGCCACCACTCCCACCTGTGGCTTCTTGACGACAGGTTTCAATAAGGTCTTCGGCGGTTTCAATATCTGCAACGACAATGCCTTTTTCAAGTTTGCTCAAGGTTTCTGATGATAAAGCACTTGTTTGAACATCGGTGATTCGCTCAAGCGTAGAAGAACCTTCGGGCGTTCCTTGGTACAAGGCAAGCTTGCCGCCCAAGATAGTCAGGTAGAAATTGCCTTCTTCTGCAGGCTCGGGAACAACAGGACCTGGGTTTGGTCCTGGTAGCAGATTGTCATTTCTGCCGTTGCCTGATGAAGCAAAGACAAACGCAGCAACCAGTATCGCTATCCCGATTCCACCAACAAGAACGTAGGGGAGCCACTTCTTATTTTGGGCAGACGAAGCACCCGTTTTCGTTTTGGTGGAATCTTGTGCCATGAAGGGCTTTGATGCGGAAGCAAATGCGGGCACAAAGGCAGATGAGCTGTTCGCTTCGGGGGTAGGGGATCCGTGCAGCATTGCTTTGAACGCGTCTGCGTCTTGAGGACGATCGTCGGGATTTTTGTTGAGCGCAGCTAACACGCCCGGGCGAATATCTTTGGGAAGCCCTTTGGTTGCGACATCGGGCAAATCGGGCGCTGGTTCATGCACGATGCGATAGAGAAGCGTTGTTGAGCTTGACCCGTCCTCTGCTCCAAAAGGATTTTTGCCCGTGAGCATTTCATAGGCTATGGTGCCGATGGCAAACAAGTCGGTTCGGTTGTCAACCGTTGAACCGGTCGCCTGTTCAGGTGCCATATAGCCCGGGGTACCTAGTACGGTACCTAGTTGGGTCGCACGGGTCATGGAAGAATCGTCCACGTGTGCGATACCGAAGTCGGAAAGCTTGATGCGCCCATCTGAGGTAACGAAGATGTTGTCAGGCTTGATATCGCGGTGCACCACCCCTTGGGAATGGGCATAGCCCACGGCGTCTAACAACTGGTCAAGAGCGTCAAGCACGGACTGCGGCGTCATCGAAGTAGAATCGAGCATTTCACTTAGGGTGATGCCGTCGATAAGTTCCATCACAATTACCGGGCGCGAATCATAGACATCTGCCGCATAGATAGTAACGATACCGGGGTGGTTCAGGCGTGCTGCAGCTTTGCCTTCCTTAACGAAGCGCGAACCCATTTCTTCAAGAATATCTCCAGAAAGGCGTTCATCAAAGAGAGGTTCCTTGATAGCTACTTCGCGTTCAAGTTTCGGATCCCACGCTCGCCACACCTTCGCCATGGCACCGCGACCAAGTTCGCCCCGAAGTTCATAAGGGCCTAAGGTGTTGCTCTGTTTTTTTCTTGCCATGATGCTACGACCTCGCTTGTTTGTACAAATCGTTTGCTTCGTTCAGGGCGAAATTCTGCCACGATATATACTCGGACGACCCGATATCATTATCGTGATATATTGCCCCATCAGGATTTGAGATGTTTGGCGTGTATATCCAGCGAAACTGAGTTCCATTCTTGAAGTAGAGGCGGTGCGAATCGCCGCCTGGTTTTTCAAGGTAGGCAAATATCAGATTCCCGTTTTCGTATTGGTAGGTTCGCGCGTATCCTGAACTATTCGAGGCAGCTGTTGCCTCAATCATCTTGAGTACGCTGCCATCAGAATAGGCAGTTATTCCTGCGGAAACAGAAGACGCATCATACCAGCTTTCCCCAATAGCAGACCTATCGGATTGCCAGAGAGCACGGATCCTCAACACTTCATCTTCGATTTCAGATGGCGACAATAAAATGGGTGCCGGTGCAGGCGCGGGCGTAGACTTTGCGAGCACCTCAGCTTCTTTGCGATAGGCGCTCATTAAGGCTTCGGCAGTTTCTGCGTCTAAGACAACAATGCCTTTTTCAAGAAGGTTGGCAGTTTCTGGCTTCAGCGAGCTTACTTCTATATCGCTAATCTGTTCGATGGCGGAAGGGCTTTCAGGAGTTCCTCGGGAAAGGGCAACCATCCCTCCCGCAATGGTTAGGAAAAAGCCCTCTTCCTCAGCGGAGATTGCCGGTTCTTCTGAACCTCCTTCGGGGAGGGGAGCGACCACTATGCCGCCACCACCGCCTGATGTGGCGAAGGCGAATATGATGCCGACGATTACCACCCCAAGCGCTCCGACGAGTGCATAGGGTAGCCACTTCGGATACTTTTGGACGCTGCGTCCTTTGTTCAAAGTTCCTTTTGGCGTGCGGGAAGGAGCGGGCTTTGTGCCTACCGCAGGAGCCTCAGCCCCATGTAGCATTGCTTTGAAGGATGCAGCATCTTGAGGTCGTTCATCAGGACTTTTATTCATGGAAGCAAGAATCGCGGGACGAAGGTCTGTGGGCAGCCCTTCGCTTACGATAGCGGGCATGTCCGGCACCGGTTCATACACGATGCGATAGATTAGCGTGGTTGTGTCAGTGCCGTCTCCGGCCCCAAAAGGGTTTTCGCCGGTGAGCATTTCATAGGCGATGGTGCCGATGGCAAAGAGGTCGGTTCGGTTGTCGATGGTAGAACCAGTTGCCTGTTCGGGTGCCATGTATCCCGGCGTGCCCAGCACGGTTCCCAGCTGGGTTTTTCGGGTCATGGAAGAATCTTCTATATGCGCGATGCCAAAGTCGGAAAGCTTGATGCGTCCATCTTTCGTCACGAAGATATTGTCTGGTTTGATGTCGCGATGAACCACGCCTTGGGAATGCGCATAGCCTATCGCATCGAGCAATTGGTCAAGAGCATCCAGCGCCGCCGGGGGTTTTAAGGGGCGCGTTTCAAGCATTTCGCCCAAGGTGATGCCGTCAACGAGCTCCATGACGATAACGGGGCGCGAATCGTAGACTTCCGCAGCATGGATGGTAACAATACCAGGATGGTTGAGTCGCGCGGCAGCCTTACCTTCTTTGATGAAACGCGAACCCATTTCTTCCAAAATATCGGGGGAAAGTCGGTCGTCGAAAAGAGGTTCTTTGATAGCTACTTCGCGCTCAAGTTTTGGATCCCACGCCCGCCACACCTTTGCCATGGCACCGCGACCAAGTTCGCCCCGAAGTTCATAAGGGCCTAAAGTGTTTTTCGTGCTGCTCGCGTCATTTCTCTTTATCATTATATGCAATCTTTCCTCAAGTTAGTTACGTATGGATAGTGTAGGGGATAAGTCCTTGCAGTTGAATAGGCTTAGGCAAAAAGAAATAGGTAATGCAACAAAGCCTATGCTACGATGACTCAGACAAGTCCCTGTAAGCTGTTGTTGCCAAACTAGCGTCACCAAACTATCGTCACCAAACGAAAGGTGGACTGAGCCGTGAATAGCAGATTGGTTGAAAAACTTGCTTTTGCCCTTGAGCCTGTTGCCGTTAGTTTCACCGACGACAAGCCCAGCGATGCGCTGCAATTTGAGGAAGGCAAGCGCGGGTGCGTCGGTTCAATGTTGGTGGCGGCAGCCGAAGGTAAGACCGCAGTGTTCGATGAGAAAACCTACGGATGTGCTGGTGGGGGCGTGGGTCTTTGCTTTGGCGATACCTTCACAAAAAACAATCACCCCACCGAATGCCTTTTGTCAACAGGAGACGAAGCCCTCGCTGCACAGGGAAGGACTTTCGCAAGAAGTCTCGGACGCGGCGAACGCTTTTTTGCTTCTCCTGAATTGGCGGCAAAGTGGAAAGCGGAATTTCCCTATGCCGAGACACCACAGAAATACGTGGTGTTCATGCCGCTTGGCAAGGTGCAGCAGTCACCAGATTTAGTCTGCATTTTTGCCAATCCCGACCAACTTTCCGCTTTGGTAATTCTGGCGGGGTTTTCGCGAGGCAGCGCGCTTAATGTGATTGCGCCGTTTGGGGCAGCTTGTCACTCGATTGCTTTTGCCCGTAAAGAAAGCCAGGCGGATTGCCCCAAGGCGGTCATGGGGTTTTTCGACATTTCGCAGCGCCATGCAATACCTAAAGATTTGCTGACGCTCACCATGCCGTTTACGCTTTTCAAAGAAATGGATGAAGCGGCTGACGAAAGCTGTCTTTCGACTAAAGAATGGGAACGAATAGCGACCCGATAAGCGCAAGCGCGCAAGGCACAGAGCGACCCAACCCGACCCGACCCGAGCCGACCCGACCCGACCCGACCCGACCCGACCCGACCCCTTTGTACCCTTTCCTTTACCCCTTTCGGGTTAATGCGCATGCTTTGTGCCGAGTTGTAAAAGCATGTTATGTGGGGATATGGTATTCTGCCCCCATGGAAGATTCTTCGAAAATTCGCACAAGGCGGCAGCGGGAAAAGCGCACGATTTCGCAGATGCTTGCAATTTATTGTGAAGCTCATCACGCACAAGAGGTGCGCAATCAGCTTTCTTATGGTGGGGAGCTGCTCTGTTCGGAGTGTTTGATTCTCGATGATTATGCGGTCATGCGTACTGAGCGGTGCCGAAAGATGGACGTGAAAACATCGTGCGAGGAATGTGGAAACCACTGCTATGAACCTTCGATGCGACAATCAATTCGAGAAGTTATGCGCTATGCTGGCCCGCGCATGATAAAAAAGCATCCCGTTGCTGCAGTCAGACATTTGCTCAAGCGATAGTTCAGGCTGGGTGAGGTGGGTTATTAAAATAGATTAGCAGCGCAGACTAACGGCACAGACTAACGGCACAGATTAACGGCACAGATTAACGGCACAGATTAACGGCACAGATTAACAAAGCAACTTTAAAAGAGGCATCACGACGAGATGGGAGTAATGCAATGTTAAGGTATGTAGACAGCACCAAGATGGGTCGCGGACAGCACGGATGGCTTGACAGCCATTTCCACTTTTCGTTTGCGGATTACTACAATCCGAACAATATTCAGTTTGGTGAACTGCGTGTTTTGAATGACGATGTCGTGCAGCCTGGTACTGGATTCGACACTCATCCCCACAAAGATATGGAAATAATATCTTATGTGATTCACGGGGAGCTCACCCACAAGGACAGCATGGGCAACGAACATACGCTTACGCGCGGGCAGTCTCAATATATGAGTGCTGGCACTGGTATTTTCCACAGCGAACATAATTGGGGAAGCGAACCGTTGCGCTTTATACAGACGTGGATTCTCCCCGACAAAAAAGACTACACACCAGCGTATGGGGATTATCGCTTCGAATTCGAGGACCGATACAACACCTGGTTGCCCATTGCAACCAGCTACGATTCTCAAGAAAGCTCTGCGCCTATTAAGATTCATGCAGATGCGAACCTCTATGCAGCAGTTTTGCCGCAAGGCGAAACCACTGAGTTCAAGGTTGGGAAAAACCGTCAAGCATATCTGGTTTTGCTGGAAGGCAAGGCAAGTGTCGGCGACATCCAACTTTCAACGCGGGATGCATTAGAAATCGTCGAAGAGGATGTGACAATTATTGCCAACGAAGAGTCGCATCTTTTTGTGATTGAGATGTGTGCCGCCGAAACCCTTTCGTATTAGCCGAGATTTTTCGCACTAGTCACGACCTATCCAAGAAGTAGAGCGCTTTTCAATCTCTTCAATTTCCTCTCCGAGCACGCGGTAAAGGGTGTCGTTTTCGCTGTCAAGAAGAAGCATGGATTTATCTCCGATAGCCTCACCGTGTCTTCGCGTTGAAAAGGTGTCGCAAAATACGATGATTTCGCTGTGCTTTTCCTTAGGCGCATCGACGGCTTCAGGTTTCGCGTTCGTAGGCTTCACATCTGCTTCAGCTTCTGCACTCGCTTCGGTATCTGCAGCTTCTGCACCCGCCTCAGCATCTATGTCTTCACCGTCAGCAACTTCGCCGAAAATCACATCGACATCTTCAGCAAGGTCGGTTTCCGAGAACGTATAGGCAGTGCACGTTTTTTGCGGAGTGTGCCCAACAACCTGATTAACGCCCCGATAAGGATCTGCCAGCAAATCACGCTGGTCTGCCCACACAACCCCTGGTGACGGTTCCCATCCACCACGCGAAGCGCTTACCATGCGCAGCTGATCCAGGCGACCTTCGTCAGGCAACATGCTATTGAGGCGTTCGGATAATTCCTTAGCTGACAGATTGTCACTCATGCCTGCCACTTCGTGAGCCCATTCTGCGCAAAGCCCCGCGTGGGTGAAAAGCCAATTTCCCGCCCAATCGGCAACAGAAAACAAATCACGATTGTTGTAAAGAATGTTTGAGGCGGGGTCTTCAATAGTGTAATCGTAGCCGCTATGACGTCTATCCGTGTAAAGGTAACCCATGTCATGGTTCCCAAGAAGCAGGGTGACGTTTTTGTTTTCACGCGCCCAATCAACTATCGCTCTCAAGCTTCGTACATTTCTGACTCCGTACATATCCCAATCATCAAGATAGTCTCCGAGCAAAACGATACGGTCAACATTATGCTGTTTACCTGCTGATTCAATAGTGGGTAGCAGGTTGGTTTTGGTATGAAGGTCGCCCACTAATAGTACTCTTGTCATAATTTTTCCTTTCCCAACTTATCGGAGAGCCAAAATTTCATCGAGGGAAACGGGCATATAATTATTTGCGTCTACCCCGACGTCGTAACGGTAAATTTTCTTGATGAAGTTTCGAATGTTGTGTTGATGTTGCTAATCAGAGCATTGTTCATTTCAAGGACATCAGAAAAAGGACGGTCGCTGAAACGAATGACGTTGTTGTGACCAATATGCAGGTCAGATGTAAAGTAGTGCATTGGTTCCTCCTCGGTTTGTTGCGCCCTGCAAAGCTTTGCCGGACTTTGGTTAATAAGCGCAGGCAAAGAAGCACAAGCTGTTACTCAGGTTGCGTTTCGTGAGATATTCGGTTGGTTGTGGAAAATGATAGAGATTGCCTCGCGCATTTTATATATTTATATTTCCGAGTATAGCATACTTCATCGGCGTTTTTGCACCACACGTGAAATTAAACGGTTTGTGGCTATAACAGTCGGGGAACGCCTAATTTTAGTAAACTTAGTAATTGTCGTTAATATGGAAAGCAGGTACTACGATGTACTTGCACGCGGAAGCTCCTATTTTTGAACGACTTTATTAAATTCCATAGCTTCACCAATCCCAAAAAGATAGGTAAGGCTGTCACCGCCTTGCAAGGTAAGAGTGAGACGGTCGTCGAGCACATCAAACAAAAAGGCTGAATCCATGGTAGAAGAATCGTTGTCGTTCGTCATGGTGAGTTTGAGGGCGTTGCCATTCTCGACTGCGAATGACCCCGTAAACGATTCTGCGATTTCGCTTTGGTACCAACCTGCTACATAAGTAACTTTGTTCTGTTCTGAAAAAGTAAGTATGAAAATGAATTTTTCGACCGAACCACTTTCTGTAATACACTCCCATGTTCCCACCAAGCTTTCGCCTGTTTCGATTTCGACGGTCTCGGGTTCGCTAGATTCCTCGCTTGCCTTCGTGTCGGCACCGTTGGCTGTCGAAGAGCTGTCCGCGGGTACTTCTTCGGTGGTCGCTGGGCTAGAACACCCCGCCATAAACGCAAGAATCGACAAAGTAACCAGGATGGTCAGGACAGTGCTCAGACGAGTAGTTAGGACAGGTTTGATTTTCGTTTCAACTCCTCCGATTTGAAATGGCATTGCGTCAACCTCGTTTATTGTATCAAACTGTACCCGCCTTGTGTTTTTACGCATGGCGTGCACGAGTAATGTGCATGCTTGCAAGATATGGTACATCAATTGCCGCAAGTCTGCCCGTGTGTTTTGGTCGCGAGGGTTATCAGGCATCATCAAAACCTTGACCGTTAGGTGACAGTTTAAAGAATGGTGTTCGCAATTGTTCACAATAGTAGAATCGCTCAGGGTGTTTTGCAAACGAAAGGAAGAAGAAGTGGGCGCTGTTTTCTTTATGATGTTTGTGGCAGTAGTCTTTTTTATCGCCCTCTTCTTTATTGGGGTAAGCGCGCTCGTTGTTGCTATTTGGAACATGCAAAAACGCAGAAACAAATCTCCGAAAAAATGGTGGCTTGTAATATCTTCGGTTGTACTAGGGATTAGCATTATTGTGGCACTGCTTCCGATAGGAGGCATAGGTTTTTTGCGATTTGCAAACAGTTCAACTAAGGAGCCGGTTATTTATGCAGAATCTGGCGAAATGTTGTATTGGCCTATGGGCGAACACGAGACAACCCACGCATGGTTTGAAATGAACGGAATAAAGTATGCCGATCTTTCCAGGGCTTCCGCAGATGACCCGTTTTTGTTCTATTTTGAAGATTTTGTTTTTGGTGAACCCGTTGCCAACATTATGAACAGCCCCGAAGCCAGCAACGCTTTTAATGATTTTATGACCTGGCTTCTGGCGGTGAGTACGCCCGCCAAGCTAAGCATATCAACGGTTTTTCCTCTCATGAACAACAACGGGTTTGACCTCTATTATGTCAATCGCGCTGTCTATTGCCCAGAAGGGGAGCTTGATCCAATTAGGGAATACTATTTAGATATTGCACACTACGAAACACAAAGCGTTACTGCCAAGTATCGGGTATACGCTGATGCCGAAAACCCTGAAGCACGCATTGAAAAGATTGAGAAGGAAACAACACTGGAACCGGGAATTTTCGAAGAAGTGCATCGATTATACGATCGGCAGGACATGGAACGGATTATGATTCCTGAAAAATATAAAAAGCTTAGGGAGGCAGCTGTTCCGGGAACTTCGAGCGATGGCTATGATGGACGGCTATTATATGCTTACAGCGAAGATGGAATGGCCTACAAAACGGTTGTACTCGCGCTCATTGAAGGCAAAGTGTATGTTGTGAAATGGTCGAATGTTGAATATATAGAAGGTTGTGTACTATCCGATGAACTAAACGAATACTTAATTGACGCAATCTTTACTGACTGAGGTAACTTTCCGAAACGAGGCGAGGCATAAATCCAGCGTCGCAACAATATAAGCTTAAATGTGTCTGGAGGCAACTACAATCAGACACCTGATTAAGCGATAGAAGAGATTCGCGAATGCTGGTGGGGACTATTTCTCTTTGTGTTTTGGCAAGAAGGGGAAGCTGATTGCCTTGGATGGACACGCATCTACACATTCGCGACATTTTGTACAGCTATTCAGGTCGTTTGTTGCCAGTACTTTGCCGCGGGGATCTACGTTTTCTCGCGAACAAGCTTTGTGACACAGTGAGCACAGGGTGCCTTCGGTGACCTCAAGGCATTTCGATTTATCCCAGTTAATCCGAAAGAAACGATTTACGCTTGCTATTAGGGAAATCAACGCTCCCAAGGGGCATATTTTCGTACACCATTTTCTGAATACGACAAGTTCAAGAATGAGAATAAGAGGAAATGCCAGAAGCGTTACGGTAAGCTCACCAAATGCGAAAAGGCGAAATATCGTGAAGATGGTGGCGAAAACAAGGCCGACTGGACAAACGAGGCAGAAAACTGGGAAACCAAAAGCTGCCGTAGAAACAAGCGCACCAGCCAATACGACGTAACGGGAATCGAAACCGATACTGCGCATAATGCGGTAACCCCGTGAGCCTGAGCCAGCTGGTTTGGAGTCCGATTGAGGCAAATCAAGTGTTTTTTGCTGGTTGTCTGGGTGATCTTTCTTACCCTTGTAGCCTGGAAACCAACGCTGCAATAAAGGAACTGGGCATACCCAGGCACAAAAGGCTCGTCCGACAAGTACCATGAGCAGCACCACTACGCCCAAAGATAAAAGAGCACGCGGGATTATCGTGTTTGCCGCCATCATGGCTTCCAAGGCTCCCAAAGGGCATACGGTTGAAATGAGGCTATAGCCAAATGACGATAGGTTTCCAGCACCAGAAAGGGCACTGTTGAATATGCCCGCAACAATAATAAGAATTGAGATAAAGATAATGACAAGAGCGCGAAGATTCTTGGATTTGATGTTCTTTATGAATTTCATGACCGACCTCCGCTTCTCGATTCTTTGGCAAGCAGGTAATCGACGGTCATCGTTGGCTTAACGGTGATAGCTCTATCGGTGGCATTGTTGACTATCTTGGTACTTATCATGGATATGCAGACATTTTCGCAAAGCCCGCAACCGTTGCATTTGTCTAAGAGAACTACTGGAAACCCGTCATTGTTGAATTCGATAGCATCGTAGGGACACTCATCAACGCAGATGCGACAATTCTTAAGGCGCCATGCCAAGCACCATTCCTTTACGATGTACGCTTTGCCCATAATAACGTTTTCTGGTTTGGCCCCCTCAGGTAGTTTTAATGCTTCGGTGGGACATACCTTTGCGCATTGCGGAACCCCTGCGTGCGACTCCTTGCAGTAGTCGCACCATCCCAGCTTGAAATTAAAGGTTGGCGTACGTGCGTTAAGTAAGCCCTTTTCCAAAGGAGCTGGCACAAGGACATTGGTTGGACAAATCTGAAGACACTTATCGCAGCGAATACATGCTGCGATAAAAGCATCCTCGTCTTGCCCGCCTGGGGGACGACAAAGCGCTTCGCTACCAACAACCTTTACGGTTCCCCCCAAGGCAAGCAATGCTGCCGCACTGCCGCACCCGAGCGCAAAACCACGCCTCGTAAGACCCGTGGTCTGGGTCTGTTCTTCAGAGCGCGTATCAGTTTTCTTTAAGAATGTCATCGAGGAACTCACTCTCTGTTTCCAAAAAGCCCTCGCTGTATAAAGCCAAGAAGCGATAGAAGTCGCTCTCTGCGAATTTCTGCATATCAACCGATAGTTTTGGCAACCAACAAGCTAGATGTTCGCGGATAAAACGTTGCTGTGTCTTTAATAGTTCTATCGCTTTGTCTATTTCGTTGGCTGTATAACTTTCAAGTGTTCGTTGCGCAAGAACGCGCATGAACTCAAATTCAGCGGCAATATGGTCTTCGCAGTCCTTAAAACTGTCGAGCTTTGCCAGACCTGCGGCTCGGTATTCTGCCAGCACTTCGTCACGAGGCTCCTGCATAAGCCTGCGCTCCTCGCCGAGATAGACCGACTCAAAAGGATAGGCGGCTTCATAGGCGGACTTACCGCTACCGATGAATACCTTGCTGTAGTCGACGGCCAATTCTATCAGCGTGCGCTCCCAGCGTGAGTTTAAAAACGAATTGAAGAGTCGGTATGCTCTATCAACCTTTTCGTTACCGGTTGATGCTTTGAGGCGCATGGCGAGCATCTGATCAAAATACTCCTGATCAACTTCTTTCGAAAACAGCCTCTGGAGCATTGCATAGGAGGCTACCCTTGCCTCAAGAGCTTCCTTGAAGGCAGCTCTTGCCTCATCATCAGATAGAATATCAATGGTATCTTCAAAGTTGCTCATTCTTTTTCCTTATCACGAGAAGTTCTTTACCAACCTCTGTCGTTTTCCATTTTTTCTCCCACTTCAAAGCATCATAGTTCTCCAAGCGTTCGACAAAAAACCCTGCGTATTTTTTGGAGTTCAAGGTTTCAAGAGAGGTTTTAAGCTTGGAGTTGAGATCGTCGATGCTTTGCGGTTCATCACTGCAAAGTTCAAGGATTTCATAGTATATCCCAGAAAGCGACTGATCAACCTGAAGCAATTCCTCAAAGCGCTTTTGGTAATCAACACTTGCGAGATAGGCTTTCCCCTGCTCGCTTGTTTGCCAAAGACCAAGCCGTTCAGGTGCGGGAATGAGAAAGCCCTCTTCGTCAACAGGGAAATCTGTGGCGTATTTCTTCTCTTCAACCGCATCTGCTGTATCCGAAGCATCTGTTGTGTCAGATACGTCATCTGCATTTACCGCATCATCCCCCTCGTCTGTTTCAGGTGCTTCTGCGTTTTCAGATGCTTCAGCGTCAGAGTCTTTTGTTTCAGTTGGCAAGAAGTCTAAAGCTCCAGCCTTTTCGAGAAAACTCCGAAACTCTACTGGTGAATGAACGGAAGGATAATACTGGAGCTGTTCGGTGACGTAGCTATCAATCTCTGCAGGCTCTTGCGCTTCCCTGCAAAACTCCATAATGCCAAAAAGAAGACCGCGTGTTCCTGGCATAGTGTTCACAAGGCGCTCAATAGTGTCAGTCATAGTAATTCTCCCTCGTCGGTTTATGGTATGAGGTAAATCTCAGCAAGTAAGCATACATAATAAAATGTGCTTGCCAAAAATAAAATACCTTGGTCAGTATAAAAGTTGTTGGGGCTGTGGACAATCGCAACAGCCCCAACGGGGTTACTTAAAATAGGGCAAAAACAGAGAAGCCCAACATATAGAGAACTGCTCTAAATGCAATGCCGCCGACAAGAATGCAAACGATGCTCAAAGAAGCGAATGGTATGTTTATGTGCTCACCTTTCCACTTGAGGAAAGCCAGTATTGCTGGTGCAATGCCACCAAAAATAAGAGCGAGCCAAAATGGCAAGGCGAATTCGCCGCCCAACAGCTTTCCAACCAAGTTGCTGTTGTCAATTAGCGATGCTGTTGGAATGGTGCTGTCCCAGTAATTGCCAACGCTACCAACATTGATTGTTCCAATATACGCAGCGTATGCCAACAGAGAAACAGTAACCAAGGCTCCGCCAATCGCCGTGCATTTTACCATCAGCGATGCCGCATCCGCCTCTTTGCTTAGGGAGCTCAAAAGCCAGACGCCTGCTGCTCCAGCGGCAAATGCCTGACTGAAGTAGAAAAGATAGAGAAGCGGGCTTGCCCAAACAGGACGTGCTGGCATTATGTAGGAGGTGGTCATCAGCGCAACCACAGAAACTCCGATGAAAATTGCCAAGGCACCTGCCCATTTTGGAGCCAGACCTTTTCTTGCAACTGCGAAATAGATTATCAGCACGATAAACAACACCACAATGCTTATAAGTTCTTGTGTGATACCTGAAGAAAGTTGCCCAAAGCCATTGAATGCGCGATCCCAATGCTGAAGGTGCAAAAACGAGGCAACTCCACCCACTATCACCGCTGCAGCAGCGGCGATTACCGCTGATATCTGGCTTTTTTCGCCTTTGCCCAGCACGGTCAACAGGCCCTGCATGGCAAAGATGCCAGCGCCTAGACAAACAAATAGGGTAAAGATAACTAATGGCCATTGTATTTCCATGGTTTACCCCCTCCACTTTCTGTTCCTGAGAATAAAGCAAGATGACGGGTCGTTGCCAGCATCGGTTAGGTGGCATATATCAGCCTCTGACCAGGGTGCGGAGTATTTTCCGATAGGCAAAGGTTCAAGCTCTCTGGGGTCTGCTGCCGAAGTAGAATCAGGCTTAGGACCAGTACCAGGACCCATAAAGGATTCAAGACCCTTGTCTAAGTCACCAAAGAAACGCGCGCGACCATTGCACTGACGAACACATTCTGGCAAGTCGCCTTGGCTGACCCTTTGCTCGCAAAGCGTACATTTTTCTACGACCCTCTCAACTTCGTTGAGATAGCGCACGTTGTAGGGGCAAGCCATGGTGCAGAATTGACAACCAATACACTTCTGTTTGTCAATTTGGACGGTGCCATCTTCTCGTTTGTGGGAAGCGCCTGTGGGGCACACCGACACGCACTCAGGCTTCTTGCAATGCTGACAACCTACTGGTAAGTAATACATCTCTACTTCTGGATACGTATCGCCTTCGTTGATGGGGTTGGGACCCATACGTAAAACTTTGAGCCAGAAATCTCCAGGAGGAAGATCGTTCGCAAATTTGCAGGAAACGCTACAGGTCAAACAGCCGACACAACGATTGAGGTCGGTAACTATCGCGAATTGCGTCATGATTGCTCCTTTCCCTCATACACGGGCATCCATTCTTTGAGTTTCGGATGTTTCGGTGAGTCGATGATGCCTTCTGGACCGCCTTCTTGTGCTTTATATACCTTTACGAGGTAGCCTCGCAGGCAGGTAGAACCGCAGATTGGATCTTGATTGTATTCGTCCACCAAAACGTTGACGTTTGACAGATCCCAGCCATGGTTGGGTGCAGGAAGTTCGGGGAACCACCAAGCATGATCACACTCGATCACCTCGGGGCGAATCCCGTGGAACAGGTCTGCTACCATTCTGACTTTGCCACGCTTCGATTCAATCCAGCACCAATCGCCATGCTTAAACCCATATTTAGCGGCAGTTTCTGGGTTCACTTGGAAGGTAGGTACTGGTACCTGTTCACGCGTGAAAGGAAGCTGACGGTGTTCATTGTGGAAGTAAACAGGAATACGACGACCTGATGTCAGGACAATCGGATACTCTTCAAGCAGTTCTGGTGTGGAATAGGGGCTTTCAATAGGCTCTCGAACAATAGGAAGCGCCTCATTGGGTAAGGGGTCACCGTTAGGAACGAGATAGTTTTCCCTTTCGGGGTAGCGAGATTCGAACAAGAGCGAATAAATTTCTACTTTGCCTGATGGCGTCGGATAGCCGAGCTTGTGATCAGGACGGAACCATCCCCACATCTGCCGATAGTAATAACCCATCGGAGAAACTTCACGAAGATCCCATTGTCCGTGCTTTTGGTATTGTTCCACAAAATCGTCCCAACCATCGGCGCGAACGATTTTACCTGTAGGACCAGGTGAGGCGAATCCGAGCTTCGACGGAAGAACGGTCAGTTCCTGCATCTGTTTCTCGTTTGGCCATTGTGTGTCTAACCATTCGGGCGGCCAAAATGGTGGTGCTTCTTCTGCTTTCGAAGGCCACCAGGGCAGACCCATCTGCTCGGTAATCTTAACGATTGCCTCGCTGTCCCAGCGTGCTTCTGCCAAAGGCTCAACACATTGAACCTGGGCTCCAAAACCACATTCGGCGCCCTGAGTAAGACGCATGGCTCCAAGCTCAAGGAAGTGCTTGGTTGGAACGACAATATCTGCCAGTTCAACCGTGGGTGAGAACCAAAGTTCTGCAGCCCAGTAATAGTCGAGCGTCTTGTAGGCCTCCCAGTTTTTCATGGCGTTTGAGGCATGGAAGTGTGAACCTGTGCAAGAAACGCAGGCACGAATGGGATAAGGATCTCCAGTAAGGATGTGATCTATTGCCGTTGAAAGGTCATAAAACATTGATGCGCCAGCAAAGTTCCAAAAATAGGGCAGCATGCGAAACTTGTTGAAGCCAGCAATTTTTTCCATCTCCCACGGCGGGAGTTTTGAAGTTTCCTTCGAGGCAACTGCAAAGGGAACAATGTAGGGAATCCACGTGTTGTTCACGTTATCCAGTGCTTCGCCACCGCGATTGCCGCCTACGCCGTCCAAGTTGCCCATGATTGTCGATATGAGCAGAATCAGTTTGGCTGTTTGCACAGCGTTGGCTGAATGTTCGATAGCAAGGTTGTACTGGATGCCGCCCTGACGAGTTTCTTTGCCGTATGCTTCGGCTGCCGCACGGAGAACACCTGGCTTAAGCCAGCATAGTTCAGTGACTTTCTCTTCAGTCCACTCACCAACGTGTTCGGCAAATTTTTGCCAAACGGTCACGCCCTTGACGGTTCTGCCATCAAGCAGTTTTATCTCAAATTCGCCAGGAATCTCAAGCGAGGGATCAATGTTGATATGCCCAAAGCCTGGATCTTCAGCAAGAAGTGCGCGTCCATATTCGCCTGCCCAAACTGCTGTATCCCTATCGGGATAAACGGGTTCAGTTTCGCCTTCCCAAAGGCATTCGCCCGAATCCCAATACACCAGCTTTTGGGAAACAGCATCGTAAACCATGAACTTTTTGGGGTCGCCGCCTTCAACGAGGTCGGATTCCTTGAGCAGCTTGGTCTTGATTCCGATGGGGTATGCTCCGAGGGTGAATTCCATGTCCCACATGAAGTCAAAATCTATATCTTTGGGATCAGGGTTTCTCAAATCGAACTTTGCTCCCGCATAAGGCTGCGGATGTTCGTCGAAAAGATCTTCGACATAGATAAAGGGCGCATTCGTCCATTTCTTGACGAACAATTCATCGTAGGTTTTCATTTCGTTAATAATGATGTTGAGGATACCCGCTGCAACCATGTCATCGCATCCAGGACGAACGTTGACCCAAACATCAGCTTCCTTGCCAAGGTTTTGGAGGCGTGGGCCGACGCAAACGCTGCTTTCTGCAGCAACTTGAGCGTCAACAGTAACACGGCAGGCGTTGTCATAGTTGGAAACCTCTGTGTTGGATCCCCACTGGAAAAAGCACTTCACACCATCGTTCATGTTGACCCAGTGAGCGCCAGGGAAAGCGAGTGTGCCCGCAGAGAGAACACGTGGTCCCTTGCAGACCTGACCAGCAGTCGTGCCAGTGTTGGGTGTGCCGATGACCATTCCCAGCATCATAGAACCATAGGATGTGATGCGGCTGGTTCCATGCAAGGTCATGACAGATTCCTTGCCATATTTTTCTTGAATCATGGTGAGATTATCCGCTGCACTCTTGATAGCTTCATCCCAGGTGATGCGCACCCAACCTGGGTCTTCGCCCTTGGGGTTGGTACGTTTGACTGGATATTTAACCCGATCAGGATGATAGAGTGCTTGGGGAGCTGATTTCCCCTTTGAGCAAAGACTGCCTCGATTGGTTACACCAGTTTCATCGCCAACAATGTCGATAACTCGTCCATCTCGAACGGTCACAATGTTGGGGCATTCCATTTTGCCGCAAGCGCGACAATGACTTCTTATGTGCTTGACCTCACCCCCTTCCGTAAGGGGACTATCGCCTTCTTCGGCGAATACCTTGGATGCAAAAGCTGGTTGTATTGCTAATGCTGCGCCTCCAACCGCGGCAGCTTTGAGCAAGTTTCGCCTTGTCATCGTTAAGCCTGACATAAAACCCTCCTTTTCCTTTGTCTCATTCAATATGCTTTGTTGCTCTGTTGGTTTTTCCTCCTTTTCTTTTTTGGTTGCTTTTGTTGTCTTGTATGCTTTTCTACTCTTTTTTGAGGCTTCTGGGGCTTGCCCCGAATCCTATTCTTTTGATTTTTTCGGTACACCCGTTCAAGGTGGATTGATGTATTTCGGTAGGTCGAAGAAAACTCTTTTGTGAAACCCTTATACACCATATCTTTCACATAGGTAAAATACTTTTTTGTTGGGAAAAAACCCTTGGGTGTTTGCTTTATCATCTAAAATTTGCATAGGATTATAGAAATATCGCATACTTCCGCTACAACAAAAAGCTTTTTAAATATGTTAGAATTCCCCCATGAGGGTACTCGCTTCTTTGCATCGCAAACACTAGGGGTTGGAACATACATCAGAAAACAGGGCATCGTTCAGGAGTGAAAAAGAAACACCTGTTCCGCACCATCTTTTCAAAGGAAACGAGCTATGCGCATCGACTACTTTAGAAACTTTATCGAATTGGCTCATTGCAACAGCTTCAGTGAGGCTGCGAGGCGTCTTAACATTTCCCAACCTGTTTTGAGCAAACACATCTTTCTTCTGGAAAAGGAATTCCAAGTAAATCTTTTCGCACGAACAAAGCCTCATGTTGAACTGACCGAACAGGGAAAAACCCTCTTGGAAGAGTCTTACCTCATTGTGGATCATTTCCAACGAGCAAAAGCGATGCTTTCCAAAGCAGAGAGAAACAATTCATCGGTTGTTGCGCTTGGCGGGCTCAATCGCAATGCGGATGTTGTTGAGTTAATCTCTCGTGTTCGCTATCAAATCCATGAACAACAACTCGATTTGATTCTTAAGAGGAAAGAATACGATAATTTGCCCTTTATCGAACAGCTTGAAGAGGATCATGTTGACTTATTCTTCTCGATGCTAAATCTCCAAGATTATCCGCTTGCTTCCAATATGGAAGCTCATCTTCTCTTTCATAATTCTGTTGTGGCGCTCATACAGAAAAATCACCACCTTGCAAAGCGCGAATGTCTTTACTTGGATGATTTTTCGTCTGAAACCATCATCGTGCCGCTTGGCTCATACGCTTTAACAGGCAGACAGATTATTGAACCGAAGTTAAGTGCTTTGGTGCCCCCGCCCAGCATACGACCCATCTACTTTGAGGATATCAACGATTTTGCTAATGTTATGATTGAGGACGATATTCTTTTTATTGAAACGCCTTTGTATGAAACATTCCGCTTCCCCGACAATATTGTGGCGGTACCTGTTGACCAAGAAGCCTTAGTATTCCCCATTTATCTTATTCATAAAGCAGAAAGCGAGCACAAGATGCTTTCCACCTTTATTGAGCTCACACTTAAAGAAGCTCGTGCAATGATTGCCGAGCGGTCGTCTTAAGCGCTGTTTTTATCTTAAGGCAGGAAGCTAAGCGGAGGGAAGCACATGAAAAATTGGCAATACGTTATGCTCATCGAACGCGGTAAAACGTATAACAAAATCAACAAAGAGATGGTAATAAAGCACGTCGACTTCATGCGGAAATTGGACGACGATGGCAAGCTTGAGTTTTGCGGAGCGTTCAAAGGGTTTCCTGGTATGGGGGGAATGATTATCCTCAAGACGGAAAGCTACGAAGAAGCCGATGCTCTCTGCAAGACAGAACCGTTCGTTGAACAGGGTTACGCTACTTACAAGCTATACGCGATACAGCCAGGGAACAGAGAAAATAATTACCTATTGTGATGACTTAGGGGATGTTAGGGGATGTACATCCCCTAACTTTAACAAAAAAGGTCACCGCACAACGCGATGACCTGGTATTTTGGTCGCGGGGATTGGATTTGAACCAATGACCTCCGGGTTATGAGCCCGGCGAGCTACCAGACTGCTCCACCCCGCACTATGAGCGGTACCGCTAAACGGTAGAAGAGCATATTACCCGAACGAGTGTCAGTATGCAAGGAATATGTTTCCCTCGCCATCACCTTTGGTTTCGCCGCGCTCCCATCTCGCTCGCGCCGTGCCCCCGCCCTTACTCCCGCCGCGCCCTCACATCACCTTCATCGCCATTACCTCCACAGCATCAACACGCAAAAGTGCAGGACATCGCGGTATACTGGGCAAAAGAGAAAGGGTTGCCGCGCATGATTACCTTTACTGCCATGATAGAAAAGGCTCCCAAGGTCGATGGAGCCTATGTCGAAGTCCCGTTTGACCCGCAGAAAGTCTTTGGCGTGAAGCGGGTGAAGGTGAAAGCAACTTTCGACGGCGTCGCCTATCGCGGTTCCATTACGCCCATGGGTGGCAGACCGCTTATTGGCATCACCAAGGCAATCCGCAACGAAATCGGCAAGCAGGCGGGTGACAGCGTCGAAGTCACCATCGAACAGGACACAGAAGAGCGCGTAATCGAATTGGCGAAAGATGCAGAAACTGCGCTCATTGACGCAAATCTGCTTGAAGCGTGGAAGAAGCAATCCTATTCCCATCAGCGCGAACACATGATGTGGATTAACGAGGCGAAAAAACCCGAGACACGACAACGTCGCATTGTTAAGATGATTGAACTCCTTAAGAAATAAGTAACCCTTCCTCTTCGAAAAGGAAACCGCATGACAAAACATCCCGCCTTTGACGAATTCGTCGACACCATCGCAGCTTTGCGCGCGCCGAATGGCTGCCCGTGGGACCGCGAACAAACTCACGAAAGCATCGCACACAACATGCTAGAAGAAGCCTATGAAGCAGTTGACGCAATCGAAATGCGTGACATTGCTCATCTGCGCGAAGAGCTGGGCGACGTGTTGTTGCAGGTGGTGTTGCAAAGCCAGATTGCACACGATGCGGGCGAATTTGACATCGACGAGGTAGTCGCAGAAATCAATGCCAAGATAATTCGGCGCCATCCTCATGTGTTTGGTGAGGTCAAGGCTGAAAATTCAGGTGAAGTATTGGAGCTTTGGGACAGCATCAAACTTGAGGAAAAAAACGACCGCAGTAGTAGCGGCAATAACGACAGCGGCAACAGCAACGACAACGACAACAGCAACGACAACAACCAAAACGAACTCAGGCTCGCCACGTCGCAACAAGGCTTGCTCCAAGGAGTACCTGCGTCCTTTCCTGCTCTCATGCAGGCGCAAAAAATATCTCGCAAGGCGGTATCAGCAGGCTTTGAATGGGAAAGCCTTGACGATGTGTGGAAGCAGGTCTTTTCAGAAATCGACGAACTCAAGGCAGCCTATGAAGCGGCGCCGAAAGACGCGAAAGGCAAAGTTTTAGAAACCACCGCCGTTGAACTGGAAATGGGGGACGTATTATTTACCCTAGTCAATGTGGCACGAAAGATGGGTATCAACGCTGAAAGCGCCCTGCGTGCAAGCTGCGTTAAGTTTCGCCGCCGCTGGGCGTTTATCGAAGGAGCGGCATGGGCGCAAGGAAAAGAAGTTGAAGAACTCTCGCTTGATGAAATGGAAGCGTTGTGGACAGAAGCGAAGTCGCACGAATAACAGAAGCGAAGTCGCACGAATAAAATCCCTTTCACCCGATGCGTAAAACTTGTCCAAAAACTAACTAAAATTAGATAATCATTTGATAAAACAACCTATTATCTTTATAGTGATGAGGTTCATTCAAATTCTTGATTATTTTGAATGTAGAGGAAGGGAGAATTATGAACAAAAAGAAACTCGCGGCACTTTTGTGCGCAAGTAGCATGATCGCGCTTTTAGCGCTTGTCGGATGCACGGGCAACAATGCCCCTGCAACAGGCGAAGCCCAACTTGTTAAAGAGGGAGTTCTCACCGTTGGTTCCGACTGCGACTACCCGCCTTTCATCTTGCTTGAAGGCGACCAACCCGTAGGATTTGAGTTCGATTTACTGGAAGCAATCGCCGCTGACCTGGGGCTGGAACTGGAATACATGCCGCCTCAAAACTTCGACACGCTTCTCACTACCGTTGCGGGCGGTGTCAAAATGGACATAGCCTGTTCATCAATCACCATAACCGAAGAACGTCAACAGACGGTCGATTTCTGCTCGCCTTACTTCGATTCCAACCAGGCATGCGTAGTCCAGCTTTCTGCAACCTATGCCAGCGCCAAGGAACTTGAGGGCAAAACGGTAGGCGCTCAATCAGGTACCACGGGAGAAGCCTGGGCAAACGAGCACCTTCAAGGCGTTACGGTGAAACCCTACAATCAGGCAAGCGAAGGCTTAGCTGCCCTGCAGGCAGGTGAAATCGAAGCCTTGTTCATCGATGCTCCCATCGCAGAGCACCAGATTGCCAACAACTATCCTAACATGAGACTAGCCGAAGTTATTCCTACGGGCGAACAGTACGGCTTTGCCATCAACAAGGACAACTCTGTGCTGAAAAGCCAAATTGATGCAAGCATGCAAAAGCTCGTGGACAATGGCACCTATAAGGAAATCTTCAAGAAATATTTCCCCAACCTTGAGCCATCAATTCACTAGTCACCAATCTGCTAAGCAAGTAGTATCACCAGGATAGACGGGATTTATCCGATTATGAACAAAGAAGCCACCATCAAAGCATTGCGAACCAGCTGCGCTTTGGTGGTGGTTTTGTTTTTGCTTCTCGGCACATTCATGCTGCTGACCCCCCAAAGTGCCGAAGCGCTTGCAACCGACAGCGTAACCGCCAAGCGCAACGAAGACGGGGGAAACGAAGTAATCGGCGGCAAATCAACGCGCCTGTCGTGGGAGGGCTGGATTGGTGAAGATGAAAAGGTTATGCAAATTGTCTTAACCTTCCCCGAAGGCAGCACCTTGGCTGATGAAGCAAGCCTTTCTATCCAAGAAATGATTATGGATGACCCTCTCCATCCCATTCACGACAGCTCTATCAAGTACACGTTTGATTTGACCGAAGAATCGCTCATCGTGAATTTCACTGATGGGCTGCGCCCTGGCAACAAGGTGCTCATTCAGGTTACGGGCTTTCAATTTCCCCCGATAACGGGCGACTATTCTATCACGGGAACCTACATCGACGACAAGGGAATCAGCCACGCGCTCGATGAATATCGCCCCATAAGCGTTATCGGAAAAACAGGGATGGAAGATTTCTTGACCTGGCTCAGTTCGCGGCAATGGGTGAAAACGTGGAACTCTATCAAGTTTTGCAACAGCTTCTTTAACCCCGTGCGCGCAATCGCTTCAATTCCCACGGTTATCAGCGGATGGCTTACTTCCATCGGCTTGGTTGCTCTCGGATTCCCCCTCGCCATACCTATCGGCTTGGGTCTTTCGTTTATGCGCATGTCAAAACTCACGGTACTGCGATTCCTTGCAAGTATCTACGTGAACGTCATTCGCGGAACGCCGCTGTTTTTGCAGATATACATTGCGTATTTGGGTCTGCCGCTTTTCATTTCGAACATGGACAACTTCACAACGGGCTTCGTTGTCCTTGCGCTGAACTCGAGCGCCTATCTTGCAGAAATTTTTAGGGCAGGTATCCAATCTATCCACAAAGGACAGTTTGAAGCGGCCTCATCCTTGGGAATGAACGCTTTCCAAACCATGTTCTTTGTCATCATCCCGCAAACGGTGCGCCGCGTTATTCCAACGATGACCTCGGAATTTATCCTACTGTTCAAGGATACTTCGCTTTTGGCAGCGGTAGGGGTTTTCGAAATGATGATGTTTGCGAAAATTCAGGCGAACCTTACGGGAAACATGACTCCGTACGTGGTTGCCGCGTGCTTCTATCTTATGGTGACGCTTCCGCTAACGCGGGTTATATCGGTGTTCGAAAAGAAACTTGCTGCAACTGACGGCAAGGAAACGCCGTCGGACAGCAAAAAACCCAAGACGAAGCGAGTTGGTCTGTTCAAGACAACCGTGCCTACCCTTGCGCTTGCCACTGAAGCAAGTGGGGTGGGGGGTTCTGTAAGTGTTGTGGGTGAACAGGCAAAACAGCAGGACGTCATAAAGGGCAAGAATCGGAGGAAGTCATGACGAAGAAAAACATGACAGAATCCGTTGATGCCAATGCTGTTGCCAACGCCGCTGTCCCTGCTGCCGTTGACGTTGTCCCCGCTGCCACCAGCAAGCGCTCCACCACCATTGAGCGCGACCCCGCCAACACCAAAGCGGTTGTCCGCATCAGAGATTTGCACAAATACTTCGGCGGGCTCGAAGTCCTCAAAGGCATCGACATGGACGTTGAGCGTGGCGAAGTGGTTGTCATCTTAGGCCCTTCAGGTTCGGGCAAATCGACCTTGCTGCGCTGCGTCAACCTGCTCGAAAAACCAACGAAGGGCGACATTTGGTTTGAGGAAACCTGCATCACCGACCCAAAAGCTGATATCAACAAAATCCGCGAACGCATCGGCATGGTGTTTCAAAACTTCAACCTCTTTCCCCACCTAACGGCGAAGAATAACATCATGTTGGCTCAGCGCAAAGTGCTGAAACGGTCGAAAGACGAAGCCGAAAAAATCGCCTGCGAACAACTGGAAAAGGTGGGGCTGAAAGACCGCGTCGACTATTACCCTTCGCAACTTTCAGGCGGACAACAACAGCGTGTTGCCATAGCGCGCGCCTTGGCGATGAATCCAACAGTGATGTTGTTCGACGAAGTCACCAGTGCGCTTGACCCCGAACTCGTGCGCGACGTGCTTGACGTCATGAAAAACCTTGCGAAAGCAGGCATGACCATGATTGTGGTAACCCATGAAATGGGTTTTGCTCGCGATGTCGCCGACCGCGTAATTTTCATGGATGAAGGAATCATTGTCGAAGAAGGCACGCCCGAAGAAGTTTTCGATTCCCCAAAATCCGACCGTACCAAAGATTTCCTCGGACACCTCTAAGAAACCGAAGAAGGGCAAAAACATCGTGGTGAACAAAAAGATGTATCAACTGGGCAGCGCACCAAATGCCATCAGGGCACTTTTTGCCTATGGGCTTGCACGCAAGGCAGAAATCGGGGAAGAAAACGTCTTTGATTTCAGCTTGGGAAACCCAAATATTCCCGCACCCGATGCCATCAAACAAACCATCAACCACCTGGTGGAATTGCCCTCAAACCTTGTCCATGGCTACACCCCCGCGCAAGGCAGCGTTGGCGTGCGCAACGCCATCGCTGCATCAGTCAACCGTCGTTTCAAGATGAACGCTGCGGCAGATAACGTCTATATGACAGTTGGTGCCGCCGCTTCTTTGACCATTTCGCTTTCAGCGCTTTGCCAAGCAGGGGATGAATTTATTGTTATCAACCCCTATTTCCCCGAATACAAAATCTGGATTGAACAGGCGGGCGGTGCTTGCATTGAGGTTTTGGCACAAAAAGACAGTTTTCAGCTTGATATTGCTGCCATTGAATGTGCTCTGACCAGCAAAACACGGGGCATCATCATCAATTCGCCCAACAATCCAACGGGAGTAGTGTATTCAAAAGACAGTCTTGTCAAACTTGCTCAAATCCTAAACGCTCATCAGGAAAAACAAGGGCGAAGCATCACCATAATTTGTGACGAGCCTTATCGCGAAATCGTCTACAGGAGCGTTAAAGTCCCCTTCATTCCGACACTCTACGACAACACCATCGTGTGCTATTCCTATTCGAAATCGCTCAGTCTACCAGGTGAGCGCATTGGCTACATCTATGTGTCTGAACGGATGCCCGATTCTGCGACAGTCTATCTTGCCGTGTGTGGGGCAGGACGCGCGTTGGGGTTTGTCTGCGCGCCGTCGCTCTTTCAACATGTTATCGAACACTGCGTCGAAGAACAGACCGATGTCGCAGCCTATGCGGAAAACCGCGCACTACTCACCTCGGGACTTTCAAGGCTGGGCTATGAATTCGTTGAACCTGAAGGCGCTTTTTATCTGTGGGCGCGTTCTCTTGAACCGAGTGCAGAGGCGTTTGCTGAACGTGCAAAAGCTCATGAGTTGTTGATTGTTCCCTCGACCAGTTTTGGATGCGATGGGTGGGTGCGTATCAGCTATTGCGTGAGCAAGAAAACCATTGAAGACGCCATGCCAGCCTTCGAATCCCTCATGAAAGAATATTCGTAACCTCGCCCTTGCGCGTTTGACTTTTCGTCATTGCGAATCGCGCAGCGATGAAGCAATCTAGTCATTGATATGCATTTTCGTCATTGCGAGGAGTACGCGTAGCGTACGACGAAGCAACCTAGTCCTTGATATGCAGGTTGACGCTCTCGCGGTCACTGGCGAAGGGGTCTCAGCTCACCCGTTCCGCTACTCAGATTCTGCGAATCTTCGTGCGCTCCACTGCTGAAATCATAGTAAGGTACTAATTGGTGTTCAGAGAGAACTTCGACCCTTCGACAGTAACCGCTTTCCGCTAACTCGTCATTGCGGGCCCGACCCGCAATCTTTGCTTCGCCACATTTTGTCATTGCGAGGAATGAGCGAAGCGAATGACGTGGCAACCTAGTCGTTGATGTGTATTTTCGTCATTGCGAGCTGCAAAGCGGCGCGGCAATCCAGGCAACAAGGAAAAAGTATCAACCCAAAAATCAACGATTAGGTTGCTATCGCTCATTCCTCGCAACGATGGCACGATACAATAATACTTATGAACTGGGAAAACGTGAAATTAAAAAAGTGCCAAAACCTATACTTTTTGGCACTCGGCAATTCGCGTAAAAAAACGACAAAACGTCAGGGTCTCGCCCTTAATGCATATAGAGGCATTCTAGCAGATAGTTGCCTGGTTTTCCCGAAAAATCCTTGAAATGCAGAAAATGACTTAGACGGCGATTTTTCGCCATTTTTCGGTGTGCCAAAAAGTATAGGTTTTGACACTCTGAACCATCAGGGGTTTTGTGCCTTTATAAGGACTAGAGAAAAGAAGGAGTTCTATCGTGATGAGGACTTTGAAGAAGAGCGGGGCTTTTGTATTTGCGTTAGTAGTAGTACTAGTAGTTGCGCTTTCGCTACCTTTGTGGGCAATCGCTACCGAACCTGCTGAAACATCTCTGCTTGAAGTTGAGGATGTTGCAAGTCCCGAAGAAGCAGCAGAAGCAGATGATGTTGAATCAGCTGTCGACGAAGCCGATGCGGGAGAAATCGCGGTTACTCCTTTGGCAAACCCCGAAAGCGATTTTGAGTATCAAGTAACGAATGGCAATTATGGCTATGGGGCGTATATCACTGGACTTACCGATGATAGTTTGAAAAACGTTGTTGTTCCCGAAACCCTTAATGGAGGAGATGTTGTTTCTATTTCCTTTTTCAATCAAGGCTTAGAAACACTCGATGTCAGTGCCTGTGCAGCTTTGTATTCGCTCGTATGTTATTGGAATCAACTCACTGCTCTTGATGTGAGTAAAAACATAAAACTAGAGAACCTTGACTGCTCATACAACCAGCTGACAGCTCTTGATGTGAGTAAAAACACGTCTTTATGGCAGATGACTTGCTCATCCAATCGGCTGACAGCTCTTAATGTGAGTAAAAACACGTCTTTATGGCAGATGACTTGCTCATACAACCAGTTGACAACTCTTGATGTGAGTAAAAATACAAACTTGGTAAACCTAAATTGTTCAGAAAATCAACTCGCAACCCTTGATGTGAGCAAGAATGGAAGCTTAACGAGTTTAGGCTGTTCATACAACAATCTTGCCATACTTGACATAAGCAAAAATACCTACTTAACGAATTTAGACTGTTCCCACAATGACCTCACCACGCTTGATATAAGCCAAAACACAAACCTAGATACCTTGGGATGCCACAAAAACTTTATCGCCGACACTTCTGCTCTTGAGACATGGCTTGAGAGCAATGACGGTCAGGTGCTTCCTCAAAAAACTTCGGAATTGAGTGCAGAGATTCAGTTTATGCCTTGGATGATCGGATCGGGTGGTTATTGGGGGAGACTTTGTTTTGATGCCGACCAAACCGACGGAATTCTTGTGGGCGCTCAGTCGATTCGGTTCGTTTTAGAAGGATATCCCGAATATATTGATCCCGATGACAATCGGTTAAGCGTGCAGCTTAACAGAATGCTCAACCCAGGAACTAACGAATGGGGCAACCCCGACTACAGCATAGACTTTGACCTTATACAAGATGGTACGACTTACACTATGGTGGTTGACTTAACAAAATACGCTGCACAAATAACGAGCAATACTGAACTGTGGATAGGCTATCACTGGGTTGCTCCTTTCTATGGAGAAGTTACGGCAAGCCTCTATATTGACGATGCTTTAATGGACGAGGTCACGGTAAAGAACGACCCTCCCGTCATCACCTATGACTGTGCGGGAGAGACCAGATACACCAAGGGCAGCGGTCTTGATTTTTCTGCAAGCATCGCATGGCAGCCTTATGGTTATATGGAATACACACCTGGCTATGGTACGGTTTTCGGTACTCCTGAGTATATTGAAGCCTTTGGCTATACCTACATAAAAGACTATTGGGAAGATTATGCTCCTGAAGGAACCTACTGGCTTATTGACGGCACTCTCTATACCGAACCTGTTGACGCAACACGTGGCTCTGTGGTTGTAAGCGCTTCGGGAGAACCTCAAATAACCCTGAACGCAAGCTGGCTTGAGACCCTTGATGAAGGCGACTACACCCTTCGGGTGCATTATGGAGACGACGGCATGGAGCGTACCTGGGTCGACATAACTATCACCATAGATCCTGAACCCGTAATGCCGCCTGCCGCCAGCACCAAAGACATTACGTCGTTTGCCTTGGCAGGAGCCACAGGAACCATCTCGGGCACCAACATAAGTGTTGAAGTTCCTTATGGCACTGACCTGTCTTCGCTGGTTCCAACTATCGCACACAATGGTATGGACCTCTTGCCCGCGACAAGTGTGGCGCAAGACTTCAGCGCACCGATACAATACGTGGTCATTGCTGAAGATGGCACAACCAAAACCTATACGGTAACAGCAACCGTCAGCCGACAAATTCTCGAAGGTAACTTCGGTACCTGGACAGGTGCGGGCACGAGAAGTACCACCATAGAAGTACCGCTTGAAAAATTTGTTGACCTTTACTTCGGGACAGAAAAACTTGTTCTTGATAGTGATTACAGCGTGGCTGAAGGAAGCACCATCATCACGCTCAACGAAAGCTTT
>Ga0082212_10000124_pt1 | contig 116248 bp, 112 predicted proteins | sample TergutNt197P3_FD_71548 | JGI IMG/M metagenome (GOLD analysis project Ga0082212, IMG submission 71548) | Neocapritermes taracua P3 segment gut microbial communities from Petit-Saut dam, French Guiana - Nt197 P3 | ecosystem: Host-associated > Arthropoda: Insects > Digestive system > Gut ...
GGAGTTCACTGCGAAATCGGTGCGAAAAAGTGGCTGCGGAGCGCGCCGCTGCTGTTTCTTTTCTGCATAAGCATGGTATACTTTAGTATAAAATAGCATAAAAGGCTAAAAATTGACGATACTAGAGAGCACCAATCATTCAGTATTCATGCTGCGTTGCCACCTTGTTCTTGCCGTAAAGTATAGGGGAAAAGCTATTGGCAGCCAAGTTTCTGCAAGCATGCAATCGATTTTCGAGCGCATTGCCCCAAATTTTAAAGCCACTCTTCCCGAATTGGGCTTCGAAAGCGTTCATATCAACGCTTTATTTGGCGCGCACCCAAAAACCGAAACCAGCAAGCTCGGCGGGCTCCGCTGGCTGCTCTGCGCCAGTACATAGAAAGCGAGGGCGAGCGGAGAAAGCCATACCGGAATTACTGTAGAATACATACAACCATGAGCTGCTTGATGAGCTGGCGCTTGATACTAAAACGCTTCACGCTCATGCATAACCTTTGGGTAACTGATCTTGACATCTCCATTCCGCGATTGTTGATTTACTCATTCGTCTTTGCTTTCCTGATCATGCCACTGTTTCAATACCGCTTCTACCTGTGCGATTAGTACCTCTTTGTCCGGGATATAGTACACATAGCGCGATGCGAAAATATTGTTTGACAGACCGCCTAACGCATATTCAGCGTCTACACTGTCTTTGTCTGTACAAAGGATTATACCGATGGGGGGATTGTCGTTTTCGTCGTTAACCTCTGCGCTGTAATAGTTCAAGTACGCATTAAGCTGTCCTACGGCCTCCGGTAATAACTTCACCGTTTTTAACTCTATCAGCACATACGCCCGCAGGATTTTATTATAAAAAACCATATCGACATAGCGATGTATGTTGTTAAGCGTTACACGTTGTTGTGTGCCGACGAACATAAACCCCCGACCAAGCTCCAACAAAAATTTCTCGATTTGTGCTACAAGAGCTTTTTCTAAATCGCTCTCCATCATGGGCTTGTTTTCGGGAATACCTAAAAACTCAAATACATACGGGTCTTTTATTATGTCAACAGGATCAGACATTTCAATACCGTGTTGCGCGAGGGACAGCACCGTTTCCTTATTCGTTTTCCCGTCCGACAATAACAGCCTTTCATAAAGCGACGTGCTGATTTGCCGTTTCAATTCCCGAACCGACCACCGAGAATTATGCGCTTCTTTTTCATAAAAAGCACGTTTGTTTTCATCTGAAATAGAAAGAAGCTCACAGTAATGCGTCCAACTCAATTTGCCAGTCACTGACTGGCATTTTTGATAGGCCAGAAAAAATGCTCTCATATTCTGCAAATTTGAACGTGAAAAGCCTTTGCCAAATTCTGCGGATAAAGTTTTTGACAGGTCTTTTAACGTCTGCGCCCCATATTCGGCTCGGGTCTTGCTGTCCTGCTCATACTCCACTATAATGCGCCCGATATTCCAGTATGCGGTGAGCAGTTCGGTGTTTAACTGTTGAGCAGCGTTCATCCGGGAGGTTTTAAAAACCTCTTTGATTTTAACGATTAATGAATTGGATAAATCGCTTTTTGATGAATCGTTCATTCGCTTTCTCCATTGGCTGGCTTGTTTTTAAGCGGCACAATCTCTATCGTATAGCCGAGTGGGTTCAGGATTTTTAAAAGGGTGTCTATCTGCGGCGTTGTTTTCATGCTTTCAAGCCGCGCTATCGCGGGTTGCTTCACGCCGGACATTTTCGCGAGCTCCCTTTGTGACAATCCTTTTTGCTCTCGCGCTTCAATCAACTTGCCGATTAAGGCTACCATGAAATTGATTCGCTCACACTCTGCAGAGCTGACCTTTGTATCGTCATCGGTAATTGTATATATATTTCTATCATTACCATTTGCCAAATTATTCACCATGCTTTTCTTAAATTGTGCCGCATAGATGATAACATATATGTTATCATCTGACAACAGCATTTACTTCATGTTTGCTTTGTTTCTTGTAACAAGCTCAATGCCCTTATCATAGAGCATTGCTTAAAACTCTGCCCCTAAATAGCCAAGACCCTATATACAGATCCAAAAACGCCTGCAATGTTCAGATTTCTATCTCAAACACTTGTATTAAGAGGCTGCAGCATTTATCATGATATGGAACATATATGCTAATATATCTAGGAGAAAGCCATGCCGGAATTACTGAAGAATACATATAGCCCTGAACTGCTTAATGAGCTGGCGCTTGATATCAAGTCGGCATACCCGCCGTTTGAAGCCGATAAATTTATAGGATCGATATTTGCTGACAGCTGGGGCGGGCTCGAGCTTAAGGACAGGGTTAACCATATTGCTGCCACATTGGGCGAGTATCTGCCTCAAGATTATGCGCAGGCACTGGCAATACTTGATAAAGTTGTTATGAACTACGGAACCTGGCTTGATGGCACAGGCTGGTACTTCCCTGTTTTTGTAATGATGTTTGGGCAAGATGAAGCCAATTGGGATCTGAGCATTGCAGCGCTGGAACGGTATACGCCATACGCATCTGCTGAACTTGCAGTAAGGCCATTTATTATAAAGAACGAGAAGCGCATGATGGAGCAAATGTATGCATGGTCAAAGCATGAAGATGAGCATGTTCGCAGGCTCTCATGCGAAGGCTGCCGCCCTGCCCTGCCATGGGCCCCTGCGCTTAACAGTTTTAAAGCTGACCCATCGCCTATTCTGCCGATACTTGAACGGCTTAAAAATGATCCTTCCAGCTGGGTGCGAAGGAGCGTTGCCAACAACATAAATGACATGTCCAAGACCCACCCTGACCTTGTTGTAGAGCTGGCCAAAAAATGGATTGGCGACAATGAATTTACAGATGCCATAGTGAAGCATGGCTTGAGAACCCTGCTTAAAAAAGGCAACAGCGATGCTTTGGCTCTCTTTGGCTACAACGGCATCGGCTCAGTGCAGGTTACTAGCTTTGCTCTAAATGCAGATTCTATCGCTATTGGCGAAGAGTTGTCTTTTGATTTCGAATTATCTTCTGATGCAGCAACTAAAGTGAGGCTCGAGTACAGGGTCGGCTATATGAAGGCGAAGGGCAAAACGAGCACAAAAATCTTCAAAATTTCGGAAACTTCGCTAAAGGAAAATGAGGCCAGGCACTATACCAGAAAGCATAAATTCATGGATGTGAGCACTAGAAAGCACTATGCCGGCAAGCATTCCATAACGCTGATTGTCAATGGCCAGGAGCAAGGCACTCTGGATTTTGAACTCACAGACTAAAATTTGACATATATGCTGCTTATGCATATAATAAACAATATTAGTAACACCGGAACCGAAAGGAGTTGTGTTGATGTCGGTTTTGAAGGCCACTTTACACTAACTGAATATCTGGCATTCGCAGCAAATAGCCGGGCTTTAGGCCCTTTTGTTCGCGTGTGCCAAAGCCACTTAAAGGTGGCAACACAGCAACCTTTCGTTAATACTGCTTTTTTAGCGTGATACGGATAAGGCGTATCATTTTGCTTTTTATGCCGCAAAAGCGCAGGCTTAATTAGCCAGTTATACTGGCTGTAAAGGCTGCTGTTAATTGCGGCATTTAATATTCAAATATATTTAGGAGAAAAGCAAACAATGACCGATAATGATCGACACAAAGCAAGTTCTGAAACAGCTCTTGTCACTGCCGTCCATCGAGACAGATTTGAGCTAAAATCCGGCCGGGAAATATTCTTTGGCCGGCTTAAAAGAAGCATCTACTACGGCAGGCAGCCACAGATAATGCCAACTGTTGGCGACTTCGTCTTATATACAGCCTCTGAGGGCAACGATGCACAGATAGTTGAAACGCTGCCGCGAAAGTCTTACTTCGCCCGGCGCGATCCGGATCCTATGGGTGGAAAAGAGCAGGCAGTCGCCGCCAATTTTGATTATGTTTTCATTATGTCATCACTTAACCATGATTTTAATCCCGGCAGGATTGAGCGCTATGTAGTCCAGTCGCACCAAAGCGGCGCTGTCCCTGTTGTAATTTTGACAAAAGCAGATTTGCAGGAGGATTTGGACAGCTATATACAGCAAGCCCGGGCTGTTGCTGTTGGCATAGATATTATACCCATAAGCATTGTCAGCGGAGATGGCCTTTCAAAGCTAGGCAAGTATCTGCAACCAGGCAAAACTGTTGTTTTCCTGGGCATGTCTGGCGTAGGCAAATCTTCCCTTCTCAATAAGCTAATGGGCTATGAAGCAATGGATGCAAGGGAAATCCGAGAGGATGACAGCCGGGGCCGCCATACAACAACGCACCGCCAGTTATTCACGCTGCCATCCGGAGCGATGGCAATCGACACTCCAGGCATGCGCATCCTGGGCATGTGGGAATCCGGCGATGGCTTGAGCGAAGCTTTTGCTGATATAGAGGAGTTGCTATTAGAGTGCCGCTTTGCTGACTGCAAACACCAATCAGAGCCGGGATGCGCTATTCGTGCTGCCATTCAAAGCGGGGATCTGGACGAAACCCGGCTGCAGAGCTATTTGTCACTGCAGCAGGAATCATCATATGCCCAAGACAAAGCTTCTTACTTGCGTGGCAAGGAGGAGAGAGGCAAAATGATTGCCAAGCATGTGAAGCAAATGAAAAGGGATGGAAGGCTTAGATAATGGATATAAAAATAAGGCTTGAAGAGCCTGAAGATTACTACGCTGTGGAAGAGCTCACACGGGAAGCGTTTTGGGCATTCTGGCTGCCTTCGCAAAAAATCTGCGAAGAGCATTTGCTTGTAAATCGCCTGCGAAACGCACAGGCATTTGTGCCGGAACTGGATTTTGTAGCTGAGCACGATAAAAAAATCGTTGGACATATCATATATTCGAAAAGCAAGGTTGTTGATAGCGAGGGCAATGAAACAGAAACATTGGCTTTTGGGCCGCTCTCTGTCCTGCCGGAATTTCAGGGCAAGGGCATTGGAAAGCAGCTGATGCTCCACAGCTTTGCAGTTGCAAAGGAGCTTGGCCACCGCGCAGTGCTTATCTATGGCCATCCTGACTATTATCCACGGGCCGGGTTCCGCCGGGCTAGCGAATTTGGCATAACAGGCAGCGATGGCAGCTCGCGAGACTCATTTATGGCATATGAGCTTTATAATGGCGCACTGGATGGAATCAGCGGGCGCTTCTTCACTGATGGCGCTTTCGATAACCTTAGTGAAGAAGACGCCCTGGAGTTTGACAAAAAGTTTACTCCAAAGGATAAATACACGCCTGATTCAATCAGCATTTTGCTTGACTTGCTGCAGCCTCAAGCGCGCAAAGCTATTGAGGGGCTTGATTGCCCTTCGCTGCAGATGATGGTGACAAAAAGTGAAAGAGAGATATCTGATCTTATAGGCATTGATGAAAAGGCGCTCGAAACGATTCGATCTGTTTTGCATGATCACAACATCAATTGGGGAGTTGGCAGCCACTAGCTTCAACAATTAACGCTACGAAGTTCCGGTGGCGCGGTTCGATACCGCAAGGCTAGGTTCGAGGAGGTTTCCGAACTGGTGTCAGATAAAACGCCTGTGGTAAATTGGTGCAAGCCTTCATCACAGAACTCGTCAGGCAGGACAGCTTGGTAGCCGAATTTGACGAGCGGCTCTGGTTCAGGCTTGTAGATTTCGCCACGGCCAACGTCGAAAACGATGTGCGGTTCACGTTCAAGGACGGCACAAAATTACAAGCTTAATCAAGCCAGAAGCAAAGTTCCACGAATGCAAGTTTATACTGTATCCTGGAATTTTGATTTTTGCGCTTACATTGTTTTCGTCACGAGCATGAAAATCAAAATCTGAGGTGGATAGCTTGGCTTTACCTGACAATCTGCAATCATTGTTAACGTAAAACGGCGGGATAGCCACTACCGCCCAAGCGAATGATGTCGGCATTTCAAATGAACGCTTACGCTTGCTCGTAAAATCTGGTGAATTAGAGCGGGTCTCGTTCGGCGTATATGTTTCGCCTGATGAGTTTACTGATAAAATGTATGCGATTCAGTTGCGCCGACCGAAAATCATTTATTCGCACGAGACAGCTTTATTTCTGCATGACCTTACTGACCGTGACCCCATCAGCTATACCGTAACAGTTCCGACAGGCTATAATGCCACACGGTTAAGGGAAGATGGTCTTAAAGTATTCACCATCAAGCGTGAACTGCACGAGGTTGGCATTACGAGGCTTTCGACGATGTTTGGACATGAAGTCACTGTCTATGGTTTGGAACGCACGATTTGTGATTGTTTGCGTAGCCGAAACCAGATGGATATTGCAGTGGTGACAGACGCCATTAAGCGTTACGCCAGACGCAAAGAGAAAAACCTAAACACTCTCATGCAAATGGCAGCGACGTTTGGTGTCACAAAACCGCTTAGAAGCTATATGGAGGTACTGCTGTGAAAACATCAACCCAACTAAAGGCGCTTGTCCGAAACCTCTCCAAAGCAAAGAACGTGGAAGCCGAAATAATCCTGCGGAATTTTATGTTGGAACGCTTCTTGGAGAGGGTTTCTGTTTCGAATTATAAAGACAGCTTTATACTCAAAGGCGGGATGCTCATCGCGGCGATGGTCGGAATAGACACGAGAACCACAATGGACATGGACGCGACTATAAAAGGGAAAACACTCTCGCAATCAGAGGTTTCCGTATTCATCGAAAATATACTGCGTATCCCGATTGACGACGGAGTTTCTTTTACACTGCGCGGAATTGAGGAAATACGGGAAGAGGCGGATTATCCCGGCTACCGCGCTTCCATCGAAGCTATTTTTGATAAAACACGCCAGACCCTCAAAGTCGACATTACCACGGGAGAATTTGTAACGCCGAGGGAAATCGAGTACAGTTTCCGATTGATGTTCGAGGATAGGGTAATCAGTATACTGGCTTAAAATTTGGAAACGGTTCTGGCAGAAAAATTTGAAACCATTATTACCCGTGGTGTTACAACCACTCGCATGAGAGATTTCTACGATATTTTTATCCTTACCACTACCCAGAATTTTGACCCGGAAATATTCAAGGCGGCGTTAAAAAAGACTGCGGAAAAACGCGGCACAACCGAGCAGATGTCGGATATTGAGAGCGTCGTTAAAATAATCACCGAAAGTGCCATCTTGATTGACCTTTGGCAAAGGTATCAGAAAAAGTTCAATTACGCCGCAGACGTTTCATGGGAAATGGCGATAAACGCTCTAAACAAGTTGGCGCAAATGTAATTCAGCTTTTGTTTGTATATACTCATCGCTACAAACATTTTCCAAAGCCTAAAATAGGCTTGTACAAATGTCAATAATCGACAATATTTTCTATTAAATGCATAAACTCCAGCAATAGGTGTGATATCCTTAAAGTGACTAAACAAAAAGGAGAGTGCACCAGCTGGAGCCAAACAAATCATAGCATGTTATGGCGCTGCAGCAAAGCACAACGAAGAAAATGGAAAAAGCAAATTCGGCTTCGGCTTGCCCCCCACTCCCGCTGCAAGAAGCGATAGCAAATATGGTTATCGAGTTCCTCGGGATTTTTGTATGCGCTACCCTTGCGAGAAGGATTGTGTTCCTGTTGCCCTATGCGGCTGGGACGGCTCCCGCAATAGCAGGGAAGCAATGCGGGTTTGCCTGAAGACCGCGAAGAAATACGCCAAAATGGCGGGATCCGGACGGGCTGCGGAGCTTCTGGCAGTTGGCGGGGGCGGCAGGAAAGCTGGCCTTGCCGGTTTCGAGAGGGCTATAATCGACGAAGTTGAAACTAACAATTGCCACACCCTCCAGCAGGTTGCGGACATGGCTTTTGAGAAGGCTGGGGTGGAAGCGGGCGCCGGCGCCATCAGGCGGCTGTTTAAAAAATATGGCTTGCAGAAATACAAGTGCGCGCCGCTGCCAGCGAAAGCCGGCCTGGCGGAGCAGCGCAAGTTCCATGACAACATCTTCATGGAGCTGATAGCTATGGCCAAGGAAGGGATGATAAAGCTGTACTTCCTTGACGCGTCGCATTTTGTGTTCGGCGGCATCAATTTCCTCGGGAGCGTTTGGGGGACAGCGCGGCGCTTTGTAAACACCTATGCCGGCAGGGGTCGCTACAACGTGCTGGGGGCGCTTGGCTTCATGGCAAAAGAGCTTGCCACAGTGCGCAACAGCACATCCATCAAAAAAGAGCAGGTTGTGTTGCTCCTGGAGAAAATCAGCAGGCAAAGCTTGTTTGCCGCCCCATATGCCGTCTTGGACAAGGCAGCATACCAGGACTGCCCCTTTGTCAAGAAAAAGGCTGGGGAGCTGGGCGTCCAGCTGGTTTTCCTCCCTGCCTACAGCCCAAACTTGAATTTGATCGAGAGGGTTTGGAAACTTTCCAAGAGCGAGCTAAGAAAAAAGAGCTACAGCAACTTTAGCGAATGCAAAGATGCTGTCGACAGCATTCTTGTGAGCTTGCAAACTAGCCTCAAGGACAAAATTGACAACCTGGCCACAGAAAACTTCCAGCTGTATGACGACATTGAGAAGATAGATGTCAACTCATATGTTAACAAAAAAGCTGTGAAAGCCGCTTAAAACCGTGTGGAAAATGTTATCGCCATCGAGTATAAACGATAATCCCACGGCGGCGGTTCAACGCTTTCGAGGGATTTATTTATTCTTCATCCAAATTGGAGTTTAGCAAGTCCGTCATATTGGCGACAAGTTTTTTGTATCGTTCTTCGCCCTCAAGATGAACATCGCTAAAATAAACGGGTTTGCCAAAGAGGGCTTTAGCCGCCCGTTTTAATCTACCCCAAACGGTATTGTATTTGTGGTCATATCTGGAGTCTTGGATTGTGATGTGTAACTGATGTCGCCGTCCTCCCATTTCGTCTTTTCTACGACGAACATGCAGCATTATCGCTCGGCAATGTAATCATTTTTTCCTTTTTATTCATAACCACGCCACTTATGCGGCTTGCACACCCCTCTCTTGAAAATGCACACCCCTTGAAAACCAAAACAGGCAATCGTAAATTGTATCAAACTCGCAGTGATTATTTCTATTAAGCTGCCGTCTTTGATACAATTCCCTTTTATCAATTCGGCTTTCCAATAAGGCGATATTACCCCAGAAACCGCTTGATTACTGGGCTTTCGGCGGCTTGGAGCGCGGCTAATTGGTCTTGCTGCTGGTCTGCGATTTGAGGCCGACTGTGCCGCCCGCGTTGCCGTTGTTGTTGCCACCAAGGATTTTGCACCCCCTCCCGGTTGCCGCTGAGGAAAAATGAAAAGGTTTACCCAAAATTATAAGGTTCCCCTGCTATCCGTCAAGATCACCGAAATCAAATAGGCTCATCTGCTGGTTGGCAGGAGGCAGCGGCGGATAGTAGACACCGATGATAATAAATGGATTTTGCGATACGTTGTGATACTGCTTTGTCGTGCCGAGGAAGAAGTGTAGATCCCTCTTCAAAAACGAGTCAAGATACTTCTCCTTAACTTTTGCTTTGGCGACAGATTCGTCATTTTTAGCTCGCCACAAACAATTCAGATACAGCATTCCGATTTCCCAGTCTTCGACCATCAATTTGGATTGCTTACCCGAATCGTCCTCAAACTTGTACGAGAATTTGTATGGTATTTTTTGCACAACGCGGAACTCTTCTTCAATCTCTTCGATGGTCTTAAAAAGTTGCAACTGTTGAGATTGCCTTTGAAGGCTTTCCAGTTTTTTGGAGTCCCAATCCCTATCGTCATCTTCAATTATGAAGTCAATAATTTTTGTTGGCTTGAAAATAGCGAGAGATGTTCCAGCGGATGATTTCGCTTCGTCTATAAGGGTCTGCAAGTTAGTGTACACTTGTTTGTTTTTAAAGATGATCCCACGCCGCTCATCCCAGTTGACCTTAGCAGGTTTCGGTTCGACAACCATCGTGGAAATATCTGGCCTAAATGATTCAGGGCGAAAATCTGAAGTGTTGCGTTCCGCAGCCACTTCGACCCAAGTGTACTTTGGATACTTCTGGTCGTCGTTCAGCAAACGGAACGGCATGGGATAAAGCCTTATCCACGAGCCGTCTTCAAGAACGCCTGCTGTGCAGACCAACTCTGAGTATTTCTCAGAGATAGTTGGGTATGTTTTAACAAGCACGAAAACACGTTTCTTCTCCATCATTGCATATCAACGCTCCTTACCTGGTGCGTTTTTACGATGTAATCCCTGACGACATGCCTATGGCACATTTCAGGCTCAAGTTCAAAGCACATCAGTGCGACGCGGGTGTTCTGTCGGAGTAAGCTATAAACCTCTTCAAGGAACTGCGCCCTATCGGGTAGCGTCATTCGATAATCGACGAACAGGCGCCTATAGTCGTCGGGCGTTTCAAGTAAAGAACGCTTTTCGGACTCAATGCCAAGGCCTGGAATATGAGCGTACTTTATTCCGACGGTATGCGTGATGTGTTCAAGCTTCCCCTTTGAGAATCCGAATTTTCGACTAAGTGGATTTTTCCGAACATCGCATAGCAACCGAACGTCATTCTGCAGCAGCGTGTTTATGAAGGCTTCTATACCTTTGCCTTCATAACCTATCGTAAATAAAACCTGCTCTGTTTGAGCGTATGCTTGTTTGTTGCTATTGAACCCCGCTAATTCTTCCCCGCGAAATAGCCTGCCAGTAATTTCACTATTTATCGCGTAGTAAGGGTATGCGCGATACGCTTTTCGGATAAGCGTATCGCCACGCTCAGTCGCAATCCTATAACGAGGATATTCTTGCACATAATGCCCGATGGCTCGAATCTTATTTCCAGCACTTTGTGGTGCGTGCTCGAATGACACGAACCCGTTCTTCCGTAGGATGTCCAGATCCTCCGCGAGTTGGAAAGAATATGAACCGTACTTGTATGGAACGAATTCGTAAAAATTCGAATCGCCAGCCATCGTGTTGAGGAAAACCAGCTTCTGCAAATCGGTAGCGTTTACGCCACCATTAAGCTGACGAACAAAGGACAACAGAAAACGTTGCCGTTTATATGTCGGTTGATTTACGGTATCACTCATCCTTTCACACCTCCTTTTCATGCTCTCGTAGTGCTTTCAAGAAAGCACTACGATCGTTCCCGCTCGTCGATTAGCATCTCAAGCGGAGAGCGGGTATCGATCAGGTACCGGAAGCTGGAATTGGGTTGAATGTTGCTGTCGGCGACAATCGCGTATTCCCACGGTTTGCCGCCGTTCTGGGCGTTCCATTCGCTGACTGTGCGGCAGTATTCGGCTCCTGCACGGCCTTTTTCCTGCACCTCCGGTGTTTCGATTTCGTTCCTGGCTTTAACCTCTACCATATAAATCTTATCCGCTGTTTCCACAACAAAGTCCGGTTCATAGTTCTGGCGCGCCCTGCCCCAATAAATGTTGAACTGTTTCGGTGCGGGACGAAGCCACCGCAGCACGTCGCGGTCTTGTTCAAGCACACGGGCAAAGCTGAGCTCTGGCAGACTGTCGAACTTATAGAGGGTATGGCAGGCTTTGGTGAAGCCTTTATACACTTTCTGCCGTACTTCGCCTGCTTTGACGGTTACCCGATAATCGTAAATGTCGTCAGCTTTGACCTTGCTGCCAAAACTACCCTCTATACGAGAAAAAGGCCGGATTTCTGTGGAAGAGTATTCCAGGTCGCTTTCGTGGAAATGCTCGTTCATTTGCGCATATATGAAGTTGGCGATTGTCCGAGCCTGTTGACGCATGACTTTCTCTGCATCATCTGTACTCAAGTACGACAAAAAGTGCCTCTTAGCTTGAGCGATAAGGGAGAAGATGAGTTGGCCGCACTTGGTGTAGTCAATGTTGTCCTTGACGATGATGTACTTGGCAATCTCGTTTTCCGGCGTATCCTTCGGTTTGGAAATGAGGTCAATATCATCGCTTTCGAACTCGACTAGCTTGCCACCTTCAGACAACTCTTGCCCGATGATGGTGTCGTCGGTGGGACGCAAGTTGAGGTTGCGCGTGTTGAGGTCGAATTCATCAAATCGGTAGGCCGATACGCTCTGCGGGTTCACAACGAGTTCTGGTATTGGGATTATCGTCCCTGTCAGTGCCTCTACGCAGTATTCAATCGCGCTTTCGGCCGCTTTGCGGATTTCCTCTCTGTCGATCTTCACTTCAGGGAATTGCCGTTGCACATCCCTAACAATTGTGTTTGTGATGAATTCTCTGGATTGCGTGTCTGTCCGGACGGCTGCGAAAGAATGAACGCGGCGGGACATATCAACGACGTATAGAGCCGCTTTCTCCGCAACAAACGAGGCTACACCTGTCCGGGTTTCCTCCGGGAGAGCGCCGCTCAACACGCTTGATATCTCATGTGTGAAGTTCTTAGAGGAAACCTGAACCTCGTAAGTCGGCTTTAATTCCACCGATTCGGTTTCCGCGCTACCGTTCTCCGGTACCAACGATGGATCGATGTAGTAAACACGGCGCACTAGCGAGTCCGGGTCGTTGGCGAGGGCAACTATCGCCTGATACTTGTCGTGGCTCACGATGGAGAGCCTGTCAACCTCATCGACGCCAGTCCGCTCACCATAAGGCAGTCGAAGCCCGCGCCCAATAGTTTGCTCCGTGAGTGTTTCTGATGCGGAAGTGCGAAGCGGCACAATCGTATACAGATTGTTGACGTCCCAGCCCTCTTTTAGCTTGTCGACGTGGATAACAATTTCAATCCTGTTGTCAGGGTTTTCTAAACCAAGAAGCAGTTCGGTGTTCTCATCACTCTCCACCTTGCCTTGCTTGGAGTTTATTTCAAGCACCTTGTCGGCGTAGTAACCATCATAAAACTCGTCGGAGGTAAGGAATTCGCGTATCCGTTGGGAATGAGCGATGTCTTTTGCTACCACGAGCATAAACGGCTTCACAAAGTGTTTGCCATAATTGCGGGCATACACATCCAACCGTGCCTTGGTATCAATGTGTAGTTTGATACCGTCAACGAGCTTCTCATGGTCAAGCTGCTCGTCGGTGTATTGGCTTGCGTCAAAGTCGCGCCGCGTCCAGACAACCGGTTCTTTGACATACATCTTGTCTTTCAAGGCATGGGCAAGCGAATACTCATACACCACGTTCTTGAAGTCGACCTTGCCCCTGCTGGTTTGTATCTGCGGTGTCGCCGTAAACTCCACACCTAACAACGGATTCAGGTCGTTGATGACCCCGAAGCCCTGCTCGGCATGGTAATGGTGGCTCTCATCCATCATCACGCAAAGGTCGGGCAACGACCGAAGGAAATCGAAGTAAGACTGCCCAAGAACCTCATGCAACCGCATGACCCTCGCCATCTCCGACGCCTTGCCACGCCCGTGCGTGAGTTTCGCGATGTTGAAAATATGAATGTTCACACTCGAAATAGACGGCTCACTAAACCTAAGCTGACCAGGATTAAAGCTATTGAAGTTATCGCCGTCAATAATGGTAGGCTGCGCCACAAAGTCATACAGCCCCGAAAAGACGTACTTTTCAGGGTAGGAGGAACTAAAGTCTCGTTTCAACTTGTCATAGATCGTGCGGTTCGGCGCAACGACGAAAAAGTTGTTGACTTTCTTGACACGGTGAAGGTACGCCATTATTGCCGCCATCAAACGTGTTTTACCCACGCCGGTGGCGAGGGCAAAACATATCGACGGGAACTCCCGCTCAAAACTGGTCGCTGTGAGGAACTTCGTGCGAATACGGTCAAGTTGCGCAGCCAGTTCAACGGGGTGGCGGGCATCGATATCTGCAATTTGCTCAGGCGTGTATTTGCGTTCTTTTTCGCTTTGCGGATTGCGCTCCGCCTGTGTGACCCACGGAACCTTTTCCCATTTCAGCAGGTCGAGGGCTTCGGCAAACACACCAAGAGCCTCCTGCTGCGGTTTACGGAGCGACATGCTGACGTTGAGGTCTTTCAGGATGTCTGTTTGATATTCATTCAGCATCTTCGAAGTCCTCCTCAGTTTCGTCAAAGTCAGGCAGTTCCACCACGTTCAGGTTGTAGTTTTCCGCGCCGTACTCGCACTTGGAAAGCACGGACTGCGGAATCTTGCGCAGCTTAATGTTTGGGAAGCTATTCTTGATGCCAAGCTGGAAAGCGGACGCGCAAATTACGAGCGATTGCGTGTCTGCGAAGTGTTTTGCTATTTCACCCAAAAGCGGCGCGGTAACGTATTGGGTGGTCACGAAAAGGAACCCACCGACATTGTTCACGCCGTGGATGTAAGGGTTATCCGCGCTAGGCGCGAAACGGTACCCGCACAGTTTCGAGACAGCGGCAGCAAACATTGTGGGATCGTACTGGTCAGAGATAATCTCAAAGCCGTTCTCGTCCTTAACAATCAGCGTGGGAGCCAGTTCATAGAACTTGAAGCCACCGCCGCCATGCCAGTCTACAGATTTGCTGATGCCACCCTGTTCGCCGTCCACAACAGCTTTGAGACGTGGGAGGCAGTGGGTGTAACAATGGTCACCCATCTCAATGCCGATCCAACGCCTACCCATTTTCTGCGCAACTGCCGCAGTAGTCCCGGAACCAAGAAAGCTGTCAAGAACTAGGTCGCCCGGTGCCGTTACTAACTCTAAGCATCGCTTGATTAGACGCTCGGGTTTTTTTCCTTTCTTGAATCTTACCCCTCCCTCATTTGCAATACCTTCCCAAGCAATGTCCGTCCAGATATCTGTAAGAATTCTCGAGGGAGTATTATTGCCATCAATCGTAGTGATATTTTTTGAATAGAACGAAATTTGTTGTCCGTTAAGTACGTAGACATCGTCCAATGAATCGCGTTCAAGCCTTAGAATAGTTCCCGGATTGTCAAGTGATTCATATTTTAAGTCAACGGTAGCCCGCCCAGCGCCTGAATCGCTTATAGCAGTAAATCTGAAGATTTTGCTCGCGTTGTCGACGATAAACTTGTGGTACGAGTTTAGGAACGATTTCGCGTTCCTAAATGGCGCACTTTGTGATTGTTGGTAAGCATCGGAAACGCTAATGTATTGCCATTGGCTATATTCTGCATCGATGTTTGTAATAAACTTATCATATGCGTAGTCAGGAGTTCTTTCGGTTCTAATAGGGTTCTCTACGAGCGCTGTTCTATCCTTTGCGTAAAACAGCAAATACTCGGAAGCTTTGAATACGCCAGGGTTTACAGTACTGAACGCCGAAGGAGAGCGTGAATCGATAGTAATTCTGTTCATGAAGTTTTTGCGCCCAAAAATTTCGTCAGTAAGCACACGGCAATAATCGACTTCATTATCGTCGAGATGGATGAATAGTGCACCATCATTTCGGAGCAATCGATGCAGGATTCTAATCCTCTGGGCCATGAGTTGTAGCCAGATAGAATGCTCGACACCGTCGTCGTATCCGATCTCATTTCCATCGGCATCGATTCGAGCCCCCGTGTTAAAAGGTGGATCGATATAGATACACTTCACTCGCCCGGCGTACTCCTGCTCTAGCGCTTTTAACGCAAGCAGGTTGTCGCCGTGGATGAGCATATTGGTGGCGTTGGGGTCGCCGTAATCCCGCGAAGGGTCGTGCAGGAGGATGCGCGGCTCGACGGCGGGTTCTTCGCCTTTGCCAATCCAAGTAAGTTCGAGTTTCTGCATTGCGTGTTCCTCCCTATGCGATCTCGAAAGAGAAGGTCATGATGTTGTCCAACTTTGCCGAGCCGTGTAGCTGGCGTATGGTTTCGGCTTGCAAGGCAGATGCGCTCTTCTTGATCTCATCCTTATTCGCAAGCATGGCCCGTTGCTTTTTCGTGATTTCCTCGTCGAGTTTATTGATCTCTTCTTGCCGGGCGACGATTTCCTCAAACGACAGGCTGGCGACGTTTTTGGTCATCTCGCCTTGTTTCAGTTTGATAGTTTCCCGGAGCGTGGCAATCTCGCGGCTCAGAGCATCTTCACAGTCGTTGCGCCAGGCATCAAGTTCGCCCAGACGTAGCACGAGGCTTTCTTTGTTGGCCTCGTCAATCTCCGCGCACTTTTGGGCTTGCAGTACCGTCCTGCGTTCATCAAGGCGGTCATCTAGAGTTGTTGTGCCGACTATCTCGGCGGGCATCTCCATCATGCGCTCGAACATTTGCTCGTCGAGTTCCACGCCGCTGTCCGTCACTGCGCTGATTACGAGGTGTTCTTCCTTTTCGCCTTCTTTGCCGTAATTGTAGGTCAGCTTGTCGACCGATACAGTGCCCGTCAATCCGCTATTGCCGTCCATGAAGAAACTGGTTTGTTCTGTGGTTGGAAGGGCGGAATGATTGAAGCGAAGCCGTGCCACCGGTGGATTGAGGGAAAGTGCGGCATCCCGTAAATCCAGGTATATGCGCGACTCGGATTCAAGAAATGTGCCGCCGCCGCCCGCTTTCGCAACCTCCCACGAGGGAATATAGCGTTTCCCCTGATAATCGAAAGTCCATGCCTGGCTGCTAACTCGCGCTGCGCCATAGGCTGCGAAAAGGTCATATTTCCAACGGTCAAAGCGAGCGAGGCTGGCGCGGGTTCTGGTTTCGCAGCTTTTCAGTTTGGCGGTTACATCCTCGTCAAAGACTTCCAATACCTGTTGTATTGTCTCCGCTTTCCGCTCGGCGATAATGTCGCCGTACTTCTGTTGCAGAATGTCAAACTCGTGGTCAATTTCCTCATTGGTTCGGCAAGTCTGGACTATGTTGTAGACGGCTCGTTCAAAGTCGATTCCTCGCTCTAGCGCACCCAGAATCTCATCTGATGAACCAAAAACACCCTCGAATAAGTGGAATTTGTTTTCAAGCAACTCGTATACGCGCCGGTCGGCGGCGTTGTTTTGGTTGACGAAGTTTACGACTACAACATCATACTTCTGCCCATAGCGGTGGCAGCGCCCGATCCTTTGCTCGACACGCTGCGGATTCCAAGGCAGGTCGTAATTCACGACCATGCTACAGAACTGCAAGTTGATACCTTCGGCTGCGGCTTCCGTTCCGATTAGGATGGTAGCGCGGTCGCGGAACTCCTCCACGATAGCTGCCTTCATGTTGGCAGCCCGTGAGGGCGTGATTGTGCCGTCGTCCTTATGGCGTTCTTTCCATTCGGCATATATTCGTTTGGATGTTTCGTCATTGTTCGAGCCATTCAAAAGCACTACCTGACCTTCGTAACCACCGGTATTCAAAAGGTCAAGCACATACTGCTGGGTACGGGTGCTTTCGGTAAAAATGACCGCTTTGCGCTGTCCTTTGTTTTCTTCGACCTGCGCGAACCCCACCCGGAGCGCCGCCAATAAATCGTCGCCCTTGGCGTCATGGCTTATGTTGTCCGCCAGGGCTTTGATGTTCCGTAACAGCTGCTGTTCGTCGATTATTTCCTGCCGGTCGCGTTGTCTGCTCTCGTTGAAAGTACTCTCGTCGGCGTCGTCCTCGTCCGCACCCTCTTCGCTGTACTCGCCGTAAGTGTCAAAGTCCTCGGAAAGGTCGTTGTCCAGGTTGTCCTCGTAGCCTTCCTGGAGGGCTTCTAACTTGTTAATCAAAGACTGCAAGGTCTTGGACACAGCGGCTGAAGATGAAGCGAGCAGCTTGCGGATAACCATCGTTACCAGTTGACGACCGTTATCAGGCAAGGCGCGGATGTGGTCGCGCTGCAGGTATTCCGACAAACGGTCATAGAGTTCCTGCTCCGTGTCGCCAGGCGTGTATGGGCGGGTAATAACTTGCCTCCGGGTGAACTTAATATAACCAGTATCCGCCACGTCTTGCCGAAGGGTGCGGATACAGATGTTTCGGAGCCGTAAACGCAGTTCAGGTAGAGGAGTAGACGCAAATACGGAGGCATCGCCGAAAAGATGGTCGTCAATGAAAGTGGTTAACCCATACATCTCTTTCAAATTGTTTTGCAGCGGTGTAGCCGTGAGCAATAGTTTCTTTCTGCCACCCAAAGCTTGTTTAATGCTTTTAGCGCGGGCATTGCCCGTTTTTTGATATATGTTGCGAAGCCGATGCGCCTCATCAATGACAACCAAATCCCACGGGACGCCTGAAATGGCGTCTTTACTTGCCGCTGCGAACTCATAGGAACATATCGCTACTTTTTTATCGTGCGTGGCTTGCAGAAACAGGTTGTCTGGATTAGTCACACCTTTGCGTCGTTTTGGACGTTCAATAATTACGCTGGGGATATTGAATTTCTCCTCTAGCTCCGTTTTCCATTGAATGCGGAGCGAGGCCGGGAGAATGAGCAGGATGCGTTGCTTGCGCTCCGCCCAAAACTGCGCGAGAACCAGACCGGCTTCTATCGTTTTGCCAAGCCCAACTTCGTCGGCGAGCAGCGCGCCATTTGATATTGGAGAGCGCAATGCAAAGAGAGCCGCTTCTACTTGATGCGGGTTCAGGTCTACCCTCACGCCGGACATAGATGACGCGAGGGCTTCTATTTCACGCGCTGGGCGATATAACGTTAGCTGTTCCGCGAAGTAACGTTTTTGATGCGGGGTATAGTTAGCCGCCATATTTCCCTCCTGCAGATTGGCATCCTTGTGTTTGTCATGGGCGCATCTCCATGATGTCTGAGACGTCGCAGTTAAGCGCTTTACATATACGTTCAAGAATCTCGGTGTTTACGTTTTCGTCTTTGCCGAGTTTGGTGATTGATGAGGCGCTAATGCCTGCTTTCACGCGCAGGTCTTTTTTCTTCAAGTCCATATCGATCAGGAGTTTCCATAGTTTCTTGTAGCTGATGGCCATTCAATCACTCCTTTCGCCGCAATACGCCCTCATTATACCAGGTATGTGTGCTGTACGCAATAAGAAAAGTTGCGATTGCAAGATTTTTGATTCGATAGCATGGCTGCGAGCGCAGGGTCGTCCTATCGTAGCCCAGACTCGCCTCGTGCCACGCCTACGGGTACCCGCCCGGCATGACGTGTTTCACGTAGCGCTAGCCGGCGTCCAAATTTTTCTGTTCAACCTCTTGACAACGCAGCCGGAAAGGTTCATAATCATCTAGTACGCTGTTTAGCGAAGTAGCGGATTCGCTCATGGGCTGGAGTTGGAGCGTTGACGAGTACGATGAGAGGAGAGGACTATGACTGGTAAGTTTGGCGAATACATCGATCAGAAGCGACGCGGTCGTGGTGTTGGCGGCGGTGACATCATGCTCAAGGACATAGCGGGGGCGATGGGCGTCACGGCAACCTACCTATCGGACATCATCAAAGGTAGGCGAAACCCTCCTGAAATGAAGCTTCTTGAAAAAATCGCTGTGGTTTTGCACTTAGACGTGATGGAGCGTGACCAACTGCTTGATCTCGCGGGGCGTGAGCGGGCTGAAGCCGCGCCTGATCTTCCTGAATATATTATGGATGAAAACCTGCCCCACGTCCGTATTGCTCTGCGTCGCGCCAACAGTAAAAATCTCGGCGATGACTTCTGGAAGAGAGTTGTGGAAGAGATGGGTGAGAAGGAGTGAGACCCGCCTATGCAGATCACCAATGACCTTGTTCCGCGCTATGCCAAGACGGACTTCGACAGCGTGGCGGCAGAGTTTTTGGCCGAGTATTACCCGGAGGCGCTGGAGATCACTATGCCAGTGCCTATCCGTGCTATTGCGAAAAAGAAGCTTGGCTTGCGGGTGATTGAGCGCCACCTGACGGAGGACTTGAGCATCTTGGGGCAGATGTGTTTCCAGAATGGCGTTGCCGAGATTTATGACCCAACTAGCGACGAGTACAGGGAGATCAAAGTTCGATGGGGAACGATGATAATCGACCCTGACACACTGCGCCAGCGCAACATCGGCTGCATGAATAACACCATCGCCCATGAGACCGTACACTGGTGGAAACACCGCGATTATCACTTATTGCAAGCCACTCTGGATAAACGACTTGCAAAAGTGTACAAATGCCCTACCGTTGAACTTGACGAATCTGTTCAAGATGGCTGGACGGATGAGATGTGGATGGAATGGCAAGCCGGTGGCATTGCGCCGCGAATACTTATGCCAGTTCAAACCTTCGGTAACAAGGTTGAAGAATATCTGCTCGAAAGCAATAACACAATGAACTTCACTACCGCAATCACTCAGATGAGGTGGGTGGTCGGACAGCTTGCCGAGTTCTATGTGGTGTCCAAGCAGTCCGTTGAAATCAGGCTTAGCGAATTGGGTTATGGCTGATTCGTCATTACCCCATCTTTTCGGATGGTGATCCTTTGCCCATATTTTTTTACCCTGCTACTTCGCTAAAAAGCGGAGTAGCGTTACTGCTTGATTCGATGAGGGAGTCGACGCATGGCAACAAACAGAAGAATGAAATGTCCCAACTGTGGGCGGCGAGCCTTTGACATATCTCGAATACCGAAGGAGGAGGTCGAGGTCACCCTCAAATGCCCGCAGTGCGGAAAATTCGTATCTATTCCGTGCAACGAGAAATCGGAACTTAAAGTGTCCTGAATTCCCAGGACATGTCTTGAAAGGAGGTGATTCGTATGGCAAAAAACAACATCAAACAAACATCCGCAAAAGTGGCAAGTAAAGCTTCTGCCCTATTACGGGACGGCAGAACCAGCGCCAAAACCAAGTCGGTGGCGGGCAGCGCATTAGCGCAAACCAAACCATCACCGAAAAAGAAGTAAATAAGCAGTAAACCATACCGAGCAACGGAGCCGAGTGCGAGCTACCAAATAGCCGGATGAGTTACGGAACGCAAGTTCGTAACCATCCGGCTTTTTGTGTTTCGTAACGCTTTCGGCTCTTTTTCTATCTCCGCTTGGCTCCTTTGCAAATTCGAAAGGAGCCAACAAATGGCGAACGGCAATTACAGAAACACCCCGATCCCGTTCCGGGCAAAGGACGGACGACCGATGAGTTACGTCATCGTGTCTGATGATGGCATCGAGACGACTGTCACGAGGGCTGAATGCTTGGCGCGTCACGCCGACGGCCAGCCGTATCCTTTGTACGTCGATGAAGAATCAGGCCGGGTCTTCCGGCTACCTCGCACCGAAATGGGCGAGTTGATCGCCAAAGAGAACCGCGACTACATCTGGCGGGAGCAGAAGCGTGCCGAGCGGTGGCAACACAGAACCGGGGTCGCGTTAGACGCACCGGCGACCGATGGCGGTGCAGGTTTTGATCCTGCAGCTCCAGATGACATTCAATGCATTGTTGAGGAAGCGGCATTGCTGGAGACGCTCATGACGGCGCTGGCCACGATCCTCACCCCTGATGAGTGGGACCTGCTGGCCGCAATCTACCGCGACGGCAAGACCGAGCGCCAGCTTGCCCCGGAGCTGAGGCTAAAGGAGCCAAAGAGCGTGAATAAGCGTAAGCACCGCGCCCTTGAAAAACTGCGCAACCACCCGGCTCTGAAAGCTTTCTTCGAATAATCCCAAATCCCTGGTACGCAACCCGCCCCTTGCTGTCTGTACAGGGCAAGGGGCGGCCAATCGCCCCGGAAATGGAGGAAACGAGATGGAAGCAAAAACCATCAGTACCGCTCCCCGCGATCACGAGATTGACGGGGAACTCGCCGGAATCCTGACGGCGATCAGCATCGTGTCCAAACGCCTGGCGGTGAAGCTGACGCGGCTTTCGCAACAGGGCGAACCAACCAAGGAAGGAGGAAACCCGGATGGACAATACGCAAGTTGAATGTTGCTTCAACGCGCTGGACGATGCGGCGGAGGCTCTGGAGGCGGCTGCCGGAAAGGTAACCGAAGCGGCCTGCGCTTTGACCACATTGTTCAACGGCGCCCGTGAGGTACCCGACGACCAAACGGCTCCGCCGCCAGTGGCTTCGGAGCCTAAACCGGTCACGTTGGAGCAAGTGCGGGCTGTGCTTGCGGATAAATCCCGTGACGGCCACACCGCCGAGATTCGTGAACTGCTTGAAACGTATGGTGCAGCGAAGCTGTCGGCGATTGACCCCCAGGTTTACCCGGCGCTGCTCGCGGCGGCCAACCTGATCGGGGTGAACCAATGAACAAGCCGTGGCACCGGCACGCTTGCCCGTTCTGCGGCGGCACCGCCCGGGACAAGAACGGATTTTGCATCTCCTGCGAACCGGGCGGTGATGACGATGAGTAAACACGCGCTCCTGTCGGCATCGTCCAGCCATCGCTGGCTCAACTGCCCGCCGTCGGCAAGGCTCGGCGAGAATTACGAGGACAACTCCTCCGATTATGCCGCTGAGGGTACGGATGCCCACGAATTGTGCGAGTACAAGCTGAAAACCGCCCTCGGTATTCAGGCGAAAGACCCCACCGGCAACCTGGCCGACTACTGCGAAGACATGGAGGACTGCGCTACCGGTTACGCCGCCTACATCATCGAACTGTTAGAGGCGGCAAAGCAAACCTGCGCTGACCCTGTGGTGTTGATCGAGCAGCGGCTCGACTTCTCCGCCTATGTGCCTGACGGGTTTGGTACTGGGGACTGCGTGATCATCGCCGACGGGACGCTGCATGTCATCGATTACAAGCACGGCCAAGGCGTTCTGGTGGAAGCCGAAGACAACCCGCAGATGAAACTGTACGCCCTCGGCGCACTGGGTTTGTTCGACGGCATCTACGACATCGAACAAGTGGCGTTGACCATCTACCAGCCGCGCCGCGACAACATCAGCACGTCCGTCGTCGCCAAGGAAACCCTTTACCAATGGGCGCAGGATTTCCTGAAACCGACCGCTGAACTCGCCTACGCCGGGGACGGCGATTTTGCCTCTGGCGAATGGTGCCGGTTCTGCAAGGCAAAAAACGAGTGCCGATCCCGAGCGGAGGCGAACCTCAACCTAGCAAAGCACGACTTCAAACTGCCGCCTTTGCTGCAGGACGAGGACGTCGAATCAATCCTCGCCCAAATTGACGATCTAGTGGCTTGGGCTTCAGACATCAAGGACTACGCCCTGCAAGCCGCGCTCAGCGGCAAAAAGTGGGCGGGATGGAAACTGGTTGAAGGCCGCTCCAACCGCAAGTACACCGACGAACAGGCGGTCGCCGAGACCGTCGCCAGCGCGGGCTTTGACCCGTATGAACACAAGCTGCTGGGCATCACCGCAATGGAGAAAACGCTCGGCAAACCCAAATTCTTATCCCTGCTCGGCGATCTGGTTGAGAAGCCGGCAGGCAAACCAACTCTGGTTCCCGCAACAGACAAACGGCCGGAAATCACAGATACCAAACACGATTTTATGGAGGTAAATTAACATGGCAAACAAAGGCAACAACACCCAAGCGGCAAACCCGATGAAAGTGATCACGGGGCCGGATACCCGCTGGTCTTATTGCAACGCCTGGGAGCCAAAGAGTATTAACGGCAGCACTCCGAAATTCTCGGTATCGCTTATCATCCCCAAGTCCGACACCCGCACCATCGCCAAGGTCAAAGCGGCTATCGAGGCGGCCTACCGTGAGGGCGAAGCGAAACTCAAGGGCAATGGCAAGACGGTTCCGCCGCTGTCCGTTCTCAAGAACCCGCTGCGCGACGGAGACACGGAACGCCCAGACGATCCAGCTTACGCCGACTGCTACTTCATCAACGCTAACTCCGGCACCGCGCCCGGCATCGTCGACCATGACCGCAATGTCATCATTGAACGTTCCGAGGTCTATTCCGGCGTGTACGGGCGGGCGAGCATCAATTTCTACGCCTTCAACTCCAACGGCAACAAGGGCATCGCTTGCGGGCTGAACAACCTGCAAAAGATCGCCGATGGCGAGCCGCTCGGCGGCAAATCGTCCGCTGAGGATGATTTCGCAACCGAGGCGGACGAGGACTTCCTCAACTAAGTAACTACCGGCTATTCGCATTGGGCGGCAGGCACACCACCTGTCGCCCTTTCGCCGTATGGAGGATTTATGAAAACAATCAGCATCGATATTGAAACCTACGCCAGCGTAGACCTGGCCAAATGCGGCGTTTACAAGTACGCCGAGTCGCCGGACTTCGAAATTCTGCTGTTCGGCTATTGCGTTGACGGCGGCGAGGTTCAAGTCGTAGACCTCGCGAGCGGCGAAGCGATACCGCCGGATATCCTTAACGCTTTGACCGACGACGCGGTTCAAAAATGGGCGTTCAACGCGAACTTCGAACGGGTCTGCCTGTCGCGCTACCTATCAGATATGGGCATCTTGCTTGACCCGTTTGCCGACAAACATTTCTCAGCCCAGCGCCTTGGGGTGGCGCGGTTTTTGAACCCCGAAGCGTGGCGCTGCTCCATGATCTGGAGCGCCTACCTGGGCTTGCCGCTCTCACTGGCTGGGGCGGGCGCCGTACTCGGTTTAGAAAAACAGAAGCTCGCCGAGGGAAGAGACCTGATCCGTTACTTCTGCACACCGCGCAAGGCCTACTCTTCTGCGTCTACCCCTTCTAGGCAACTTGGTCTATTCGCAACTGACGCCCCTGCCCGGAATCTCCCGGCTCACGCCCCGGACAAATGGCAGCAGTTCAAGGCATACAACGCCCGCGATGTGGAAACGGAAATGGAGATTCAAGCCCGGCTTGCCAAATTCCCGATCCCGGAAACCGTGTGGGCGCAGTACTGCCAAGACCAACAAATTAACGACCGTGGCGTTCTGCTCGACATGACGCTGGTGCGCCGCGCCATCGAAGCTGACACCCGCTCACGCTTACGCCTGACGGCGGTGATGAAAGAACTCACCGACCTTGATAACCCGAACTCCGTGGCGCAGATGAAGCAATGGCTCGCCGACCACGGGCTGGAAACCGACACCCTCGGCAAAAAAGCGGTTGCGGAGCTATTGAAGGGCGCGCCGGAGCCGTTGGGCGAGGCGCTGTTCCTTCGCCAGCAGTTGGCGAAGTCATCGGTTAAGAAATACCAGGCAATGGAAAACGCGGCCTGCGCCGATGGGCGCGCTCGTGGGATGTTCCAGTTTTACGGCGCGAACCGAACCGGCAGATGGGCTGGCCGGCTGATTCAAATGCAGAACCTCCCGCAAAACCACCTGCCTGACCTGGAACAGGCGCGGGAGTTGGTGCGCGGCGGCGATCTGGACGCTTTGGAATTGCTCTACGACTCCGTGCCGGAAGTGCTGTCGGAACTGATCCGGACAGCATTCATACCCAAGCCCGGCAGGAAATTTGTGGTGGCTGACTTCTCGGCAATTGAAGCCCGCGTCATCGCCTGGCTCGCGGGCGAAACGTGGCGCAACGAGGTATTCGCCACCCACGGCAAAATTTATGAAGCCTCAGCAAGCCAAATGTTCAAAGTTCCGATTGAAGAAATCACGAAAGGCTCACCGCTGCGGCAAAAAGGCAAGATAGCCGAACTTGCCCTCGGCTACGGCGGCTCGGTCGGCGCGCTCAAAGCGATGGGCGCCCTCGACATGGGGTTGACCGAAAAAGAATTGCACCCGCTGGTGGCGGCTTGGCGGTCAGCCAACCCGAACATCACCCGGTTTTGGTGGGACGTTGACCGTGCCGCGATAACGGCGGTCAGGGACAGAACAATGACGCAAACCCACGGCATCCAGTTCGGCTACCAGGCCGGGATGCTGTTCATCACCTTGCCATCGGGCAGGCGGCTCGCCTACGTGAAACCCCGGATCGGAACCAACCAATATGGCTCAGATTGCGTGACCTATGAAGGCGTGGGCGCAACCAAAAAGTGGGAGCGGCTATCTAGTTATGGACCCAAGTTCGTGGAAAACATCGTACAGGCCGTAAGCCGCGACATCCTCGCTTTCGCCATGCAAGTCCAGCGGCACCTAGACATTGTGATGACCGTTCACGACGAGATGGTGGTCGAAGCCGACCAGACCAGGTCAACGAAAGCCCTGTGCGAGCAGATGAGCCGCACCCCGCCCTGGGCGCAGGGGCTGCTGCTGCGTGCCGATGGGTACGAGTGCCAATTATTTTACAAAAAAGATTAGCCGCCCGGTACGCAAACCCCGCCCTGCTGTCTGTACGTGGTGAGAGGAACCAAATGACCTCTCGAAAAACCACAAACACAGGGAGGTTCATTATGGGAAATGAACTGCAGGTGTTCTCCTACGAGGGGAACGAAGTCCGGACAGTGCAGCAGGGCGGCGAGCCGTGGTGGGTGCTACGCGATGTATGCAATGTGCTCGGCGTCGGCAACAGCCGCGACGTCACGGCACGGCTGGACGATGACGAAAAGGGAGTCGATATTATCGACACCCCTGGCGGCAAGCAGGAACTCACCATCATCAGCGAAAGCGGCCTGTACAACGTCATCCTGCTATCACGCAAACCAGAAGCCAAGAAGTTCAAACGCTGGGTCACCCACGAGGTGCTGCCCTCGATCCGCAAGCACGGCGCATATCTGACTTCAGCCAAATTGGAAGAGTTAATGCGCGACCCCGACGCCTGGATAACGGTGTTGACCGCGCTAAAAGACGAACGCGCCGCAAAGGAACGCCTCCAAATCCAAGCCAAGGCCGATAAGTCAAAGGTGGTGTTTGCCGACGCGGTATCGGTATCCGAGGGAACCATCTTGATTGGCGAACTGGCGAAAATCCTTAAAGGAAACGGCATCGAAATCGGCCAAAACCGCCTGTTCCAGCGGCTGCGTGAAGACGGATACCTGATCAAGCGGCAGGGCACGGACTACAACGCCCCGACGCAGCGGGCGATGGAGTTGGGGCTTTTCCGGGTTAAGGAAACTGCCATCACCCACTCGGACGGGCACGTCACCATCAGCAAAACCACCAAGGTCACCGGCAAAGGTCAGCAGCACTTCATCAACCTGTTCCTGGGGAAAGGCGGCGGCGATGAACAGGCGTAACAGCGAGGGATACCCCGACCCCACAGCCTATGAAGCATTGACAGCGGTAGCGAAATCCGAGAGGCATTATCTTCCGCTCGTTTACGTCGCTTCACCGTTCGCTGGCGACACCGAACGCAACACCGTAGCGGCGCGCGAGTATTGCCGGTTCGCGGTCAGCCGTGGGCGCGTTCCCCTTGCCCCGCACCTGCACTATCCCCAGTTCATGGATGACGGCGATAAAACGCAGCGGGAACTGGGCATCAGGTTCGCTTTGATCTTGCTCGGCAAATGCGACGAGCTATGGGTTTTCGGCGGCCGCGTCAGCACAGGCATGAGCCGTGAAATCGCCAAAGCAAAACGACTCGGAATACCAATCAAGTATTTCAACGCCAAATGCGAGGAGGTCACCGCTTATGGCGACTAAAGCAAAAACAGCGGCTACGGCGCCGACCAACTTCGAGATATGGAAGCAGACGCTCACCCCGGAGTTCATCGCGGGCGGCCAATTCATCGTGCTTGCCTGCGGGGCATGCCCCGCCTTTGGGGTCACTTGCAACAAATACGACACAACCTGCCGGGGCAATTTCCTGCTCTGGGCAAAAGCAACAGCAGAAACGAAAAACGAGGTGCCGGAATGATTGAAATGAAAATCGCCTATGGCGACAGCCGCCTTTCCAAGCGGTGGGTAAACAAGAAAACCACGTTCGAGGAATTACGCCAGCGGTTCGAGACGCCGCGCCGCACCACCGAGACCGTCGCTGAATACCAAAAACTCACCAAAGACCGCCGCGACGCCGCCAAAGACGCAGGCGGCTACGTGCTAGGCCACCTGCTGGGCGGTCGGCGTAAAAAGGATACGGTCGAATCCCGCTCCGGCATCACCCTCGATGCCGACCACGCCGACACCGGGTTTATTGACCGGGTGGAAATGCTGGCCGGCTACAAGTGCGCCATCTACTCCACGCACTCCCACACCCCCGAAGCGCCACGGCTGCGCGTGGTAATCCCGCTTATGCGGGAAGTCACCCCAGACGAGTATGCCGCCTTGTCGCGGCTGGTGGCTGAGGAGGTCGGGATGGATTACTTCGACGACTCCACCTATGAGCCGGAGCGGTTGATGTATTGGCCGTCTTGCCCGGCTGATGGCGAGTACGTGTTCCGGGTGATTGATGGCGCCGAACTAAACCCTGACGATTACCTGCGCAAGCTGTCCGACTGGCGGGACTGCTCATTGTGGCCAACCTCTTCCCGCCAGTCCGAGGTCATCCGCCGCACCGTCGCCCGGCAGCAAGACCCACTAGTCAAGGAAGGCGTGGTGGGCGCGTTCTGCCGTGCCTACCCAATCGAGACCGCCATCGCCGCGTTCCTGCCAGACATTTACCAGCCATCAGCAATGGATGGCCGTTACGACTATGTGCCCGCCGATTCCAGCGCCGGTGTGGTGATCTACGACGGCAAATTCGCCTACTCACACCATGCCACCGACCCGGCCTGCGGGCGCCTGCTGAACGCTTTCGACTTGGTGCGCGTTCACAAATTCAGTGACCAAACCGAGCAATCATCTTTTAGGTCTATGAGCGAATTCGCGGTAAAGGACGAAGCGGTAAACACCTTGTTGCTTGCGGAGCGCCACCAAGATGCTGCCGCCGACTTCAACGAGACCAATTGGGTGACAGGATTGACCCGGAACCGGCAGGGCAAAATCGAAAACACCCTCAACAACCTACTGCTGATTTTGACCTTCGATGAGGCACTCCAAGGAATTCGATTCAATCGGCTGGCCGGGCAAATCTATGGTGAAAACTTGCCGTGGAAGCGTTACCACCCGGCTTGGCGCGATGCTGACACCGCACAACTCGTCGCCTACGTGGACGCCCATTACGGCGAATTCACTGCCCGGAGCTTCGAGTTGAACCTGACGAAAGTCGCTGACGACCGGGCTTACCACCCCATAATCGACTACCTGGACAGCCTGCCGGAGTGGGATCAAACCCCGCGAGTGGATACGCTATTCATTGACTATCTGGGTGCAGCTAATACCGAGTACACACGGGCAGTCACACGCAAAACCCTAGCAGCTGCGGTTGCTCGCATTAGACGGCCAGGAATCAAGTTCGACTCCATCCCGGTACTCAATGGCAGCCAGGGAATCGGAAAATCGACCCTGCTCGCACGCTTGGGCAGGGAATGGTATTCGGACAGCTTGTCTATCTCGGATATGAAAGACAAGACCGCAGCCGAGAAATTGCAAGGGTATTGGTTGTTGGAGTTGTCGGAGATGGCGGGCATCAAGAAAATGGATGTCGAGACCGTCAAATCGTTTGCCAGCCGCAACGATGACAAGTATCGGCCATCATATGGCCGTGCGGTGGAAAGCCATGCCCGGCAATCCATCATCATCGGCACCACCAACAACGATGGCGGATTCTTGCGCGACGTGACCGGGAACCGTCGCTTCTGGCCTATCCGGGTCACCGGGCAAGCAGCTAAGCGACCCTGGGCACTAACCGATACGGAAGTGCAGCAAATCTGGGCCGAAGCACTCACCTTGTTTAATGCCGGTGAAGAGTTGTTCCTCGCTGGCCAATTGGCCGAAGTTGCCATTGAGGAACAGCGAGATGCTTTGGAGACCGATGACCGTGAAGGCTTAGTCGCCGCCTACCTGGAAACCTTGCTGCCGGAGAACTGGGAGCAAATGGATTTGTACCAGCGGCTCGACTACTTGCGTAGCACCGATGACCCCACACAGCAACGAGGCACCGTAACCCGCACACAAGTATCCAACATCGAGATCTGGTGCGAGTGCTTCGGACGCCCCCGCGACGCCATATTGAAGTCAAACTCCTACGAAATTGAAGCCATCATCAAGTCCATTGGCGGCTGGCAGCATTACGAAGGCAGCAAAACCGGGAAGCGCACCATCCCGATCTACGGCATCCAACGGGTCTACGTCCGTGCACAATAACCAAACCGCCCGTGCTGATACTGCCAAACCCGCGCTGGGCACGCAGCATCAGCACACCGGGTCCATACAGGCCAGGCCCGCATTAGCGGCCCTTGTCTGCTTATCTGCCAATAAACTCCTACTCCTTTTTAGTAGCTATCTAGAAAAGGATATATGGGTTGGGTGTACGCCCGTATACGCACGCGAGAGATATATAGGAACCAAGGGCACTTTGAGCATGAGTCAAATGGGCAGGGCGCTGCCATGAGAGAAAAAACAATCGAGAAATCGCTGGTCAAAGCAGTAAAGGCGGTGGGAGGTATCGCGCCCAAGCTCGTTAGCCCAGGATTCGATGGAATGCCCGACCGGATTGTGCTACTCACCGGTGGGCGCTGCGGATTCGTGGAAGTGAAAAGGCATGGGGAGCAACCCCGGCCTTTACAAGTGGCTAGGCATGGGTTGCTTCGGCGCCTCGGCTTCAAAGTATTCGTTTTGGACGATGCGGCGCAGATTGGAGGGCTACTCGATGAAATACAAGCCCCATGAGTACCAGCGGTTCGCCACCGAATTCATTCAAGCCAATCCGGTCGCTGCGGTTCTATTGTCGATGGGTCTTGGCAAAACGATTATCACTTTGACCGCGCTGGCTAACCTGCTGTTTGACAGCTTCGAGGCGCATAAGGTTCTGGTGATCGCCCCTCTTCGCGTCGCCCGGGACACCTGGCCGGATGAACTCGCAAAATGGGAGCACCTGTCCCACCTGCGGTTCTCGGTGGCGGTCGGGACGGAATCGGAGCGCCGAGCCGCGTTGACCAAGCGGGCTGATATTTACATCATCAACCGCGAAAACATCCAGTGGCTGGTCGAGCAGTCCGGGCTGCCATTCGACTTCGACACGGTGGTGATTGACGAGTTGTCCAGCTTCAAATCCCACCAGTCAAAACGGTTCCGGTCGCTGCTGAGAATGCGTCCCAAGGTCAAGCGCATCGTTGGACTCACGGGGACGCCGAGCAGCAACGGGCTGATGGACTTGTGGGCGCAGTTCCGGCTGCTGGACATGGGCCTGCGGCTCGGACGTTTCATCAGAGCGTACCGGTCGCAGTATTTCACCCCCGACAAACGCAATGGGCAGGTCATCTTCAGTTACAAGCCGTTGCCGGACGCCGAGCAACGGATATGCGACCGAATCGCGGACATCACCATCTCCATGAAGGCTGGCGACCACCTGCAGATGCCGGAGTTGGTTAGCGCCGAGTACCCCGTCCACCTATCGGAGCCGGAGCGGAAACGCTACGACGAGATGAAGCGGGACTTGGTGCTGCAACTGCCCGAGGGTGAAATCACGGCCGCGAACGCCGCCGCGCTCTCGGGGAAGCTATGCCAGATGGCGAACGGCGCGGTCTATGGCGACGACGGCACCGTGAACCTTATCCATGACCGGAAACTTGACGCGCTGGAAGACCTGATCGAGGCGGCGAACGGCAAACCGCTGCTAGTGGCGTACTGGTTCAAGCATGACCTATTGCGGATCACCGAGCGGCTCCAGCGGCTTGGCATCAAATTTGACACTTTGGACGATGCCGCCAGCATCAAAGCCTGGAACGCCGGTGACATTCCCATGGCGCTCATCCACCCCGCCTCCGCAGGCCACGGTCTGAACCTGCAATCCGGCGGCAGCACCCTGGTTTGGTTTGGGCTGACATGGAGCCTGGAACTGTACCAGCAAACCAACGCCCGCCTGTGGCGGCAAGGGCAGAACGCCGAAACCGTGGTTATCCACCACATTATCGCCAAGGACACGATTGACGAGCGGATCATCAAATCCCTGTCCGAGAAAGACAGAACCCAGACCGCCCTAATCGACGCCGTGAAAGCGGCGCTGTAAATCCAATGAAAATCTGAGCAAATCTACGGAGTCAAAAGCTGCCAATCCGAGTGGAACATTCACCACCTAGATTTCGGAGGTAGCCAGCATGGACACCCAAACCCTCACGGCCAAAGAGTACCTTTCCCAGGCCCGGTTTATTGACCAGCGGATCAATGCCAAAATGTTTCAACTCCAGTCGCTCAGGGATTTATCCACCCGGGTGACCGTAACCTTGACTGGGATGCCTAGGAACCCCAACCCCTGCCACATGGATGACTTCATCGTAAAAGCACTCGACCTGGAAAACGAGATCGCTGCCGACCTGCAATACCTGATCGAGTTGAAAGCTGAAATCACCGACACCATCAACCGGGTGGAAAGCCCAGAATGCCGAATGCTGCTGGAATCGCGCTACCTGTGTTTCCGGACGTGGGAGATGATTGCGATTGAGTTGTTCTACGACGTCCGCCACGTCCACCGGCTACACGGCAAGGCGCTGCGCGAAGTGGACGCCATCCGGCGCTCCGCCCGTTGATGTCACTAAATGTCACGGTAAGTCACCCCGCATCTGTGTTATAAATAAAGTGACGGAAAACTAGAAACTGTAAAAGGGCGCATCCAACGGGCGGTGCGCCCTTTTCTTATGCCCTGAAACGGAGGTGCGCGATGCCGTACAAACCGCGAAAGCCGTGCGCACACCAGGGCTGCCCAGCCTTGACTGCGAACCGCTACTGCTACGCCCACCAGAAAGCTGAAGCCAAGCGGTACAACCACTACGACCGCGACCCGGACACCAACAAACGCTACGGGCGGACATGGAAGCAAATCCGAGCAGCGTTCCTGACGGCAAACCCGCTGTGCGTCATCTGTCAAAGGACGGGCAGGTTGACCCCGGCGACGTTGGCGCACCACAAGGTCAAGGTCACTGATGGCGGCACTAACGATTGGCGAAACTTGATGGCGCTTTGTTTGGAGTGCCACAGCCGGTTGCATTCCGAGCAGGGCGACTACTTCTAATTTTGATTCTTTGAATACCCCAGGGGCGGTTTGAATCTCTGTGTTCATCAGGGAGGACAGCGCGCTCGGCCTGACGTGTGAGTTTTTCAGAAATCAAAAATCTAAATAATCAAAGGCCGCAAAATCAAAATCAAAAAGCGAGGTGACGCTTATGCCCAGTGGAGGGTATCGACCGGGGGCAGGACATCCCCGCAAAAATCCGATAGACAAGAAGCTCGAAGGCAAACCCGCGCCCGGTTCGGCGGCGGTGAAGCCGCCGGTCAAAAAGGTTGCGTACCAAAACGTGATGTCCGATTACTTCGCGGTGGCGATGAAGGAGTGCGAGAAGGAAGTCCCGTCGGCCGATGCGCTGCGGGGCGAGCTTGAAACGTACATTTCGGCTCGCGGCTGTGATGGGTTGGTGGCGCCTCAGACCATTACCGACTATGTGCTCAACCGGCAGGGATTTCTGGCTTGCGAGGCGATGAACCGCAAGATCGGGCGCATGACCAAAGACCTGAAGCTGTCGCCGTATGTGACGGCGGGGCAAGGCTATTACAAGGCGATGCAGGCCGACTTCAACCTGATCATGCAGATCATCAACCGTTACGCCAGCAACCAGAGCGAAGAGAAGAACGCCTTCCTGGAATTGCTAACCAACAGGGGGTTCTAGTGACGGCACGGTCAAAGACGGTGAGATTCAACGAGAACAAACGCCGCGCCCGGAAGGCGCGCATCAAAAAGCGGGAGCGAAATTGTAAGGGAGATCAAAGGTGATTGAAAAGGTAAACATGTACCACCCGGATAAGGTGGCTGACCGGATAGCCGGAGCGATTGTCGATTACGCCTACACCCTCCATCCCAATCCACGCATCGCGGTGGAGGTTCTGGTTGGGCACGGCCACGCCACCATCATCGCGGAAAGCTCCGTGGTGCTGGAGCGGCAAGTGGTTTACAGCATCGCGGCTCGAATCGCCGGCATCCGGACCCGGGCGATTACTTTCATCCAGGCGCCGCAAGACCCGCACCTGGCCGCTAATCAAAGCGACGGGTTCCGCTGTGGCGACAACGGCGTATTCACCGCGAAATGGAACCCAGACTACGAAAAAGCCACGAGTTTGGCGGCCACGTACGGCAGCGTTTTCATTGCCGACGGCAAGTACCTGTTCGACTTCGCCAGGGGCGCGGCCACGATCTGCCAATCGAACGCGAGTGAACCTGACATTCGCACCGTCATCACGGAGTTCGATGACGTGACCGTCAACCCCTTGGGCGACTGGACTGGCGGCATGGACGCCGACACGGGCTGCACCAACCGGAAGCTGGGCAGCGACCAGCCGCTGTGCAATCCCAATGGGCTGCACGGCAAAGACCTGTCGAAAGCGGATGTGTCAATAAGCATTTGCCTCAACGCAATTTCCCGCAAACTGGGCGGCGCATATGTCAAAGCCTATTGCTCAATTGGGGATACGGAAGTCACGCTATTTGTTGACGGGTTCCGGGTTGGGATATTGGAGTTCAGCGAAGCGGTCGCATTCGCACAAGGCTACATCGCTAACCTGGGTGGTTTTGAGAAATTCGCGGAATACGGAATGAGGTAGGATATTGAACACGACGCAAAGATTTGAGCAAGTGGGCATCGACCGCCTAATCCCATATGCGCGCAATGCGAGAACTCATAGCAAAGAGCAAATTCTCCAGTTGCGCTCGAGCCTGCGGGAGTTTGGCTTTGTCAATCCCATTATCGTGGACAAGGATTTGAACATCATCGCGGGGCACGGGCGGGTGCTTGCCGCCAAAGCCGAGGGGCTGGCGCAGGTGCCGTGCGTGTTTGCCGAGCATCTGAGCGACGCCCAGAAGAAAGCGTACATCCTTGCCGATAACCGCCTTGCGCTGAGCGCCGGTTGGGATGAGGAACTCCTGGCTCTGGAGTTCGCCGATTTGAAAGACCTCGGCTTCGACCTTGGCCTGACCGGGTTCGATGAATCCGAGATTGAAAAGCTCTTCGCCGACCCTGGTGGCGAAGTCCAAGACGACGACTTCGACCTCACAGCCGCCCTTGAAGAGGCGGCTTTTGTTTTACCCGGCGATGTCTGGACGCTGGGACGCCACCGGCTGATCTGCGGGGACGCCACCGACGCCGAAACCATCAAGCAGCTAATGGATGGCCGCAAGGCAAACCTGGTGCTCACAGACCCGCCGTACAACGTCTCCTTCGAGTCAGCGAGCGGGCTGAAAATCAAGAACGACTCCATGAAGGCCGACCAGTTCTACGCCTTCCTGCTCGCGGCTCTCACCACTTTGGCGGCGAATTTGGAGGGTGGCGGCTCGGCGTACATCTTTCACGCTGACACCGAGGGCGAGAACTTCCGGCGCGCCTTCCGCGAAGCGGGGTTCCATCTTTCGGGTACGTGCATTTGGGTGAAGGACAGCTTTGTCATGGGGCGTTCGCCTTACCAGTGGCAGCATGAGCCGATCCTGTATGGCTGGCTGAAAACCGGAACACACAAGTGGTACGCGGGGCGTGCGGAGGCGACGATCTGGAATTTCGCCAAGCCCAAGAAGAACAGCGACCACCCGACCAGCAAGCCTCTTGACCTGCTTGCCTACCCGATAAGGAATAGCAGCCAGGCCAACGGCATTGTTCTGGACACTTTCGGTGGCTCCGGGTCAACGCTCATCGCTTGTGAGCAGGCTGACCGCATCTGTCACATGGCTGAACTTGATGAGAAGTACGCGAGCGTGATCCTGCGCCGCTATGCCGAGTTCAAAGGCAATGGCGGTGAGGACGTCACTTGCGAGCGGGACGGTAAAACCCTGCGCTATGCCGATTTGGTGAAGGAGGTGGCAGGCAAGAATGACAGTTAAGTCTGTGCTGCGATACCCGGGCGCGAAGTGGGCGCTGTCAAAGTGGATATGCGAGAACCTGCCGCCCCACGAGGTTTATCTGGAGCCGTTCTTCGGCAGCGGCGCGGTGTATTTCGGCAAAGAGCCATCGCGCACGGAAACCATCAATGACGTGGATGGTAACGTGGTGAACCTTTTCAAAGTCATGCGTGAGCGGACAGACGCACTGTGCGCCGCGTTATCACTTACCCCTTGGGCACGAGCGGAATACCTGAACTCCTACACCGCCATCGGCGACGCAGATGACGTGGAGCGGGCGCGGTTGTTCCTGGTTCGCTGCTGGCAGGCGTTCGGCACTCGCACCGGGCAATCCAGCGGATGGCGCAACCGCACCTGCGGCAAGAACCCCACCGAACCCGACATCTGGAAAGCACTGCCGGAGCGGATAGCGGTAGCGGCAAAAAGGCTAAAAGATGCCCAGATTGAGAGCATGGACGCCATCGCCCTAATCGAGCGGTACAACAAGCCGAACTGCCTGATCTACGCCGACCCGCCTTACATGCCAGGAACCAGAGCCAAAGACATTTACGCCTTTGAATGCGGCGGCGATTACCACGCCCGCTTGCTGGACGCATTGGACGCGCATAGCGGCACGGTGGTGTTAAGCGGCTACGACAACGATCTGTACAGCCAACGGCTATCCCATTGGCGGCGAGTTACTAAGGAAGCCTACGCCGAGTTGGGATGCAAACGCAGCGAAGTGCTATGGATCAAGGACGCGAAGGCAGGCGCCGATGGGTAGGAAAATGACACTCGGCTCACTGTTTGATGGCTCCGGCGGATTCCCGCTCGGAGCCTTTTTAACTGGTATCCAGCCGGCCTGGGCTTCGGAAGTGGAGCCGTTCCCGATCCGGGTCACCACCAAACGCCTACCGGACGTGAAGCACCTCGGTGACATCAACAAAATAGACGGCTCACTCATCCCGCCAGTGGACATCATCACAGCAGGATTTTGCTGCCAGGACTTGTCGGTGGCGGGCAAGCGCGCTGGTCTGCGCGGCCAGCGTTCCGGCTTGTTTTACCAGATACCGCGAATCATCAAAGAAATGCGCGCCGCCACCAATAACGAGTACCCCAAGTTCGCCGTGCTGGAAAACGTGCCGGGCATGTACTCCTCGGGCGGCGGCGCCGATTTTCAGGAGGTACTCAATGAACTCGCCCGCATCAAAGACGAAACCCTGTCAGTACCTATGCCTGAAAAAGGCAAATGGTCAACAAGCGGGGAAATCGTGGGAGATGGTTTCTCCATCGGCTGGCGCACGCTTGACGCTCAATTTTGGGGAGTCGCCCAACGTCGCCGCCGCTGTTACCTTGTCGTCGATTTTACAGGCGAGGGTGCCGGACAAATACTATTTGACGAGTCGCGCCTGTCAGGGAATCCTGCGGCGGGCGGCAACGCGCGGCAAGCGCCTGCCGGGGATATTGCGGCTGGCGTTGGAAACGCAGTCGCTTTCGAACCCGGCGCCTGCTCCAGAGTAGGCGGCCACATCTGGGAGAACCACACCGGCGCGCTGCGCGCGGATGCGGGAGACAACCAGACGGCGGTTGTTTACGACGCGCGCGGCAATGGCGACGGGGAAACCGCAGGCACCATCACCGGCGACCACAACGGGCATATCTCCGATTACACCGCGCTGGCGGTGGTGGCGGTCGAGGGCAACGGCTCGCGCCCATCCCACCGTGGCGACGGCTGGGGCGGCGAGGTTTCCTTCACGCTCAATTCGGTGGAGCGGCACTCGGTCTGCTACCAAGACAAGGTAGGAGCTTTGTGCGCCTCGGATTACAAGTTCCCGCAGAACCAGCAGATTGAGGGCGGCAAAGCGGTCGTGGAGCAGGTGGTGTCGGACAGTCGGTATGTGGTTCGCAGGCTCACCCCGACTGAATGCGCCATGCTCCAAGGCTTCCCGCCCGACTGGTGCGCCGATCTGGAAACGCCGGAGCCGACTGAAGAGAATATCGCTTTCTGGTCGGATGTTTGGGAAACCCACCGCAAAATTCTCGGTACGTCCTCGAAGCCGAAAAGCCGCAACCAGATAGTGAAATGGTTGAAAGCCCCGCACTCGGATGCCGCTGAATACAAAATGTGGGGCAACGGAGTGGCGCTGCCATGCGTGGTGTTTATCCTCGGCGGCATTGTGTCATCCACACAAAGATAACCCCTGGTTTTGCCTTGATAATTGGTGCGTTTATTATCCCGAAACCGCTTGCTATTACAGCCGTTTAGAGTGATTAATGTACGTACCGCAGGGGCGATAACCCCTCGGAATTCAAGGAAAACGGAGGATTCTGCAATGAGAATCAACTACAACGTAACCGGCGAGCAACGCAAATCAATGGTCGCGGAAATCAGCAGCGGGCTGGGCGCGCCGACCAAGTACCTCGGAATGCCCACGGCGGCTTACGAGGTCGGCGGCTACCACATCGACAAGACCGGCACGGTCACCGGCGAGGATAATCGCCTGCTGGTCGCGGACTTGCTGGAGGCTGGGTTCAAGCCGGTCAGCGAGGAATACGACGAGCCGCAAACCCAAAGCGAGCAAGCCCCGGCGCAGCCCGAATGCCCCGACATCCTGACCATTGAGATGCCGCTTGACGGCTTCACGCCGGAGAAGCTCGACAACCTCGCCAAGATGGTGACCGCCAAGGCTCCGCTGCTCAAGGCCGCGCTCGGGGCGGATGACCTGCCGATCAAGCAGACTGCCGAAACGCTCCAGTCCGTGGTTCAACGGGGAAATCGACTCCGACCACGCAGACGCTTACGCAATGCTGATCAATCGCCTGTGCAAGACGGCCACCCAAAAGAAGCGGGTCACGGCCAAAGAAAAAGAGACGGAAGGCAGCCCGAAATACGCGATGCGGTGCTTCCTGCTATCCCTCGGCTTCATCGGCGAGGAATACAAGGGCGCGCGGAAGATTCTGCTTTCCAAACTGGAAGGCAACTCAAGCTGGAAAAACTGCAAGAAACAGGAGGCGGCGAGCGATGAAGTCACCGAATAGGGACAAGGTCAAGGAGCAGATACTGGCGGTTCGGGCAACCGGTAAAACCAATATGCTGGATGCCAACGCCGTCCAGCGGATTGCTTTTGAGCACGACTTTTATGAATTGGTGGAATTCATCGAGACCGACCGCAAGGCTTATTCAACATTTATCCTGACCGGTGAAATGCAACAGCCATAAAGCCATTTAAGAAATACCTGCCAGGCAAATAACCGCGTAGCAACGGCAAGGAGGAATCCCCATAACGGGGCTTTCTCTCGTACAAAACGAATTATTCGGCTCCCAATTGGGGGTCTATTATTTTGCCCAAAATACGGATTATTATTAGTGCTTTACATCTCTAGGCATTATCGCGGTATTGGCTTGCTATTACATTTTAGTAGAGCGAACATGTAATTACTGGAAAACAAAACAACAAGCGAAAAGGTAATTACAATGTTTGCTTTCACTAAAGGCCATAACGGAGCCTGGTACGCCAATTACGATAACGACAATTTCAAGGTAACCATTCACACGCGGGCATGGGATGATAAAGCCACCAAGACCCGCCTGTACATCAGCGGTGAGGCGGAGGTTGATTTCACCGCCGCTTACGAGGCCGACAGCGCCGACGGTGGCCCGAAGCAACGCGGTGAGCGTCTGGAGGTTGACAAGCTGTTTGACCGCCTCAATCGCCAGGTGGTGCGCAACAAGAAAGCCCTGGTGCTTGAGGCAAAGGACGGGGACGCTGCGGTGGCCGACTTGCTTGGCGACTTGAAGATGACGTTCAGCCGCAAGGCGGGCTGCGGTTGCGGCTGCTCGCCAGCATTCATCCTCGACGGCATGCTGACTGCCGACACCGAGCAAGGCGCCAAGCCGGTCACCTCAATCTGGATTGAGCGCAATAAGGAGAACTAACCCCAACGCCGATAAGGAGGTGCGCCACTGATGGCCGATTATGTTTACAAGCCCACGCCGTTGATGCTGCCCACCTCCCGGTATGACAAGCGGCGGGCGGATTTTGCGGTCAACTTTATTTCGATGCTCAAGCACACCACGGGCGAGTGGTACGGGAAGCCTTTTGTTTTGATGCCGTGGCAGGAGCAGATTATCCGGGACATTTTCGGCATCGTCGACGCCAATGGGTACCGTCAGTTCCGTACCGCGTATGTGGAGATCGGGAAAAAGAACGGCAAAAGCGAACTGGCGGCGGCAATCGCGCTGTACCTGTTGTTTGCTGATGGTGAGGCGGGCGCGGAGGTTTATTCCTGCGCCGCTGACATCAACCAGGCATCGATTGTGTTCAATACCGCCAAGGCGATGGTCGAGCAGTGCGGCGACCTGGCGGGGCTTTCCAAGCTGATCCCGTCCACGAAGCGGATCGTGTTCGGTCACACCAACAGCTTTTACCGGGTGCTCTCAAGTGAGACCAAGTCCAAGCAGGGCTTCAACGTGTCGGGGCTGATTTTTGATGAGCTGTTCGCGCAGCAGACCCGCGAGTTGTTCGACACCATGACCAAGTACACCGGCGATGCCCGCCGTCAGCCGCTCTACTTCCTGATCACCACGGCCGGGCGTGACAAGACAAGTATTTGTTACGAGATTCATTGCAAAGCCAAAGCGGTGCTGGACGGCAGCAAGATTGACCCATCGTTTTATCCGGCGGTGTTCGGCATCGGTGAGGATGATGATTGGACGGATGAGAAAGTGTGGCGGCGGGTCAATCCGTCCATTGGGGTGACGATTCCTTTTGAGACGGTGCAGGCCGCGTTTGAGCAGGCGAAGCAGAACCCGGCTGAGGAGATGCATTTTCGCCAGTTCCGGTTGAACGAGTGGTGCAACGCCGATATCCGGTGGATGCCGATGGATAAATGGGACGCCTGCGGTGAGGATGTTGATTTTGAGGAATACGAGGGGCGGGATTGCTACTGCGGCCTTGACCTTTCCTCAACGGGCGACTTGACGGCGCTGGTGCTGGTGTTCCCGCCGGTCGGCGATGACACCAAATACACGGTGCTGCCGTTTTACTGGCTGCCGGAGGATGTTATCGACTTGCGCACCCGCCGCGACCATGTGCCTTACGCGGTTTGGAAAAAGATGGGCGTATTCAACACCACCGAGGGCAACGTGGTGGATTACGACTACATCGTGGCGTTCATCGCCAAACTGTCCGAGCGCTTCCGCATCCGTGAGATCGCCTATGACCGGTATGGGGCGGAGAAAATCCGGCGTGACCTGGAGGAGCTGGGCGCTGAGAACGGGTTCACCGTGTTCCCGTTCGGGCAGGGGTTTGTGTCGATGTCGCCGACCTCGAAGGATTTCTACCAGTTTGTGATGGAGAAACGCATCCGGCACGGCAAGCATCCGGTTTTGGATTGGAATATGGGCAACGTCATCGTCGACCAGGACGCGGCGGGCAACATCAAACCCAACAAGATGAAATCCACGGAAAAGATCGATGGCGTGGTCGCCATGATCATGGGCCTGGCCCGCGCCACTTTGGGCGGCGGGCTTGATGATGGCAGCGTCTATGACGAAAGGGGGCTGATATTCATATGAGCCTGTTTTCCTCATTGTTCAGGTCACGGGGCAGGCCGGCAAACGGTGTCGGCGGCGGCTGGAGTTTCCTGTTCGGCGGCACCAACAGCGGCAAAACCGTAAACGAGCGCACTGCCATGCAGACCTCGGCGGTTTACGCCTGTGTGCGCATCCTGGCGGAGTCGGTGGCGGGGTTGCCGCTGCATGTGCATGAGCGAACCGATACTGGCGGCAAGGTTGCGAAACCGAGCCATCCTCTTTACCGGCTGCTGCACGATGAGCCGAACGGCGAGATGACGTCGTTTGTGTTCCGCGAAACCATGATGGCTCACCTGCTGCTGTGGGGTAATGCCTACGCGCAGATCATCCGGGACGGGCGCGGCTACCCGACAGCGCTCTACCCGCTGCTGCCGGATCGGATGAGCGTGGAGCGCAAAAACGATGGCCGGATTGTGTACACATACCAAAGCGACAAGGGCGAGGTGAAACTTGGCCGGGAAAATGTGCTGCACATTCCGGGTTTGGGGTTTGACGGGCTGGTTGGGTATTCGCCGGTGGCGATGGCTAAAAACGCTGTCGGCATGAGCCTGGCTACCGAGGAATATGGCGCCAGGTTCTTTGCCAACGGCGCGAACCCCGGCGGCGTCCTGGAACACCCCGGCACCATCAAGGACATCGCCCGGGTCAAGGAAAGCTGGAACCAGGGGTATCAAGGCAGCGGCAACGCCCACAAGGTCGCGTTGCTGGAAGAGGGCATGAAGTTTCACCAAATCGGCATCCCGCCCGAGCAAGCCCAGTTCCTTGAGACCCGCAAATTTCAGATCAACGAGATAGCCAGAATATTTCGGGTGCCGCCGCACATGGTCGGCGACCTGGAAAAGAGCAGCTTCTCCAACATTGAGCAGCAGTCCCTGGAGTTCGTCAAATACACCCTCGACCCGTGGGTGATCCGGTGGGAGCAAAGCCTGGGGCAAGCCTTGTTGCTGCCCGGTGAGAAGGCGAGCCTGTTTATCAAGTTCAACCTCGACGGGCTGCTTCGCGGGGATTACCAAAGCCGGATGGAGGGCTACTCCATCGGCATCCAGAACGGGTTCCTGTCCGTCAACGACGTGCGCGCCTGGGAGGACATGAACCTGCTGAGCGACGGCGAGGGCGGCAACCTGCATGTGCTGAACGGCAACATGGTCAAGCTCGCCGACGTGGGCGCGGCATACAAAACAGCAGAAACGGAGGACACTTCATGAAACCAAAATTCTGGAACTGGGTCACAGACGATTCGGGAGGTGATCAGGCGGGCAGCCGTACCCTGTACCTCGACGGGGTAATTTCAGAGGACACCTGGTGGGGCGATGAGGTAACGCCCCAAGTGTTCCGCTCGGAGCTATTCTCCGGCGAGGGTGACGTCACGATCTGGCTCAATTCCCCAGGCGGTGACTGCATCGCGGCCAGCCAAATCTACGCCATGTTGATGGATTACCGGGGAAACATCCGCGTCAAGATTGACGGCATCGCAGCAAGCGCGGCGTCGGTGATCGCGATGGCAGGAACCGAAGTCCTGATGGCACCCACCGCGCTGATGATGGTGCATAACCCGCTCACGGTTGCCATCGGTGACAGCGAGGAAATGCAAAAGGCCATCGACATGCTCGCCGAGGTCAAAGAGTCCATCATCAACGCCTACCAAATCAAGACCAGCCAGTCCCGGGCGAAAATCTCCCACCTCATGGACGCCGAAACGTGGATGAACGCGAACAAGGCGATTGAGCTGGGTTTTGCCGATGGCGTGCTGGCAGACGACAAACGCGCCAACCCCGCCAGCGCAGCTACTGGCGGTGAGACTTACGCTTTCTCGCGGCGGGCGGTCACCAACTCCTTGCTCGACAAAATCAAACCGCCACCCAAAACGGCGCCGCAATTGCCCGATGGTATCCCCGCAGAGTCGCTCGAAAAGCGGCTCTTTTTAATTTCCCACTAAAAACACTGGAGGTAAACGATCATGAGTCAAATCCTGGAACTGCGCGAGAAGCGCAATAAAATCTGGAACACCGCCAAGGACTTCCTCGACCAAAAACGAGGGCAGGACAGGCTGGTGCCTGCCGAGGCCGCTGCCGAGTACGAGAAGATGGAATCCGACATGGTCGGCCTCGGCAAGGAAATCGACCGCCTGGAGCGCCAAGCCGCCTACGACTTGGAAATGAGCCAGCCCACCACCAACCCAATCCTGGGCGCACCAGCAAAACCCAGTGAGACCAAGACTGGGCGGGCAAGTGATGAGTACAAGAAGGATTTCGGGAACATCCTGCGCGGCAAGGCGCCGCTGAACAATGTGCTCAGCACCTCGCCCGATACCGATGGCGGGTATCTGGTGCCGATTGAGTTCGAGCGGAAAATCGTGGCGGGGCTTGAGGAAGCCAACGTGCTGCGCTCCATCGCCAAGACCATCACCACCTCCGCCGAACGGAAAATCCCGGTCGCGGCCACGCACTCCACGGCGCAGTGGACGGCAGAGAACGCGGCGATCACCGAAAGCAACCCCACCTTCGCTCAGAAGACCATCGACGCTTTCAAGCTAACCGACCTGATCAAGGTGAGCCTGGAGTTGTTGCAGGATTCCATGTTCGATCTGGAAAGCTACATCGCTACCGAATTTGCCCGCGCTTTCGGCGTGGCTGAGGAGGAAGCGTTCTGCGTCGGCACCGGGACGGGGCAACCCACCGGGGTGTTCACTACCAGCGGCGGCGAGATCGGGGTGACCGCCACCAGCCCCACGGCAATCACCGTCGACAACCTGATCGACTTGATCTACACGCTGAAAAGCCCGTACCGCCGCAATGCCGTGTTCCTGATGCGGGACGTCACGGTCTCGGCTTTGCGGAAACTCAAAGACAGCAACGGCCAATACTTGTGGCAGCCTTCGGTGCAGGCCGGGCAACCCGACCGGCTGCTCGGCTACCCGATCTACACCAGCCCCTACGCCCCGGTCGCGGCGGCGAACGCGCTGCCCATCGCTTTCGGCGACTTCTCCAACTACTGGATCGCCGACCGCATGGGGCGCACGGTGCAAAGGCTCAACGAACTTTATGCCGGTAACGGGCAGGTCGGCTTCATCGCCACCCAGCGGGTGGACGGCAAAGTCATCCTGGCCGAGGGCATCCAACTGCTCAAGATGGGCGCAGGCTCATAAAACCATGAAGGGAGGCGGCGGCGATGACACCAAAAGAACTACTGCCGCAGGTCAAAGACAACCTGATTCTGGCGCATGACCAGGACGACGCTCTGCTCCTGCGGCTCATCGCCGCCGCCCTCGGCTACGCCGAAAGCTACCAAAAAACCCAGTACGGCCGCAGGAAACTGCCGCCCACCACCGCGCAGGCCGTCGTCATGCTGGCGAGCCATTTCTATGAAAGCAGGGACGGGGCGACGGCGGGATTCTTTGCCGACAACACTACTGCGGCGGCGCAAGTGTGGCAGACGGTCAACCGCCTGCTGGCAATGGATAAGAGGTGGGATCTATGAGTTTTGGCAAAATGAACACGTTTATCGACATCATCTCCACCGCGCCGGTCAAAGACGCGGAAGGGTTCGTCACCAAAGGCGACCACATCCTCGCATCCGCCCGGGCATACAAGGAAACCCGGAACACTACCGCGAGGTGGGAACGGATTATTGGGAACGCGGCATTCGCGGGAGTCACGGCGCTGTTCCGGTTCCGTAAAATCCCCGGCCTCACGGTCGATACCACCCTGTTTATCTGCGACGGCGATGGGCGCTACAACATCGTCAATGCCGAGGATGTGCGGGATCGCGGCATGTACGTCGAAGTCCTCACTGAGAAAATCGAAGGGAGCAAGAAGTAATGGCAAAAGTTGAAATCGTCATGCCCGAGGACTTTCTTTTGCGCCTGTCCCGCCTGGCCGACAAGACCGACGCCATCATTCCGAAAGTGCTGGAAGCGGGCGGCGAAGTGGTGCTCGCCAAGGTCAAATCCAACCTCGCGGGCGCCATCGGGCGCGGCACGAAAGTCAAATCGCGTTCAACTGGTGAACTGCAATCGTCCCTGGGGCTCTCGCCAGCCAAGCAGAAGCGGGATGGCTCCGGCTGGGACGTGAAGGTGGGTTTCGCCGAACCGCGCAGGGGCACTGGGAAATCCAACGCCAAGATCGCCAACATCCTTGAATACGGGCGACACGGCCAGCCGCCGCGCCCGTTTTTGAAGCCCGCGAAAACCTCCGCCAAGAACGCCGCGATAGAGGCGATGAAAGCAAGATTCGGGCAGGAGGCTGATTCGGTATGAGCATCCTGGAAGAACTGAACGCTCTGATAGCGCCCGTCCTCCCTGTGGAGACGGGCGTTTTTAGCGCCGTCCCGCCAGATGAATACGCGGTACTGACGCCGATGGCCGACGAGTTCGCCTTGTTCGCCGACAATGCCCCGCTCATTGACATGTCCGAGGTGCGGATATCGCTATTCACCAAACACAACTACCTGCCCCGCAAACGGCAGCTAACAGCCGCGCTATTGGCAGCGGAATTCACCATAACCGACCGCCGCTACATCGGGTTTGAGGACGATACCGGTTACCACAATTACGCCATTGACGTGGCTAAACAATACGAAACAGAAAGCGGGTGAGAATAGTGAGCACTCAATTATATGACGCCCAACATCCACAAATCGCCAAATGGCTGCTGCCGGACGGCACGCTATCTTCGAAACTGCCAATCAGCATCGTTAACGCGTCCACCAGCGACCACAGCGAACTGGACAACCTCAGCTATGCGGCTTCCGGCCATACCGGGTTTGCCAGCCAAGCGGAGTTGTCAGCGTTCAGCGACCGGGTGGCGACGATTGAACAAGCGGGGCTGCCGCAGGTGTCAGCGTACACGGCGCACGAGTTCCTCCCCGGCCTGCGGCTTTGCCGCATAAATTACGGCGTGCTCTACAACTACTGGATTGAAGGTGAATACGCCGGAGCAGACCACCAGACAATCGATCCGGGGCAGCAAATCGCTACGGTCGCACAGTTCCCTGAACTCGCTTTATACCAAGGCGGCAAAGTGACCGTGGTCGCCGGATTCGGGCGGGTAGCCAAAACATCGGACGCGGATCAATTCGACCTGACGCTGTTCAGCATCGGCAATACGGGGATAACGCTCAGCAGTTTATTGGGCATCCCCCTTGACCTTTATCCGGCGGATACCGACCACGGCGGAACCAACATCGCGTTCACCCAAATCCTGATTTTGGGTACCCCCGGCAGCTAAACATTTTGGAGGTAAAAGAAAATGGCTACTATCGGACTTGACAAACTCTATTACGCGCCGATCACCGAAGCCCCGGCCACCGGCGATGAAACCTACGGCACGCCCGTCATGCTCGCCAAGGCAATCTCGGCTGAACTGTCCATCGAACTTGCCGAAGCCACCCTCTATGCCGACGATGGCGCGGCCGAGGTGGTCAAAGAGTTCAAGAACGGCAAACTAACCCTCGGCGTAGACGGCATCGGGCGGGCAGTCGCGGCGGCTTTGACCGGCGGCACGGTTGATGAAAACGGCGTCCTGATTTCCGCTTCCGAGGATGTCGGCACACCCGTGGCTATCGGCTTCAGGGCGAAAAAGGCGAACGGGCATTACAAGTATTTCTGGTTCTACCGGGTGAAGTTCGGCGTCCCATCCACGAACCTGCAAACCAAGGGCGACTCCATCACGTTCTCCACACCCTCGATTGAGGGCACGGTGCTTCGCCGCAACAAGGTGGACGGCAATGACAATCACCCTTGGAAAGCCGAAGCCGACCAAGACGACGCCGACATCAACGCGACCGTCGTCACCGGCTGGTTCACCCAAGTCTACGAACCCACATTCACCGGATAACAGGGAGGTAAATGGTTATGGTTGATGAAAGAAGCGCCGCCATCAAGATCGGCGGCGCCGAATATGAGTTGATTCTCACCACCCGGGCGACCAAGGAAATCGCCAAACGCTACGGCGGCTTGGACAGCCTCGGGGAAAAGCTGCTCCAGGCGGAGAACTTCGAACTCGCCCTCGATGAAATCATCTGGCTCATCACGGTGCTGGCGAACCAGTCCATCCTGATTCACAACTTGCGGCACAAGGATAAGCCCCGCGACGTGCTGACCGCCGAGGAGGTCGAGCTGCTCACCTCACCGCTGGAACTGGCCGCGTACAAGGCGGCGATCACCGAGGCGATGTTCAAGGGCACGGCCAGGAACATCGAAAGCGAGGAAGGCGACCCAAAAAACGCCCCAGTCGGGTAGACGATGACGAGTTGTTTACCCGGCTTATTTATTACGGCACCGTGCATTTGAACCGCTCAGAGGCTGAAACGTGGCTCACTCCCATCGGCGCGTTAATGGACTTGTGGGAGTGTCACCGCCAATTCCTGGGGCTGGCCAAACCCAAACGGGAACTGTTCATCGACGACATCATCCCCGCTGGCATCAACTGAAGGTAAGGAGGGCATGGCCTTATGGCTGACACATTCGGACTCAAAATCGGCGTCGAAGGCGAAAAGGAATTCAAGAACGCCCTCCGTGACATCAACCAGTCCTTTAAGGTGCTCGGCTCGGAGATGAAACTGGTTTCATCCCAGTTCGACAAGCAGGACAAGTCAGTGGGGGCGCTCGCCTCCCGCAACGAAGTGCTCAACAAGGCCATTGAAGCCCAAAAGCAGAAGGTCACCACCCTTGAGGCCGCCCTGCGCAACGCTTCGGAGAGTTTCGGCGAGAACGACAAGCGCACCCAGAACTGGGCGGTTCAGCTCAACAACGCAAAAGCTGAACTCAACGGCATGGAGCGGGAACTGTCCGACAACGAAAAAGCCCTCGACGAGATGGGCAAGGAAACCGATGAGGCGGCGGAGTCAACCGACGATTTGGGTGACGAACTCAAGGAAACCGGGGATGTGGCTGAGAAGTCCGGCTCCAAGTTCGAGAAGCTCGGCGGCATCCTCAAAGGTATCGGCGCGGCCATGGGCGCGGTGGCCGTGGCCGCTGGAGCGGCGGCGGTCAAACTGGGCAAGGAAGTCATCGCCGCCTACGCCGACTATGAGCAGCTTGTCGGCGGCGTAGATACCCTGTTTGGGGATGCATCGCGCACCGTGCAGGATTTCGCGGCCAACGCGTTCAAGACCGCCGGTATGTCGGCGAACGAGTACATGGAAACCGTCACCGGCTTTAGCGCATCGCTCATCCAGTCATTGGGTGGCGACACCGCTAAGGCAGCGCAGATCGCGGATATGGCCATTACCGATATGGCGGACAACGCCAACAAAATGGGCAGCGATATCTCGTCGATCCAAAACGCCTATCAGGGTTTCGCCAAGCAAAACTACACCATGCTCGACAACCTGAAACTCGGGTATGGCGGCACCAAATCCGAAATGGAGCGGCTCTTGGCCGATGCCGAAAAGTTCTCCGGCATCAAATACGACATATCCTCCTACGCCGATGTCGCTGAGGCGATCCACGTCATCCAGACGGAAATGGGCATCACAGGCACCACCGCCAAGGAAGCAACCGAAACGATCACCGGTTCCATTGGCGGGATGAAGTCCGCCTACCAAAACCTGCTGGTCGGCTTGGGTGACGCGAACGCGGATATCAGCATGCTGATGGATAACCTGGTTGAAGCGTTCGGCAACGTCGTCAAAAACATTGTGCCAGTCATTGAGAATATCGTGAAGGCTCTGCCGCCCGCGCTCGATGGGATACTGCGGGCGGTCGGCGACCTGCTGCCGATGCTGCTGAACACGGTGGTCAACCTATTCACGCAAGTACTGAACACGATATTGAAACTGCTGCCGGAGTTGATACCGGCGGCAGTGGACGCGGTGATGACCATCGTGCAAGCGCTCATCGACAACCTCCCGCTGCTCATCAGCGCCGCTGTCCAACTGGTGGCCTCCCTGGTGACCGGCATCGGGCAGGCGCTGCCGCAGCTGATCCCGGCGGCGGTAAACGCTGTCACAACCATCGTCCAGGGGTTGGTGGATAACCTGCCAATGCTGCTGGACGCCGCGCTCCAGTTGATTCTTGGGCTGGCGGACGGATTGCTGAAAGCGCTGCCACAGTTGATAGCCGCCTTGCCTGCCATCATTACCGGCATTGTGGATTTCGTGATTGGTGCGATACCGCAGATCATCGACGCGGGGATTCAACTGTTGGTGTCTTTGGTGGAGGCTTTGCCTGAAATCATTACCGCGATTGTGGCTGCGATCCCGCAAATCATCGACGGGCTGATTACGGCTATTCTCGGCTCCATCCCGCAACTTATCGACGCGGGAATCAAGCTGCTAGTGGCTTTGATCCAGAACCTGCCGACGATTATTACCACCATCGTGGCGGCAATCCCCAAAATCATCACATCTTTGGTGACGGCGATTATCGGCAGCATTCCGCAGCTTATCCAGGCGGGCATCCAACTTTTGGTGTCTCTGATAAAGAACCTGCCCACCATCATCGTCGAAATCCTCAAAGCGGTGCCACAAATCATCGCGGCTTTGGTCAAAGGCTTCACCGGCTCCATCGGCCAGATCGTGGCTGTCGGCGGCAACCTCATCAAAGGCTTGTGGCAGGGCATCTCTGACGCGGGCGCTTGGCTGTGGGACAAAATCAGCGGCTTCTTCGGCGGCGTGGTCAGTAAAATCAAGAACTTCTTCGGCATCCACTCGCCATCCACCCTGTTCGCCGGGCTTGGCGACAACATGGCGGAGGGCTTGGGGCAAGGCTTCGCCAAGTCGATGGCGCAAGTTGGTGAGGATATGCAAAACGCCATCCCCACCGATTTTGACTCACCCGGCCTATCCGTCAATGCGGCAGTGGGCGGCGCGGCAGGCATGGGCGGTTTCGGCGGCTCGCTCATCAGTATTGGGCAGATGTTTGTCCGCAGCGAGGACGACATCCGCAGGATCAGCCAGGAACTGTACAACCTGATGCAAACCGGCTCCCGCGCCCAAGGCCGGTTCAGTCCGGCATAAGGAGGCGATAGGCAGTGGGCTTTATTTTTGACGGCATCACGTCGCAGAGCATGGGTGTCAAGGCGCGGCTCACAAACTGGGTCGCGTCCCCTGCTTTGCGCAACAGTTTCATCCAGATACCCGGCAGGCCAGGCGTCGCGGACTTCGGCAGCGATGGTACGGAGCGTGTCATCACGGTGCGGTGCAATATTTACCCCCAGTATACGTTCACCAACCTAGTCGCCGCCCTCGATGCGGTGGCGCAGTGGCTTGACCCCGACAAGGGATTGAAGCAGCTTGTGCTTGATGATGTGCCTGACCGTTATTTCACGGCGCGGCTGCAAGACGCCGTGGATTGTGACCGGCTCATCTTGGCAGCGGGCGCGTTTGACCTGAAATTCGTCTGCCCCGACCCGTTCGGTTACGCCCAGACGGACGAGGTTTTCACCATAACCGCCGAAGGCGCCAGCACCATCACCCGCACTAAAGGCAACACCGGCTCGCTCCCGGTCTATCTGCTCAAAGGCATTATACCGCAGGGCACGGCAACCAGCATCACAATCCGAACCGGCGATGACGAACTGAAAGTAGTAGGCGCGTTGAACGATGGCGAGACTCTGGTTATCGACAGCGCCCTGGTGACGGCCAAAGTGGTGGACGCATCCGGGGAGACGCTGCGAAACGGCCTGCCGCTGCTCTCGGAGTTGAATTTCCCAACCCTGCGTAAAGGCGCAAACACCGTGACCATTACCACGACCGGCGCCACTTTTACCGAACTGCAGATACACGCGAAAAGCCGCTGGAGGTGAGGCAATGACGATCAAATCAATCCTGACCACTCAGACTGATTTCACGGGGGAAATCCCCGTAACGGATAAAAAAGCGGCGTTGTGGCGGTTCAACGAATCCGCGCCGGACGCCAATACGCAGCTTGCCGATTCATCCGGGCATGGCCGCCATCTCACGATCTCTGGCTGGAGCGGCACAACGGCCACGCTTCCAAACGGCAGGTTTGGGCGGTTTTTCCGGCAGAACACCAACAACCCAACCACCGAGCGGACGCACCTTATCGCCACGAACGACGGCACGTTCTTCTCCAGCCTTGGTTCCAGGATCGCGGTGGGCGGTTGGATCAACCCCACCACGTATTCGGTTGGTCAGACCTATAGCCCGATATTCAACACGCGGCAAGGCCCCGGCCAGCCGCTGCTGTATGTGTCGCTGTATCAGGGGCGGCCGCGCATGATGCTCTACAACTCTGCGGGCACGCTGCTGCTTGACCAAACCGAGACGCCAACATTCAATTTGGTTAATGGCGGCTGGTACTTCATCGCCGCCATCGTCTCCGTCACCGGCAACACCTCGCAGATGATTGTCTGCAACCGCGCCGACGGCACGGTATGGGTTGCGCCGCTGCGGACATTCTCGGGCACGCTCAACCCGGCGTGTACCGCCGACATCATCCTGGGGATGCACGCGGACACTTACTACTATGCAGGTGGGCTGGATGATTGGTTCTTCGAAACCGGCAGCGACCTGACCATTGCCGACTTGGAGCGTTATTTCCGGCAGGCAATGATGGCTAACGGCGGCGATACCAGCGGTGATGTGGACGCGCTAACGGAACCTGGGGCGGTCACGCTCCGCAAAAACTCCAGCAACACCTACCCGGCAAGCGGGCAGCTAACCACCATCCCGGCGGCTTGCAGCCTCGCCGGGAGCGGACGGGTTTCTATAACGAGCGAATACACGGCAGGCGTAACGGCGGTCAGCTTGATTGAGACCGCTACCAGCGATGACTTGATCGACTGGTCGGCGTGGCAATCGGTGGGAAGCAACGGCGAACTCGCCTCCCCGAACCAGGAATATATCCGGTACCGGATAACGCTCGCTACGGCGGATACAGGCGCCACGCCGAAACTGCTTGACATTAGCCTTCACGACATCCCGAAAGCCCCATACGAGAAACTCGGGTTCGCCAGGCCGGTCGTTTTGGATGCCGATGGCGCCTGGGATGCCGTCCTGGAAAATGCCTACGATGTCATCGTTACGGGCGAGGTGAACGGAGCCGATACCCTCGAATTCAAGCTGCCTTACTCCGACCCGAAGCGCGCCGCGTTGGATAACGAATTCCAGGTGCAGATAGCGGGCGATATTTACCGCATCCGCACCATCACCGATGAGAAAGGCGCGGACGGCAGCGGCATCCTCACTTGCGTTTATGCTGAGGCAGCATTTTACGACCTGACCTTCTCAGCTGAAAAACAGCCCGTGGAATTCAACGCCGCGCTCGCCATCGAACCAATCAGCTACGCGCTAACGGGCACGGGCTGGTCGGTGGGTACCGTGAACGTGGCCACGCTGCGCACATGGGCTTGCGAGGAGCGGAACGCCCTGGCGATCCTGCGGATGGCGCAGCAGATTCACGGCGGCGACTTGGTATTTGATTCAAGGAACAGACAGGTCAGCTTGCTGGCATTCAGCGGCAAAGACTCCGGCGGGCTATTCGCTTACCGCAAGAACCTTACTGGGATTAAGCGGGTGGTTGACACCCGATCCCTCGTTACCCGGCTCTACGCCTACGGCAAGGATGGCATGACGTTCGCGTCCATCAACAGCGGTAAGGAATACTTGCAGGACTTCACGTATTCGACCGAGGTGAGGGTATCCACTCTGGATTGCTCGAATTTCACCAACCCGTATCAGATGCTGGAGTTCACCAATATGCGGCTTGGCGAGTACGCCCAGCCTCGGGTGTCCTATGTGCTTTCAGCAATGGACTTATCGGTTCTGACCGGCTACGAACACGAGCAGTGGGACTTGGGCGATATCGTGACCGTGGACGACCGCGACCTGAACCTGACGATCAAGACCAGGGTGATCCGGCGGCAATACAACCTGCAAGAACCTTGGAAAACAGTGCTCAAGCTATCCACCAAACTGCGGGAACTCGGCGATTCATCCAATACCGCCCTGGCTGATGAGTTGGGGCAAGCCGGGTTGATTGGGCAGGAAATCAAGGACATGGTTCCGTTCAACCTCCTGCGCAATTCCCGCGCCGATAGCGGTTTCGCCTATTGGCAAAACTCCGGCTTTACCGTGGATACCGATAACGGCGTGACGGGAACCGCTTCGTTCAAAGCAACCGGTGGGTTGGGTCAGACCAAGAGCCTCGCGCAGACTGTGTATCCATCCAACCGGCGCAACTACACCCTCTCAGCGCAAATCGGGTCAGAAAACCTGGTCAAAGGGGCGAACGGGCAGGTCGGCATCGAACTCGTATTCACCTTTGAGGACGGCACAACAGAAACCCGGTTTATCGACCTGTACTAAGGGAGGGGCAATTGTGGTGGTATTCCAAATACAAGCGCGCGATGCTTCGCCCAAAGGCTACGGCAAAGTTGAAGCCATCACCGTGCGGCTCGTGATCCAAAACTGCACAGGGCAGGTTTATTTCACCGACATCATGCTCCAAGCCGGTTCAACCGCCACAGGCTGGGTAGGCAACGTCGCCGAAATCCAATGGACGGAGAACGGCTGATGAAAATAGACAACTTCATCCGTTTCGCCGAGCCAATAAAACTGAAATCAGATAAGCGAGTCGTAGCCATAACAGTCAAACCGAGCATTACTGATTGCACGGGCAGCGTTTACTTCACCGATATCCAACTTCAAGAGGGTGACAAACTAACCGGCTACGCCCAGCACAGTGAAACTATGCTGGTGGATTCGGGTAACCCGCCGCGTTACCAAAACGGCGTGGTGCGAGGCAACGCGACGGTCATCGTGTTCAACACCGGCAGCACCACCGCCGGGCTGGACGTCCACCTTTACCCAAAACAACCGATGGCGGCGGGCAGTATCCAAGTGTCTCAGGGCGCGGGGTCGCACAAATGTAAGTTCAAAGCTGCAGCATCGGCAAATGACGAGTTTGCGCTTAAAGCCAATAGCCGCCAGTGCCTGCGAAACGGGAACCCTACGCCGAAGAGCGGGTTCTTCCAATATCCAGCCGCCTATGACAGCAAACACCAGATAACGCTCGAAAAGGGCAAGTCGGCGCGGGTGTATCTCGAATACACAGAAATGATGGAAAGCGAGGTGAAGCAGTAATGGCGGGACGGGATTATCTCAAAGGTAAACGCAACATGGTGTGGACGTTCATGGGCAATACCCGCATGTACCAGGCGCTCAATGATTACGGTGACCGGCTTGATACCGTGGGCATATTCTCGTTCAACATCAACCTTGATGGCACCATCAACGAGACCGGCGTCACCGTCGCTTCGCTTGCCCCATACCGTGCCAAGTGGCCGCACATTAAATGGCTGCTCACCTGCATGAACAACGGCGCCGACGCCATCTTTACCGCCCTGCGCAACAACACGAACGGCGCACGGGATACTTTCTTGGCCGAATTGGTGCGGATCATGAACAAGTACCCGTGGTGCGCGGGCGTGGACATTGACTTGGAACGCGGCGGCGGGTATGAAAACCGCGCTGCCGCAAACACTTTGTTTTCCCTAATTTACTCGACGGTCAAAAACTATAACCCCGCTAAAATCGTGAACATCTGCCTGCCCGGAATGACTGGGGTGGAAGGCTCAGTCGGCGGAGAAAACTGGTGCGTCTACGCCGACCTGAACGCCTACTGCGACACCGCAGCCATCCTGTCCTACGGCATGTCATGGGCTGGCTCCGCGCCCAGCCCCGTCTCACCCCGCGACTGGCTCGAAGGGGTCTACAACTACGCCATCACCGCAATGAACCCACAGAAAATCTTCATGGGTTTGCCGGGGTACGGCTGGGAGTGGCAGATTTACGCCAAGCCGGAGGATATCGGCAAAACATACCGGGGCACCTCGCTGACCTACTATGCGGCGAAAATCTGGGCGGAGGGCGGCTACCACTGGGGCGATTCCCCATACATCCCGTGGCTCGCCTACTGGGATGATTACGACCAGGTGCCGTATATGTTCCCGCACGTCTATGACTTCGCTGAGGGCGGCGACGCTTCGGTAAGGGAAGCGCCGATTGCGGGTGACACCTATAACCGACGCCGCTATCTGACGTGCTACGGCAAAACTCAAAAGGCGAGTTTCGGCCAAGTGTTTGTTGACCGCGATGGCAGCCCCAACAGTTACACCGGGGGCGTTGTGGTCGGCAACGGCACCATCACCCTCGGCGCCAGCGGCACGGCAACATACAACTTCACCATCGCGACGGCTGGAACCTACGATGTGGCGGTTCGGGTTTGTTTTCCGTTCTGGGATAAAAACGCCATCAGCATTGCCCTTGACGGCGCACAAGTCAACTTCTCGGAGAATCGGTTGTGGTGGCCGTATTGGAAGAAAACGGCGTGGCTCACCCTCGCCAAGAACCAGTACCTGGCTGCTGGGAACCACACGATCACTGTGACTGGTGGTGTGGCGGGGGCGCAGTTCTATGGTTTCCGGGTCTGCTCGGCGTTCACGCAGGCGCCATCGGCTGGAAGCGCGACCTTCGATCTATCGCCGCGCAGTTTCAAGGATGTAAACGGCCAGATGGCGGTGCCGAATGATGGTTTCCGGCTCACTACCGAGGTGTTGCGTCGAAAACCCGACTCGGCTTTGGCTTGGTATGAGGACTTCCGCGATTACCCGCCACTGCCCAGTACCTATTGGCAGACGTTGTCCGGTTCGTGGGCGGTGTGGCGCAGCGAGGAATACTCGATGGATCGGGTCTACTCCCAACTGGAAGGCAGCGGCCAGTTGGCGTGGAAATACAACGGGTTCAATGATGTTCACCTGCGCGCCCGGATCGCGTTCCCGCAAAACGGCGGCGGCCGCGCCGGGGTGTTCCTCGGCAACATCTTCTGCTGCATCAACATCGACAATCAGCGAGTCGAACTCTACCAAGGCGCCACACTCCTCGGATCATGGCAAGGCGCCTACGCCAAAACCTCGAACGGAAACATCAGGGCAAGCCCCAACATGTACCTGCTTGAAATGCGCAAGCGCGGCAACAGCGTAAGGGTCTATTCCGGGTCAAGCAGCGCCCTGCGGTTCACAGCATCCGTGTCGGCAACTTCGGGTTATGCCGGTATCCAAGCGGACGGGCAAATCAAGTGCGAACTGCTGCGCCTGGGCGATGCCTGGACGTATGAGCCATATGAGGCTTTCGACGTGACCATGCCCGACGGAGCCGCCACCAGTTACGGGCGCATCGCCAGGAGCGGCGTGACTTGGGATAACGAGTTCGAGGTATTCACTCTACTAAACAATGTGGAGGAAACCTCAACCCGCAGCGAAGACATCTCAATGGACTACGACTTCTACCACTCGGTACTACTGGCGATCCCGTGCAACGGCGATTATGCGGCGACGTTCACGCCCAGAGATATCAACGTCTGGTGCTCCAGGTTGTTCCTCGGCGACAGCGAGGGGTTCGGCATCGTCTACTACCAAGACGTCGACTCCCTAATCTATTGGGGCAACGAGGCCGCCTACCGGTGGGGCTTGCGGGGATTCGCCCTCTGGTCACTCGGTCAAGAAGACCTGCGGTTATGGGAGGCGCTGCCCAAACAAACATAAACCCATAACCAAAACCGTATATGGCGTTCCGCATTTGGCGGGGCGTCTTTTTGTTTGCGCAAAACACAAAAAGGAGGACTTGATGGTAATGAAAACAATCTGGAACTGGGCACAAGCAGGATTTCTGCTGCTCGGCAGCGGACTTGGCTGGTACTTCGGGGATGTCGATGGCGTGTTCTACACCCTCATCGCCTTCGTCGTGGCCGACTACATCACCGGAGTGCTGGTCGCCATCGTGCAACACACATTATCCAGCGGGATCGGGTCTAAAGGCATCGCCAAGAAGGTCGCCATCTTCATCCTGATCGGCATCGGGCATCTCATAGACCACTACATCCTGCACACCGGCAGCGCGCTTAGAACCGCGCTGCTTTTCTTTTACATCGCCAACGAAGGCTTGTCGATATTGGAGAACTCCATATCCCTGGGATTGCCGGTACCGGCGAAATTGCGCGATGTCCTCAAGCAACTGGAAACCAACTCGGATGGAGGCGACAACCTATGAATCTGCATAAACTCATCCTCACCAATAACGCCTGCTACAAGGCGGGGCGAACCATCACCCCTAGGGGCATCATGGTTCACGCGACAGCGGCAAACAATCCCAACCTGAAACGGTATGTTGGCCCCGATGACGGGCTGCTGGGCAAAAACCCGAACAACAATCATTGGAACCAGGACAAGCCCGATGGCCGTCAGGTCTGCGTCCACGGTTTCATCGGCAAACTGGCTGACGGCACTGTTGCCACGTACCAGACGCTGCCGTGGAATTATCGCGGCTGGCATTGCGGCTCCGGCGCTAAAGGCTCGGCGAACGACACGCACATCGGCTTCGAGATCTGTGAGGACGGGCTGACCGATGCCGCCTACTTCAACAAGGTCTATCGTGAGGCTGCCGAGTTGTGCGCTTACCTGTGCCAGCAGTACAAACTCGACCCACAGGGCGACGGCGTAATCATAGGCCACGCCGAGGGGTATAAGCGCGGCGTCGCGTCCAACCATTCCGACCCCGCCCACTGGTTTACCAAGCACGGCAAATTGATGGACACTTTCCGCGCCGAGGTCAAACTGCTCCTTGGGGCGGGGAATTCCAACGCTGTGGAGCCACCCAAACCGGCCACACCTGCCACGCCTACATCCAAGGCGCTGTACCGCGTTCAGGTTGGGGCGTACTCCGTCAAAGCCAACGCCGACGCGATGCTCGCCAAGGTCAAAGCCGCTGGATTCGCCGACGCGTTCATCAAAACTGATTAACTCCAGATTTTCGGTACGCAAGCGCCCCTCTGCTGTCTGTGGACGGTAGAGGGGCGCTTTTCCCATTTGTGCCTCCAGGACAGGAGGCAGGTGAAATGAACGGTTTACAAAAACAGCGGATAGCGGCTCTGCGGTACCAAGGCGCGGGCTACGCCAAGATCGCGGAGGCGCTTGGCATATCGGAGAACACGGTGAAGTCTTACTGCCAGCGCAATAACCTCGGCGGCAACCTTATGGCCACCGTGCAACCAGATGGCGGGCAAACGTTCTGTCATCAATGCGGCACCGAACTCACGCAAGTCCCAGGCCGTAAGCCACGCAAGTTCTGCACACCGGCATGCCGGGTGGCGTGGTGGAAAGCCCACCCCGACCACCTGAAGCAAAAGGCGATCTACCGGTTCACCTGCCCAGCGTGTGGAGCAGCGTTCGAAAGCTACGGTAACGCCAACCGTAAGTATTGCTCTCACGCCTGCTATGTCACCGCCCGCTTCGGGAAGGGAGCGACGCCGTGAGTGAAGAGCAATTCAGGCGGGAACGCCTCTACCAAGCGACCATCGCCGTAGCCCGCGCAATGCTGGAACGTGGGCTACTGACCGGCGAGGAACTCAAAGCTGTTCAGGTAGCGATGGTCGAAAAATATCAGCCGCCAATAGGCGGGCTGCTCGCGGATTTATCTTGACTTATCCGGCTTTCAGAGTGATTTATGGTATCGAAGATAGGAGCCGGAGCCGATGAGAATCAACAACCATATCCCGCGCCCGGTATTGCGGCGGCGCGGGGCAAAAATGACACAGAACCAATTCCAACGCGAGAGGGCTTACCAAATCACCCTCGCCATCTACCGATATCTACATGTACAAGGCGTATTGACCGCCGCAGACTTATTGGCGATTGACACAATAATGCTCACAAAGTACCGCCCATGTTTAGGGCTTTTACGCGCACAGAATACCGCTAAAACACTTGACTTAGTGGGCTTTTAGAGTGAGTAATAGAACCGAGAAAGGAGGTGGAAAGAATGCCGAGAATCATCAAACTTGAACCCACACCAGTGTTGCCTGCGCAGAAGCGGGTAGCAGCATATGCGCGGGTATCAGTCGAAACCGGGCGAACGATGAACTCCCTTTCGGCTCAAGTCAGCTACTACAACACTTTCATTCAGCAGCACCCCGAATGGGAATACGCCGGGGTTTACGCGGACAATGGGGAAAGTGGCACCAGCAAACAGCGCAGCGAGTTCCAACGGCTCCTCGCCGACTGCGAAGCAGGCAAAGTAGACCTCATCATCACCAAGTCCATTAGCCGGTTCGCCCGGAACACCGTCGATCTGCTGACCGTGGTGCGGCGGCTCAAAGAACTCGGGGTCGCAGTCTGGTTTGAGGAACAAAACATTGATTCGCTGAGCGGCGATGGCGAGTTGATGTTGAGCATCCTCGCCTCGTTTGCCCAATCTGAAGTTCAATCCCTGAGCGACAACACCAAATGGGCGATCCAGAAACGATTCGCCGAAGGTAAACCAAACGGCAAGTTCCGCATCTTCGGCTACCAATGGCAAGACGACCGGCTCGTCATCGTCCCCGAGGAAGCCGCGATCATTCGCCGCATCTACGAGAACTTTCTGGCCGGTAAATCACGGCTGGAAACCGAACGAGAACTTGAGGCCGAGGGATCATTCACCCGCCTGGGATGCACTTTCAAAGATTCCAACCTGAAAGCGATCCTGACCAATACTACTTACACCGGTAACCTGCTATTCCAAAAAGAATACATCGCCGACCCGATATCAGGTAAGCGGAAAAAGAATCGGGGCGAGCTGCCGCAATTCTTTGTGCCTGATACGCATGAGGCGATAATCGACCCCGAGGTATTTGAGTTTGTGCAATCCGAGATGGCGCGCCGTAAAGGACTCGGCCATTTCGCTAACAAGGCATTGAACCTAACTTGCTTTACATCCAAGATTAAATGCGGCAGTTGTGACCGCAGTTATGTGCGCAGCACCAGGGTCAACCACGCCGAAGTAACTGAGCTGGGCGACAAGCTCATTGGTTGGGTCTGCTCTGCCACTAAACACAAAGGTGGCCGCTGCCCGGTACGCAAGGAAATCCCAGAACGCATCCTAAAAGCCGTGTGCGCCGAGGTATTGAATCTGCCCGAGTTCGACGAGACGGCATTCAGCCAACGGGTGGATCAGGTTGTGGTGCCTGCTCCTGGCGTGCTTGTCTTCCATTTCACCGACTGCACTACGGCCACCAAAACATGGGTGAACACCGCGAAAAAGGATAGCTGGACGCCCGAGCGGCGCGCGCAGCACTCCGAAATGCTCCGCAAACGTGAATTTTCGCCCGAGGCACGGGAAGCGCGCAGCGAATGGATGAAGGCTTATTGGGCGCGGCGCAAAGCCGGGGAAGCAGCCGGGCGGCAAGAGGCAGGGCAACGATGAGTACAGCAACTATGACCGAGAAAACGGTCACGCTAATTCCGGCTACGATCAGCCGGTACACGTCCGCGCCAATCAACGAGGTGCGTAAACGCCGTGCGGCAGCCTACGCCCGGGTATCAACTGACCATGCTGAACAGTTGACGTCTTATGAGGCGCAGGTGGATTACTACACCAAAATGATTCATGAGCGCGCGGACTGGGAATTCGTTACCGTGTACACCGACGAGGGCATTTCGGCGACCAGTACCGCGAAGCGTGAAGGCTTCAACAGGATGGTCGCTGACGCGATGGCTGGGCGTATTGACCTCATCGTCACCAAGAGCGTCAGCCGCTTCGCCCGCAACACGGTCGATAGCCTTTCCACCATCCGGAAGCTCAAAGAGCACGGCACCGAGGTTTACTTCGAGAAGGAAAACATTTGGACATTCGACTCCAAAGGCGAACTGCTGATCTCCATCATGTCATCCCTGGCGCAAGAAGAAAGCCGCTCGATCAGCGAAAACGTGACCTGGGGTCAACGCAAGCGATTCTCCGACGGCAAAGTATCCGTACCCTATTCACGCTTTTTGGGCTATGACAAGGGCGAGAACGGCACCCTGAAACTCAACGAAGCCGAAGCGGTGATCGTGCGGCGCATATTCGCTATGTTCTTGGAGGGAGCCACTCCGCACACTATCGCCAAGACCCTCACCGATGAAGGCATTCCGACTCCGGCTGGTAGGACTGTGTGGAGCCAAACCACCGTAAGGGGAATGCTCACCAACGAGAAATACAAGGGCGACGCCCTGTTACAGAAATCCTATATCGCCGACTTCCTCACCAAAAAGCAGGTAGTCAACAAAGGCGAGATACCGCAGTATTACGTGGAGGGCGCCCACGAGGCGATTGTTGACCCGGTGGTGTTCGAGATGGTGCAACAGGAACTACTCACCCGCAAGGGTGGCAAGAACCGGCACAGCGGGGTCGGCATGTTTTCCAGCCGCATCAAATGCGGTCAATGCGGCTCCTGGTACGGGTCAAAAATCTGGCACTCAAACAGCAAATACCGGCGGGTCGTGTACCAATGCAACCACAAGTGGGGCGGCGACCAGAAATGCGGCACCCCGCACTTGGACGAGGAAACCATCAAACGACAGTTTGTTGCGGCGGTGAATAAGCTGCTGGTTGATAAGGATGAAATCCTAGCCAACTTCGCCGAAATCAAAGCCGAGCTGTTTGACGGCATACAATTGGAGGCCGAGCGACGGGAACTGCAATCGGAACTCGCCGTGGTAGCGGACCTCATTCCGAAAACCATCGCCGAGAACGCGCGGGTGGCTCAAGACCAGACCGAATACCAGAAGCGGTACAACGCGCTGGTGGAGCGGTTCGATGTTGCCAAAGCCCGCCTCGCGGAAGTCACTGAATTGCTCACCGCCCGCAAGACCCGGGGCGAGAAGCTCGACTCGTTCATCCGGGAACTTGCCGCGCAACCCGCCCTGATCAGCGAATTGGATGAGCGGCTCTGGGTTACCCTGCTGGACTACGCCACCGTGGGGCTGGACGGTGAAGTCCGGTTTACCTTCAAGGACGGCACCGAGATATAGGCATCATCGTACTGCGGATCGCTGGTTTTTGATTTCGCGGTTGTTTCCCCTTATCAGCAATATGCTCCTAACAGTTCCATTTCAATTTCGCCGGGTTTGGTTCGTTCTCTACAGCCACTGCGTGGAGTGCGTCGGTGTAATCAATGCATACTTCCTCGGCAATATCCGCATATACCCCATCACTCGCTTCAAACCCCACTCGGTCATAGGCGACTGCTGCTGCAGCGTAAAAGTACAAGCCGAGCGAGTGGGTCAAAGTATGCACAATCGCTGAACCCTGGCCGATAGCCCGTGCCGCCGCTTGCGCGACAGGGTTGTCGTCAAGCTCACGGGCGGCGGCATGACACTCGTTCAGAATGGTGTTCTTGACAACGGGAAACTTGACCTTGCCATCGAGGTAATCATGGGCGGCGTTATATAACCGCGTTGCGCGGGCGCTCGTCGCCGGGGCAATGCTTCTCGAAAATCGGGAGGATTTTGTTTTCGGCATAACCAAGGCACCATGCTCGAATGGTGTCCTTGTTCTGCGTGTCTATCAAGTTTCTCAGAGCAATCACGGACGGCGCGTTCACGTCGCCGAGCGTTTTTCGTAGTTTCTTTGCCATCGGCGATTCTCCTCCCATGGCCACACCACGCATCTGACCAGCGGTTTTGCGTTTGCACCCCCTTGGAGCGTTTTGCACCCCCTTGGGGTCACGTAATTAGGGAATAATCAAATTGTATCGAAGACAAGGTAATGATTTCAATGTTCTTACCGTCTTTGATACAATGCAAAGCATCTGTTGTCGCCAACTTTGCTCAATTTATTCAAGCAGAGCGACCGGACATCAAAGGCTTTTCCGCGTCAAATGTCTGGCGTATGCGGCAGTTCTATAAAACATACTGCGGAAATGAAAAACTCGCACCACTGGTGCGAGAAATTAACTGGACGCAGAATTTGATGATAATGTCGAGGACAAAGACAGAGGAAGCAAGGGAATTTTACTTGCTCCTTTGCAATCGGAACAACTATTCAAAGCGAGAACTCGAACGCTAAATCGACAGTATGTTATTTTGAGCGCACAATGATTTCTGATGAACGAAATAAACTGTTTCTCGCCAAGAATACTGGCTTGGCAGCACTCCGTGACAGTTATGTACTTGAGTTCCTCGATATTCCCGAAACCAACAAGGAGAAAGAATTGCGTAAATCCATCGTGACAAATATCCGAGATTTAATTTTGGAATTTGGCAAAGACTTCACTTTTGTCGGTGAGGAGTACCGCGTTCAAGTCGGTAATAAAGATTTTTACATTGACTTGCTTTTCTATAATCGCGGCTTGTCCTGCCTTGTTGCGATTGAATTGAAAGTGACGGATTTTAAACCAGAGCATCTCGGTCAGTTGGAATTTTACCTTGAGGCTCTCGACAGAGATGTCCGCAAGCCAAACGAAAACCCAAGCGTAGTATGCTCAAGCGCAGTGGACGAGTTCAGGGACATACTAGACCTGCCAGAACCACAGGCTAGGAGCTCGAGTGGGACAGCGAAATCACAATAGATGCGGTCCATGGCTTTTCTATTTTGCTAACGGTTACATGAACCAGGCGGCGAAAACGCCTAGAAACGCATCGCAGGAGCCGTTTTAAGAGCCTTGCAGCAGCCAACTTTAGGTGAAGGAAGGTGAAGGATGCGCAACGGCGCCAAAACCCCCAGAATCGCGAATATGAGCCATGTAGAGCCATACAGGGGCATGCAGCGAGGGATTGCCATGTACACTGCCGCAACATTCGGAGCAGCCAACTGGTAGCATAGTGGCATATAGTGCCATAGTGGCCAATGAAACCCCTGGGCAGATGCACGACCTCATGGGCGTTATAGGCAACTTCTAGGGAGCATACGCCAATAGGTACCCCCCCTGCCCCTTGAAAAAGTACGGTTTTAAGCCATTTTTCACCACATGTCACCCTATAAATTACAAACACAGCAAATACACGATTTTTTTTTGGAAAATACAGGCAGCGTGCGGGTGGGTGCCCATGTGGCCAATACTTGTAAGCGCACAAGTGTTGCACAGCATCACCATTAACCCGCATTATCCACTCGTATGTCTGCGAAAACCTCAATCAAACTATAGGGCAAAAAAGCAGGGTGTCAATGCACAAATGGCTTAACCATGGGCTAAACAACGCAAAAAAGCCACAGAAACACAAAAACAACTTTTTTGGTAAATCAGAATTAAAAAAAACTCATTCAAAATCCATCCTTGAAAAGTTGTAAGGGGTGCATCTACAGCCGTATAACGGTAGAATGGCTTTAAACTGTGCATTGTTAAAGTGCGCTCGAGAGGACTTGAACCTCCACCGAGTAACCCCGACTAGAACCTGAATCTAGCGCGTCTGCCAATTCCGCCACGAGCGCATTTAGTGTGCTTCTATATTATACATTCACTTTGGCCAAATTCAAGGCCATTTCACAATTTGCATCAAGATTTGCATTAACACCGCTTTTCGCTATTCAGCAATTTCTGGAAATGCCATTATTTAATGGAAGAAATGAAGGCATTGATACCGCATGCCTTCAAAGCATATGGTTTAAACATCCTGCTTGCAACATTTTCTTCATGCAAACAAATAATTTCATGCACATTTTTTTATTGTCTTGACAGTCCTAAACCGGATATTGCCATTACGGCAACATGCCACGATCGTGATAATAAAGGCGAAAATCAGTCATCGATGTTGGATAGCAAGCTTGATTGGCAGAAGCCATGGAATACAGATTTCACACACCACCCTCTACTACTCCATTTTCTATACAGCTATCCATGTAGCTAGACCACCACGAAATAACATCTTCAAAAGAAGGCTGGGTGTAAAAATTGAGCTCGATAGATTCCACTGCAACCCTATATTCTATACTTTCCACTACAATCACATCGCCCTTCTGTACTTCCAGTGACGTTTCGCCATTTTCTTGAGACACTGGCAAATCTAGCCCAAGGACAGAGAAACTGCCGTCATTCTCATAATAATCAGCGATAAAATAAATATTGTAATCTTTTTCGGGATCGTCTACACCGATATTTTCATCATTGCCGCTGGCATCCTGCCCAGATTCGCTGTTGCTTTGGTTGTTTGGAGCTTCGCTGTTATTAGTTCCGGGATTGGCGCCACAAGCAGCCAACAAGGAAAAGGCAAAAGCAACAACCATAGTGATACAAAAGGCTTTTTTCATTTCAAACCTCCATTATTTTGTTTGGCGCCCATATACACTTGTTTGTATTGACACCTACACTTGCCAATTTTTTGAACATATAATTTTTAACCACAGTGGCAAAATGGCTTACCTATTCACTGCCAAATAGAACATACAGTTTTGGTTTTATTGTCAAATCCACTTTCACTTCCTAATTCAAACAAACAGCAATTGCAGTGGATAAGCAAAGTTACTAGACAAAACATGCACTATCATAATAGCCCCTTCAAAACAATTCAGCAATACCATATTAGCCAAGAAACTGTAAAGCAATATCTCTTTGCATCACTTTGACACATTTTTACCTGTGAAAAGGCATTCTGGTTGGGTTTAGCGATTCGCATTCGCCATTAAATTTTGAGGCGCATTCAAAATGGGCAATTTGCCACTTGATGTTTTGTCAAGCAACTTGCTTTACTGTCTTTTTTTTCTGAAAGAGCCAATAATTACAGGAAAACAAGCTTATTTTCGATATATCAGCAATAATTTATCAAACAATCTAGCCAATTGAAATAGTATATACAGACAAAAAGCGTTAGGAAGAAACAAAATGATTAAAAACCAAACTTATGGTTTCAGCAGCTACAAGACCTACAATAGAAAATGTTGCTGCTGTTTACCCAAATGCAAAGTCTGCTTTCCAAATATAGCAACTGGCCCAGTAGGGCCACAAGGCGCTATTGGCCCTGCAGGCCCCGTAGGACCTAAAGGATTAGCAGGCAACACTGGCCCCCGGGGTGCAACTGGCGCTACCGGGCCAGCTGGGCTTCAAGGAGAACCAGGCAATATTGGAGCAACTGGGCCTACAGGCGCAACCGGCTCTTCCAGTTTGCTCAATCTTGTAGATGGCAATGCGGTTGGCTCAGTGAGAGGCATCAATACATCAAATGAATATATCATGGGCATAAATGCTATGGCAATTGGCACCAATTCAATAGCGAGCGGGGACAGCGCCCATGCTGAAGGCATCCAAGATACTGCTTCCGGGGTAGGCTCCCACGCTGAAGGCAGGCTTACTGAAGCATCTGGCATTTACTCCCATGCCGAAGGAGTTGAGACTGCTGCCTCTGGCAGAGGCTCACATGCTGAAGGCAGGCAAGTTGAGGCTTCAGGAACCTACTCCCACGCTGAAGGCGTCGAGACTGTCGCCTCTGGCAGAGGCTCCCACGCTGAAGGCAGGCAAGTTGAAGCTTCAGGAACCTACTCCCACGCTGAAGGTTTTATCACCCATGCCGATGGGGAATACGCCCATGCTGAAGGAGACAATACAATAGCTTTGGGCTTTGCGGCCCACGCTGAAGGTTTTGAGTCAAAAGCTAATGGAATCGGTTCCCATGCAGAGGGAGTGCATGCTGTGGCATCAGGCATTTACTCCCACGCTGAAGGCGCTGACACAACAGCCTCTGGGCGTGCCACACATGCCCAAGGAAACCGTGCCTCAGCAGTAGGCCCGTACTCACATGCCCAAGGTATCCTAACAATAGCTACAGGGCGAGGCTCCCACGCTGAAGGCAGGGCTTCCTATGCAGAAGGCGTATATACCCATGCTGAGGGCTATGCGGCACATGCTATTGGCAACCAATCACATGCGCAAGGATTTATTACAATTGCAGAAGGATTGTGCGCCCATGCAGAAGGATACTCAACCTATGCTGCAGGAAACCACGCCCATGCCCAAGGGAGAAAAACTAGGGCATTGGGCGAGTATTCGCATTCTGCAAACATAGGCACAACAGCACAAAACGATTGCCAGACCGCCATTGGAAAATATAACATAGCTTCTGATCCCGGGCTCAATAACAGTGCGCTTGACGAGGCTTTTATCATTGGCAATGGCAGCGAGAGCCTGCTTTCAAATGCATTCAGCGTCCAATTCAATGGCAATGTAAACACGGCCAGCAGCTTCTTTGCCAATGGGAAAAATTACTCCGAAATGTTTGAGTGGCTTGATGGAAATCTAACCAGGCAAGAAAGGCGGGGATTCTTTGTCACAACATCAAACGGGTACATCCGCAAGGCAACAGACCAAGACACTTTCATCCTAGGTGTAGTAACCGCCACATCGGCTATTGTGGGCGATGCCCAGGGCTTGGGCTGGCACGGCATGTATGAGAAGGATGAATGGGGAACAGTAATTTATGAATGGGTTGAAGAGCAAAGGGAGGTAATAGTTGAAAACACTGAAGCGCTTTTAGAATGGGAAGACGCTTTGGCAAGGGATGCGCAAAGCGAGGCAGAAATGCCAAAACCAATTATCGAAACCGAGGTAATTAGTGTTCATCGCCCAAAACTAAATCGTGCTTATGACCCAAGCCTTCCATACCTGCCCCGCGATCAACGAAGTGAATGGGCAGCTGTAGGTATGATAGGCACAATGCTTGTCCGTGATGACGGACTATGCATTCCAGACGGATTCTGCATGCCCAATTTCCAAGGGATAGCCACACCTAGCGAAAAAGGCTACCGTGTGCTGAAAAGGCTGGATCAAAACCAGATTGCTATCCTGATGAAATGACATCGCCCCTTTAGAATAAAATTATTGGATTTTTGGTTAGGAAAACAAGCGGTACAATAACTTGCCGCTTAAAAAAACTATATGCTTGGCGCCACCCGAAGGCATAGCAATAGAGGCCTACCGAAAACGCCTTTGGACTGGAGGACAAGAATCGATGCTGTTTTGTCATGGAGAGGCTCTAGCAACTGGTGATTTCTGCATTGCGTATGAAGAATGTCATTTGGCATAACCACTCCGAGTTTGGAGCTCTATTGACAGGTGAGTTGAAGTTTGTGCATTAATAAGAGCCAAGCACTTTAAGGGTTGCCTCGGCAAAACGAAGACTATGGCTAAACACAGCGAATGGGTAACTGCCATGGCTGCCTCGCCAGCTTATGTTTTCAATATTATGGTTGGAGGCGCCGCATATGCCTGTTGCTATTGTTTCAGCTCCAATTTGGGCCGGGCAGGCTCAAAGTGCCCATTGGCTTCTTTATGCGCCGCATCAAAGACAATTCCGGCAGCAAAAACTACGTTTGGCACAAGGCCACTTTCGGATGAAGCTATGATGATTAAAGGAATCTTCAAACTAGGGGCAAATGGCAGCCTCCAAAATAAGAGGCATTCCTGCCTTGCATAGATAATTTTGTGTTTGCCAACCTGGATAATTTATAATCCGGTTTTCGAGAAAGTGCAATTCCGATTATCCCTTTTGCCTCTGTGCTTTTGCAGCATAAGCACAGAGGCATACATACCTCTGCTGCTATCATGCATTTATTCCCCCAGTGCAATGATATTTCGATACCCTCATGGCTATCTAAATGCCCTCCCTCTGCCTCTCCCTTATCAGGTCCCTCTATAATTGGCGACGCCCGCCATGAGCGCTAAGAAGCACTGGGAGTACGAGTCTCCTAGGGACATGCCCAGCCACGCATAACTGGCCAGTATTAGCGACGCGCCTTGTTTTTTGACCTGCTCGAGCAGGATGAAAAACGACTGCATAGTGCGGGCGATATATGAGGTACTTGATGGCTACAACCATGCACTTGGATAAATCTGAGAGCATGCCTTTCGGTTATGCCCACAAAAAACGTTAATAAATTGCGCTGCTAAAGGATAGTTTGCAATTGTCTTGTCTAGTATAAGCAGAATTGACAAATCCCAGCTGAATGTTAGATAGGAATAAAAGAGCAGCCGCGTGGCGCATCAGCGCTTTTCAGGTTGTTATAAGCGCCTAAAAAAACTGAGCGAAGCGGGGTGTGTCACAGTGGGTAGCAGAAAAAGGGTTGAAAACTTTAAATATTTTTAACACAACGATTATCGGGTTTGGCTGCGCTCCCTTCTTTGCCGCTTTTTACGCCACTTCATTATCTGTGTACATTTTTGCATTCCTCCCCAAAATAGTTGTGTGGCTGCTTGTGCTTTTTTATTTTGCCAAAGCTCCCCTCGGCTTCCTTGCCAGATATTTGCCTGTAGCGTTGCCTTTGGTTCTGACGCTTGTGGTTCCAATAGCGTCAAGCGCCATAGTAGCAAATGGCTCATTTGCCCCTGAGGCATTTAGTATCCCATTGTATTTCAATATCGCTTTTTTCTCTTCGGGGTTGTGCGTAGAGAATTCTTCAAGTTTTATGAATGGATCATTTTAGATCCGCTTGCCTATCAAGCTGCTTGCCTCATTTTCTTCACAATCACAGAGCGGCGAAGCCCAGATAAAGCCCCAATCCCCAAAAAGCTTGTCTGAGCTTATTTTGCCGCATTGCTGGCATGCGGCACATGCTTAATTTGGATTTCGCTTGCTGTTTGGACCTCTAGAAAAGACCTCCGCCCGTATCCAGGAAGCCTGCTGCTTCAGCCTCCCAGAGTGCTAGCTCTGTTAATTGCTGCTTTAACTCCGGCAAATTGCCTTTGCCGCTGCGATTCCAAATTGTGGACTGGCTAAATGCTTTATCTGAAGGCTCTAATATCTTCCCACTCCAGTGCCCAGCCTGCTTTGATGCCATCTTGGGGTCGTAAAACAGGTTTCAAAATTGTGCCTGTGGGAACATGCTAGTGATGGTGCATAGAAGGCTGGCAAGCATTGTTTGCTGTTTTAATTTGGAGAGGTTTAAACCGGCACTCTCCTGGCTTTTATATGGCTAAAATCTCCAATACTGGATTTCTAGATAAATGTATGTTTGGCATGTTTACACATGGCGAGAAATGGTATACTAAAGCCAACGTTGTAATTACATCGTAACAAATGGAGCAAGAAGCATATGGGGATAACACTTATTGGCCAAGAAGGCACCGAACGCTCAGATTTTTTTATTAAAGCCGCCAAGCAGCTCCAAATTCCAATTAATACTATTGATTTCCCAAAACTTGATGAGCCGTTTAGTTTCGACCTTTGCCAGTTAGCGGGCAATAGTGTCAAAATTGATCCGCCAGAGCTGTCGAGTGTTTACCTTGATGAGCTAAATGCTCTTAATATGCAATATACAGACTTTTTAGCCAAGCTGCAGAGCGCCCCTGGCGCAAGATTCCTTAATTCGCCTTTGGCGATTTCGCATACTCTTGACAAGCTTTATTGCAAACAGACGCTTATGGAAGCTAATATCTCGACTCCCCCATGCCTTGCAGGGATTGCAACGGCCAGCCAATTGAAACAAGCCATGTCTGAAACCCGCATTCATAGCGTATTTATCAAACCACGGTTTGGCTCAGGGGCAGCGGGGATTGTCGCATACAGGCTCAATATGACAACTGGCAGTGAAATAGCTTACACTACAAGCCATTTTATTAGGGACAGGCTGGTTAATACCCGAAAGCTTTCTTGTATCCATGATTCTGGCGAGATAGAAGAAATCATAAATTACGTGTTGGATATTGGATCCATTGTTGAAAAGTGGGCGCCAAAAGCAAGCTATGCTGGAAAAGCCTTCGATATCAGGGCTGTTTGGCAGTTTGGAAAAATTGAATTTGCTGTTGCGAGGCTTTCTAATGGGCCAATCACAAACCTGCATCTTGGAGGGGAGAGTGTGCCTCTTGGCCAATTAGGGCTTGCCGATGGAACTCTTGTGCAGATAGGCCTATTATGCTCGCAAACAATGGGGTTGTTTCCTGGCCTTGAGTGTGCCGGGATCGATATTCTCCTTGAGAGCTCGACTAATGAGCCAAACATAATAGAGATCAATGGCCAAGGGGATCTGCTATATTTGGATATCTTCAACGAAAACAAGATATATAATTCACAAGTGTTTTTTTTAAGCAAAAAATGAGGGAGAGAAGTAAAAATGGGCTAAAGAAAGTATTTTACTAAGTACGAGAGCGGCGTAACAGTGTCGCAGCTGGCAGAGCAGATACTTAACAACCAGCAAATGCCAGAAGTGGATTCTTTAGTCACTGGCTGTTGGGATGAAGAGATTTGGGATGTCGGTCCAGACAAGATTCTTGAAATGATAGTCGGCAACAAAGAAAAATTCATGCAAGTGAAGCGCCTCTTTGTCGGGGATATGACTTATGAGGAGAACAAGATCTCTTGGATCCAACAAGGAAATTATGATGAATTGCTTGCTACCCTGCCTAACTTGGAATCACTGTTAATCAATGGAAAAATAGACCATCCAAACCTTTTGGAACTGGAAATCATGTGCGGAGGATTGCCATTGTCTGCAGTCAACGACATCAAAACAGCAAACCTGCCAAACCAAGAAAGGCTTGTCTTGCATGCTGGCCTCAAGCACTATGGATATGATTGCACGTTGCCTGATTTCGCTGCGCTTGCCGAAAAAAGCTTGTTTCCGAATTTGAGGCACCTCGGTTTTCTTGATTCCCAAGACCAGGACCAGCTAGTGGAAACCATCCTTGAAACGGCTTGTTGCCCCAACTCGAAACTATAGATATTTCTTGCGGATGCCTTACCGATGCAGGAGGGCAGTCCAACATTGTGCAAATTAATGCGTGCTACCACTTCATGTCCGGCCAAATGGTGGCAAAACTCAAGGATTTGCCTTTTCAAGTAAATGCCGATGACAAGCAAGAGCCATACGATGGAGAGATGTGGCCACTGGTCACTGAATAGCAACCTGGAACTTCGATACAAAACATATCATTAAGCAATAAGGAGAATACAACATATGGCCGAAAAAAAATATTTCACCACTTATGATAGCGGCATAACCGCGCCAGCGCTTGCCCAGCAAATTTTAGACGACCCAGATCTGCCTGAGATTGACTCAATAATAATCGGTGTGTGGGATGAGGAGATATGGGATTCCAACCCCAACGCGATTCTGGAGATGATTGTCAACAACAAAGAACAGTTTATGCATGTGAAATCCCTCTTTGTTGGAGATATGACTTACGAGGAGAACGAGATCTCGTGGATCAAGCAAGGCGATTATGAAGAGCTGCTCAAGGCGTTGCCAAATTTGCAATCACTCAAAATCAAAGGCGCCGACGAGTTGCAGCTAGGCAAAATCAACCATGTAAACTTGGAAGAGCTTGAAATTATGTGCGGGGGGCTGCCTGGAAGCGTGGTTGCCGACATTAAATCAGCAGAACTTCCAAGCTTAAAGAAGCTCGTGCTATATGCCGGTGTGGAAGACTACGGGTATAGTTGTGTAACAGGGGATTTTGTAGAGCTTGCAACAAAAGACAAGTTCCCGAATTTAAAATACCTTGGTTTTTTAAACGCGCAAGACCAGGACAACCTTCTCAAAGCCATTTTAGAAAGCGATTTGCTGCCCCAGCTTGAAGGTATCGATGTATCTTTTGGCTGCTTAACAGATGCAGGGGGACAGCTCATTCTTGACAATGCCGGCAAACTGTCGCACATCAAGATGGTTGTCGCAAATTACCACTACATGTCTGAGCAAATGGTAGGCAAACTCCAGGCTCTGCCGTTTGATGTCTATGCGGCAGACCCTCAAGAGCTCTATGACGAAGATGATGACATGTGGCCCATGATAACCGAGTAACATGGGCATTATAGACAAGTATTTGCCTAATGAGATCCCCATGCCGCCCCTTGCGGCAATTGCAAAAGGCATGATTGAGAACCGCAAAGACCTCAATATGAACAATATTGTGGGCACCCATGACATCTTGTTTATATGCCTAGACTGTTTGCGCTATGATGTGGCGTTTGAAGAGCAGGAAAACGGCAACACCCCGCTTCTTGGCAAATATGGCCCTTGGGAGAAGCGGGGGGCTGCAGGAAATTTCACATACCCGTCACACCATGCGATGTTTGCAGGTTTTTTGCCGACTTCATTGGATCCTGCGCCGATGACAAAGAAGAAAATGCTCTTTTTCCATAAAGGGATAGGCATGGGGAATGTGGCTCCGCCTACAGCTTTTGCTTTTAAGGAGCCAACTTTCATACAGGGCCTTGAATCTGCCGGTTATGAAACCATTTGCATCGGAGGGGTGTCGTTTTTCTCTAAACGCTCTGAATTGGGAAAGGTATTCCCTGCCATGTTTAAGCAGAGCCACTGGAATCCCTCCTTTGGATGCACAGTGAAAAATAGCCCTGACAACCAGATCGATAAAGCAGTATCTGTTATAAATAGCATACCCGCAGACACGAGAATTATGATGTATATCAATTTTGATGCTATCCATTACCCGAATTACCACTATGTTGACGGAGCGAAAGAGGACAGCCTCGAGACCCATGCTGCCGCCCTTAGGTATATCGATGCCCGGCTGCAAAAGTTGTTTGATGTGTTTCGCAGGCGCTCAAAGACATTTGTCATTGCCACGTCTGACCATGGGACATGCTATGAAAAATCTGATGGAGGCTATCTTTTCCACGGGTTCAACCACGAATCTGTGATGACTGTGCCCTATAAACATTTTTTCTTATGAATACGCATATAAAACCTTCAGACATTTATACGTCCTACATGTACAGCTATCCCCACAAGACAGCATATAGAGAGCTGTCTGGTTTGCATTTTGCAGCTTATAAGCAGCAATTTGAAAAATCCGGCGCAACCCTATATTTCCACATCCCTTTTTGCAAGAGCAAGTGCGGGTATTGCAACTTGTTTTCAGTTACAGGTCAGGATGGCGAATACATGCAAAAATATATATCCGCCTGTGAAGACCAGCTTGGCCAGTATGGAGTCCCTCTTTCAAGTTTTGATTATGCTTGTTTTGGCGGGGGCGACCCCCTTTCGCTGCCACGGGGGCTTTTAGACCGGCTGTTGGCATTGGGCGGGGGATTGGAAAAGCACATTGAAGTGTCTCCAAACGAGACAAGCTTCCAGAAGCTTGATATTTTGGAGAGCCACAACACCAAGAGAATCAGCATTGGCATACAAAGCTTTGTTGACACTGAGCTTTTAGCCCTTCAAAGGGCGCATAGCGCGACTTCGGCTTTAAACGCCCTTGAGTTGATAATGGAGCGGGACTTTCCATGTGTGAATTTAGATTTGATATATGGCATCCCTGGGCAAACTTTGCAATCATTTGAAGCTTCCCTCAAGCGCGCATGTGAATTCGGCACTGAAGAGTTGTTCATCTACCCCCTCTATGCACGAAGCGGCACACCACTGGAGGGGACATGCACAAATCCCTTGGCATATAGCATGTACTGGCATGCCAGGGACTATCTGTTGGCTAACGGGTTTGCCCAAGTATCCATGCGCCAGTTTGCCCGCAAACCAACTGCAGTCCAAAAAAACTGCGGGTTTGAAAACATGTTGGCGATAGGCTGCGGAGGCAGGAGCTATCTGGGCAATTTGCATTTTTGCTCCCCTTACGCCACAGATAAAGTTGTATGTTTGCAGATCATAAATGAGTTTATTGCTTCATTGGATAAAACGTGCATCTCCAATGGATATGTCTTAAGCAAGGACGAAATGGAGAGGCGTTATGTGGTAAAAAACTTGCTTCACTGTGCAGGTGTCAATATTGATGAGTATAAAAGCGCATTTGGCTCCAGTATTTTTGATGATTTTCCGGTTCTTGGGCAGCTTTTATCCAGCGTGTTTGCCCAGGAAGTTGATGGCATTGTAGCCCTGACACCTGTCGGATTGTCTCTTTCAGACTATATCGGCACATTCTTTATATCAACCGCAGTAAAGGAGAGAATGGAGCAGTGGAGCGAGTAGCTGCAAAAACGGTTTATTATAGGGGGCTTGTGAGGACATGCAACTACAATTGCCCTTACTGCCCTTTTGGCAAAAAAAGAAGGATGGATCTTCAAAAGGATACAAAAGCCCTTGAAGCATTCTGCGCCAAAGTCGGGCAGCTTGGCCAAGTTGGCGTGATGTTCGCGCCTCGGGGGGAATGCCTGATCTACGACCACTACCAACAAGCTGTGGCACAGATTAGCGCATATGGGAACACTGATTTCGTTTGCTGCCAGACAAACCTGAGCTTTGATGTTGAAAAATTTTCCAAGACTGCTGGGCTAGGCATTGAAAAGCTCAGCCTGTGGTGCTCTTTCCATCCTTCCCAGACAACCATAGACTCTTTTGTGGGCAAGTGCTTGGCATTAAGCCGGCTTGGCGTAAACTACTGTGTCGGCGCTGTGGGAAATCCGGGAGACACTGAGGTTTTAGAGGAGCTGCGAAACAAGTTGCCGAAAGAAGTGTATATGTGGATCAACGCGATGGATGGGCTGGGAAGGCCATATACAGCTGATGAAATCGATGCGTTTAGCCGCATTGACCCTCTCTTTTCTATTAGTGTTGAGGGATTTTTGTCCGATCCCGGTTTGTGCCGCGGCGGGCGGGACGCTATTTTTGTCGAGGGGAATGGTGACTTTTTTGCATGCAATATCAGCAGGGCCAAGCTAGGCAACTTATACAGCGCTGATGCTTTTCGAACCCCGGCTAAAACATGCATTTCAAAAAAGTGCGATTGTTACCTCGCGTACTCCAACCGGGTCGAGATGGACAGGGTGTTTTTGAACCGCGCTGCTTTAACCACAAGAGCCCCAAGCATGGAAAAAGCAGTCTTCTTTGATGTTGACGGGACATTGGCAGACAGCACTGGCACAATCCCAACCGAGAATGTCCAAGCCGTAATGGAGCTGTCCCAAAAGTGCAGCGTGTTTATTGCCACTTCCCTTCCCTATCAATATGCACGGGAAACATGCGGCAGCATTTGGGGATTGCTTTCCGGAGGGGTGTTTGCTGAAGGCTCTGATGTACGGATTTTTGACAACGGCTTTAAACAGATTGTCCCTCTGGGTGAGGATGTGCAACGAAAGCTTCCTGGGCATGTCGAATATGTTTGCTACAGGGAGGATGGGGTTCTGCATAAAATTACTGTCACATCCGGGCGTGTCCCGGATTTTGAAGGCTGCCATATCGTGCGAGACGATGTCACTGGAATCGTCTCGGCAAACGCTGGCAAACTTAATGGTGTCCTCTTGATATGCAAACTCTTGAAGTTGCTGTCAATAAATGTTGCTATAGTCGGCAATGGCGACAATGATTTGGATATGCTGAATTTCTTTGGCAACTCCTATGCGGTTTTTGGCGCCACTGATGCTGCCATAAATGCCGCCAAACATATTTGTTCCATTCCCGGATTGGCTTATGGCGGGTTGTTTCAGGGCAATTGGTGATCCAAATTGCCACGGATAGAGACAGGCGGCCGCACGTTATTCGGCTGAAATGACCCAAGCAACACAAAACATTCTGCAATAATTATTGTGTCGTGGATATTGAGGCGAGAGTGTGGCTGCAAAATTATTAATTGTTGTTGGGGATTGCCCCTCATGCACATTGTTAGATGAAACCATGGATGATATGCATGTTGGTGTTCTGGTTTTCTTTGTGAAGGCTATAATGGTTTTGCATAGGCATCCTTTAAACTGGCCAAATTTTTAGTCAGGAAAGAAGGAAATATTATGGAAAAATTTGATGAATCACTGTACTTGAAAGAAATGTACCATGATGGCTATTACCCCAATTTGCTTGTGGACAAAGTAAAAGCGGCGCTCTTTGAGGTGGTCGAATTCTTAGAATCCGGCGAACGTGATATAAACAAAATTCAAGAACAATTTGATAAAGCAGTTTTGAAAATCAATGATTTAGAAACGGAATTTGAAGATAACAATAGCCAGATAGAAACTGCAGCACGGGATGATATAGCAACAACGGTGGATAAAATACTAACTCATTTCGGGTTCAATGATTATGACCTGGAAGAAGCGTTAAGAGAACGAGAATGGTAATAAATTTGTTAAAAAACAAGAAAACTAACAGTGACCGTATAATGGTTGGCGAAAACTAGACAAAAAAGAGAATCGGCGATAGCAATTGCAACTATTTTTCCATTAGAACACATGGCCGGACAAGAATCCTTCTTTTGTATAATCCACTCCCACGGAATAGCTGGAGCCGGGAGGCGAAAGCTATCCCGTGGGAGTGGGGCTCGCCTCTAGCTGCTGCAGCTTGTCTAGATGGCCGTCAAACACTTCCTCTGGCGTTTTGTAGCCAAGCGCTTTCCTGGGCAGTGTGTTCATATGCCATTCAGCCCCCAGAAGCCTCTCGTCGCTTATGCACCCTGCCGTGCTCTATATAGCGCCTTTCTGGTCGCCGCTTATGGCGATACCCTGAATCATCACGGCGTAAATCCTCACGCACACCAATATGAGGAAACAAAAAGCATCCACGACCAAGACAGCCATTCCTTCACTGGAATGATCCAAGCCTTTTGTTAATTTCGACATATGAAAACTATCGATTCCAGGTTTACATGACTTTCTTTGCAATAGCCAACACAGCCTTTACAGGCAGCGGCTCCATTCGTTTGCCAACTTTCTTCAACTCTTCTGGAATGTCGATATTCTGCGGGCAATTCCTTGTGCATGCCCCGCACTGGGTGCAATTGCCAGGCCCTGCAAGTTTTGTCTTTGTGTTGAGGCCCATAACAGTATTGAAATACATGGGCATAGCAGACATCCATCCCATAGTGTTTGAGACATTGTAAGCATTGAAGCACGCAGGTATATTAACCCCGTTGGGGCAAGGCAAACAATAATTGCAGCCTGTGCATGGAATTTTATATGCTTCGGACATCACATCTGCTACTTTGCCATACATCTCCAACTGGCTTTCCGACAAGCATCCAACCCCTGATTGGGAAGCCGTAACAACATTTTCCTCAAGCTGCGGCATAGAGTTCATGCCGGACAACACCACAGTGATTTCCGGCTTGTTCCAGAGCCACTTGAACGCCCAAGAGGCTGGTGTGCCCTCTCCGCCTTCCGCAAAGACTTCCCTTGCGGCTTTCGGCAAGCGGTTCGCAAGTTTGCCGCCAAGAAGAGGCTCCATAACCATTGCCGCCATCCCCCGTTCATGCAAGGCCATAAGCCCTGCAGTGCCTGCTTGGTAGTTTTCGTTCATGTAATTGTATTGGATCAGGGCAAAACCCCAGTTGTATGAATCAAGCAGCGGCTCAAATTCCGTAGGTTTGCCGTGGAATGAAAAACCGATGTTGCACAAAACCCCTTGCCCTTTTTTTTCATCGATCCACTCTTTAATCCCCAGCTTGACAAGCCTTTCCCATGATTCTACACTGCCAAGGTTGTGTATCAGGTAGTAGTCTATATAACTTGTCTTTAGCCTCCCCAACTGCTCACCCAGCAGTTTGTCAAAATCTTCGTATTTCCTGCACTTGTTGTGGGGTAGCTTGTCGGCGATAAAAACCTGGTTTCGCAAGTTGTTTTTTTCAAGGATTGATCCCAAAGAGGATTCATTTCCTGGGTAAATATAGGCAGTGTCAAAGTAGTTGATGCCTGCCTTGACTGCAGCCACTATCAAATCCTCCCTTTGGTTGATTAGCCGCATGCAGCCAAAGCCGAGGGCAGAGATGCGGTTGCCGTTTTTCGGGTCTGTCCTATATTGCATATTTTCCATAAAAAAATAAACCTCACTTTTACAGTGTTATTATACTACATTGGCCTTCAGCCCCAGCTTTTGTGCCGATATTGTTGCAATCACGCTCCAAAAGGCTGTAAACTAGGAAATACCAAACCTGTCCATCCAACCAATTAACAAGGAAAAAACAAATTGAATGATAAAGCTGCCACATACAAAGCTAAAGCTATATATAATGAAACCTCGTTTTTAATAGATTCTGTCCCCGTCTTGAAGGGGGATGACATTGTATACCATTCTGCTTTCCTAGAGGCGTTCACCCAAAACCCATACAGGGCAATTTATGAAGGCGCATTCAATGAAAACAACACACATGACCTTTCAGTGGCTTTCTTGATTGAAATCGCCAAAGATTTGGTATACCAAATATCAAGGGATCCCGACATAGAGTTAGCCCGCTCCTGCCCACTGCCTGACATGGAGCGCCTCGAAGCATTGAAAGCTGCCGTCCCGTTCACCCTAGGTCATGAATTTGCCAGCGTAGAATGGATAGCCGGCATTTATAATGGGATTGGTGAAATCTTCAATCGAGAATTTGGCGAATACGAAGGAACCCTGCAAGAGTATTTAGAGCAAAAAAACTCTCCGCTAAATGCAGTGGGTCGGGTGTGCTTCCACCTTGTGGAGCATCCAGACGAGAATTATCCCTTCGCTTTTCTTGCAACGTACACTGAGGGATCGAAAGGCAGCGTGAAGCATGTGCCGCTGCAACAAGCAATGCAAGATTCGACAAACGATGAAGTGAGCATAAAACTGCTAGGCTTGTTATCCGCTGTAAACAGGGCAGCTGACAAATCGCCGTTTATATTAGGGCTAATCGAATCAGGCGAGCTGTTTTCACCTTTGCGTTTCTCCATCAAGGATGCCCATACATTTTTGCTTGAAACCCCAATATACGAGGATTGCGGCGTTGTCTGCCGAGTCCCCGATTTCTGGAAGAAGAGGCCCAAAGCCCGGATTAAAGCCTCTGCAGGCTCAAAAGAGCCTGCACAAATGGGTCTGGACACACTGCTTTCATTTGAGCCGTCGATATACCTTGGAGACGAAGAATTCTCACGGGAAGAAATTGAAGGGCTGCTCCAAGAAAGCCGTGGCTTGGCATTTCTAAAGGGGAAATGGGTTGAAGTGAATCCAGAGAGGCTTAAAAGCCTATTGGAGGCATTCGAAAAAATCAGCGGAGAACAAATTTCCCTTGCAGATGCTTTGAGGATGCAAGCAGGCCTAGACAGCATACAGATTGACGGGGCAGAAGACGAGGAAGACCGGGTTGAGATAACAAACGGCTTTTGGCTGGACGAACTGCGCTCAAAGCTAGCCAACCCGGCTGGAATATCAGCCGCTGCGCCCACTGATAAGTTCATGGCGACACTTAGGCCTTACCAAGATGTGGGCTTTAACTGGCTGGTTTTTATGGCCCAAACCCGTTTTGGCGCACTTTTGGCAGACGACATGGGGTTGGGCAAAACCATACAGGTCCTGGCGCTGCTTGATTACATGCGGGACATAAATATGAAAACCCTTTTGGTAATTCCCGCTTCGCTGATCTCAAATTGGCGCAATGAGGCAGAAAAATTTACCCCAGAGTTGAAACTGCAGATTCTGCATGGCAAATCAACATCATTTGATATTAAAGATGCTGATTTGTTTATCACAACATATGGGATGACAACCCGCATAGCGCAGCTGGCTGAAACCAAGTGGGATATGATGATACTTGACGAAGCCCAAGCTATCAAGAACCATGGGAACAAACAGACAAAAGCCATCAAAAGCATTCCTGCTGCCATGAAGATAGCGATGACAGGCACACCGGTTGAAAACCAGTTGTCAGACCTTTGGTCTGTTTTCGATTTCTTGAACAAAGGCTTGTTGGGCTCCCAATCAGAGTTTAGCAAGTTCCAAAAACAACTGAAGACAGATATTTCAGGATACGAGAAGCTGAGGGGGGCAGTTGGACCGTTCATACTTAGGCGGCTGAAGACAGACACGGCAATAATCTCGGACTTGCCTGAAAAAACCCAAATGAAGCGATACACCACTCTCACTAAAAAGCAGATCGCGCTTTATGGCGAGCTAGTGAACGATCTGGCTAAAATGATAGAAGACCCGGAAGTCGAAGGCATCAAACGGCGGGGAGTAGTCCTTTCCAGCATCACCAAGTTCAAGCAAATTTGCAACCATCCCGACCAATACTTGGGAGGGGATGAGTACTCTCCAAAACTATCCGGCAAATTTGAGGCATTGGCAGAAATTTGCGAGACTATCCGCGATAAGCGGGAGCGGGTTTTGGTATTCACCCAATTTAGGGAGATGACAGGTCCAATCGCAGAATTCCTTGAAGGTTTCTTTGGCCGCCCAGGCCTTGTCCTCCATGGGGGCACATCGGTCAAAGACCGCGGGGAGCTGGTGGCGAAGTTCAATAATAACGATGACTATGTGCCATTCATGGTCCTCTCCCTTCGGGCGGGAGGCGTCGGCTTGAACTTGACTGGGGCAAACCACGTCGTCCACTTTGATAGATGGTGGAACCCTGCAATCGAAAACCAAGCTACTGACAGGGTTTTCCGCATAGGGCAAAAAAAGAATGTCTTTGTGCACAAATTTGTGACCTCAGGCACAATAGAAGAAAAAATTGATGCGATCATGGAGCAAAAGGAGGAGCTTGCAAACAGCGTAGTCGCTCCTTCAAGCGCAGAAAACTGGATAACAGAGATGAGCAATGAGCAACTAATGGATCTTGTCAGGATGGAGGGCATTTAATATGAGCAGATGGGATTTTCAGCCTTATGAGCCTGTAGCCCAAAAAAAGGCGAAAGCAGGCCTGGCGCGGGTAAAGATGCAAAAAAATGACCTGGCCTTGGCTCCAGTCATCATAGAGGGCAGGGATATTGCTAAAACATGGTGGGGAAAAGCTTGGTGCAAGAATCTAGAGTCTTACGCAGACTATTCCAACCGAATCGGCCGTGGCAGGTCCTATGTGCGAAACGGAGCTGTTTTGGATTTGAAAATTGGCAAAGGTTTGGTGCAAGCCAAAATCATTGGCACAAGGGTTTATGACGCAGAAATACGCATAGACACCTTAAGCGAAGAATTGGCATTGGAGATAACCGGATTGGTGGGGCGCCAAATCGACAGCATGTCAGACCTTCTTGAAGGCAAATTCCCGGATGTTTTCAAAGAGCTTTTCCTGACGCAAAAGAAAGGCCTTTTCCCTTCGCCCAACGAGATCCATTTATATTGCTCCTGCCCTGATTGGGCAAGTTTGTGCAAACATTTGGCTGCTGCGCTTTATGGTGTGGGGGCAAGGCTTGATGAGGATCCAATGTTGTTTTTCACCCTTAGAGGCTTGGATGTATCTGCTTTTGTCAAAGCGTCAGTGGAAGAAAAGATAGAGACTATGCTCAAGAACGCAGGCAACACAACCGACCGGGTCATAGAAGACGCTGACTTGTCTGCCTTGTTTGGATTGTAAAAATGAAAGGATTGATTCGCATAAGTATATTTTTTGAACAAATATATCCCTTAATTAAGAGAGGTTATGTCCACAACGAGGTTCATGGGCTTGAATACATGACAGTAGCAGGATGGGAACAATTCCCTGGTATTGCCCACGCCTTTTCTACCAGGATAGGCGGGGTTAGCGCGCCTCCATACGGCGCCTTGAACTTTAGCATGAAACGCCCGGGCAACGATGATTCTGTGTTTGAGAATTACAGGCGAATGGCGCAAGCGGTCGACATCAATGTAGACGACATGGTCTTGATCAATTACGACCATTCTGACTTGGTTGAAATTGTAGGCGCGCATCACAAAGGCATGGGATTTTTCAGGGAAAACCAGCTGCCTGTTTGCGACAGCCTCATAACTAACGAGCCCGAAGTTGTCCTTGTGACGATACATGCTGACTGCACCAGTTTTCTCATTTACGATCCAGTCAAAAACGTGGTTGCCGCAAGCCATGCAGGATGGAAAGGCACTTTAAACCGCATTGGCCAGAAAACAATCGAAAAGATGCAAGAAGGCTTTGGCTGTGACCCTGGGGATATCTATGTAGGCATAGGACCTTCTATTTGCAAAGATTGTTTTGAGGTAGACTGGCCTGTCGCCCAGTTTTTTGAGCCTGCATTCCCAGATGCAGACATCGTGCGGCTACGGGAAGACGGCAAGTATATGATTGATTTGGCAAAATGCGCAGCAAAGCAGTTTTTAGACGCAGGTATAAACCCGCAAAATATTGTCATCTCCGATGAATGCACTTATACAGACAAAGAAAGATATTTTTCGTACCGCAGGGACAATATCCACTGCGGGTCAATGGCAGGTTTTATATCTATAAGGGAAAAGGCGATTTATTAGCGAAAACAGGACATTGCTTGTCAATTGCAAAAGTGGAAAGGCAACTAAGATAGAGCAGGTTCAGTGTAAGGGAGCTTTATAATGGATGAGAGAATAGACACAAGCGAAATTCCAGTAATAACTGATTTTTCTAAAGCGCGTCCTAACCAATACGCTGAGAAAATCAAAAACATGGTCTTTCAAAAACAATACATTATAGCCCTGCCGATGTAGAGCGAATGACACAAGCAGCTTTAGAAAAAATAAAGAACCTTTATATACTTGACCTGGATCCGTGATACTGTGTCGAACTACATGAAATAGCGCAGAGATTTGTTTGGAATTACAGGTTTTACTGGGACGCAAACCAACATTTAACGCGACTCGCATTTGCGCAACTGCCCTGACGTTTTTAGGCGCGAAAATAAAACCTGTTCATAGAGTTAGTGTATTTTGTTTTGTTAACCTGTGCGAACGCTTTATACATTCGATGAAACGATGAATACCACGGATTGCGTGGCCATATTTTACAAATACTTTTCGCACGTGGCAAACCATTTTGACCGCAAGTGAAATATGCCTGTCGATGGCTGTGCGGATCCTGCGGCGGCATATTTTGTGCTGGGATGTCGGGGGATCGCCGGTTTTCAGGCTTTCTTGCCCAATCAAGCGGAGCAGGTTGTATGTGGACACCCCAAGGGCGGGGACAATCGCATTTGTCGCGAACTTGCCGCTTGGCAGCCGCTCCAAATCAAGGCCTGTCTTGAGTTCGCTGTGGAATTGCCCGGATGTCCCGTGGCCGTGGTATAGTTTTTGCACTTCCCTGGAAGTGGCAGTTTTCTCGCAAAACGATGTGCAATATGACTCGATTTCGTATCCGGGCGCTTGCAGCATCTGGCCACATGCCTAGGATGTGCGCTCGATTGCGAATGCCGCAACCCGCACATCCTCTTTGCAGTTGTTTGGCGTTTTGAGGGTTTCATAGACAAAGATCTTTTCCCTTAGCGGGCGCCTTCGATTTCGGCCCCGCTGCTTGCGCATTGTTGAAATGCAGCTCGGCGCTTGCTTTGCGCAGGTTCCGATTAATCACGAAGCCACCCCGCGCCTTTGGAACAGCGCCATATTGTCTCCGGCGCCATTCCCGCTGTCCAGCCGCACTATAATCTTTGCGCTAGTTGCCGCCTGGGCATTGTCTATTGCAGTCTCAAGGAATCCAGGAGCATCTTTTTGGCGCACTGCTGGCCTTCCCGCAATTCAGCATTCACACAATACCCTTTCTGTCCCAAATAGGCGAAAATAGGCGCGAAGCCCATGAACTTTTTGTATGTGGACCCGATGCCCTCTTTCTTCGTTTGTTTCATTCTATTTTTTTATTTCGCAACTGCCCCTCCAGTTTCACAATTGAATACTAAAGAAAAAGCGCAAAGTGAACTGCGCTTTTTCATCGATATACATACACGTTGTTAGGGTTTGGAGCCTTAAGGCTTTGCCTTAGTGAATTAGAGCCCAAATAAGGAATAAGCAAAGTCACGCAGCATGTTTGATCTCACTGGTTCCTCTATTTCCCATTCCTTGTCATCTTTCATTTCAGCAATAAGTTCGTCAATTGTAAATTTCATTTATTAAAAGCCTCCTTATTTTCTCCCATAGTCGTCCACAAACCTGTATGTGTCAATAACATTTTGGTTAATGTCACCCTTGCACAGCCAAGACTTGTTGCAGCCGAAGACCAGCCCTCCGCCTGGTCCAACCTCGTCAATGACCTGCTTGGCATAATCGATGTTTTTCTGGGCTGTCAAGAACTTCATGTTCTGCATAAAGACCCCGCCCATCAATGGGTGGTGGTGGCCTATAACCTTGTTGAGGTCTAAAATGTCATCATCGTCGCACCTGTTGAACAGAGAGTCTTTTGGCAAGCTCAGGAAGCGGTCGATGAAAGGCAGCCAGTGGCCTTCTATGAAGATACTCAGTTTATTGCCTGTCGCAGCAAGCCCATTGACCTGTTTTTCGAAGTATGGCCAGAAGAACTCATCAAACTGTTTCGGGCTTAAATAACAGGGGATATGAGCAGGGTAAGATGCCATGACACCTGTCAGCTTGGTGTCCCTGTAGTCAGTTGCACGAACCGCATAGATCACATCGAGGGCGTCATGGACTTCTTGTGGACGCCTTCTAAGGTCGGCAATTGTCCCGACAAAGCCGCGCAAGCGGTCAAAGATATAGTCGATCGGGGTAACGAATGAAGGCAAAACAGTAGGAGTTGGGTAGAATCCATACTCCTCATAAAGTTTCTTTTGGATTTGAGGAACATGGCTTGTGGCTCGCCACACCCGCTCTTCGACAATCGACTTCAGCCGGGCTACTGCTTCTGCTTTGTCTGCCCCAAAAAGGTTCGGGAACTTTCTGGGAAGCAAGGTGTCCTTGATGAACTTGTCCATGTCAGCTATCAGCAATGGGTACTCGTCTGCTTTCATGGTTGGCCTTTGCAAATGCTGCAAGGTTACCCCGTCCGGACCTAAGAAGGTCTCTGTCATGTTGTCAAGGGCTTCGTATGTTTTTGGGGTGGCGTTGTAACCGACGTTTCCAGTGTCTGATGGAATGTTGTCAAAAAAGTTCCTGATCACCTTCTCAGTCAGCTCTGGGTTATACTCTACTTCCATGAAAGTGTAACCGGCAAAGTCCAGTATTGCGTTGTTGCCGCTTACGTACTTTGGAATCCAGTCTGGCTCAATGTGGTTGATGGCTTTGTCAAAATTCTCTTTTGTCAAAGCCTGTTTGTTTTCTGCCATGTGTGATTCATCCTCCAAGTTTCTTTTTTTCGGTCTCGTTCCATTCATATATTTAGGACTTGACGGCCTAGAAAGGCATTTTGAGCCTGGTTGATTGATTCGAACACATCAGGGAGAGCCTATTTACAAACTCCTTAGCCAGTAAAGGGATGCAATCTAAGGGCATGCCAAATGTATCTTTTTCAACCTTCCTACAAGTGTTGTTGCTCAATATGTAAAAATATGTAATACATAACATGAATGGAATCTTTATTCCATATTATAAGCCAAGGCTCTTTTTTTGTAAACTACCAATTCAATCAATTTTTTACAAGCTTCCACGCATGAAATTTCTATAGAGATTGGGCTTTTAGGCGGACTTGCAGTTAAACCCGATGCGACAGGGCGCAAATTCGAACAACAGCTAAAAATGACTCTATGTTTTTTACATTGCAGGATTCAAAATGCAACAAGCAGCCGAAAAATCTTTTCGGATACGCAAAGAGCCACAGCTTGCTTCGGCTATCTCCTGAAATCGACAGATACTTCTTAGCTGTTATGTTTGTGAAGACCTTAGTGCAGCCCAACAATGAAGATTATCCCATATCACTTGAAAGGACTCAAAATGCAGCTTTTCAGTAAGCGGAAAACGATGCCTAAAGCTATAGGGGGTGGCACAATACCTCATTTTCACAGACGGAAACAAAACCTGGGCGATTACATGAGCACGGCAAGTCAATGGTGACTGGCGATTGCTACCTTGTTGTGAATGTTTGGAATACAATGGCAAAGGTGAATGGCTGATTGACAGACGCGCATTATGTTTTGGTACAAGCATTGACGGCAAATGGAAACAACCGGCGGCGCAGTTCGTGCTGGAGAGGACAGTTTGACTGCTGCTCTGCGTGAAGCAACAGAGGAATTAAGGCTTATCTTTGACCCCAAAGAGGGAACGTTATTCCATCACATCGCGCGTCATGGCGATGACAGCCACACATGGCTTCAGGAAACTTGGATATTCGGGAATGACTGTCCAATTGATGATGATCATTTCCAAGAAAAGAGAAACTTGCGATTCAATGTGGGCAAACGCATATAAAACCATCCGAGAAATGATAGGGGCAGGAGAGTTTTTAGGCGAATGGTTCTATCAATACTTTGATGAAATGGTGAAGAATGGAGCGTTAACAAATGAATGGAATAAAACGAATAGTGACCGACCTCGACAACACTCTACTGCGGTGCTACAGTGATTATTCCATTGACAAGGTGTATATAACAAATAAGAATAACTTGGTGGTTTATGACAGTTTTAAAGCGATGTGAATCAGGTTTTTGCATACAGCAAGGGTACATTATCGCAAGAAACAGTATTTATAGGTGCTGGCAATAATCCCGAAACAGGAGAGCAACATTATTTGGTAAATGGACTGAAGTGTTCTGAGGCTCAATTCTTTCAACAGCTAAATGAATATGGTTTAGCTAATGTTGACAATGTTTCTTTCATGATCAGAGAGGGATGCATTGGATTGATAAATCCTTTCGACGAGCTAATTACGGCCAAAAAGCGACTTCGATAGAATTCTTGATTGCAAAAGTTTTAGTAATACACACCAACTGTACTGCTCGCACTTCATAAGGCTCTCAATGAAAAGGTGGTGGAAATCCTCGCCAAGTGTTTTGTGGTCGTAATCCTCGCGCCATTTCACAAGAAACAGGCAATAGTCCTCCAATAGCCGCAATATCTTTGCTCTTGTTTGCAATGCTTCATCCGCTCGGATATTCGCGGCTTCATATTCTGACGGCTGTTGCCCTGTATGATGTTGAAATCATACTCTAATCGGCAACACCGAGTTGTTGGCAGCTGGTTTGATGAGCGGCAACAAAAAACCAGCCTATAAAATCACTGAATATGAAAAATCAGCCCGAGAACAGAGCTGCTTGCCCGATATGGGGCGAATCAACTTTCACCCAAGAGCAGAACCCTTGAACTTGTGATATTGATCCAAAACGGGATCTCACGATGCCGCTTATTCTGCCTTTAGAATGCCCAAAACCTTCCACAACACATTTTTTGCAGCTTCCGCCCAACCGGCAGCTAAAGCCCCAATCCAGCTCGGTTGACTTCAACAACCAGCTTTTCAATCGCTGCCATATCCGGGTTGTCCGGCAATAATGTGCTCTTTGCCGCCATCGCCATCTTCGACTCGTAGTCATCAACAAGTTTGAAAAATTCTTTGCTGAAAGTCCCGTCTTCTTTCTGGAACGCGCCATTGCGGATATCCACCAACAAATCCAGCCCGCTTGCTTGGCGGGTGTTGATCTGCCTGTTTTCCAAGATGTCAATGCACATCATGTAGAGCCTGACCAAGTGCATTGCGTGTTTATTTAAGTGCAAGTCATCCTTTTTCTTGTTTCTCGTGTTGAGCTTGTCGTAGTCTTTTACAATGTTCTGGCAGTCTGCGAGGATGTTTTTAAAGTCTCTCAAAGGGTATCCCGACAAGCTGACATCAGTATAAATCTCTACAGGCAAGCCGGCTTTTGCAGGCTTGCTTAAATATACGCCAATTGAGCCTTCAGGGAAGGGGCTGTATCTGCCGTTGAACTGGGTTATGGCATTTTTGACTGACTCCATTATATGCCTTTCCTTCTCATCCTGGGGGTAGGTCCCCCGTGCAAGTGCATTTTGCAGCCTGCGCAGCTGCTGTGTGGCATACCCTCCAAAAGCCTTTATCGCCCTTTTTGACAAGAACAAGTGCCTATTTTCATATATCTTGTAAAAGCAGTCATTATTCACCTCATAGCATTCCAAGCCGCAGCCAAGCATTTCGATAATGTTCGGATTGCAATCGCAGGCCAGCTTGGCAAACTTGTTGAAGCTATATATAACGGTGTCTGTGGCGACATCGACAAATTGCTCAAAATCCCCGAATCCCAGCAGATCTTGCATGCTATTGAAGCACACCCCTCTGATGTCGACATCAGACTCATAGGTCGCAGTGCCATATCCATGGCTTCCGCTAACCACAAGAAAAACCAAGCCGTCTCGAAGCCTGTCTTCGGTTTGCAAAAAAGAGTATTCCCGCTTTTTTGCCAATTCTTTGATATTTGGCATTTCAATGCTGCTCATTTTTAAATCCCTTCTTGGTGCGAAGGCCCGGTTAAAATTTGCCGCTCCTGTTGGCGGTCTGCTGCTTTCCAGCTTCCTTGTTGACAACCGTTGTTGTGCGCTCAATAAACTCGTCTTCGTCAACCTGCAATTTGAAACTGCTCAAAGAGATGTAGTTGTCAGCCTTTTTAGCGACATTCGCGGTTTTCATCTGGGCCTTCCAACCGGAACAAGCTATCCACGCCACTAAGAGAGGGATAAAAACTATCGCAACAATCCGCCCGGTATTTGATTGGGGCGCCTGTTCTTGCCTTGTATTGCCATTGCTGTCAACAGGACGGCCAATCGATGCTTGCTCCAGATAATATGACGCCACATCATAATACGATGAAAAAGCCCCTGCAAAGTCATCCCGCCCCAGGAGCGGAAGCAAATCGCTATTGAGCATCAACTGGATTCCGTAATCGGTGAACGCCGCCTTGGCGCCATCCTCCACCACAAAAGAGTAATCCATTGTAGCCATATTCATATACAACATGGCAAAGCCGTCAGAAGACTCCCCCAAAGCGAGGAATTGCGCCATTTCGCTGGCAAGCTTCTGCAGGCCGCCCCCAGCATCATCCTCGACGATAGCCAGCGCCACTTCTATGTTATATGTTTCAAGCAATGAATCTGCTATAGCTGACAAACCAGCGAGTTCTTCGGCTGACAAGAGCCCGGTTTCGTCATAAACCAATACTGGATGGGCTAAAACAGCACAGTGGGCACAAAAGCAAATTGCGAGTATTGTTACAAACGAAATAGTTTTCTTCAATTTACTATGCCTCCTATAAGAGAATAAGCGCCAAGATGCCAGCCAAAGGCAATGCGATTTTTGCAAACGCAGACCAATACATGCTATTGTCAACAGGCAAATCGCCAATCAGCTTTCCGGTTTGCCCGTTCATCGCAAAGAGGAATGACTGGCCGTTCCACTTGGTCGACAACATCCAAACAGGCATTAGGGCATAGCTGATGTTGCCTTGGGACAAGTCGATCCTGGAGTACTCTTTGGTCACAGCGCTATATCCGCGCACTGTGCCTGCAAATACGCTCTCCACACTAGCCTGTATGCGCGCATTGGCACGCTTGGAGCATTCCTCGGCATCCTCGTCGTACTTGCTCGCTAAATACCCTGGCATGTAGGCCATTGAGAATGGCTGCAAACCGTTGTAATCGAAAGGCTCTATTGCGTCCATATGGGTGTCGGGCATTTGGGACGACCCGTCTACGGGCACCTTTTCGAATGCCAAAGACCCTTCCCTATGGATAGCGTAATAATCCTTGTGGATTGTTTCCTTATTGTTTGAAGTGCGCCTTTGCTCCTTGACGCCCCTAAAGCGCATTGAAGCATTTGCTTTGCCGTCAAAGAGCCAAAATGGGACATAAACCCCTTTTATTTCATCAATATGGTTGCTGTCTACAAAACTTTTCGGCAAGAATTTTTTGCCTTTATAGTATTCCTTGAGCGCTGACACTGCGGCAGCTTTGCCAAGTTTGAAAGGTATGACCAAATCCGGTTTCAAACCGCCGGAAAATTGGGATCCAATAATTGTGGGGTTGCCGCAATAAGGGCAGGATGTCGCAGCTGTGCTCCCATCGCATATCAAAATCGCGCCGCAAGACGGGCAGGTATAGCTGCGCATCTGGCTGGCTTCTTGGGAGCTGAAGCGCCCTGTCTGGTTGGTGTCCCACTGGGGGTCAATTTCAACTGTATCATCGCTGGCATACATGAACTCTATTTCGGCAATATCAAAAGACGAGCCACAGTATTCACATACAGTCTTTTGTTCTGAGCCGCTAAAGACAAGAGGTCCTGAGCAATTTGGGCATTTGTAATTAGTCACCTGGCTTGGAGCCATAATTCTCCTCCTTGTTATGACTTAGGCATCGCTTTTCGATTATGTATTATTTCTGGCTTGAATCAGCCAAGCCATAGCATATATCAATTCCACAAGTTTTTTGTGGAATTGCACTTTTTTAAAAACCAGCCGGACAGGCCTATATGAATATATTAGCGTATTTTAATGTTTTTAGCACTACCCAATTGTGCTACATCAGAAAAAACCGCGCTTCCCAAATTGTTAGGGGATAAGTATGAAGCATGGCTATAATAATGTGGTTTTAGTAGGAAACTTTGCTATACTGAAGCTGCAGAATAATTTGAAAAGGAAGTGGTTTTGATGGAATATGTCTTATTGCTTCTCACCATATCAGGTTTTTCAGCCATTTATTTGCTGCTTAACAAAACCCTTCAAAACGAAGTTTTAAAAATCCGCAATGACTTGCAGCGCATCCACGCTGAAATACAAAGCACATACAACGAAGTCCAAAGCACCTTTGTAGAAGTGCAAAGCGCCCACAGCGAGATTGCCGACACCCGCAGCGAAGTATTGAGGCTGCCTGGCCAAATTGACCAATTAGTGGACATGCCTGCTGTTATGCCAGACTCCAAAGCCAATAGCAACTCGAAAGTTTTAGAGGATTTGTTTAGCCAGCTCATCCGTTTTTTAGAAGATATCCAAACCACATCCAAGACAAACTCTATTTATCCACGCAAAGAAAAGGACAGGGCTGAGCGTTTCAAGGCTATGCTGCCCGGCATCTTCGCATATGGGTCAGGGGATCTTATTAATATTGCAGTTGGGGCGCATGAGAACAGCTCATTTTACACAGACAGCCATACAGCCGCGTTGTATTTGTCATTGATGATCTGCCAGATGAAATATGACATGACAGGGGAAATGACAAACCCGGATTTATGGCTAAGAATTTGGCTAAAAGACTATGGCGCGTCAAAAGCGGCTTATGCCAACGCTTGCAATGAGATTGCTGACAGCTTGTGCCTTGACGGCTTTTTAAGAATCAAAGTGGATTAGTAGACAGATGGGTTGCGAGCGCTTGAGCCCAAGGCGAAACCTTCTCCTTTTATTGGCTATCGGTTCATTCAACACTAGCAACGCCCTGGAGCAGGCACATTGGGCTCTTGAATTAGGAAAACGCCCTTTCCCAATCTGCAAATAAGGAACACCAGCTATGGGGAAGGGTGTGTTGTTCAGCAAATAAACAAATTAACAAAGATCTGTTCTCCCGTTTGCACTCGGGAGGCATCTGTCATTCATAGAAGGTATCTCGATATTTTACATTGAACCCATTATAACTGCTAAAACCAAGTAGATACAATGCAAGGGGAAAAGACCTGCCATTAACACCAGCTCTCGATTTTAGCTCATCAAAAGCGCTGTCTTTCGGAATGGTTTCCATTGTTGAAAAGGCAATAGTTCTTTCGATAGCTCCAGGCAAAACCATGCACAACTGGTAAAATGCATCTTCTTGCCCCGTAACTAACGCATAAAACTGGTCAATGCTGACTCGCCGGATTAATCTATGCTTCTTTTTTTGCTTGGCAATGACTTCGACAAGGAAACAAGCGCATTCATCATCACTTAGAATCTGTGATTGCATCTTGATGTATGTCTTTGCTGACGAAGAAGAATTCATCGTATTATGCTTGTTTTTGAGTTCGACAAACACTCGATTGACGCGATCGTCTTCTGAAATTTGGATACCACTGTCCTTTGCCAAAATGACATCCCAACCGCTTTGGGGCACTTCACAACCTTGGATGTATTGGAAAATCCGTTGATGGAAGTATCCAATATCATTGTTGTTTGATTTGTCGCGTTGGCGGAAAATTTCATTCTTGACAATTTCTTCCCAAGAGAATTGATAGACTATTTTGTCAAAAATCAACTTGATGGGATCGATAAAGTGTTTATTGAGCTTTTGCAAATCATATGGCTCTAGCTTGCCTCCATAGTATTGAATTGTTTCATCTATATGTCTATGGAAATCTGCTTCAGAGATAAAAGTTAGCGGCCACATCAAATCCGGTCCAATCCCTCATAAATTTTTTTTGCTATTTCATAAGCCAAGTTCACAGGAACTGCATTTCCAACTTGCTTGTATTGTTGGCTGACACTTCCTGAAAAAGACCAGTCATCAGGAAAGGATTGGCATCGGGCATTCTCCCTTACTGTGAATGGGCGAGCCTCTAGAGGATGGCAACGGTCTGTTTGTTTTTGTGATGGAGAGGTTAGAATAGTCAGCGACGGCTCATCCATGCTCAAACGCCGCAATATCCCTGTCCGCCCGCCACCCATAAACCAGCAGCTTTTCATATAGTCCTTAGCAATGTCTTCCGGTATGTCGCGCCAATAACCGCCTGGAGGGACAAGCTCAAAAATCTTGCGTTTCCGCTCGGAGTACTGGGAGCCTCCACTTAACGGAACATCAATGATCACATCACGCAATACAGGTTTATATTGGTGGGGCTTTGGCGGATCTACAACAACTTTTCCCGAAAGGTCATTTCGAACGCCTATCATAATAAGGCGCTCTCTTTTTTGCGCAACCCCATAATCCCATGCGTTTAGCACATCTGTTTTTATCGAATAACCCTCATCCGATAAAATATCATGGATAGTTTTATAGGTACGTCCTTTGTCATGGGACAAAAGCCCTCGGACATTTTCAAATAGAAAGGTTTTTGGCTGCAGTTTGTGCAAAAAAACAGCATAATGATAGAATAATGTGCCTCTAGCGTCTTCCAAGCCGAGCCTCTTGCCAGCATAGGAAAATGATTGGCATGGCGCGCCGCCAGAAAGCAGATCCAACTCTCCCGCTTTAATACAAAAAAACTCTTCTAAATCCAAAGAAGAGATATTCGCAATATCCTCATTAATCACATTCCATAGAGGGCGGTTTTCCCGAAGTGTGTTAGCGGCATCTTTGTCTATTTCGATGAGCCCGATTGGATGGAAGCCTGCTTTTTCAATTCCAAGCGCCAAACCGCCTGCACCAGCAAAAAGCTCAATGGATGAAAATTGTTTCTTTTCAACAAAATCGAACTGGTAATCCACAAAATGGCTTGCTGTATATGGTTTCGTTGTGGGGGAAATATCCATTCAAAGTCTTTCTCTCAAGTTATTTTGATTAATGGCTTTTAGCGACTTAAAACCAATTGCTTAATGCTATATATGTTGTTTACAGTTTATCATAGCTTAACTGGCAAATCTACCATATGCGAAATAGCTTGCCAGCAACTTCGAGCGCATTGGCCTCCCAGAGCATTGCCTTTTTTAGCCCGAAGGCTTTTGGCGGCAGGAACATGAACAGCGCTGGAGGCGTCCGTCCACTGATGAAACAACTTGACGCTGTAGTAGCCCGTCATGGCTGTGCCGTCCTACCTGGTAGGACATCTCCACAAAAAGGGCAGCGCGCCTCAGTATCGCGGGCTTGGCAGTATCGACATCTACGCCGCCGCGCGGAGCGTGATGACGGTCGGGAAGCTCCTGGAGGACGAAACCACGCTGGTCATCGTCCACAACAAGAGCAACTTGTCGGTCCCTGGCGCGTCGCAGGCTTTTGGGATTGATGATGGCTGCGGCTTCTGGTGGCTCGGCGAGTGCGGCGCTATGGTAGATGAATTGATGGGCGGCAAGCCAAAGCAGAAAATCCAAATCGCAAAACGCAGCGGCTGATTAAAACGGCGCTGGCTAACAGCCCGGTTCCGGTGGTGGACATGGAGCAGCTTGCAGAGGAAGAAGGTATATCATTCAAAACCTTTATAAGCGGGCAAAGGAAGTTTTGGGCGTCATATCATATCAGCGCGGCAAATTGTGGTATTGGGATTTGCCGATTGACATTGAGAATGAGGTCTGTACGCCGTCAGGAGGACAAAACGGTTCAGAGGGCCAAGTTGCCGCGCTTGTGCGCCAAGCATAAGCAGCAATGCTTGGAATACAGCATTTTATCAGAGGGACAAACTCATGGGGACAAGTTTTATCAGCTTTGTCCCCATGAGACTTTTACCAAAGGAGGACAGGCCACAGTACAGTAACAGGAAATGAACAAAACCCCATTTTCTGAATTGTGGTTTATAATATTATGGCTACGACTTGGATAAAACCAATCCATAAAGCAAAAGGGCGTTCGGTCGCCGCTACGCTTGCGGACAGGCTTGGCTACGCCGACAACCCCGGCAAGACCGATAGCTACTAGTTTGTAAAAAGCTATGGCTGTGATTATTATACCGCCGCCAATGAGTTCGCGCTGAGAAAGCAATTATATGAGCAGCAGACCGGGCGCGGCGGTCGTAACGGCGACATTCTCGCCTACCATGTACGTCAGTCTTTTAAGCCGGGAAAAGCGTTGGAGGCCGGCTATGCGCTGATGGAAAAATTCACTCATAACAGGCATCAGTTTGTAGTGGCGGTGCATTCGGATAAGCAGCATATTCATTGCCACTGCATCTTTAACGCGGTGAACATGGACTGCACTAAAAAATTCCGAAACCCTATCCGTATCCGCTCCTTGAAAATCGTGCGGCAGATTTCTGATTTCCTCTGCGCCGAGCGCGGCCTGTCCATCGTTGAAAACCTTAATGCAAGCCGAGGCAGTTACCGGGATTGGCAGGACAAGAAGGATCCACAGTCCAACCGTGATAAACTGCAAGAAATGATTGATAATAATATCTCCGCCGGTATGGTTTTCGAGCAGTTTATCGCCGCCATGCAGCAAGTCGGGTGCGGGGTCGTTCAAAATCCCCGGCGCGGAAAGGTTCATTCGAGTTAAATCCATCGGTGATGATTATACTGAGGAAGCCCTTCGCGAGCGTTGCTTGGGCAAGAAAACCGTTGCGCCGCACAGGAAATCAGATGATGATTCAGGGCGCAAAGCCGCCGAGTATGCGGCGGCGGTAAATAGCAAATATCGTCCGGGTCTGCTCATTGACATACAAGCCAAACTACAGCAAGCGCATAGTCCAGGATTTGAACACTATGCCACAATTTATACCTGAAAGAGATGGCGCGGACGCTTATCTATTTGAAGGAACGCGGCATCGTGACTTACGATGAGTTGGCAGAAAAAACCCTGACGGTCACAAGTGAGTATAACGGCAATCAAGACCGGATAAACGAAATCAATTCCTGGCAAAAAGATATTGCGGAGTTTCAGAAAAAAATCGGCACATATGGGAAAACAAAAGAGAAATATTCCCACTATAAAAGTTCCAAAAGTATCAGCAGGCTTCATGGGAAAAATTCAGAAAAACCGAACACCCCGCCACCGCTTATTACGAAGCCGAATACACTGACATCGCCCTCCATGAAGCGGCGAAAAGCGCCTATTACTAAACTATGTTTGTCAAGGCTTTTCACTTCAAAAACGTATTAAAATTAGTGCCTTTATTTGAAAGGTACTAATTTAATGGACAATTTCATTTATTCAAGTTTCAAAGTTGGGTTCTTTATCAGGCAAAAATCAATACAGGAATTTTGCGTATCCGAAATCGTAAAGATTGCAAAACTTTGAGTAATGCATTGTTTCAGGAAGCTTTATCGCTTCCCCCTTGCCTTCTGCCAACAGAGATGCGCCTTTCAGTATGTCGCCAATCTTTGACGGAGGGACTACTGGATCGCTATGTGACGGGTAAACCTCAGTGAATTCAGCTTGCCTCTTAGCCAACTTCTCCATGCTTGCAACAAAAGCATCCAAGTTCCTGCCGCGCCCAAACATAAAGACGTTTCCGTTTTGAACCGAATCCCCTACAATAAGCCTGCCTTTGGCATCCTTCAATGCAATGCTTCCCGGGGTATGGCCTGGAATATGGATCACTTCCCACTTGGAAGTGCCTAAATCGATATCTACCCCCTCCCAAAGTGGCATTAACTGGATATCATAATTGGCTTTCTCTTTGAACAGCTCGAATTCGGAGGGGTGCATCCAAGCTTCCGCAAAATTATTGTGCCCTCCTACATGGTCGCCATCAGCGTGGGTTGTAAGCAAAGTAATTGGCAGGTTTGTTGCAGATTTGGCAAAGTCCAAGATACCTTCGCCATCCATGCCTGTATCAATCAAAAGCGCTTTGCCTGCCCCCAGCACCAAGAAACTCCTGACTCCGCCCTCTTCGATGGAAAGCAGGTCATCAGAGTGTTTGAGCAGTGTGTATTCAACCATAAAACATGCCTTCAATTCTTTCATATTTTTTTAGCGGCCATAGGAGATTGGTATGCACTGAAAACCTCTTGTAAGCATATACTGCTTGTGAATGCTTTTTTCTTGCTATTTATTTCTTACCTCCTGTGGCCTTTGGCTGCCGCTACCACAATAGCTGGCAGACTTTTTATGCACAAAAAACCCATGGAATCCATGGGTTTTTTTATAACTATCACAAGCACTTGCTTAAATGCCGGACCATACCTTGGCATACCTTAGAATTAGCGCCTCGCGCTCGTCGCCTTTGGCATCTGGATGGTTCTCGTCTACAAATTTTATAATAAGATTATACAGTCTGTTTTCGTCTGCCATGTTTTCTCCTTCTTTCTTTGTCCTGGACTTATCTTAATACTTTCCGTATTCAGCGACAAATTGGTTCAACTCGCGGAAAATCACTGGATCAGCGTCATCAGGAGCGATCATTGACCTATCGTTGCTGAAAACAAGCCCGCCATGTGGGGCGCAAAGGTCGATGACTTTCTTGGCTTGTTCTTTCTGCTGCTCAGCAGTATAGAACCTCATTGTTGATGATGGGACTCCGCCGATGAGGCCGAATTTGCCGCCAAAGCGCTCAATCCAAAGCTCATACTCTTCTGGTACGCACATGCCGATCAAGCTCTTGTCAGGAAGATCCTGAAGGAAGTCAAAGTGTTGTTTAAAGAGCCCTTCGAAGTTTGAGACATAAGTTGTCCCGCATGAGAAGTAAAGCTCAATTTGTTTTCTGTAGTGCGGCCAGTAGAACTTCTCAAACAGGTCCGAGTTGAGGAATGTCGGGATATGGTGCATTTTAAATGGCCATGGAAGGGCTGGAAGCTCTGTGCCTGGTTTTGGCAATGCCTCATCCATGATAGGTTGAAGGAAATCGACAGCCTCGCCGATTTTTTCCGGGCGGCGGCGAAGGTCAGTTGCGCAATTCTTAAATCCGCGCAGGTTGTCAAAAATCTCGTCTAGAGCCATGCTTGTCCCATATGCCCCGCCGATCATTGGCAATCCGAGCTTTTCAACCATGACTTTTGGCGCATAAGAGCCGGCGTGGTGCTGGCCTCTTTTCAAGATCTTGTCTACCATCGCGTAAGCTTCTTCATCACTGGCAGTCTCAAAGAATTTGAATTTTCTTTGGTTTACTTTCGCATACAGTTTAGCTTGGTTCTCAAAAAGTTCTTCATATTCTTCAACTGTCATGCTTGAGTGGTCATGGTGCTGGTTGGTTACCTCGTTTGGTGATATGAAATACTCGGGGCTGTTGATCTCGAGGCTCATTTTCAACATGTGGCCAAATCTAGCAGTTCTGACGCCATCAAAGCACAAGTCTCCATTGGCTTTCTCGAATATCTCTGCTTCAAGATCATAGTTCTCAAGAACGTCGATAAGTTTGTAGCCAGCATAAGAAATAGCCCAGTTGGTGACTTGGCTTAAAATTGGAACCCTGGCTGGCCCGTCAAACTGCGCTGTCTTAACGAACAGTTCTACTCTTTCGTCGTACAGTTTTTTTAAATCTTCTGTCATGACTCCTCCAGAAAACCTGCAAGCAGGCTTTCAGCAAAAAATATTTTTAGTGCTTTAGAACGATAGCAGGCAAGCCCGCCCTAACAAATATTGCGCAAAATAGAGATATGCACAATTAACTTATATGTGATGATGCTCCTCTTGGAGATCGCATATGCAAAAGAAAAAAGTAGCACTTTTTGTTAGATACACTGTAGATCCAATAACAAATTTGAATTGAAACGCAGTCTACTAGCAATAATGCAATTTCTACCTGAAAACTAAAATAATTTGATGTAACTTTTACTAATAATAAACTAGCTATATAATTTTGTCAATGAATAATCCGATTTTGCAAAATTCTATTTGTTTCTATTTCTCGCCATTTGCGGCGCTATCAAAATAATACAACACTATCGTACCGGATTGTTGCGTTGTTGGTATCTACCGGCCTAATGCCATGTATACCGAAAGGGCTATTTAGACCTTATATAAGCTTCATCATTATTATTGTCAAAGCCAATGAATCTAATTCCATATGGTAATATAAACTCGTTGCACACCATAACAATTCTGGCAAAAAGCTGAAAGAAATTGCCCAGATTTTTTCCTCTCTGCTGGCGCAGCGCCACAATTGTTAGGACATATGGGCAAACTAGCCCACTAGGCACTTAGAAAATGAAAAAAGCTGTCTCGGCCTCTATTCAACGAAGAGAAGCATGAGAAACAAAGAAATGAGTAGAAAAAAAAACAAGCATCCGCCCAAGCCAAAACCCGCAAAAACTCATCCTCTCTTTGCGAATAATATAACATATATGAGAAAAGCTCTAGCTATCAGAACCACCAAAAATGCTGATGCATGCCATTTCCGACACACGCAGCGCGATCAAACGAGTGGCATCAATAGTGGATTTCCATTTCGTTTATTGTCACTGCTACGCAGTATTTATTATCAAACATTGCTGCAGCCTCCATGTTTTGGAGGCTGCAGCAATGCCGTTTCATGTATTCAGCCAACAGTGCTAAACTCCAGCTGCTGACGTTTTTTAAACAGTGTTTGCTGCGGGTGAGCCTCATCTGATTGTTTCTCCGCAATTGGGACAGAATTTTGTACCGGCCTGTATCTCTGTGTTTCGCAATTTCCGCAAAACACCTTCGAATTATTATCGTACTGTACTTTTTCTTTCTTATGACTATGAGCGCGGTTCCCCCCAGTCGCCACAGCTGCAAAACCAATAAACGCAATCCACGGCCAGTTGAAACCTATGCCATTTCCGCTATCGGGCTCAGACACAGCAGGGTCGGCGGTTCCATCGCCCGATATGGTTGCATCCTCAACCGATGCCTGTGTGTCATTATCAGCGTTTTCATCCGTCATCGGAGTAGTGATGCTGCTTGTCGAAGGCGTTGAGTCCGCTGGCGGCGCTATCGTGGCAGGAATTTGCTCAAAAACCGCTTTTATTTTGACATTTGCGGAGGGCATGGTGAATGAATTGTTTGAAATAGCCACGTTGCCGTTCACAACCTGCCATTCCTTGAATTTATACCCGCTGTTCGGCGTAGTAGACAGGTTGATTTTCGTACCCGAAGCCGCAGTCGGCAGGTTAGCTTTCGCTGTGCCGTTGCCGTCGCTTTGAAGGTTTACCGTGTATGTGGATGGCGGCAAATCCTTATATGTAGCTGTTACAGTCAACGCGTTAGCAGGCATTGTAAACGTGGCTCTCGCATTGTTTGCATTGGCAAAACACCCTCCGTTTGAAGTACTGCCTGGGCTGCGTTAGCCGTGGATGAAGCTTATATTTTGAAGTGTATGGAAAACCTTTCCAAAAGTCAACATACGAAGCTTTCAAAGACAATATCGAGATCGGCGCCATTAATGTGCACGACAAAGACAATGCCCATAAGAAGCTGGCTAAAACTTAAAAGCGTAGCTTATGGCTCAAAGGAATTGAAGCGCTTACTAGGCGATAGAGACAACCCTCTCGACAGGTTCAACCGTGTACACTTTTTCTTGAAAAGCTTTCTATATGCGCACATAAGTTTTGGCAGGGAAAAGATACAAGGCTTCCTCAATTTGTTTTCGTTCGTCATTAACCAGCCACAAAACCACCTGGAAAAGGTTGAGATGATTATTGATTCGGCATTTCAAATTCCTAAATCCCTCCGATATCGAGATTTTTATGCCACTGCGCAAATGAAGATTTAAATTGAAAAACCGGGGTTTGCTTTTCTTGGCAAACCCCGGCGCCGCTTAAAAGGTTTTCTGGCCAGTTGTATATATCATGCCCCTAACAAGTGCAGCTTGCCCATCAAGTTCATAACCTCCGGCATGATGTCTTTGCCTTCTATAATCCCCAACCCCCCCGCTGTAAACGCCCTCTCGCCCATCTGGACAACACCGTCAATCCTGGCACTGGGGTTGCAGAACAGGACAGGGACAGGATCGGCGCTATGGGCTTTAAGCTCGCTTGCTGTAGAATGGTCCGCAGCCACCACGAGGAGCACCTCATCGGGAAGGCTGGCTAAAACACTCGCAGCCTTGTCTGCTTTTTCAATAAAATCCTTCTTGCCTACAGGATCTCCGTCCTCTGCCAAAGAGTCTGTGGCTTTCACATGGCAAAAGATAAAATCATACTCGCCAAGCAATTCCACAGCCCTATTAAACTTGGCTGCGATATCTGAGTCAGGCATAGCATTTGCCCCCTCGACTTCGATAATATCCATGCCTAAAAATGCGCCTATCCCTTTATATAAGCCGCCCCCGGCGATACAGCAGGATTTGAGCCCGTACTTGCTGTCAAACTTGGGCATTGAGGGATATACCCCTGCGCCCCTCAGCATCAAGATATTGGCAGGAAGCTCGCCAGCCTCGCGGCGTTTGTTGTTTGCATCCATCCCGTCCAAGATCTCATATGATTTGCGGGTGAGTTTGTTGACGATGCTTGCAGTGAACGCAGCCTCAGTCGACCCGTCTAACGGTTTGCACTCATAGATTGGTTTTCCTTCTTCATGGGGGTCTGTGTCAGAGACTGCTGATGAGAGCCCTGGCCCCCTCAAGACTACCCCTGCCCTGTGGGCAGTCCCTGGTTTAACAATCACCTTGACGCCATCGACCTCCAAACCGTCAAGGGCTTCGGCAAACTCATCCACAGCCCTGATGCGCCCTGCCCGCCTGTCGAGAATGTTCAGCGCGCCATCCACCGTGGCCAAGTTGCCCCTGAATGCCACATCACCTTCTTGGAGCTCCACTCCCAGCCCGGCTACTTCAATGGGCCCCCGCCCGGTATAGTAAAGATCCATAGGATACCCGAAAATAGCCAAGTGGGATACATCACTGCCGGGGCGGCTGCCCCTGCCCATAGTGTGCATCAAGCCTGTGATTGATTTTGCCGCGATTATATCAAAGTTTGGCGTGTTAGCCGCCTCCAATGGAGTCTTATAGCCAAGCTCGGGTATCGGCCTGTCGCCAAGCCCGTCAAATATTAGGCAAATCGTCTTTTTTACCATTTAATAATATATCCTCCAAAATTCATTTGACCAGTTGCCACGATTCTAACATAAAAGAGCCGTGCATTATGAAACACAGCAAAAAAAAGCATATCCTTTAATAAAGATATGCCCGTTTCTTCTGAGATTAATCCTGCTTAAACAACTCCCCGTCAACAGCAGCGGCTATGCCATTTGAAACAAGGATGTTTGCCGCCTTCTCGTTGTTCTCGTCCTCAACCCTGATCACCACATACGCATTGTCTTTGTCGTTGGCTAAAAATGCATATACATACTCGACGCCAATCCCTTCTGCAGATAGCAGCTCGAGGACTCTTGACAAGCTGCCCGGGACATCCGGTATCTTGGCGGCAATCACTTCTGTCACAGAACACATGATGCCATGGCTGCCAAGCACATCCATAGCCTTGTCTGTATTGTCCACAATTATCCGAAGGATGCCGTAATCTGCTGTGTCGGCTATGGACAGCGCCCTTAAGTCGATGTTGCCTTTGGCAAGGTGGCTTGTGATAACAGCAAGCCCTCCTGGCTGGTTTTCAACAAAGATAGAAATCTGCTTTAAAAACAAAATGCCACCTCACAATTTTCGTTTGTCGATAATCCTCACCGATTTGCCTTCGCTCCGCTCGATTGTCTGGGGAGCCACAAGGGTGACTTTCGGGGAAATGCCAAGCATGGAATGCAGAGCATTCATAAGCTCCGTCTCCCGCACTGAGATTCCCTTAACAGTGTCTGTGAACATTTCCGGGGCTAGCTCTACTTTGACTTCAAAAACGTCAGAGAAGTTCAACCTGTCCACAATAATCTGGTAGTTCGGGGAATAGCCTTCCTTCAAAAGCACTGTTTCAATCTGGGAGGGGAATACATTAACCCCGCGGATAATGAGCATGTCGTCGCTTCTGCCCATAAGTTTGCCCATTTTGACCAAGGTGCGCCCGCATGCGCATTCGCTCCTGGAAAGGGTGCAAATGTCTCTAGTCCTGTATCTTATAAGCGGGAAAGCTTCTTTGGAAATGCTCGTGAAAACCAGCTCCCCCTCTTCACCCTCGGCAAGCACCTCGCCTGTTTCCGGGTCAATGATCTCGGGAATAAAATGATCTTCATTGACGTGCATTCCTGATTGTTCGCTGCACTCAAAGGATACCCCTGGCCCGGATATCTCTGTGAGCCCATAGATATCATATGCCTTGATCCCTAGTTTTCTTTCAATGTCAGAACGCATTTCCTCGCTCCAAGCTTCAGCGCCAAATATGCCGGCTTTGAGCTTGATCTGGCCCATAACGCCTTCTTGCTCGATAGACTCCGCCAAATACTCGGCATATGAGGGAGTGCAGCACAGTATAGTGGACTCCAAGTCCACCATGAACTGGATTTGCCTATCCGTGAATCCAGAGCTCATTGGCAGGGTAAGGGCGCCTACCAAGTGGGAACCGCCGTTGAGCCCAGGTCCTCCTGTAAAGAGCCCATACCCGTAGCTGATGTGCACCACATCCTGGTCTGTTGCCCCGGCTGCTGCCAGCGCCCTTGCACAGCAAGCTTCCCACAAGTCAATATCATTCTGGGTGTAGAACGCGACTACGCGTTTGCCCGTGGTGCCGCTTGTGGATTGTATGCGAACAGTGTCACTTAAGGGCACTGCCAAAAAACCATATGGATAAGCGTCTTTCAAGTCGTCTTTTGTGACAAATGGCAGCTTGTGAAGGTCGTCCACCGACTTGATGTCTGACGGGGTGATGCCAGCTGCCTCCATTTTTTGCCTGTATACAGGCACATTGTCATATACCCTGTTGACTGTCTCAATAAGCCGTTCAGTCTGCAATTTGCGCATCTCCCCAATAGGGGCGCACTCAATCTTTTCTTCATAATAAGCCAATATAGCACCTCTAGCCTTTGATCTTCTTTGAGTTTTGTCGATTGAGGTATTATAGTAGAAAATAAATCTAAAATCAAGGATGACAATGCTAGAAAGCCAATTATGGATGGTTTTGCATTTGATGCCCAAGCTGTAATTTTTTGCTTCAATATTTCCATTAATTGGTGTTTTGTATAGTGGTGGCTTGGGATATAAAATAACCTTGTTGAAAGAACCATTTTTAACATCTTGATTTCCCGGGAAATAATTATACAGGAGTGAAATACAGCCACATGAAAAGCAGAATCCATATTTTTGGAGCATCAGGCTCAGGCACGACCACTATCGCACAGGTAGTGGCAAAGACAATGGGCTACAAGCATTTTGACACAGACGACTACTACTGGCTTGATACCGGCCAGCCATATGCACAGACCCGGCCAATTGAAGAGAGGATAGCTTTGATGGAAGCCGACCTGGACCCCAATGGCAAGTGGATATTAAGCGGATCGCTGGATAGCTGGGGCGACCCTCTTGTTCCCCTCTTTGAATTAGTGGTTTTTGTGTATTCGCCAACAGAACTTCGTATTGGCCGATTGGAAAAAAGAGAGCTGGAAAGATACGGGCAAGACGCCCTTCCCGGCGGCGAAAGGCATTCTGCCACTAGGGAGTTCATTGAATGGGCAAAGGGATACGACTCAGGGAGCCTGGCAGGGCGCAGCCTGCCCAGGCATGAGGCGTGGTTAGAAAAATTGGAATGCGATGTTGTGCGAGTCACTAACATCAATCTTGAGGTAGCCATTGACGTGGTTATCCGCTCCCTCAAAAACTAGGTTACACAGGCCGTGGGAAAACGCTTCAATTTGTGGGGCGTTTTTTTATTTTATTGGGTCAAACATGCTGGAGTCCGCGCCGCACATCGGGCATTCCCAGCTTTCGGGCAGCTCGAAGAAATATGTCCCCTCATCGACTGCGCCGTCAATGTCGCCAATATCTGGGTCGTAGATGTATCCGCAAATAGCGCATTTGTGCTTGTCCATATTCGCCTCTTCACTTATGGGTTGGATTTTTTGTCTTTAGCGGAACACTGCATTTATCAAGACAACTTCGCAGTCGCTTCCTGAACGAAGGGGCGCAGCCCAAGTGCCTGCCCCAGAGGAGACAATAACCTTGGGGTATGCCCCGTTGTTGTCATAGTAGCCGTAGTCCACTATGTACATGGATTTGGTTATAAAATTAAAGGGGAAGATTTGCCCCCTGTGGGTATGCCCGCAAAGCACTAAATCCACCGGCTCTTTGTAGCTGCCAAGCTGGGTAGGCTGGTGGTCAATGACTATTATGGGCAACTTGGAGCCTGCAGGGCTGTAATCTGCCAGGGCTTGGCGGGGCACCCCGCCTGCACCCCTTATAGGGCGGGCGTCCCTTCTGCCCGAGAGGATAAAACTGCCTTCAAATTCAACGCTTTCATCCTCCAAAAGGGTGATGTTTGACCTGGATAGCATTTCTTTCACAGGCTCATAGCTTGAGCCGGAGTCGTGGTTGCCAAGTACAGCATAAACCCCGTATTTTGATTCAATACTGGATAGGGCGCGAATAATCCTTTCGGGGTCTTTGATAGCATTATAGTCCCCGTCAATAATGTCCCCGGCAATTACCACCAGCTCCGGGCTTGCAGAGTTTATCTTGCCTGCAACCTTCTCGGCCCAATTGGCCTCGTGTATAGCCCCCAGGTGCAAATCGCTGGCCAATAGTATTTTTAGGGAGGGCAGCTTTGATTCCTTGTTGATTGCCACTTCATAGTTTTTGGTTTTAACCAACGTCGCGTTTATTGAGGCAAACACAAAAGCGAAAGCAGACACATAGATGCCTGCTGAAGCAATGGCTGGCTTCAGCTTGGAAGCCAGGTCCCTGCCCGCAAAGTTGGAAAGCAAGCCTAGCACAAATGCCACATTTGCATAGACTAGAAAGCAGGCTAAAAAACCCATCATATACCCTGCAGGCTTGGCCCAAAAGTAATGCCCACGCCTGGAGTAGTTGAAAGCTGCAATTGCAGTTCCCAGGAATAATAGATACAAGGCGACTGCTATTATCGGCGCTTTTGCGCCACTGGAACGGGATTTTACAAAAACCGCTATCTGCAAGCTTGCCCCAATGCTGAGCGCCAGCATTATGGGTAATAAACTGCCCATCATAGAGCCTATCCATCCTCTGTTTCTCATTGGCCTCTTGGAGCTATGCCCTTGCAGCCGTCGACAGCATCAATTTAAGCCTGTTTTCTTGGTTGACTTTCGACGCCCCGGGGTCATAGTCGATCGGCATAATATTGGCCTGCGGGTAGTGGCTGCGGATTGCAGTTATCATCCCTTTGCCTACAATATGGTTTGGCAGGCACCCAAAAGGCTGGGCACAGACGATGTTTGTGAACCCGAGCTCGCAAAGGACGCCCATCTCCCCGGTTAGAAGCCACCCTTCCCCCATTTTTACTTCAAGGCCTATATTCTTTTTCGCCTCCATTTTAATTTCCTCAAAAGAGGGGGGCACATAAAAGACCGGGAACTTCCTTATGGCGCTTGCCATAGCTTCGTCTTTCCCGTCAAGGTACTTGAGAAGCAAGTTTAAAACATAAGCCTTAAGCTTGCTTCCGCCATAAAGGCTTATGTCATGATAGCTGTTGAAGAGGCAATACTGGATAAACCCCATAAGCCCCAGGACACATACCTCGCAGCCTTGGGAGTGTAAAAACTCCTCTAAATGGTTATTTCCAAAGGGGGCGTATTTGACATATATCTCCCCTACTACGCCTACCTTCACCACTTTGGCGTTTTCCCTGCGCTCTACCTTGGCAAAATCGCCAGCTATCTGGGTTATGAGCCTTTGTATCGAGCCTTTAAAAAGAAACACTGATTTTTGCAGCTTTTGCTTGGCTTTTTGCGTCCACTTGGCAACAAGCCGCTCTGTCTCGCCTAGGATAGCCTCATAGGGTTTCGTCTGGCTGGCAAGGCTCACTATGGCATCCGCGACAATCACTGCTGATGTCGCTTTTGCCAGGGTTGGCATTGACAGCTTCAACCCCCCTTCCTCAAGGCCCGAAAAGTTCAGGCTCACTACAGGGATATTTTGGTATCCTGCCCTCGCCAAGGCGCGGCGGAGCATGTGTATATAGTTCGAGGCTCTGCATCCCCCCCCTGTCTGGGTGATAGCCAGCACGATGCGGTCCAAATCGTAGCGGCCGCTTTTTAAGGCTTCTATAAATTGCCCTATCACTAAAACTGCAGGATAGCAGGCATCGTTGTTCACATACTGCAAACCGTAGTTCACCACCTGTTGGCCTTCGTTTTCCATGATCTCGACATCATACCCGTCTCTAGAAATACATTCCAACAATATTTCGAAGTGCACAGGGCACATCTGGGGAATGAGTATTTTGTGTGTCTTTTTCATGTCTGCGTTAAAAGGCATACTGTAATTCGTGTTGTCCATCAGCCTTGCCCTCCTCATTTCCAAATCTGTCTGTGACTGCTGCAAGCAGGCTTCGAATCCTGATGGTTGCAGCGCCCATGTTGGCTATCTCGTCGATTTTAATCTGTGTGTATATCTTTCCCGCTTTGGAAAGGATCGCTGACACTTCGTCAGCCGTGACAGCGTCCAGCCCGCAGCCAAAACTTATCAACTGCACCAAACTCATGTCCGGCTGTGTTGCTACATAATCCGCAGCGGCATACAGCCTTGCGTGGTATGTCCATTGGTTCAACACGCTGCGGGGTTTTTTATCTGCCAAGTGGCTTATTGCGTCTTCGCTGATTATCGAAACCCCAAGGCCTGAGATTATTTTATTAATGCCGTGGTTGACCTCTTCATCCACATGGTATGGCCTTCCCGCCAAGACAATAATGTGCTTTCCTTCTTTTCTGGCATCCTCGATGATCTGCCTGCCTTTTTCGCGCACGCCCTCCAAGTAAAATTCATGGGCGGCAAACCCAGCTTGGCAAGCCTTTTTTACATCGTTGATATCCAAGTTCGGGTATACTGCCAAAAGGCTTGAGTGCAGCTTTTCAGGGAAATTCGGGGCATGCGGCGCCATATGGCTGTAGATGAATGGCACTCGCATGTCGCCCATCGAGTTGGCATGCACTACTTCAGGGTAATATGCCACAACGGGGCAGTTAAAGTGGTTGTCAGAGGCTTCCTCGTCAAAGTTGTAGGTCATGCACGGGTAAAAAATCGCGTCAAGCTCTCTCATCTCGCATAGGGACATGATATGGCCATGGACGAGTTTTGCAGGGTAGCATATGGTGTCGCTGGGTATGCTGGACTGGCCTAGGAAAAACAGTTCTCTTGATGACCTGGGGCTAGTGGCCAGCTCGATGCCAAGATTGCCAAACAGGGCTTTCCAAAACGGGTACATCTCAAAGAAGTTGAGCACCATTGGTATGCCAATTCTCGGCTTGCCTTCAAGAAGGGGGGCAGCAGGGATAGAACTGTCAAGATCCAGTTTTTTTAGTTTATAGTCAAAAATATCGCCTTCAAAAATAGCGCTGTTGTTGTCATTCGGCCTGGAGCACTTGTTGCCGCTGACAAAACGGCGACCCTGGCCAAAGATGTTTATAGACAGCGAGCATTTATTTGCGCACAACCCGCAGGAGGCTTGCCTGACCTTATGCTCAAAGCTGGCGATTTCCCCAAGGCTGATGCATGTGCTGGCAGGGTTCTCCCCTGCGCTGCCCATTCCGCTCAGCGCAGCCCCGAACGCCCCCATAAGCCCAGAGATCGAAGGGCGGACGACGTTGGCTCCGATTTCACGCTCAAAAGCCCGCAATATGGAATCGTTATAAAAAGTGCCTCCTTGGACGACTATGTGGGAGCCTAAGCTGGCGGCGTTGTTTGTCCGGATTACTTTGTACAGGGCGTTTTTGACAACACTGATTGCCAGCCCCGCTGCGATGGAGGCGACTGAGGCCCCTTCTTTTTGGGCTTGCTTGACTGAGCTGTTCATAAACACAGTGCAGCGGCTGCCCAAACTTGCAGGGCTTGGAGAAAACAGCCCGATATTCGCAAACTCCTCGACACTCATGCCCAGCGACTCCGCAAAGGTGTATAAAAAGCTTCCGCATCCTGAAGAGCATGCCTCGTTCAAGAAAATATCGCTTATCGCCCCATTGCTGATTTTAAAGCACTTGATATCTTGGCCGCCCACATCCAGTATAAAATCCACTTCAGGCATAAAATGCTTGGCCGCCCTATAATGGGCTATGGTCTCCACCAAGCTGAAGTCTGCCTTTATCGCTTCTTTTACAATAGCCTCCCCGTATCCTGTGGTGGTGGCGCTTCCGATAACCACATTGGGAAACTCTTCGTAAATTCCTGACAAAGCCTTTAGCACAGCCTTTACCGGGTTGCCTGCATTGGGCTCGTATGTAGCTTTCAAAATCTCTGCATTTGGTGTTATAAGCACTGTCTTTATCGTAGTGGACCCCGCGTCTATGCCCAAGTGGGCTATGCCGCTGTAATTTGGGCTGTCCGCAAACTCCACTGAGGCTAGCTTGTGCCGCTCTACGAATTCAAAGTATTGGCTTTCGCTTGCAAACAAAGGCTCCTCGTTTGAATAAGTGCGAAGGGCTTTTGTATCCAACCGCTCCAAGATATCATCAATGCTGTAGGCTTCGTCAGAAAGCATCGCCGCGCCAATGGCGACATAATACAGGCTGTTTTCAGGCAGGATGCCGGTTATTCCCAATTCCCTGTCAAATGCTGCCCTCAATTGGGACAAAAACGACAAAGGTCCCCCTAAATAAACCACATTGCCCGCAATCTTCCTGCCTTGGGCCAGCCCCGCAATAGTCTGGCTCACAATGCAGTCTAGTATTGAGGCACATATGTCCTCTATCAGAGCCCCTTGGTTTAGCAGTTGTTGTATATCGGTTTTAGCAAAAACACCACACCTGCTCGCTACAATATGTTTCTTTTTTGCGGATTTTGCCAGCTCGTTCAGCTCATCGGGGGCAATTTTCAAAAGTGTCGCCATTTGGTCTATAAAAGCCCCTGTGCCCCCGGCGCAGGCGCCATTCATCCTAGCGTCCCGTAGCCCTGTAAAAAAGAGGATCTTGGCATCCTCGCCCCCAAGCTCGATGGCGACATCTGCCTCAGGGACAAACCTTTCAACTGCCACGCTTTCTGCAAAAACCTCTTGGACAAAAGGCAAACCAAGGTCAGCCGCCAAACCCATCCCTGCACTGCCGCTTATTGCCACAGGCACCTCATTGTGCCCTGCCAATTCGTAGGCAGGCTTGAGCAGACTGGCCAAACTGTCCGCTACTTGGCTGTTGTGGCGTTGGTATGCCGAGTACAATATCGTTCCATCATCAGCTATCAAAGCTGCTTTTGCTGTTGTTGAGCCAACATCAATGCCTAATTTCATCTAAAGCGCACCACCTGCCCTTTCAGTTCCACATATAAGAGTAAAATTGAATTTAAAATCAAATTGTATTTTTCTTTGAGTAAGAAACATTCCATCAGATTTGGATTATACCACATTAAGCCATACCCTGCCAGCAACGGTTTGTAAAAGGTTTGTAAGAGAGGGATTTGGGAAAGATGCCAAGCATAGCAAACTATGCCATTTTAGCAACACCAACAGCGGAAAATACAAGCTGCTGCATGTATAGTTTTGCAACTATGGGCTTATACAATTGTAAGCCAAAAGGGCATGCTAATTAATCACCTTTCGCCATATTTCCGATAATATTTGCCTGCATTTGAACAGTTTCCTATCCTAATAGCAGCATAAGGCGCTCTCTGGCATTTTTCTCACATCTATTTATTTAAGACCATACTATTAATTATAGGCGCTATTCCAAATAAATCGTTTCATAGCGCTAGCAAAACTATCCAAACGATAAGCGCTGACAATAGAAAGGTATTTGATATGAGCAAAAGAATAATGAATATGCCATGCGGCTGCCAAAACCAGCCTTGCAATTGCAATAAACCTGACGATAAGCCAAGCAAGCCCACTTGGCCGAATTGGCCGGCGACAAGGCCCCAAGGGCCGACAGGGCCAACAGGGCCGATGGGGCCAATAGGACCGCAAGGGGTGGCAGGGTCGGCAGGACCGGTAGGGCCGCGCGGACCGCAAGGAGAACCTGGGCCAATGGGGCCAATTGGCCAAATGGGTCCTGCAGGGCTTGCAGGAGAAACCGGGCCGCAAGGGCAACAAGGACCGGTAGGCCCCCAAGGGGCCGATGGGCTCCAAGGCCAGGTAGGGCCACAAGGACCAGCTGGACCGACAGGGACAGCGGCGCCACTTGAGGGAACAAGCATTGTAAATGCTTTGTTTGATGCCTGGGGTTCTTTCATAATCCAATTTGGATTAATAAGAGACGTATCTACAAAGTTTTGGAAATTTGAGAAATTAGAAGGCCAAGGAATCGATATCAACGATGAAGGGAAAATCGAATTCACACTGCCTGGATATTACGCAGTAAGCATTCTGATCCCTGTAGAAGAGAAGCCAGCTGAATCTGGAATTGAAATCACCGCTGCCACAGATGAACCAGGGCAGGTTGCTAACAACAGTTTGTTCTACAATTTTGAGATCCATTATTTTGAAAAGGGCAGCACTTTTGATATCAATGCGGATTATGCCAACTCGTTTGTAGACGCTGGAAAAGAATTAGCTTATGTCCAGTTCTTCAAACTGCCGCTGCCTATTATTGCCCCGCCATTAGATCCGGATACAGAGGAACCATTAGCGGAATAGCCAGGCAAACGCCTCTATGAATTTGTTCCTTGCCCAATAAGGCAGCAATGGGATCTGCCAATAAAAGACAGGCAAGGCGGCTTGGAATGCTCTTAATGGCAAGGCCGACCTGAAAAACAGGATTGGGAAGCCAAACCATGCTGTGGTTTAAAATGCTATGAATGTTGTTGTACGGGCATATCTTTTTACGCCCATTAAGAGTCGGCAACAGGAATGAAGCCGGCTTGTCACAACATCGCCATGTTTAGCGGACTCTTGGAACGTGTACATTACAAAAAAATAGCCATTTAGCAAGCTTTCCGAAAAAACTCCGGGAAGCTTGCTTCATTTGCAAACCAAAGCTTCGCCCTACCACCATAATTATGCGCACTTTGCTTGACGAAAATAAAGGCAGGAAAGGCCTTCCAGCCAGCGTGCATGATCAACTGGCAAGATACTGCATTGCCATGGTGCAGGCTTGCGAATCCTTCTAAATCCAATCACATTTCGCCAAATTTCCCATAATATTTACTGTATGTCAGCATGTTTCTTAATCTACGGCAGCAAAGCGCAATGTGTGGCATATTTCTCACATTTAGCCTACTAAACACATATTATATTGCAATGCACTTCTTGCCGTGGAGTCCATTGAGCAGTTAGTAGCTATGAGATGGGCGATAGATGCAAAAATAATTGAAAGGTATTTGATATGTCAAACAATACTATTAATAAACCTTGTGGGTGCCAAGGCAAATGCACATGCAATTGCAAGCCATCTTGGCCAAACAGGCCGGCAGTTGGACCGACAGGGCCAATAGGGCCAGCTGGACCGATGGGACCGGCAGGACCAGCAGGATCGATAGGACCGGCAGGACCACATGGGCCAGTTGGACCACGCGGACCAGCAGGAGCAAACGGACTTGATGGCGCAGTAGGGCCAGCAGGGCCAGTAGGGCCAGCGGGACCAGAGGGTCCAATAGGGCCAACAGGAGCTGACGGCCTGGATGGCGCAGTAGGGCCAGCGGGACCAACAGGACCAGAGGGGCCAGCAGGACCAACAGGACCAGCAGGAGCCAACGCTAATATTACTCAAGAAGATATCTTAAATGGTCTTTTCGAATCATGGGAAGTCTTCGAAGCTGGCACAACCCAGATAACATTTGCTGGCGACCGTGTAGAGTTTAGCCCAGCCTTGAACAGCTCAGCCGATTTCAGCTTCGTTGATTCCACCAATAGACAAATCAGAATCAATGAAGATGGCTTCTATGCATTTATGTTGCTAGCAGAACCAGATCCTGCGTTTACAGGAGCAACAACCTATACAATTCAGGTCTGGAATGAGACTGATGGGATACCAATAGCAACAACTGGCATAAAAAATGTGTCAGACAAAGGAGTTGCTCTTGGAGCCGCATACCTTGTAGCTGGCGATGTTTTTTCAGTATATTCAGTCGGCGTCATGGATTTTGAAAAAGTGGTTTTGCGAATCTTCAGACTCGTATAAACTTTTTGCCCTATTTTGCTCAAATAAATTTTTAACAAGCAATAAACAAGCTGTTTTATAACGAAATTACAAACTCTTTCTCAACAAGCTGCTTTGCGCCTTGGAAACAATGCCGTAAGCAGCTTTTCTTTTCTATCATCCTCCCCAATACAAGCAATTCGCCCATACAAGGCATGCCAAAACACGCTTAGGGCGACTAGCGGGCTATGCCCACTCACGTTTGCCGCTAATCGATCATACTATCAACTGTAGTGGTTTATTTTTTCCCAAACTGCAAAAGAAAGTCACATTGCTACTTAAGCATATAGCCCGATTACTTAATGAAAGGCAATTAACATGTCAACCAATTTTACCTGGTCAGCTTCTGACCAAACTACAAACTCTCGTGGAAGAGCTTCTGATGCAACCCATGGGCCTGTTGGCCCTGTAGGGCCGGTTGGTCCAAGAGGTCCATTGGGACCGGTGGGGCCCATGGGCCCGCAAGGAATAGAAGGATCCCATGGGTCACAAGGCTACCCTGGGCCAGAAGGCCCGCGAGGGCCAGAAGGTCCGCGAGGGCCAATAGGCGCCGATGGGCTCCAAGGCAAGCCGGGGCCGACCGGTCCAATAGGGCCTGAGGGGCCGCAAGGACCCGCGGGAATAGAAGGGCCGCAAGGCCAGCCTGGACCGATGGGACCTGAGGGGCCGCAAGGACCTGCAGGCATTGAAGGGCTTCAAGGACCTGCAGGAATAGAGGGGCCGCAAGGACCAGCAGGAATAGAGGGGCCACAGGGCCAGCCTGCTGATGTGCTGTCAATATTATATGACTCGTATGGAATTTTTTCTTCCGCTTGCAATGATAGCACTGGGGAGATCCAACCGGGCGACACGATCTCATTTGGTGTTGTTGACGATATGAAGAACCTCGATTTCGATGTTGGCGAGGGCGCTGTCACAATTAAAAACACTGGATATTACCACATCATCTTCCAAGCGTTTCCGGATTTATCAATGCCTGTAGATGAATTTGCGACCTACAAAGTGCAATTGGTGATAAACGGTTTTGAAAGGGATCTTGGCATTGAGACATATCTGCCATTCATGTGCTTGGTCAACAAGGCAGAGTATCTGCATGCAGGAAGTGTTTTGAGCATTTTGTCTGTCGATGGGGTAAAACTTGAACCGGCAAGCCTGAACAAAAACAATGCAGTATTGCAGGTATTCCAAATTACAAGATCGGCTGCCTATGAAACATACATTGGACCTATATTTGAAACGGTCATACAAGAAGAACAAACATATAAAATTGGAATTGGAATAGACTTTGATACTGAGCCCGACACAGAAGAGGAGCCGGATTTTGAAACTGGGATAGCTGGTGATATCGCTCCAGACACAGAAGAAGAGTTGTGTTTTGAAACCGGGATAGCCTGCAATATAGCTCCAGACACAGAAATACAGCCCACTTGAGAAGAGCAGGCAACACAAAACAGCCTTGGGCGCCATTAGCAAAGATGAAACATGGCTACCGAACAAAACTTGAAAAAGCTGCTTTGAGCCGGATACAGCAATTTGGCCTCTAAAGCCAGCTTTTTTTATCCATACCGGTCAGAAACAAGCAATTTATTGGCAACTACTCCCACAAAAGTTGCAGCGTAAACACATTTTCAACAAATATCGCATAATATTACTGTATGTGACTAGTTGATGTGGCACTGGCAGAAGCGTTTAACCTTACACCAATTGCAAAAAACCCTCATATTATCTATTATGGCACACTCTTAATTGAGCTGCTACTTAATTGAGAAATACAGCAAGCAAAACCTGCTTCGCAACCATTTTGACTGCAATCAATAGTCTAGCTAGAGAGGTAATTAACATGCAAAATAATTGTAATAGACCTAACCGGCCTGGCCAAGGGAACCGACCAAGTCCGGGAGGCAATTGGGGTCCGCCGGGTCCTCCAGGACCTCCAGGCTCTCCGGGGGCGCCAGGAGCTCCTGGTCCAGTCGGCCCATCGGGGGCGCCAGGGCTTCAAGGCCCCCCAGGGCCAGAAGGTCCCCAAGGGCCAGAAGGTCCCCAAGGGCTCCAAGGCCTTCCAGGTTTGACGGGACCTACTGGTCCAAAGGGATCAACTGGAATGCCAGGACGGCCGGGCATACCAGGACGGCCGGGTATTCCAGGGCGCCCTGGAAGCATAGGGCCAACTGGACCAGAAGGGCCAACAGGTCCAGAAGGACCGGCTGGCGCCGATGGCTATGACGGATTTGACGGGGCGACTGGGCCAGAGGGGCCACAAGGACCGGAAGGACCTGCCGGGCTCGATGGTCTTGACGGGGCAACCGGGCCGGAAGGACCTCCGGGACCGGAAGGACCTCCGGGGCCGCAAGGATCTCCGGGGCTCGATGGTCTTGACGGGGCGACAGGACCAGAGGGGCCGCAAGGACCAGTGGGACCACCAGGACCGCCGGGGCAGGATGCCTTTTCCTTATTTGACTCATATGGTTTCTTCTATGATCCTGTAGCAGTTTCATTGAGCCAAAATGATTATGTCGTTTTTAGTGAAGAGGGCGATGTGTCAAACTTGACGCTTGCAAGTGATGGCAGAATTACAGTTGGAAACACTGGATTTTATGCAATTATGTTCCAGGCATCACCAGACACAGGCAACACAACTCCCCTTGATGTGTCAATAGTCCAACTGAATCCATCAATGAGTGTTGTAGACAGTGTTGACTACACTGCTGTCTCGCCAACGGCAGAATTTTTCTTCCCGGCTATCATGTTTATAAGGGCGGGCAACAGCATTGCTATTGAAGCGCTTGATAATTTCCAATTAGCGCAGCCAAGCAATTCTTACTACAATGCAGCATTGCAAATCTACCAAATTTCAAGAACCCCGACGACCGCCAGACGCACTGCTAGCAATGCCAGCGCAATAGTAGCCGCTGCCTCAAATACAAGGCAACGGGCACAGGCAGACACAAGGCAAAGAGCACAAGCAACCCAACAAAGATCAAACCAACGCCCGCGCCAAACCCCAAGGCGCAGGCCTTAAGAAAAAAATCCAAATACAATCGCATAAGGCAAAGCCCGCTCTATTAAAAAGCTGCTTCATACCCGCTAAAGAAGCAGCTTTTTACTTTAAGAACGTGTTTCTCCATAGTCTAAACCGCTAAATATCTGTTTTTGCAAACCGAGGAAATATTATTTCATATGCATGTTTTCGATAGGTTTAGCCAACTAATTTGGTGATAGTCGGAAATAGTGTTGATTTTATAGGTAAAGCAGTCCGATTGATTCGACTTCTGCGCTAGTCCAGAATGAGTCGTCACATGCAGTCACCAGTTCAAATATCTTGTCGGCTGCATCTTCGGCATTTCCAAACACAAACGAAAAAAGGGAGCAATAACGGTTCAAGAATTTGGTCGCGACACCGCAGGCAGCCAGGAGCCTCTTCTTGATAGAACTAT